>WNEZ01001977.1_pt1 | contig 17400 bp, 16 predicted proteins | sample 5400521 | NCBI WGS metagenome assembly WNEZ01 (sample SAMN13153339, study PRJNA577476) | soil metagenome | isolation source: 120 cm saprolite under Douglas fir tree site 2 hole 1 replicate 1 | place: USA:California | collected 2015-04-18
GCACCCAGACCCGGTCGAGCATCCAGCGGTCGACACGCTGCGCCTTCGCGTTGTCGGTGAGCCATTCCTTGGCGGAGTTGAAATAGAAGGCAAAGTGGCGCCGCTCGTCCTTGATGATCCGCCCGAGCAGGTCCTTCAGGACAGGGTGTCCCGACTTGCGGACGAGGGCTCCATACCCGGTGAGCGTCGACAGCTCGTTGATGGCGCCGATAGTCAGATACACAGCCGAGAAGTCTTTGAGCAGCCATGAGCCCACCATCGTCGACATGAGGCTGACGCTGTTCTGAACGCCAAGGTGGGCGCGCACGTTCGCGATCCGGTCCTGCGTATCGAACTCGATTCCATACAGGTTGAGGAACTTGCCGATGTTCTCGCCGTGCCATAGCTCCTCGTAGTTCCAGCAGGCGAGGAACGCGGTGAGGATGGGGTCCATGCAGGCTCGCGTCACCAGCAGGTGCGAGAGGTAGAGGGGGACGTGATTCTCGATGTCCATCATGTAGTGGAGACAGAAAAGGTCTCCACTGGAAAGCCGGCTGGACGTCACCGCGTCCCAATCGATCCCTGCGGTGTCGAGTTTCTTCGACTCTTCCTTGTAACGCTCGATGCTGAAGCTCATCTCTCCTCCAACGCTTGTGGGGGGCGCTGCTGGTCGATACGCAGCTCGGCCCGTGCCGGATCATTTTTCCTAGTCGACCAGCTTTCGTGGCCCAGCAACTTCACAGGCTCCTCACACAGGCCGCTGAGCGTGCGGCCCCAGTCTCAGAGCCAACGCTCGAGCCAAAAAACGCCAGGAGGAGTCAGCAGTCATGAACAGAGTTCGTACGGCAGTCACAGCAGCGGCCATCGCGGGGTCGATGCTCGTCGGTGGGGTGGTGGGAGCCACCCTGTATGGCGTGTCCGCTCTCACCGCGGCAGCGGCGACGACCGCGGCCAGCCCCACCCCGGCGCCCAGTGCGGCCTCGGGCACCTTCGTGCCCAACGAGACCGCGGCGCACGAGGCCACGGAGAGCGCGGCTCGCGAGGCCCAGGAAAACGCTGGGCAGGTCCCGACCGTACCCTAAAGTGCGGTCAGAATCGGGCAGGGCCGGTGAAATGCCGGCCCTGCCGCCCGACCTGAGGACGGCATGAGAAATCGCCTGCTAATCGTCGGAGCCGCCGGGGTCGCGGTCGTTCTGCTGGCGGGCGGGGGCGTATACGTCTACTTCTTCTCAGGCCTACGCTCCTCACCGAGCGCGCTCGGGCTGTCGGCGACGCCCAGCCCTGCGGCCATCGGAACTCCAACCTCCGCTGCGACCGGCAGCCTTGCCGGGACGTGGACGGTCACCGCCGGATCGTTGGCCGGATACCGCGTCAAGGAGCTCTTCGTCGGCGAGACCTCCAAGCATGATGCCGTGGCGCGCACCTCAACCGTGAGCGGCACCCTGACGGTGAACGGTGACTCGAGTGGCTACCAGGTGACGGGGATCACGTTCACGGCCGCGCTCACCGACCTGCACAGCGTGGATTCGGTCGCCGGGCGCAATGTGACCCAGCGGGATTCCTACGTCTCGCGCCAGATGAACCTCCAGCAGTTTCCGAATGCGACGTTCACGGCCTCGTCGGCGTCCGTGCCCGCCACCGACGGCAGCGGCCCGGTTGACGTCTCCGCGGCCGGCAAGCTGACGATCCGCGGCGTCACCAAGGATGTCGCCGCGACCGCCAAAGCTCAGCTGACCGGCGGCAAGATCGAGATCGCGGGCAACCTGTCGATCGACATGACCGACTACGGGGTCTCGCCGCCGTCAGTGCCGTTCACCACCGTGGACTCGCAGGTGACGATCGAATTCGACCTTTTCCTGACCAGGCCGTCCTGAGCAGTGCGACCGGGACCTACGTCGACACACCGCTAGCCGAACATCTGCCGCGCCACGAACAGGATGTTGGCCGGACGCTCCGCCAGCCTCCTCAGGTACCACGCATACCAGGCATCGCCATACGCGACCAGGACCTTGATGCGATAGCCCTCTGCCGCGAGCCTTGCCTGCTGCGCGGCCTGGATGCCGTACAGCATGTGTACCTCGAGCTGGTGGCGATCCATCCCGATCGCGTCGGCGAATCGCGCGACGCGTTCGACCAGCGCCACGTCGTGGGTGGCGAGCACCAGGCGCAGGCGACCGCGGTTGGCGTCGGGCAGCACCAGCGCACACAGCGCAAGAAAGTTGGCGTCGACATCGCGCTTGGCCGGGAACGCTCGATCCGGCGGCTCGGCGTACGCACCTTTGACCAGCCGGATGGCGGGTTTGAAGGCGAGCATCCGGTATGCATCCGCCGGGGTGCGATACAGGTATGCCTGCAGGCAGACGCCGACGGCCGGGTGCCGAGCGTGGACCCGGTTGTAGAGGTCGAGTGTGCGATCGGTGTACGCACTGCCCTCCATGTCGATCCACAGAAAGCCATTGGCGCGGGCCGCGGCATCGGCGAGCCGGTTGAGGTTGGCAAAAGCCGCGTCGGGATCGATGTCGAGACCGACCTGGGTTGGCTTGACCGAGATCTCTGGCTCCAGGCCGGCCTCGGCCGCGGTCTTCAACACCAGCTCGTAGTGCTCGACCGCAGCGGTGGCTTCCGACATCGCCTTGATGTTCTCGCCGAGCTTGGTGAAGACGGCGCCGATGCGCTGGGACTTGAACGCGACCGCCGCTTTGAGCGCCGCGTCGAAGTCCTCGCCCGGCATGAACCTCCTCACCGCACGCTTGACAAAGCCCCATTGCGGCACGTGCTCGGAGAGCCACGGGTTCTGTGCGCACCACAGCAGCAGCGACCTCATCCCTGGGCAATGATATTGGGGTCCACCAGGCGCTAGTCCAGCGCCGCGATCAGCTCGAGCCACGCCGAGGGGTCGTTGGGCACCACGGCCGGCCGCTTCATCGGTGGCGGTTCGGACTTGAATCCGGCCCCGGTATCGAAGAGAGCGACCCGTTCATCGCGGCCGACCAGTCCTCTCTCTCGCAGAACTGGGAGCGCCGCGAGGGCCGCCGCCGATTCGAGACAGAGAAAGCCGGCGCCCTGCGCTGCCGCATAGAGCTGCATCGCTTCGATCTCGGCTTCGGGGACCGCGATCGCTCCGCCGCCCGAGCGCCGGAGGCACTCGAGGATCAGGTGATCGCCCAGTGCGGACGGGACGCGAATGCCGGCGGCACGCGTCTTCGCGTCGGGCCATGGATCCGCGAACTCCGCCCCCTGCTCGAAAGCGCGAACGATCGGCGCGCAGCCTTCCGACTGCACCGCGTACATGCGCGGCCGCGCCGAGCCGATGAGCCCGAGAGCTTCGAGCTCCTCAAACGCCTTCCACATCCCGATCAACCCGGTGCCGCCACCCGTCGGATACACGACGGCCTCGGGCAGGCTCCAGCCGAAATCCTCGGCGAGCTCGAAGCCCAGGGTCTTCTTGCCTTCGACGCGATAGGGCTCGCGCAGCGTGGCCACGTCGAACGCCCCGGTCTTCTCGCCGAGCATCCGGGCGAGCTTGCCGCAGTCCGAGATGAGGCCGTCAACCAGGATCAGGCGAGCCCCGCACGCAAGCGCTTCCAGCTGGTTGGCGGTCGGAGCGTCCGCCGGCATGACCACAGTGGCGTGCACGCCGGCGGCGGCGGCGTATGCGGCCAGGGCGCCGGCTGCGTTGCCTGCCGACGGGGCTACGAGGTGCGTCGCCCCCAGCTCGGCGGCACGGCTCACCGCCACGGCCATGCCCCTGGCTTTGAACGATCCCGTCGGGTTCACGCTCTCCGCCTTGATGTGCAGGCCGGACAGTCCCAGCCTGCGGGCGAAGCGGCCGGGCGGAAGCAGCGGAGTCGCGCCTTCGCCGAGTGAGGTGACGAAGGACCGCCGGCGTACGGGCAGCAGCTCTTCCCAACGCCACAGCCCTCCGCGCCGCCCGGCGATTTGTTCCTTGGTCAGTCGCGAGCGGGCAACGGCCAGGTCATAGCGCGCCAGCAGGGTCCGGCCGTCGCTTGGATCGGTGCTTTGCAGCTCATCCGCGCTGTAGCGGATACCGGAGCGCGAGCCCTCGAGGAAGGCAAGGGTGGATGCGGTCGCTTCTTGGTTTTGGGCCATCCCTACAGCCGGAGACTAATCAAATCGAAGCGGCCCGCGTCCCGCGCTCGGCCTAGTGGCTCCTCTTGGATCTCGTGCCCCTTCCCGCCGCACCTTCCGCACGTCTGGCACCAGCCGCGCCCTTGCGTGGCATCCGATGCGCACGTTTGGCGTCAGCGGCGTGCGTGGGCGGGTCAACGATCCCCCGCCGACGGGATGACCTTTATGCTCGAAGCGTGCTCATCCGAAGCGAACTCCACGGGTTCACCGATGCTCAGGCGCGCAGCGCCCTCGCCGGGCTGCCGCGCGCCGGCGACTACGAGGTCGTGGTCAAGCCCCTCCGGTACCGGTCGTCACCGCACCTCGCCGCGCGGTGCGAGTTCGAGGACCGACGGATCGTGCTCCAGGTCCCGATCCCCTTTCGCTCGTTCAAGGAGCCGGTCGTCTACGCCGCGCGTCGGAAGCGCGGAAACGGTATCCGCTTCGCGTGGGCGTCCGAGACCGTCTCCTTCCGCCTTCGTCGCGAGGTGCTGCGGTTCCTGTACTGCCACGAGTGGATGCACTGGTATCTGTTCGAGGAGTTGGGGAAGCGATCGGCGGCCGAAACTGCGTGCGACCGGTTCGCCCTTCGCAACTTCAGGCGCCTGCACGTTTCGGTCGCAGACGCCGACGCGGCCCTGCGCAGGCGTTCGCGCCGCCGAGCAGTGGCCTAAGGCCTCACGCGTTTGGCGGCGCTCCCGTGCTCATCGATGATCGAGCCGGCGAGCTTGATCACGCTCTTGGCCGCGGCGCAGGAGGGATCGGTGGCGACCACCACCTGTCCAGTGACCGCGGCGCGATCGAACCGCGCACCGTCATAAGCGATCTCGACTTGGATCTTCCGCTCCACCTGGCGTTGGGCGTCGGCGCGGGTGACCATGGTCTGCGGGCGCGGGTGATTGAGAACGAGGTTCACGCGCGCTGGCGGAATCTTGAGCACGCTTTCGAAGATCTGGAGCAACTCCGCTGTGTCCTTGAGACTCGTCAGCTCCGGAGTCACCATGACGAGGATCCGATTGGCTCGCTCGAGGACCCCGAGCGTGACCTCGGTCATGGCTACGCCGAGGTCGACCACTATGTAGTTGAAGGTCTGCTCGAGCACGTCGAGGGCGCGCTTCACCAGCTGTGGCGTCACCATGTCGGCCTGCTCGGCGCGCAGGGCGCTCGGGATGATCACCATCCCGGTGGGGTGGTGGAGCGCGATGCCAAGCAGGGCGTCCTCGAATTTGTCCTGGTCAGGAAGGTCGATCAGGGCCAGGCAGCCGGCCGGCACGAGGTTGGCGACGAGAGCGGCGTGGTTGTACGGAAGGCTGAGGTCGATCAGCACGCATTCACCGCGATGCTCCAGGCCGAGGGCGGCGGCGAGGTTGACCGCGATGGTGGTCCGCCCGGAACCGCCCTTCACCGCGTAGACCGCGACCACCATCGCGGACGCACCTTACATCTGAGGCGGGAGGTTGCGGACCTCGATCGGCGGGTTCAGGCGGCGCCGAGGCGCTGGAGCGCGGGCATCTCGCCCACGAAAAGGTCGACGACCTCGGGGTCCCACTGGTGCCCGGCGCCATCGATCAGCACGGCCAGGGCATGATCGATCGGGAGCCGCGCTCGGTATGGGCGATCGTTGACGAGCGCGTCGAACGCATCGCAAACCGACACAATCCCGGCGAGGCGCGGGATTTCCCGAGCGTGAAGTCCGTCCGGATAGCCGCGTCCATCGAATCGCTCGTGGTGGTGGCGGATGATCGGCAGCAATGTCGAAAGCGAGCGCAGCGGCCTGATGATTTTCTCGCCGGTCACCACATGCGATTGCATGCGCGCCGCCTCAATGGCCTCGAGCCGCCCCGGCTTGAGGAGGATGGCGTCCGGAACGTCGATGTTGCCGATGTCGTGGATGAGGCCGCCCCGGTACAGGGCGTCACGGGCAACCTCCGGCAGCCCCAGTCGGGCGCCCAGGTGACGTGCAGACTCGGCCACGCGCTGCGTGTGTTTGACGTAAGAGGCGTCCTTGGCCGCGACCGTAGCCGCGAGCGAGAAGATCACCTGCTCCGCGCTCTCGAGGCAGTCGTACAGGGCTTTCAGCCGCTGGGCCAAACGGACCCGAGCGACCAGCTCGACGCGCCCGAGGGGCTTGGCCATGAAGTCATCCGCGCCTGCCTCCAGCGCCCGCGCACTGTTGTCTGTGCCATCGCTCGCAGTGATCATCAAGACCGGCAGCAGCCGCCCGCCCGGACCGGCCTTGATCCGGCGGCAGACCTCGTAGCCGTCCATGCCGGGCATCTGCACGTCAAGCAGGACCAGGTCAGGAGGCTCGGCCTTGATCTGCTGGAGGGCCGCGGCGCCGTCTGGCGCCAGGCGGATGTCACAACCCAGGCCGGCCAGGTACGCCTGAGCCAGCTGGCGATCGGCGGATCCGTCGTCGACTACCAGTACGACAGACACGCTCGGGCCTCTCCGTGTTCACGTCGTGTTAAGTGTCCCACCCGGCCCACATAGTACGGGCGGGGGTTTGAATTAACGCCTTGTTAGCGTTTGTCCTCGAATGTATTCACGTCCCGGCCGGCGCGGGGTGGTGTTTCAGGCGGTGGCGGTGCGGTGCTTTCGCACGGAGCTCGGCAGCCGGCCCAGGGCCAGCCGCAGCTGCTGGTTGGCCGCCACGAGGTCGCCTCGCTTCTCGAGCAGCTCGGCATGCTGGACGTAGCAGCGGCTCAGTCGCTCGGACGCTCCCAACGCTTCAAGGATTCCCGCGGCAGTCTGGAACTCGGCGTCGACCCGCTCATGCCCGCCGCGCTCGGCAGCGATGCGGCCCAGCCACATGTGGCATTCGGCGAGCGTCGCCTTCTCGGACAGCTTCTCGGACAAATCCCGGGCATCGATGGCAAACTTCTCGGCTTCCGCGGGCTCCGACCGCGTGAAGGCCAGCTCGCACAGGCCCAGCAACAGTTCTGCCTTGCCGAGCACGACGGCAGCTTCATCGAACAGGGCCAGGCCCCGGTTCAAGTGCTCGCCGGCGGCGGCGAGCTCGCCTCGCTTGATCAGAAGGATGCCGAGGTTCGTCTCCGAGCGCGCCAGGGACAACCGGTCGTTGAGGGTCTCGTGAATTGCGAGCGCCCGCTGTGCGTAATAAGAGGACTGGTTCAGCTGGCCGACCTCGCTGTAGGCCAGGCTCAACCCGCTGTACATCAGCGAGAGACGCCGCAGATCCTGGACGACCTCGCCCGCAGAGATGGCTCGTTCGTAACAGTCAATCGCGGCCTCCCAGTCCTGGTTGGTGGCATGCACCGAGCCGAGCACGAACAGCAGGCGTGCCTCGCTCGTTCGCGGCACTGGGCGCAGGGAACGGCACAGGTCAAGCCCACGTTCGGCAAGACCCAAAGCGGACGGATCCTGGAGCAGGTATGCCGCTGAAGCCTCGTGTCCGAGGCATTCGGCAATCATCAGCTTGTCGCCGATTCTCTCGAAATGATCTCGCGCCAAAGCCGCCAGGCGTCGCGACTCGATGGGCTGGGCCAGTCGCAGCAGCGCGTAGGCCATCAGATACCTGGCTCGGGCCGTGGTGTCGGGATCCTGCTCGGTGGCCAGCAATCCGCGGCCTGAATCCAAAGCCGCCTGGGGGTCGTTGGTCGCGAGCAGCAGCTCGACTTCCAGCGTGTGCGGCGAAGACCGCGGTTCAATGGTCGACGGCCGAGCCAGGAAGTAGTCAAGTGGGCGTCCTGTCCGCTCGGCGATCAGCTTCAAGGTTTCGATCGAGGGCTTGGCCTTGCCGGTCTCGACGAAGTAGATGGCGGTCCGGCTGACAGCGCCATTCGCCACCTGCCCGAGGCTCAGCCCAGCGTCTGCGCGTGCCTGCTTCACCGACCCGGGCTTGATGTCGATGCCGTGCCGTCGGCCCCGCCGGCCCGAGGCCTTCGTGGTTGGAGCTGGACGTGCGTCGAGTTCCGGCATCGCGGGCCAGCTTACATGACCCCGAAGCAAGTTGACGGAAAGATGGATTAACGCCGCCGATCGCGGTTCAGCTCAGCAGCACGGCACGACACCGGCGGCCGCCGTAGTCGCCAGCGTGATCGCCATCGTCGCCGCCAGGATGGCGGCCAGCATCAACTTCCTCATCAATCTCACCTCCTTTGCGGCGCAGTTCGCGCCCGCCTGTTGTCACCGGAGCGCAGACCGGGGTTAGAGGTGGATGAAGGAAGTGGGGATGGCCGGACGTGGCGCACGGCTCGCCGCGACCATCCCCCACGCCCCCGCGCAGACCTTGAAACAGGCCACCAGGGCTAAACCAGCCCCAGCTCCGAACTCGAGTGGTACCGTCCAGCCCAGCACGATGGCCACGCCCACCACCGCCGGCAGGAGTCCCAAAGCCAATGCGGCGACCGCGACCGCGAGCAGCGTCAGCCTCTGCTCGAACGCGATCTCTCCGTCTTCCAGCGGTTCCTCCGCCCCGGAGGCGAAGACTTGCTCGTCGTAGGCGAATCTGACCTGGGCGATGACAGCTCCCTCAGATGGCGCGGCTTCCGCATACCCCGTGCGGCTGTGCGCTTAATGCTGGTCGGCATGTTAACTGAAGCCCAGGTTGAATTAACATACGGTTCCCGTTAAGTGGCCTGGCAAACTTCCCCCGCCGATCCCGAGTCGTCGCGGCTGACGTCCCTTCAGGCCGCTGACGGATCGTCCGGAGCGGCTCCGGGCTGGTGGCCCTGGCGCGGACTCATGACCGGCGAGTGGAGGCCGTTCGCATTCGCGGCCGTGCTCGCGCTCGCGGCCGCGGTCGCCTTCCTTATCTGGACCGCCTTTCGGGTCGGCGGCGACAGGTCGACGATCGCGGTGGACGACATTGGCGAGGGGGTGGCGTCTGCAGTGGCTGCGATCAGCCTCGCAGTGGCCGCTCGTCGGTCGTCAGGTCGTCTCCGCATAGCCTGGGCGCTGATCGCGGCCGGAGCAGCAAGCTGGACCATCGGCGAGGCCATCTGGTCCTGGTATGAGGTCTTCCGGGGGGTCGCCGTACCGTTCCCCTCCGCGGCGGACGCCGGCTTCCTGCTCGCGATCCCGCTCGGGATCGCCGGCGTCCTCACCTTCACGTCGGCCCCTAGCCGCATGGCCACGCGCGGCGAGGCCGTGCTGTCAGGGGCGATCGTCGCCCTGTCGCTTCTATTCGTGGCCTGGGCCCTTGGGCTTCGCACCGTTTACGACCAGTCGCAGCAGCCGGTGCCCGCGACTCTGATCGGGCTGGCTTACCCGGTCGGCGACATCGTCACCATCACGGTGCTGTTGATTGCGGTGCGCCGCGCGACCAAAGCGCAGGTGGGCCGCATTCTGCTCCTCATCGGTGGGTTGGCCTCGATCGCGGTGGCCGACAGCGCGTTCACGTACCTGACGGCCAATGGCACGTACGGATCGATCGGGAGCGTCCTCGATATCGGCTGGGTCATCGGCTACCTGCTGATCGCGCTCGCGCCGCTGTGGCCCGCTCCGGCGATCGAACGAGAGACCGAAGAGGGACCGATCGAGCTCTGGCAGCTGGCGCTGCCCTGGATGGCCGTGCTGGCGGCTGCCCTGATCGCCATCCGCATCGCGGCGGCAAACCAGGCCATGGACCAGTTCCTGACCGTCCTCGCGGGCTGCATCGGTGTGCTCTTCGTGGGCAACCAGATCCTGACCCATCGGGACTCGCTGGACCTGCTGGCCAAGAGCCGTCGGGCCGAGGCGCAGCTACAGGCCCGCACCAGCCTGCTGAACCAGGTCATCCTCCAGGCCCCTCTCGGCATCGCACGCGTGGGCGTCGACATGAAGGTCATCGACGCCAACCCACGTCTGGGCATTCTGCTGCACGCCAAGCCCGCCGACCTGATCGGCACCGATGTCGCCAACTTCCTGCCGCCCGAAGAGATGGAGCGGGTGGTCTCGACCTTCCAGCCGCTGTGGGAAGGCAGGGTGGACACCATCGAATCGGACAGCCACGCGCTGCGCGCCGATGGCACCACGGTGTGGCTGCACTGGAGCGCGACTGCCATCAAGACCGCCAGGGGCGGTACGGACTTCTTCCTGGCCATGTTCGAGGACGCCACCACCGAGCACACCGCGCAGGACGCCGCGATGGCCAACCTTGCAGGGCTCGAGCGGCTCAGCCAGCTGAAGAGCGAGTTCGTGTCCCTGGTCAGTCATGAGTTTCGAACGGCGCTCGTGGGCATCCAGGGTTTCAGCGAGATGATCCGCGACCAGGAACTATCGACTGACGAGACCAAAGCGTTCGCGGGCGACATCAACAAGGATGCGCAGCGCCTGAACCGGATGATCACCGAGATGCTGGAGCTTGACCGCATCGAGGCCGGGCGCATGATCCTGAACATCGTGTCGCTGGACCTCAACGCCATCGTCATGGAGGCGGCCGAGCGAGCGCGCGCCGCGAGTCCGAAGCACACGATCGTGACGCGGCTGGATCCCGAGCTGCCGGCCGCACGCGGAGACTCCGACCGCCTTTTCCAGGTCGTCGCCAACCTGCTGAGCAACGCGGTGAAGTATTCGGCCGGCGGTGAGGTTCTGGTCACGAGCCGGGCCGGTGACGGCGTGCTGCGTGTCAGCGTTCGGGACCATGGTCTGGGCATCCCCCCAGACTTCGTCAAGAAGCTGTTCGGCCGATACGAACGCTTCGAGGGCAAAGACAAGACGAAGGTCATCGGGACCGGCTTGGGCCTCGCGATCACTCGCCAGATCGTCGAGATGCACGGTGGCAAGATCTGGGTCGACAGCACAGTCGGGGCTGGGTCCGAATTTCACTTCACGCTCCCCGTCGGAGCTCCGGTCGCGGCCGCCTCTAGTTAAAGAAGCTTCGGGTCTTCTTCCCCCACAGGAGCCAGACCACAGCCACCGGCAGCGCGACGTCGACCAGGAGCGCGACCGGCCCGCGGTTGGCGCCGATCGGCAGCAGGAGCTGCAACGCCGATCCGATTATGCAAATGACCTCGAGCGTCAGCGCGACGCGGCGAGCCCACTGGCGGCGCCACAGCACGCCGATCCCGACGAGGCACGTGACCAGGGCGAGCATGAGCGTGACCAGCCCCAGCGCGGCCATGTGTAGCTCGCCGCCGAGTCCAAACGGAAGCGCGGAGAGCCCCGCCACAACCCAGAAGATGGATTGCAGCAGGAGCAGGACGAAGGCGCCTTCGGGCCGGCTGGTCTGGTTGGAATCAGCAAGCTGCGCGCGGCCGGTGTCGTTGGTCGCCATCACGTTCGGTCCAGGGCCGCCACCACCGACGGGGCGATGTCGACCGCGAACGGACCGCCCTGGGGGTTGTCGACGATCCACACGTGGAGCATCGGTGACACGCTGATGTCGATCGCGCCGAGTGCACAGTTCCCAAACGGCGTCATCAGGCTGAACTCGAAGCCGAACGGCGTGATGCAGATGTTCTCGTGCTGGTGCCAAGCGGTCAGCGGTCCGCCCGGATCGGGGCCGAACTGGTTGATGCCCTTCATCTGAAACATCGCGCCGAGCAACACAGGACCGTGGTGCGTGTTGGCGTACACGAGGCCCTGTGGCCGGTGCGGATCCATGACGTAGCCGGCATCGACGTACCGCTGGTTCATCCAGTGCGTGGAAGGGAGCGTCGTCGAGCCGCCGGGCCGGTAACCGGCCGCCCACGCCTGCTGCCAGTCCTCGTAAGGCTGGATGGCCGTCTTCGTCTCGTGGTACAGGCGGCTGGCGGCGTCAACCTGGGCAGGGGTGGGCACTGTGTTGGTGGACTGCAGCAGAGCGCCGGCGTGGACGTGGCGGGCATCGGGCCGAGCCAGCTCGACGATCCAGACCGTCGCTCCGGTCATGACTATCAATAGCGGCATCGCGACGCCGAGACCGGCCCAGCGCCATGAGCGATGAGTCCGCCGCGCCTCGCCCCTGACTGGCACGAGCGCGAGGCCAAGCGCTGTCACCTCGACCAGCTTGGTGGCTATACCGACCTGGTCCGAACCCTCAAGGCCGACACCGACGTAAAGGAGGTATCCGATGACGGTTGCGATGAGCAGGCAGGCCGAAGCCAAGCGCCAGTGCCGCCACGTGAACGAGACGGCGAGCGCGATGAACGCCAAGCCGTTGAGCAGGAACAGGAGGGACGTGAGTGGCTCGTGCGCCAGGTGATGCGGGATGAGCGCCAGGTGCACCCCCGCGGTGACCACCATCAGCACCGCGGCCGCGCGCACCGTGCCCGGCACAGAGCGCCAGCGCGGATGAAGGCGGAGCGTCACCAGCGCGACGATCAATGCGACGAAGCCGCCGATCAGTCCGATCGCGTGCTCTGGGTTGATGTTGTACATGACCCACAGCGTTGCGCCGGTGGCTAAGAACGACGTAAGAGCGGAAGGTCGACGTACAGGCCGGCACCGCCGGCCGCGCTGCGGTCGGCGATGATGCGGCCCTTGTGCTGCTCGGTGATCCAGCGCGCGATCGAGAGTCCGAGCCCGGCGCCCTGAGCGGTGGCGGCTGCGACGGCGCCCGTCCGCGCAGCGTCGACTTTGTAGAAGCGCTCGAAGACTCGCTCGCGATCCTCGACAGCGATGCCGGGGCCGTCGTCCCCGACCATCAGTCTCGCCCAGCCCGAGTCCACCTCGAGACCGACCGTGATGGCCGAGCGAGCGTAGCGGAGCGCGTTGTCGATGAGGATCCACAGCAGCTGCCGCAGCGCGTCCTCGTCGCCGGCCACCTCGACGTCGACCGCCTTGACGTCGAATGTCCGCTCCGGATGAACGGCGGCCGCCTGGCGCGTCACGTCGGCGACCACCGAACGCAAATCGACTGGCGCGAGCTCCAGTCGAAGCCCTGAATCTGCGCGCGCCAGGGTGAGCAGGCGATCGACCAGCCTGCTCATACGCTCGCTCTCCTCAGCGATGTCGGTGGCGGCCGCGCGCTGGACCGATTCTGCGATCGGCGGCCCTTGCGCGAGCAGGCCCGCGTTGCCCTGGATGGTCGTCAGCGGCGTCCGCAGCTCGTGCGACGCGTCGGCGACGAAGCGGCGCTGCGCGTCCAGCGCCGTCGAGAGTCCTCGATACGCGTCCTGGAGCTCGTCCAGCATCCGGTTGAAGCTCGAGGCGAGCAGCGCCACCTCATCGCGGCTTCTGGGAGCGGGGAGCCGGCGGCCGAAATCGCGCGTGCGGCCTATCTCTCCCGCCGCCCCCGCCACCACCTTCAGCGGCCGGAGCGCCCTCCCCGCGACGAGCCAGGAGGCGGCCAGCGCCGCCAGCAGCGTGGGGACGCTTGAGATGATCAGGAAACCGACGATGCCTGACAGGTTTGACTGCGGCACCCGCGTTGACTGGCCGGTGACGACGTACCCGCCGGCGAATGGAAGCGCGTAGAGGCGCAGCCCCGCGCCACCCGAGATCGTCACCGTGGCGAACGAACCTCGCGCGGCCGCGGCCTGGTTGAGGAGTGCGGGCGGCACCGCCGGTGGCGAGCCGTTCAGCTGCGCGGTGGAGTAGACGAGCGACCCATCGGGAGCGAGCACCTCGACGAAGACTTCGCCGCTGTTCTTGAGGTCGGCGGGCGCAAGCGGAGCCCTCGGCGCGAGGTCGGCGGCGGATGATGAGGCCAGGGCGACCACCGCCTCGTGGGCTCGGGAGCGCAGCGCGTCGTCCTGGTTCGTGTTCACGCCACGTGCGAACAGCGAGTAAAGGAGCCCTCCGAAAAGTACCAACGTCAGCGCGACCACTCCAACCCCGAAGAGCGCGAGGCGCAAACGGAGCGACATCAGCTTTCACGCAGCGCGTAGCCGGTGCCGCGGACCGTATGGAGCAGCCGCGGCTCCCCCGCCTCTTCCAGCTTCTGGCGTACGTAACCGATGTAAACGGCGACCACGTTGTCGCCCTCGGGCTCGCCGGCCCACACCGCCTCGAGCAATTGCTCGCGGGTCAGCACCTGGCGCGGATGGCGGAGGAAGTGCTCGAGCAACGCGAACTCGGTGTGCGTCAGCGCCAGCGGCCGCGAGCCGCGCCAGGCACCGCGTGTAGCGGGTTCGAGGTCGAGGTCGGCGAAACGCAGATGGTCGGTTGGACCCGCACGTCGAAGTAGCGCCCGCACGCGCGCGAGCAGCTCTTGATAGGCGAACGGCTTGACCAGGTAGTCGTCCGCGCCGGAATCCAGCCCGCGTACCCTCTGCTCGGTCCCGCCGAGCGCGGTAAGCATGAGGATCGGGAACTGGGCAGTCGCGCGCAGTCGCCTGCACACCGCAATCCCGTCTAGGCCGGGCAGCATGACATCGAGGATCACCAGGTCGGGAGGCCGGGCGCGCGCTCGGCGCAGGGCATCGTTGCCATCGCCCGCGATCGCGACCTCGTGACCCTCGGCTGCCAGGACGCGTTGCAGCGTCGCCGCCAGCCGGGTGTCGTCCTCGACGACGAGGATGAGCGAGCCAGTCATCTCAACGGGATATATAAGACTGGGATGAGGATTTCATAAGAGTTGCGCGCCGGGCGATGCTGACCGCCGCCACCAACGCCGCCAGGAGCGACGCCACCGCATACGTGATGAACGCGGCCTGAATCCCGGCCAGCGACCAGGCCAGCCCGCCCAGGAGAGGGCCGAGCGTCACGCCCACGTTCTCGAACTCCCCGAACAACCCCATCGCCAGCGCGTGGCTCCGGCGCGGCGAGGACTCAGAGATCCAGGCGGTCGCTGCCGGCCACAGTAGCGACGCGCCCACCACGCGTAGTACAGCCCCCACGACGACCGCACCAAACGCTCCGGCCACGGCGTACACGGCGAACCCCGCCGCTGAGATGACGCCTCCCGCGATCATCGTCGCGCGCCGGCCCCATCTGTCCGAGGCCACGCCACCCGGGACGAGGAGCAAGCCTCCGAGCATGCCGACGATGAACATCGCCGTGCCCGCGGTGGTGGCGGAGAGGCCGAGGTGCGACGTGACCAGGAGTGGCAGCAACGCGAGCTCGCCCCCGGCGCCGATCTGGAAGAGCAGGACGATTGACGCGGTGATGATCATCACGCGTATAAAGCTCATGCCATTGGACTGCGACACCTGCGTCCCCTCGGGCGCAGCGCGCCGGCCCCCGGCCTCGATATAGCCCCGAAAGACGAAGAAGACCATCACCGCGCTCACCACCGGCATCGCCGCGGCGACATAGAGAACATTTCGAATCGGCGTGTGGTCGATCAGCAGCCCTCCGGCGCCGGCGCCGATCGCCTCTCCGATCACCCATTGCGCGGTCAGGAGCGCAAGCCCGGTCGCCTGGAACTGCGCCGGCAAGGTGGTGCCGAGGAACGACCGGCCGATCGGCCCGACCGCGACCATCATCCCCGAGGCCAGGAGGTATGCGATCGCGATGAGAAAGACCGAATCGGCGCGCGCGAGCAGCAGGATGCCGCCCGAGTAGAGGATCAGGGACGCGATCATCGGAATGCGGTATCCGATGCGGTCCGCCAGCACGCCCCACACCCATTCGAATATGAACATGCCGAGGCCGAACATCGAGAGCGCAATGCCGATCTGGCCCGGGTTTGCGTGCAGGCCGCGAAGCTCGAGCGGAATGGCGATCAATAGCAGTCCCGTCGCGAACGTCGAGACGAACAGCGCGGCGACCAAGGCGCCGCTCCGGCTTCGGATCAGATTGGCTGCGATTCCCGCAGACTACCCGGTCGCGTACACCAGCTCGGTGAGCGTCACGCTCTTGCGCGTCGTCAGCCGCCCCACCAGAGGCGAGAGGTAGGTCCCAGAGGTCGGCGCCACGTCCGAATAGTCGCCGCCGACCGCGATCGTCAGGTAGCCCAGCCCACCCCTCCCCGCGTTGGTCGGATCGAACGGCCAGGCGATCGCATCCCCGGTGCCGTCGTTAGTCGGCAGCACCACCTCGACCCATGCGTGCGTGCCACCCTGCCCGAGCAGGTGGCCAGACACGTAGCGCGACGGGAGCCCGCACGCCCTGGCGATCGCGAGCATCACATGCGCATAGTCCTGACAGACACCGGAGCCGATCGCAAGCGCCTCGGCGGCCGTTGTCCGCACCCCGGTCAAACCGTGCCTGTAGGTCATCGATTGATATACCCAGTCGTTGATGGTGTCGGCGAGCGGCAAGCCCCACTCGGCCGAACTCGCCAAAATGTGGGCCGCCCGCCGGATGCTGTCGTCGGGAGCCGTGAGCGCCGACGGCTCCAGGAGGTATCCGTCGGCTAGCCAGCCGTCCCGCAGCCGGTTGGGCTCCGACGCGTGGCGCTCGACCGATACCTCGGCCACGAACTCGATCGCCCCTGCCACCCGGGGAGCGAAGACGTCGACGATCATGTTGCCGAACCGATCCTTTCGATCCTCGGAGCGGACGCCGTCGGGCTCGACGGAAAGTTGGTGGCGGAGCCGCCGCTGGTCTCCAAATCGTTCGGGCGGGATCACGACGAGCCGGTGACTCAGGTCGCGGACCGGTTCCGGGTACTCGTAGCGGAAGGTCTGCTTGACGAGGTACGTGGCCCTGCGGGCGGCAGGCCAGTCGACTGATGAAAGCTCGATGGCCATCACGCGCTCTCTGCCAGATCGGCCCAGACGGTCATCGACTTGAACTCGGCCGGCCCGAACGTGGTCAGCATGGCGACGTCGAGGGCGTCGCGGCCGCGCCCGATCAGAACGCGTCCCACCCGCCTGGCGTTGTTGCGCGGATCGAACGTCCACCACCGGTCGCCGAGCCAGACTTCCATCCAGGCGGCGAAGTCCATTGGCTCTGGTGGGATCGGCACGTAGATGTCGGGCAGGTAACCGAACACGTACCGAGCGGGGATGTTCATCGCTCGGCAGAACGATACCGCCAGGTGAGCGAAGTCGCGACAAACGCCCTCGCGGCTTCGGAAGACGTCCACCGCGGTCGTCAGCGGGTTGCTGGTTCCGTACTGAAATCGGATGTGGTCGTGGACCCAGTCGCAGATGGCCTGCACGCGCACCCAGCCCAGTTCCGTCGACCCGAACAGCTCCCAGGCGGTGCTCATCAGCTCGTCGGAGAGGCAGTAGCGGCTCGGCAAGGTGTAGTGCAGAAGCTCACCGGGCATCTCTTCCACCCGCGCCTGCCCGACTCCGGAGCCGTCTGGATCGGCCTCATCCGGGGCCAGGCAGATGGCGTCGTAACGGAGCGTCAGGGCGCCTTGCGGGGCGAGGATCCGCTTCACGGGGTTGCCGTAGATGTCGGCGTACTCGTCGACCGGCAGCGGGGGCGAGCTGGTCCAGGTCTCGGTGACCAGCTGGTGCCGGGCATCCGAGCGGGGGCGCACTTGAACCGTCATGGTGGTCGGCGCGCTCACGTCGTAATTGAACTCGC
>WNEZ01004820.1_pt1 | contig 17386 bp, 12 predicted proteins | sample 5400521 | NCBI WGS metagenome assembly WNEZ01 (sample SAMN13153339, study PRJNA577476) | soil metagenome | isolation source: 120 cm saprolite under Douglas fir tree site 2 hole 1 replicate 1 | place: USA:California | collected 2015-04-18
GGAAGGGGGGCGGTGCCGTCATTCAGCGGCCCATCACGATCACGGTGCCGACCTGCATGAGGTCGCCCCACGCCTGCGCCAGGCCACGGTGCGGCGTCCCGGGGACCTGGCGTGCGCCGGCCTCGCCGCGCAGTTGCCAGAACAGCTCCGCCACCTTCATCAGGCCCGCGGCCGCGATCGGGTTTCCCACGCCGAGCAGCCCGCCCGACGGGCAGGACGGCAGGTCGCCGTCGCGGTCCAGCACGCCGTCGCGGACGGCCTCGGGGGCCTTGCCCTTGTCGAAGAGCAGGAGTCCCTCCAGGTGGTGCAGCTCCTTGTAGTCAAAGGGGTCGTAGGGCTCGACGATGTCGATCTGGCGTCTGGGCTCGGTGATGCCCGCCATGTCGTAGGCCATCCTGGCCGCCCGCTCGACGTAGCCGGGATAGGCCAGGTCGCGGTTCGTCCAGTAGGCGGTGTCGAGGTTCCAGCCGACACCCTCCACCCACACCGGCTTGTCGCAGGTCCGCTTCGCAACGTCCTCGGCGGCCATCACAATGGCGACCGCGCCGTCGGACACGGGCGAGACGTCGAGACGCTGGACCGGCCAGGCGAGCACCTCGGAGGCGAGGACGTCCTCGACCGTGATGTCCGCCCGCCCGAGCTGGGCCGCGGGGTGCCCTGCGGCGTTGCGCTTGTTCTTGACGGCGACCCGGGCGATGTCCGCCTTCTCGATGCCGTACGTCGTCATGTAGCGGTTCATCTCCAGGGCAAAGATCCACAGCAGGTTGGGTCCGAGGGGCCGCTCCGTGATGTTGTCGAAGATCGTGATGAAGGCACCTTGGGCGTGCGGCATGGCCGACGACATCTTCTCCTCCGCCACGACCAGCACGCGGTCGAACATGCCGCTGGCGACGTGGTACCAGCCCTGGACCGCGCAGAACACCCCCGTCCCCCCGCCCACGTAGGAGCGGATCACCGGCTTGTTCCAGCCCCCCGCCCCCCCGGCGAGGTACTCGCCCTTCATGTGGACGCCGTCGAAGGCGTCGGGGGCGGTGCCGATGCAGACGGCGTCGATGTCGTCCATCGTGAGCTCGGCCGACTCGAGGGCGGTCCGGGCCGCCTCCCAGGCCAGCTCCTTGCCTGTCTCGAGCGAGCGGCGGACGAAGCGGGTCATGCCGGCCCCGACGACCCCCACCTTCCGGCCCACCGACTAGCCCTCCACCGAGAGGACGGCCACCGCGCCGGTCGCCGTCGGGATACCCCGCCACGACTGGGCGAGGCCCCGCCGGGCACCGTCGACCTGGCACGCACCGGCATGGCCCCGGAGCTGGGCGACGAGATCGGCCAACCTCGCCAGACCGTTGGCCTCGAAGAGGTAGCCGCGCCCGAGGCTCCCCCCGGACGGGTTCACCGTCCCTCGGGCGCTGCGCAGGCCGAGAGCCTCCAGGTGTTGGATCTGCTTGTAGCTGAAGGTGTCGTCGACCTCCGCGACGTCGATCTCGGTGGCGGGATCTGTGACACCGGCCTGGGCATAGGCCCTCTGCGCGGCTCGGCGGGCATACTCTGCCGCGCCCCACGTCCTGGTCGACAGTGAGGGCGACTCCGTCGACCAGCCGATGCCGTCGACCCAGACCGGCCGGTCGCAGAGCGACCTCGCTCGCTCCTCGGCCGCCAGGACGACCACTACCGCGCCATCGGCGGTCCGGGCGCAATCGAGGTCACGGAGAGGATCGGCGACGAGGGCCGAGGCTGCGACGTCCTCGGGGCTCATCATCTGGCCGTAGGCGGCGGACGGGTTGCGGAGGGCGTTGCTGCGGTTGGTGGCGGCGACGGCCCAGCAATCCTCGATCGTGGCGTCGCTCCCGGCCAGGAAGCTGGTCATCTCGAGGCCCGCCACGAACCAGGGATGGACACCGAGGAGCCGCTCGAAGACCGGGTCCAGGGCGAAGGCGAGGATGTCGGGGAGGGTGACGATGTCCGAGGCCTTCGAGTGGGCCTCGCAGACCACCACCTCCGCCACGCCGGAGCGGATCAGCATGACGCCCGTGGCCAGGGCGAACAGGCCGTCGGCCGCCACCGTCTGGACGGGGCGCTGGGCGGCGCCGAGCTGATCGGGGACGTACTCGTCGAAGATGCTCGTCCCCTCGAGGAAATCCTCGGAGGCGCAGACGAAGGAGTCGACATGCCGGCGGGGGTCGATGCCCACCGGGCCGTAGGCACGCATCGCGGCCTCGAACACCAGCTCCTTGTACGAAAGGCCAGGGCTGATCGAGCCGAACCCGACGTGGCCAGTCGCGACGATCCCCACTCGGTCCACAGCTGCAGCATCCTAGTAGGATTCTCACGATTCCAAGGCGCCGGAAGGAGAGTGGGCAGTGGCTGGCAGTGACCTCAGTGGTCAGGATCTGAGAGGCGAGAACCTTCGGGGCAAGATCCTGCGAGAGGCCGACCTCAGTGGTTGCAACCTCTCCGGCCAGTCCCTCAACGACCTGGACCTGAGCGGAGCCGATCTCAGTGGGGCCGACCTGAGTGCGGCGATCCTCACCCGGGCCGACCTGAGCGGAGCCAACCTCAGCGGGGCCGACCTGAGCGAGGCCGACCTTGGGGCTGCCGACCTGACCGGGGCGGATCTGACGGGTGCGAATCTCCGTGACGCCAGCCTCTCCCGGGCGGACCTCCGGGACGCCAACCTGGCGGAGGCTGACCTCACGATGACCGACCTCGGCGGCGCCGACCTGAGTGCCGCGGAGGGCCTGACCGACGCCCAGCTCGCCGAAGCGAGCGTCGACAGCAACACGCTGCTTCCCTGAACTGGGTCATCCTCGACTACGGGGGTGTGCTGGCGACGCCACAGCCCTCTGCCGACGTCGGGGCGATGGCGGCGGTGGCCGGGGTGGATGTCGGGGCCTTCCGGCAGGGCTACTGGGCGCACCGGCCCGCCTTCGACCTGGGCGGCGAGCCCGAGCCGTACTGGAGCGCCGTGGCCGGCCGCCCCGTCGGCGAGGCTGAAGCCGCCCGGCTGGACCACCTGGACGCCGCAAGCTGGTCGCACCCCGACCCGGCCACGCTCGCTGGTGGAGCGGCTGATCGCGGGCGGGCGCGAGGTCGCCCTGCTCTCGAACGCCCCCGCCGGTCTCGCCGCAGCCATCGACCGGCTGCCCTGGATGGAGCCCGTCCGGCGGCGCTTCTACAGCTGCCGGCTCAAGGTGGTCAAGCCCGACCCCCGTGCCTGGTGGGCTGTGCTGGAGCAGCTCGGCGCGGCTCCCGCCGATGCCCTCTTCGTCGACGACCGGCCGGTCAACGTGGCGGGGGCCGAGCGGGTCGGCATCCGGAGCGTGCGGTTCACCTCTGCCGAGGAGGTCGCGCTCAGGTTGCTGCGTTCGCCTTGAAGCGGGTAGAAGCCCTGGCATGCCGTGCATGGTTGGAACATCGGGCTGGCAGTACCGGCACTGGCGCGACACTTTCTACCCCACGGACGTGCCGGCGTCCCGATGGCTCGAGTACTACGCCGAGCGCTTCCAGACGGTCGAGGTCAACAACACCTTCTACCGGCTGCCGCAGGCGACGACGTTCCGCCAGTGGGCGGAGCGGACACCGGACGACTTCGTCGTCGCGGTGAAGATGAGCCGCTACCTGACGCACGTGAAGCGGCTGCAGGACCCGGAGGAACCGGTGTCCCGGTTCCTCGAGCGTGCCCGCGGGTTGGGGACCAAGCTCGGCCCGGTCCTGCTCCAGCTCCCGCCGAACCTTGCCGCGGACCACGAGGCGCTCGCCCGGACCCTGGGCCTGCTGACGCCCACCGTGGCGACCGCCGTCGAGTTCCGCCACGACTCCTGGTTCGACGACATCACCCGCCAGGTCCTCTCGGATCACGGGGCTGCGCTGTGCATCGCCGACGGCCTGTCCCGGCGGAGCCCCGTCTGGCGAACGGCAGACTGGACGTACCTGCGGTTCCACGAGGGTGAGGGCATGCGCCACCCCTGCTACCGCTCGGAGCAGTTGGCGGGATGGGCCCACCTGCTCCGGGAGCGGTGGGGGCCGGACGCCACCTGCTACGCCTACTTCAACAACGACGCCCGAGCGTGTGCGATCCGGGACGCCGTCACGCTCGCTGGATTCGCCGGCGCGGAAGGGCTGGCCCCGAGCCGGGTGCCCGACGCTGGGGCCGTTCGGGTCTCCTGAGAATAGTCGCCCCGAGGTATGGACTTCCCGCTCCCCTCGGCGCACACTCAAGGGGCGGAAAGGAGGACGACCGAACCTTTCAGCACCAGGCTTCGATGTCGCTCAGGACTCCAGGACCGAGCCAGGTCTTTGCGGCTCTTTAGGCGAGTGACCGTCCCTCGCCAAGGCCTGGCCTTCGCCGCCACTGTGGTCGGCGTCCTGGCCGGTCCTGGCCTGAGCGGCAGGTGAAAAAGGCCTGAGCGGCAGGTGAAAAAAGCGGCTGTAGGATGCGGCCGTGCCGAGCATCGCCAAACTCCTTGTCGCGAACCGTGGCGAGATCGCGGTCCGGATCTTCCGCGCCTGCCGTGAGCTTGGCATCACGTCCGTCGCCATCTATTCCGAGGTCGACCGCGACGCATTCCACCTGAGTTTCGCCGACGAGGCCTACTTCGCTGGCGGGACCCCCCCGGCGGAGAGCTACCTCAACATCGGCCGCATCGTCGACGTCGCCATCCGGTCGGGCGCCGACGCGGTCCACCCCGGCTACGGTTTCCTTGCGGAGAACCCCGCATTCGCCCAGGCCGTGCAGGACGCCGGGCTGATCTGGGTGGGGCCGCCACCCGCGGCAATCCGCGCCATGGGCGACAAGCTGTCCGCCAGGAAGGTGGCTGCAGCGGCCGGCGTCCCCACGATGCCCGGCACCCTCGACCCCGCCTCCGGGGCGGAGGCCGTCGAGGCGTTCGCCGACCGGTTCGGCTGGCCCGTAGCCGTGAAGGCCATCCATGGCGGCGGGGGCCGAGGCTTCCGGGTGGTCCGCTCCGCCGGCGAGGCGGCCGCCGCCTTCGACAGCGCCGGGCGGGAGGCCGCCCTCGCCTTCGGCAACCGGGACCTCTACCTCGAGCGCTACCTCGACGAGCCCCGCCACGTCGAGATCCAGGTGCTCGGCGACGCCCACGGCAACGTCGTGCACCTCGGCGAGCGGGAGTGCTCGCTGCAGCGCCGACACCAGAAGCTCCTCGAGGAGTCCCCCTCCCCCGCCGTCGACCCCGCCCTACGGGTGCAGATGGGAGCAGCCGCCGTGAAGCTGTGCCGCCAGGCGGGCTACTTCTCGGTTGGGACCGCCGAGTTCCTCCTCGAGCAGACGGAGACGGGACCACGGTTCTACTTCCTCGAGCTCAACACCCGGCTGCAGGTGGAACACCCCGTGACGGAACTCGTCACCGGTCTGGACCTGGTGAAGGAGATGATCTGGGTTGCCGAGGGCAAGCCCCTGCACCTCACGCAGGACGACGTGGCCCTACGGGGCCATGCGATCGAGTGCCGGATCAACGTCGAGGATGCCAGCCGCAACTTCATGCCGTCGCCGGGCACGATCACCGAGTACCGGGAGCCGGGAGGGCCGGGCATCCGGGTCGACGCCGGGGCCGGCCGGGGGACGACGATCTCCGAGTTCTACGACTCGCTCGTCGCCAAGCTCATCTGCTCCGGCGCCAACCGCGACGAGGCCGTCCAGCGGATGCGGCGGGCCCTCGACGAGTACCGCATCGAGGGCGTCGCCACGACGATCCCGTTCCACCGCCTCGTGGCCGGCGCCGACTGGTTCCAGCGGGGGGCGTTCTCGACCTCCACGGTGGAGAACACCATCGACCTGTCCGGGCTGGGGGCTGGAACCGATGGGGGGGGCGGCCCGGGTGGTCCCGTCATCGGGGGCGAGGTGCGGGCCCCAGCCGCAGCACGGGATGTCACCGTCGAGCTGTCGGGGAAGCGCTTCGAGGTGCGGCTGTGGGAGCGCTCCGGGACCCACCGTGGCAAGCCGCACCTGCCCGAGCCCGGGGCGCGCGGGGGCCACGCCGGCGTCGGAGAGACGATCGTCGCCCCCATGCAGGGCACCATCCTGCGGGTCCTCACCAAGGTCGGGGCGGTCGTGGCCGTCGGCGACCCGATCGTGGTGCTGGAAGCAATGAAGATGGAGAACCTGATCGTGGCCCACCGGGACGGCCAGGTGAAGTCGCTCAGGGTGAAGGCCGGGGACTCGGTGCAGTTGGGAGGCCCGCTGGCGGAAATAGGACCCCCCGACTAGGCAACACGAAAGTCGGGACCGCGGGAGGCCGGAGCGTGGCGTTCGTTCCAGATCCCCACGGCTCTCTCCCAGAGAGGTGCCGCTTCGACCTCCGGTGCGGCGACCGTCTGTTCCGAACTCTCGGCCTGCTGCGTCAATCGCAGTGGTTCTTCGGCAAAGACGCGGAGGAGCTCTTCGAAGTCCGCTGGGGTGACCCCCGGCAGAGGAACGGCCCCGAGCTGGTCGAACGCATCGGCCGTGGCGGCCGGCAGATCGAAGTTGACGAGCACGTTCAGAGCTTCGAGCGGAAGAGGGACGCGCCCGAAGGGGCTCCCGCCTCCTCGGAGGAGCGGGACCCACTCGGCGGGAAGGGAGTCCCAGCCGAAGGCGCTGGCCCTGAGGGCGGCAAGGAAGCGGTTGGCTAGCGCGACGAGCAGGGCCGCCACGAACTCAGGGCCTCCGAAGCGGCTGGCGTTGATCCCGTCCTCGATGTTGGCGACGATCGCACGGAACAGGGCCGCGAAGACGTTCATCCCATCTGCACGAAGGGCCCCTTCGTAGCCCTGGAGGTCGGTCAGCCGCTGCAGGGCTTCCGGGACCGAGGCTACCGGCGGGCCGGTGAGTGGGGTGGGGTCACGTTCCAGCACGATCACCTCCCGGCTGCCGATCGTCAGGAGGCCCTCGAGGGCCGTCCCGCCTCCAACGGTCCGCCATGGCGAGGACCCGGGCGGGGTAGTGAACTCCATGGCTGATGGCGTGGGGTTGAAGCAGATCAGCAGTTCCCTCCCGACGTCGGCACTTATCACCCGGAGGGCCAACGCGGTCACCAAGTTCCAGTCCGTGGCGGGGATCGCACTGCCGTCGGGGTGATACCAGGACCACGGCGACTGCCCGGGCTCAACCTCGGAGAACAGGCGGCGGAGCTGGGGATGGCGGCGGCGGACAGCCAGGAGGTCCTGCACCACCCTGACCAGGGTGGTGTCCTCCCAGTGCAGCCAGCTGAGCTCGTTGTCCTGGCAATAGGCATTGTTGTTGCCCATCTGCGTCTGGCCCAGCTCGTCGCCGCCTCGCAGCATCGGGACTCCTTGGGAGAGCAGGAGCGTGGTGAGCAGGTTGCGCTGCTGGCGGAGTCGGAGCCCGAGGATTTCTGGATCGTCCGTCGGACCCTCAACGCCGCAGTTCCAGGAGTAGTTCTCGTCGATGCCGTCACGGTTGTTCTCGCCATTGGCCTCGTTGTGCTTGACGTTGTAGCTGACGAGGTCGGCGAGGGTGAAACCGTCGTGCGATGTCACCATGTTGATGGGGATGGAAGAAGCAAAGAGGTCCATGGACCCGGTCAGCCGGGACGCCAGCGCCGGCGCCACTCCCCGGCCCCGCCAGTAGTCCCGGACATCGTCACGGAACCCGCGGTTCCATTCGGCCCACCCCGCCGGAAAGTGCCCCACCCCCAGTGCCGCGGGACCGGTATCCCACGATTCGGCGATGAGCTTGACGTGGCGCAGGACCGGCTCCTGGCGGATCAACTCCATCATCGGGGCCGACGGCGACGGTAGCTCAGGATCACGCAGGAGCGTGACGGCCTGGTCGAACCGGAAGCCGTCCACATGCATCTCGGCCACCCAGTACCGCAGGCTGTCGAGGATCATCCGGGCGGTGGGCGGCCAGCGGACGTCGAGGGTGTTGCCCGTGCCGGTGAGGTCCAGGTAGTCAGAACGATCGGTGGTGGTGTGCCGGTAGTAGCGCTCGTCGAAGCCCCGGTGACAGAGTGTGGGGCCGTTTGGGCCGCCCTCCGCGGTGTGGTTGTAGACGACATCGAGGATCACTTCGATCCCCGCGCGGTGCAGGGCGCGCACCATCTTCTTGAACTCCCGGACCTGCTCGCCCGGCAACCGGTCCCAGGCGTAGCCGTCGTGGGGGGCGAAGAAGCCGATGGGATCGTAGCCCCAGTAGTTCGTGAGCCCCTTCTCCGCCAGCGTGGGCGGCGTGAGGAACTGCTGGACGGGGAGGAGCTCCACGGCGGTGACGCCGAGGTCCGTGAGGTGGCCGACGAACGCCGGATGGGCGATGCCGCCGTAGGTGCCCCGCAGCCGGTCCGATATCCCGGGGTGGAGCTTGGTCGCGCCTTTCACGTGGACCTCGTAGATCACCGTGTCTTCCCAGGGGGTGGCGGGCGGGCGGTCGCCCTGCCAGTCGAACTCGTCGGACACTACGACCGACCGGAGTTCGTTGGGGAAGCTGCCGGTGATGGCTCGGGCGTACGGGTCGAGGAGCCAGGGGGAGCTCGTTCCGCCCTGGTCGTGCACCCGGAGGGCATAGTTCCAGCTCGGGCCCACCCCTCGGAGACGCCATCGCCACTCTCCGTCACCCCCGAGTCGCATGTGGACCGGCGTTTGACTCTGGTCGAACACGAGCAGTTCGACGGCGGAGGCACCTGGGGCGACGACCCGGAAGGTCGTCCCCGCGGCATCGAGGGAGACACCCAGGTTGCTGCCCGGCAGTGCCTCAAGCGTGTGTCGCTCCCCTTCGCGGGTGCGAGCCTCCACCCGGCCTGGTGGACCCATCGTCACGATGCCCAGGGCCGTGAGTACCGCCCCCCTCACCGCCTGGTGCCGCCGATCCTGCGTCCGCCGCGGCAGGCTCCCGCCACCGGGAAGCCCGACGGAGACGAAGGTGCCGTCGCGCTCCACCCACGTCAACCCCGAGGAACCAGCGACGAGGTGATTGCCGGGGGGGAGTACGTCCTCATGCCAGACGGTCTCGGTTCGCTCGAGGGACCAGATGCCCACCCTCTCGTCGGTGCCACCCTCCAGGACGGCCACGTCGGTTCCGAGGAGGGGGACAGCCTCGATCCAGCCGTCCGAGCCGCCGATCCGGTGCCGGCCCTTGTCGCGCAGCAGCACGAACCAACCGGTGGTCCGGGCGAGGACGAGCCCGTCGGGACCGACCGCGACTGAGACATAGTCCGCCTCGGCCGTCTCCGCACTGAAGAAGGAGCCCTGGAGTCCGCCGCTGACGATGCGCCCGTCGACCACGGCCAGGAAGCCCAAGGGATGGGCGGCGAGACTCTGCAGATTCCCTGAGGGGATCGCGACCGGGCCGACCGGCGTTCCGGATCCTTCGTACATGTCGACCCGCCCTGGCCGGCCCGCATAGACGAAGGACTCTCCCACCGCCATGGCCACGGCGTCGTTGCCGGGCAACGTCACCTCTGTGCCTCTGCCCTGGTCCCAGATCGTGATCACCCCGTCGTCGTCGAGGGCCGCGACCATCGAACTCCGGGGGCGCCCTGCCACGTGCGCCACCCGGGCCGGGTGCAGCCATTCCACTGTGCCGCTCGGGCCCGCGAGGCTGAATGACGTCAGGGCCGTGGTGGTCGGGCGGCCTCGACGCAGCCGGATCGCAACGCCGTCGTCCCGACCGTCCGGGGCCCCCACGACGACGACCGGCTCGGGGCCGGCGTCGATCTCGTGGGCGGGCTCCCCGGGAGGCCATTGCAGCTCCAGGCCCCCGGCGAGCAGCCGTGCTCCGACGACTTCGCCTGGACCGGATTGCTGCGAAAGAATGGAGCGCCAGCCGCCGAGGTCGCTGCCCTCGAGAGCAGCCTCGGGGGGTCGCCTGGGCGAGGTGGCCGGCAGCCCACAGCTGGAGGGCCCGGGCCGCCGGAAGTTCCAATGCCGCGGGCGGCAGGCGGGGCAGGAAGCGCCCCACCCAGTAGGCGATGGCGTCGGCGCGGGCCGGATTCTCGACGAAGGCCTTGGCGATCGTACGCAGCCGGCCGTCCAGGCGTTGAGCGTCGAAGCCCTGGAGGGCATCCCTAACCAGGTCCTCCTCCAGCTGCAGGCTCGGGGAGGCCCCCCTGTGCACCTCCGCCACGATGTCGAGGGCCTTAGCCCCAACTCTCGCATGGAGGGGAGCCACCCCAGTCCAAGGGTGATCCGGAAGCTCCCGTAGTACCAAGGATCGTTGCGGCGGAAGGGATCTCGACTCCCTCCGATCCTGCCCCCTGTCCAGGGGTCGGCTGAGTCTCACTGTGTGTCAGGCCCATTCTGACAAAGTGAAGGTTCGTCGCGCTCCGGTAGCTCCTCAGACCGTCCTGTCGAGCAATCCGTTGAATCACAACGGTGTAGTGCCCTTTCTCTTGGTCCCAGGCGAAGAATTCCGGCCGAGGTCCTTGCATTAGTGTTGAGCATCACGCAGGCTGTGTGTATGCAACAGACAGCGAGATCGGCCTAAGAGTGCGGCCCGGAGGGGAGTTCTTCGCCACGCCGGCCGACGCCACGCAGCGGCGCTACGAGGGTTTGCGGGCGTACTTCGTGGATGGTCTCTCCGCCACCGAGGCAGCCCGGCGGGTGGGGTGGGCGACCGAGACCCTGAACACGGCCGTGCGGGACTTCCGGGCGGGCCGGCGGGAGTTCTTCGTCAAGGGAAAGCCTGGCCCCAAGTCCGCCCCGGCCAAGGATGCCGCCCGAGCCCGAATCGTGGCACTGCGCCGGGCGGGGCACTCCGCCTACGAGATCTCCGAGGCCCTCAAAGACACCGACACGCCGCTCAACCGGACCTCAGTGGCGGAGGTGCTGGCCGAGGAGGGCTTCACCCGGCAGTGGCCCCGGCCCCATGCCGCCAGGGGGGGGCCGAAGAAGGAGCCGCTGGCCCGGGCGGAGGTGGTGGACTTCGCCGCGTTTCCGCAGCGCTGCTCCACCAAGATGGCCGGGCTCTATCTGGCCATCCCCGAGCTGGTCGCTCTCGACCTGCCGTCCCTGGTGGCCGAGGCCGGCTACCCCGGGACCAAGGTGATCCCGGCGGTGTCATCCATCCTGTCGCTGCTTTGCTTGAAGCTCGTCAGCATGCGCCGCTTCGCCCACGTCTACGAGCTGGCCGCAGATCCCGCTGCGGGGTTGTTCGCCGGGCTGGGGGCCATCCCCAAGGCGACCGCGCTCACCGACTACTCCTACCGCACCGCCCACTTCCACCAGGCGGCGCTCCTGAAGGCCCTGGGGGTGTCGATGCGCTCGGGAGGCCTCGTCGAGGGGGCGGACTTCGACCTGGATTTCCACGCCATCATGCATTACGGGGAGGACCCGGTCCTGGAGGAGCACTACGTCCCACGGCGCTCCCAGCGCACCGCCTCGGTGCTCACCTTCTTCGCCCAGGACGCCACATCAGAGAGCCTCGTCTACGCCAACGCCGACTTGCTGAAGGCCAACCAGGCCGGTGAGGTGCTCGCTTTCTGCGACCACTGGAAGGAGGTCTCGGGCTCCGATCCCTCCCTGGTGGTGTTCGACTCCAAGCTCACCACCCAGGAGATCCTCGGTGAGCTCGATGCCAGGGGCGTGCGCTTCATCACGCTTCGGATGCGCTCGCCACGCCTGGTCGCTGCCCTGGAGGCTCTTCCCAAGGAGGCGTGGAAGCCGGTGAGCCTCAACCGGCCGGGCAGCCCCCATACGAGGCCGAAGGTCGTCGAGGACCCTGCCGCCACCTTGAGCCGCTACCCGGGCCCCATCCGCCAGCTTGCCGTGAAGGGGCTCGGCCACGACAAGCCCACGATCATCATCACCAACGAGCGGACCCTGAGCTCCAAGGCGGTGATCGAGTGGCCCTCTCGGTCGTCGCCTCCGCGGTGTGCACATCCTTCCGGCGGCGCCTGGCCGGCTATGCCACCGCCACACCCGACACCCTCCAGCGACGCTTCTTGAACACCTCGGGGGAGGTGTTGAACCAAGGGGGCGAGATCGTAGTGAAGCTCAACCGCAAGACCTACAATCCCGTTCTGCGTCAGGCCGATCTGCCGGTCACCGAGGTTCCCTGGTGGGGAGGGCGCACCCTCCGCTTCGAGTACGCCTGACTGGGGTCGAATTACTCGGTGCGAGAGTTGGGGTTAGAAGTCGGGTCGTCAACTGGCCGGCGATTTGAGCCATGACGCCTCCCTGTCTGGCAACCAAGTGGTCCTTGGCCGCGTGTTCCAGGTTCTACGCTCTTTCTCACTGTGCGGGCGAGAGGACTCGAACCTCCAGCTCGTCTCCGAACCAGATCCTAAGTTCGATGGAGGGCCGTCCAGCCAGTCCAGCCTCGTCCATTCCGTGCTCATTCGTGCTGTTCTTTCCGGCCCTGGCAAGGGTATTCGTCCGGTTCGAACGGGGTTCGTGCTGGCCTGTCCGGCTGCGTCCGTTAGAAGTTTCGTTAGAAGTCGGCACGATTGTGGTTCGATATCACGAGCCCGAAATGATAGCATCGTCATGCGATGAAACAACTACTGCTCCGAGTCCCCGACGACGTGCATCGTCGCCTTGCGGCGCGCGCGGCTCGTGATGGGCGCAGCGTCAACGCCGTCGCCACAGAGATCCTCGACGCTGCCGTCGATGCTGACGAGGGCGATCGCCGTGCCCGCCTCCGCGCGATGGCCGCGGCCACGGGGTTGCTGCGCTCCGTGCCCGCCAAGCCCGTGACATCAGCTCGGCGCCGTCGAATCATCGCCTCGACCAAGGGCACCGGCCCGATTCTTGATCGCCTTCTCGCCGAGGAGCGCGATCGGACGTGATCGTCTACGTAGACTCATCGGTCTTGGCCCGCGCCTACCTGATCGACGAACCGGACCATGCCAATGCGGTGGCGCTGCTCGAAGATGCAGACGTCGCCCTGATCACCGGATCGTGGACCCGGGTCGAGGTCTCCGGCGCACTGGTCCGGGCAGCGCGAACCGGCCGGGGAAACGAGACGGATCTCTTGGCGCTGCTCGATTCTGATCTCGGCCCCGAAGGCCCTGTGACGGTCGTAAGTGCCCCTCAAGAATCCGTGGAAGAACAGGCCCTGGCCCTGGTGCGTCAGCATGCTCTCCGAGCCATGGACGCCTGGCATCTGGCGACCGCAGCCCTCACGATCAAGACGCTCGCCGAACCGGGCGAGGAGATCGGCTTCGCCTCGCGAGACGATGCGCAATCCGCCGTCGCCGGCCTGATGGGCTTCCGGTGCATCTGAAGGCTGAGATCTGTGGGGGTTGACGGCGCTGATGTCGAGCATGAAGCGGGATCGTTACTGCCTGACAGCTTGGCAACCTGCGATGGCAGGGCGATGAGCCGGTCTTGGATCTTGTCCGCCTAGGGGATTTGCGGGGCCTCGCGGATCGCCAGAGCCTTTTGCCATGTCGTCCCTGCCTCCAAGTCCCGCCCAACCGCCCGCAGAGCGTCGGCAAGATCCCGTAGCGACTCGGCCTCGCCGTGGCGGTCCCCCAGTTCCGGAAGATGGTGAGGCTATCCTCCTGAGAGTTGATCGCGTCCCTATGCCGACCCAGCTGAAGGTAGACGACGAGAGAGTCACACGTTCGATATAGGCATAGTTATATGGCCTGCCTTGACGGCTCGCCGCGAGAGGTACGGGGAGTCAGTCTTCGTCTGGTTTAGGCGTCAGACGGATATTGCTCTGCCAGATAATCGCGGAGTTTGAGGTGGATCCACTGATAGGACGCACCGGTTGTCTGGAGGAGCAGATGGTCGGAGGCCCATGCCAGAAACCGAGCCCAACGAAGCGGCCCGCGACCGACCGCCCATGACCAAGCACGAAATGTGTAGTGAAGAACGACGCATCCCAACCCGAAGGTCAACCCAAGGACCAGTCCGAACATTCCCGGCGCGAGGCCCGGAAAGCCTAGGCCAACCGAATAATGCTGAGCGAGGCCAATCAGTCCTCCTGCCACCCCTCCGGCGACAAGGCCGATCTTCCCTGAGTTTGCAACAAGTTCCACAGGCGACTGAGGAGCTACTAGAAGTCGCCGTCGACCAAGATGCACAACGCCGAGGATTAATCCAAAGGCCAACCCTAGCGTGGGTGCCAAGACGAGGTTGGCGGCGTTAAAGCTCCCGTGGGCCCATTCCATTTGGCTGATGAGCCCAATCAAGATGCTCCCGACCAAAAGCATGCCTCCAACCGTCGTCAGGTCTTCTCTCGCCAACCCCCTGCCGGCTCGGTCCAGGTTCCTTGAAATCATGACTAGGGCCAGTACGCCGGCAATGGTAAGTCCGCCAGCGAAACCCAAAGTCGAGCGTGCCGGGCCCAGATGTCCAAAGATCTCGATAATCCTCCTACTGAATAATCCTCCGGTGACGCCTCCGAGCACGCCGGCGAGGAGACATCCCGAGAGACCCCCTTCCAACCGCCGCGGTTCGAGTCCTTCGCCATAACTCGGCATAGGGTCGGGAATCATCCCACTGAGGGGTCCGAAAAGCAGACCAAGGCCTATACTGAACAGGACCCCGATTTACATGCGGGCTATACGGGTCATCGATGTTGAAGAGCATATTTACTGGCTTGCTCAGAGCGTAGCCCCCGGCCCCCCCAACAGGGGCCCCCAGCCATCCGCCCGACCCCAAGAGTAATCCGACCACGACGCCGATGATATTGCGGCGAGGGTCGAACCGCTCCCGTTAGGCCGGTACCGGAATGACCGCAATCGCCACCAGCAGCCCAGAGATCAATGAGAGAACGAAGCCGGTAGGAAAAAATTCAGGGAAGGCAGCAGTCGATATGTAGGTTATGGCGACGAGACCAGCAGCGATCAACCCACATGCGGCCTTGACAGACAAGCGAAAGGCTTGATTTCCTGTCCACTCATGGAGCCAGAGCTCCGTGACGTTTCTCCGTTGCATTTCGAAAGCGATCCACCCGAGCCATCGCACCAGGTGTTCATGTCGGTAGGGGGATGGCTGCGCGTCCGGCAAGGCACCAACAGGGTCGTAGCCTCGCTTCTCCATCGCCAACATGTACCGGGCCCACAGCCGGTCCCGCTGGCTGCCGGCGTCGCGGGTGGCCCCTAGCTCGTCGGGGTTGGCCCCCTGGTAAGCGAGCACCGCGGCGCTGAGCATGAGCGGCGTGGCCAGGAGCTCCCGCAAGGAGTCATTGGTTCCGCCTCGAAGCTCGGCCCGCACCGCGTCCCAGCTCGGCCCTGCAGCCTTCAGGTAGGCGTCGATCTGATCCTCCCTAGGCGGCGACACGATCACGGCCCCACCGAACTTCGCTCGTTCCTGCAGGGCTTCGTACTCGGCGAGCCGGCAGCACAGCAGCAGTGGTCCGCGCCGTTGCGACTCCCAGAGGCGGTTGACCTCCCGCAGGCACGCTGTCCGGTGCTCGGGGGCCACCTCGTCCAGGCCATCAAGCACGGGCATGACCTGATGGTCGGCGATGAGGACCTCCCATTCGGTCGCCCTGCCTCCGTGGCGAAGCTGAAGGCGCTTCGCCAGCCACTGGACGAGGGGTTTGCGTTCTTCGGCCCAGGATGCGAGGGGAAAGATCTCTGGCACCGGAGCGGACGGGTCGGCGCGGGCAACCTTGAGGAGGTGGCGCATAAGCTTCAAGGCCTCGGTTGTCTTGCCTGAGCCGGGAGGTCCAACGATCACGAGTTGCTTTCCCGACTCCGCGTAAGCTTCCTCGATCGTCAAGCGCTTACCAGGAGGGCTGGTGGTCTGCGCATAGGAGAGCGTGACCAGCTCTGGGGCATTTCTGACTTAGATCCGCGCGTAACGCTGCTTGGGTAGCAGGACTTTCTTGCCTGAAATATAAGGAAAGTGCCTCCTGAACTGGGATAATGGTAGTCGGAAAACAGCCAAGAATCCCAAAGACAGGAGGCACCCTGAAGGTGAATGCTACCGCGGCCCGCCCCAAGCTGCACCCGGGCGACGACGACCCCTCCCTCACCGCTCATGCCGGCCTGGCCCTGACAGGGGAGCTGGTTGCCCGCATCGGGCTCATCGAGGGAATCGATGCCCGCCTGGGCCACCTGAAGTCCCGGCGCCGTGGGCTCAGCCTGGGTGAGTTCGTGGTGTCGATGGCCGAGAGCGTGCTCGCCGGGGGAAGCTACCTCTGCGACATAGAGCGGCTGCGGGCCGATGAGGCAGGAGCATCCCTGCGGGCGGTGGCCAACCCCCCGGCCCCCTCCACCGCCGGCCAGCTCTTCGGCCGCTTCGCCCTGCCCGACTGCTGGAAGCTGGAGCGGGCCAGCGCCGAGGCCGCCAACCGCTTGGATGAGGCTCTGGGGCTCACGCCCGGCGTCATCACCCTCGACGCGGACTCCACGACGTGCGAGACCTTCGGAGCCAAGAAGAAGGGCACGGGGTGGAGCCATGCCGGGGTGCGGGGCTACCAGCCCTTTGTCGTCTCCTGGTCCGAACGCCGCCGCTTCCTCGCCGCCGATCTGCTCGCCGCCAACAACAACCCCGTCGCCGTCTCCCCGCGCCTTCTCCGCCGGGCACTCACCTTGCTGCCCAAAGGCGCCCGGGCCAAGCAACTGCGGGGCGATTCAGGCTTCTACAGCGCCGATCTGATGGCCGAGTGCGCCAAGAGGGGGGTGAGGTTCTCCATTTGCGCCAAGCGCACCACGGTGATCTGGGCCGAGATGCTCTCCATCCCCAGGGGGGCCTGGCGACCGGCCAGGGACATGCGCCGGGCGCAGGTGGCCGAGACCACCCATGAGGTCGAGGGAGTCGGCACCTGCCGGCTGATCGTGCGCCGGGTGGAGGTCAAGGCATCGGATCTGCCCTCGATCAAGGGACGCCGGCGGCGCACCATCCCCAAGGAGCAGCTCCGCCTTGCGAGTGAGGGCAGGCTCGGGAAGGTGTACTGCTACTCGGCCATCGTGACCGACCTGGAGGGCACCGCCGTCGACATCGAGGCCTGGCACCGCTGCCGGGTCAGCATCGAGGAGCTGTTCAAGGATGCCAAGCACGGACACGGCCTGGCCCACCTGCCAATGGGACGCCTCCAGCCCAACGCGGTGTGGATGCAGTGCTGCATGCTGGCGGTGAACCTCTCCTCCATGCTCCAGCAGGTGGCGGGGCGCGCCGTGCGTGCGCATGCCAAACGCCTGCGCTCCGAGCTCATCTGCATCCCCGCCCGGCTCGTGCGCTCGGGACGTTCTGGGATCTCTACGCCGCCATCCGGGCCATCACGTCCTCGGCGTAGCCACCACCGAAGACCCGAACTGCATAAGCAACGTTGCCCGGGCTCCAAAAGCTCTGCCTCAGCACGCCCGCGCTGCTTGGGGACCTCCGCATGCACCCCCGGGGGCCACGACCGTGCCCCCGGAACGCCACCCTGAATCTTTGATCGGCACCCCTCAGGCCCGGCTCCATGACTCAAATCGGACACACGGGCGTCTCTGGGGGCGCCTCAGGGGCCTTACGGATGTTTACCCAGGTTTCTAAG
>WNEZ01001979.1_pt1 | contig 17382 bp, 12 predicted proteins | sample 5400521 | NCBI WGS metagenome assembly WNEZ01 (sample SAMN13153339, study PRJNA577476) | soil metagenome | isolation source: 120 cm saprolite under Douglas fir tree site 2 hole 1 replicate 1 | place: USA:California | collected 2015-04-18
ATGTAGGGCACGTTCACCTGCTTGGCGAGCAAGATGTGCTCTCTCGTCTGGGGCATCGGACCATCGGCCGCGGAGACCACAAGGATCGCTCCGTCCATCTGGGCCGCACCCGTGATCATGTTCTTCACATAATCGGCGTGGCCCGGGCAATCGACGTGCGCGTAATGTCTCTTTTCCGACTCGTACTCCACGTGCGCGGTCGCGATCGTGATGCCCCGCTCGCGCTCTTCCGGAGCCTTGTCGATCTGATCGAACGCTACCGGGGACGCCAGTCCCTTCTTCGCCTGAATCGCCGTGATGGCCGCCGTCAGAGTCGTCTTCCCGTGATCGACGTGGCCAATGGTGCCCACGTTCACGTGCGGCTTCGTACGATTGAATTTCTCTTTGCTCATTTCTTATCTCGCCTTTGCGGTGACTTTATTGATGATTTCCTCGGCCTTCGACTTCGGTACTTCCTCGTAGTGCGCGAACTCCATCGAGTAGACAGCTCTTCCCTGGGTCATCGACCTCAGCTTCGTAGAATAGCCGAACATCTCCGACAGCGGCACCTGCGCATCGATCACCTGCGCCTCGCCGCGCTGATTCATGCCGCCGATTCTTCCGCGCCGCGATGAGAGATCGCCGAGTACGTCGCCCATGTACTGATCGGGGGAGACGACTTCGACCTTCATGATCGGCTCGAGAATGATGGCACCTGCTCTCTTCGCCGCTTCTTTGATCGCCATCGATCCCGCGATCTTGAACGCCATTTCGCTGGAGTCGACGTCGTGGTAGGAGCCGTAGATCAGCTCGGCCTTCACATCGACCATCGGATAACCGGCGAGCACTCCACCCTCGAGCGCTTCGCGCATTCCCTGCTCCGCCGGCTTGATGAACTCACGCGGGATCGTTCCGCCGACGATCTTGTCCTCGAACACGAATCCTTCGCCCTGCTTCGCCGGCTCGATGTTGATCACCACGTGTCCGTACTGACCCTTACCACCCGACTGGCGAATGAACTTTCCTTCCACTTTCTCGACGCGCTTCTTGATGGTCTCGCGATACGCGACCTGCGGGCGCCCGATGTTCGCATCGACCTTGAACTCGCGCTGCATGCGGTCGACGATGATCTCGAGGTGTAGCTCGCCCATTCCGGAGATGATCGTCTGGCCCGTCTCCTGATCGGAGTGCACGTGGAACGTCGGATCTTCCTCGGACAGCTTCTGTAGTGCAATGGCCAGCTTGTCCTGGTCGGCCTTCGTCTTCGGCTCGATCGCAACGTCGATGACGGGATTCGGGAACTTCATCGCCTCGAGAATGATCGGCGAATCCTCCATCGTCATGGTATCGCCAGTGCGCGTGTCCTTGAGTCCGATCGCAGCGGCGATGTCGCCGGCGAGAACTTCCTCGATCTCCTCGCGCTTGTTGGCGTGCATCTGGAGCAGACGCCCGACGCGCTCACGTTTATCCTTGGTCGCGTTATAGACGTAGGAGCCGGAATTAAGAACTCCGGAATACACGCGGAAGAAGGTCAGCTTACCGACGAAGGGGTCGGTCGCGATCTTGAACGCGAGCGCCGCGAACGGCTCGTCGTCCTTCGGGTGTCGCTCGGCCGGCTCGCCGTTTGGCAGATGCCCTTCGACGGCAGGAACATCCTCAGGCGACGGAAGGAAATCGACTACCGCGTCCAGCATTGCCTGCACGCCCTTGTTCTTGAACGCGGCGCCGCAGAGTACGGGAACGATGAATCCACCGACCGTTGAGCTTCTGATCGCGTGGCGGATCTCGTCGTTGGTGAGCTCCGTGCCTCTGAAATACTTCTCGATCAGAGATTCGTCGTGCGAGACGGCGGCCTCAATCACGTCGTGACGAGCCTTCTCCATCGCCTCACGATACTGCTCGGGGACTTCGGTGATCTCGAACTTCTTGCCGAGTGACTCGTCGTCGAAGATGTACTGCTTGCGCTCGATGACGTCGATGTGGCCGGTGAACGTTTCACCGGTTCCAACAGGAAGCTGAATCGGATATGCATTCTTGGTGAGGCGATCGCGGATCATGCGCATACAGCGATCGAAATCGGCTCCGACGCGGTCCATCTTGTTGGCGAAAATGAGCCGCGGCACACGGTAGCGGTCGGCCTGACGCCATACGGTTTCCGTCTGCGGCTCTACCCCCGCGACGGAATCCAGCAGCGTCACCGCGCCATCGAGGACGCGGAGTGACCGCTCGACTTCGACGGTGAAATCCACGTGACCCGGAGTGTCGATGATGTTGATGCGATACTCGATCCCGTTACGCGTCCAGAAAGCGGTGGTCGCGGCTGAAGTAATGGTGATGCCGCGCTCCTGTTCCTGCTCCATCCAGTCCATTGTCGCGGTGCCTTCATGCACCTCGCCGATTTTGTGGGTCTTGCCGGTGTAATACAGGACGCGCTCGGTCATAGTCGTCTTCCCGGCATCGATGTGGGCCATGATGCCGATGTTACGGTAGCGGTCGAGCGGGGTGTGCCGTGCCATGATCTCTGAAAAACTCTCTCTATGGTAGCCGCTCCAAAAACAAACGTGGAGCCGGTCGTCTCAATTCAACAAAAACGCGGGTGGACCAAGGCGTCCCTGAACGGGACCGGTATCCATCCGCTGCCGCCGGGTGCACCCGCAACTGGTTCGCAGGTGGGGACTCGAGGCGCGCCGACCGCCAGCTTAAGGCGGGTGCCCGCGCGAGCGGGCTGATTCGGCGATCAAATTTTAGTGTAAAGCGGGCGCGCTAAACCGCGTTCCGCCATAGCCTTGTAAAGTTATTCCGAAACGAGGCTAAGTCAATGGACCGCATCGACAGAAATTTCGTGCGCAGTATGGACCGTTGAGGCTGCAACCGAACGGGTGCCCGGCTGACAACTGCAACTGATCGGGTGCCAGATGTCAGTGGCATAGATGCCAGTTCGATAGTTCACTACGCCCTGACTTACCACCGTGGCGTGACAGCCACTGCTTGTGCCTCGAATGCGACTAGTGAAGTCCCGGCGTCGTGAACTCATCACTGCCAACTACGCTACTGACGTCTGGCACCCGTTCGTTTGCAGTTACATGATCCCCCTTGCGTCGTCTTACTTTATATCATAAAGTACTCTGTACCCAACCATGACCAATGCGAGATAACACTGCAGCAGTGATCTGGACCGCCGCAGTCCTCACCTCGGTACTGGGCGCCGCTTTTCTCTTCTCCGCCGAGCCAGGCATCAATTGGCCCCTCTGGGTCGCAGCGGCGTCTCTCTCCGTAGTTATATCCAGACTGGTAATTCGAAAAAAGATCGAAGCCCCACTCATTGTACTGGTGACCTGGGCCACGCTCCTCAGCTTTGGCTTCGCCCTCAGCGACAACGACTTCATTCACGTCCTCGCCCGCCTCAGCGATGCCATGCTCCTTGGACTCGCCATCATCTCGATCGGCTCAGAGTCCTGGAGCGCCCTCTCGGCAAAGCTGCTCTTGGCGGTTCCCTTCCTGGCTCCGTTCCGCGTCTGGCGCGCAACCGCCTACCAGGCCGCGGATGCTCCCCGCTTCACTTCCTCGCCAAGATCCCGGTCGCTCATCAAGGGCACGTTGCTCTCCGCGCCCCTCATCATCGTCCTGATCGTCCTGCTCGGCAGCGCGGATCCTGTGATTCAATGGGGCACCGACTGGATTTCGTCGTGGCTCCCCGACTGGTCCTTTCCGCCCCGGCTGATTTTTTTCTTCTTCCTTCTCTCGATCACACTCGGTGCGAATTCCATTGCGTCGCGCCAGATCGAACCGGCGCTTCCCAACTTTCGAGGACTCGACCAAACATCCACCGTCGGTATCATTGAACAGCGGATGATGCTCTGGAGCGCGGCGGTCGTGCTCTGCCTCTTCGTACTGCTCCAGGTCTCGTACTTCATTCAGCCACCGCCGGTTGCTGTCAACAGCGGCGTCACCTTCGCCGAATACGCGCGACGTGGCTTCGGAGAGCTCTCATTCGCCGCCACGATCGTTGGCGCGATGATCCTGGTTCTCGAATACGCGCGTCCCTCGACCATCGGTGAGCGAGATAGGAAGATGATGATGCGGCTCGAGATCGCGCTGCTCGTCGCGCTGGAGTTGATCCTCCTCTCCGCATTCCGTCGCGTGATTCTCTACGAGCAGGCCTACGGATTCACGACTGCCCGTCTGTTCGCTCAGGCATATATGGTGGTCATGTGGCTCGTACTGATCGCGCTCGCGCTCGAGGTCGCGCGTGGCGGCATCTCGATCGCCTTCGGGCGGCGCGTTGCCGAGATCGCACTTGGCGTCTTCACGGTGCTCGTCTTCTGGAACTTCGAAGCGTGGATCGTCAACCGTAACGTCGACCGGGCAGTGGAGACAGGAAAATTCGATCTGGCCTACGCGCGCCGTCTCTCCGGCGACGCTATTCCGACGCTCATCTCCAGAAGAGGCGAGCTCGGTCCGACGGAGGCGGCAAACGTCGAAGCGGCCGTTCGTTGCCGACGCGGAACCAGCGAGCGGCGCTGGTTCGAATGGAATCGAGGCGCGAACGCAAAGCGAGAGGCGTTACGCTCCGTGCATCCGCAACCGTGTCCCGCGGGCGAGGTTTTGTTCTGGGCCCGCCGCGCCGACTGATGCGTCGCTCACGCTAGACGTCTGCCGTCTTCGGCCGCATCAGCCGATACACCGGCCAGCTGAGCGCCAGGAGAAACAGCGAGTACACGCTGTTTCGGGTATCGGTGAAGACATCAGCGACGAGGAACGCCACCGAGAAAATCAGGAACAGGCCGGTGGTCCATGGGTGACCCTTTGCCCTGAACGGACGCGCAGAGTCTGGCTCAATTCTTCGCAGGATGAACAAGCTCAGGAACACCAAGGCGTACTGCGCCACAAAGAAGAACGCCGTGACTGCCAGCACGATCTGAACGGTGCCGGTAAGGACAAGCGCCAGGATAACTATGGTACTGAGCAACAGCGCGATTGCCGGAGTACCGCCTGGATTCACGTATCGGCCCGCCGGGAAAAAACCAAAAATGCTCAATCGGTACATGACCCTCGGCGTCATCAGCTGGTAGGCATTTAGCGCGCTCAGCAGCGAGACGATCGTGATAGTTCTTATTACGGTGTCGCCTTTCGGGCCGAACATCTCCTTCGCTGCCGTCGCAGCAACCAGTGGGTCGCCGGCCATTCTGCTGAGCGGAAGGACGTAGAGGAATCCGACGTTGACGAGCAAATAGATGATCGCGACCGCTAACACTCCTCCGAAGATCGAGCGCGGAATGTCGCGAGCCGGATTCCTGAGCTCACCCGAGAAATAGACGATGCCGTTGTAGCCGTCATAGGTGAAAATCACCGACTGCATCGCCACCACAAGCGCTGCCAAAAGAGTGAAACCTGTCGGCACCGCCGATCCCTGGCTCGATTGAAATCCACGCCCCAGGAGGAAGCAGGCGCCGATCAGCACCGCGAACGCGATCGTTTTTCCGATCGCGGTGAGATTCTGCGCCAGACCTCCTTCCTTGATGCCGCGCCATTGCAGCAGCGCCAGGAAAACAATCACGCTCGAGCCGATTACCGGACCGAGCGATGCTGATGCGCCGAACAGAATGGTTGTGTACTCGCCGATCACGAGCGCTGCGAGGGCCGCGCTGCTGCAGGTGGATAGCCAATCGCTCCAGCCGATGACGAAGCCGGCGTAGAGTCCGAGCGCGCGCCGGAGATAAACGGTATAACCACCCGACTCCGGCATCATCGTCGCGAGCTCAGCCAGCCCGTTAGCGCCGAGCATCGCGTACACGGCGCCCAGTACCCAGACGCCGAGGAAGAGAACCGAATTGGGAAGCAGCTGCGCGACCTGCCCCGGCGTGCGAAGAATCCCGGAGCCGATTGTGTTACCAACGATTACCGATAAGCCGAATGCGACGCCGAGTACTGTGAGGAGCGTTCGGGTCGGTCGCACTGAGGGCGCGCTCTGGACCGCCTCGCCCTCGGCAACCTCTGTCACGCGCGAGGTGTCAGCGGCGAAGACCCATTCGAGGCGAGAGGACGGCGCATGAAATCGGCGAGGAGCTCGTGGAAGTGGTGCGTTCCCACCTCACGCCGCTCGGAGTAACGCCCGCGATCATAGAGTCGGGAGCGAACACCACGCTGCACAGACTCGACGACTTCCTCGTCTTCCATCTCGACGCGGTGCAGTCCAGCGCCGACACCACTTTCGCGGAGCGAGGGATTCCAGACATAGGAAAGAAACGCGACCCTCGTGCGCCCTACAGCAAGCGGTGTGACGACGTTGAGCGACAGTCCCCAGGGATAGAAGTTGAACATGATGTTGGGGAACAACCAGAAATAGAACGCGCCGACGCGCTCGCCGGCGTTTGGATGTCCCTTTGGCAAGTCGAACGCCGGCTCACCCGCCTTGGCGATTCCGAGCTGCAGGCTCCCGTAAGGAAATCTCTCCGTGCGATACCCGGAGTAATCGAGTTTCTCCGCCAAACCCGCGTGCACGTACGGGATGTGAAACTCCTCCAGATAATTGTCGCAGTAGAGCGCCCAGTTGGCATTGATCAGGTAATCCTGCGACGTCGCGTTGTCGCGCACGAACTCGTCGAGCGGCATGAACGACACTCGCTCGCGCACCGGGGCGATCCATTCGTCGAATGGCATCTCCGGGGCGAGCCCGCTGAAAAGAAGTGGACCGAACCGCTCCAGGGGCAGCTGAGGAAGATTGTCTTTCTCTGAGGGAAAACCGACGGTCGTATCGAATTCCGGCATCGAGACGAACTTGCCATCAAGCGAGTACTTGCGTCCGTGATATCTGCAACGAAGGGATCGCGCGTGCCCTTCGCCTTCGACCACGATTGCGCCGCGGTGCGTACAGACGTTCGACAGGCAACGGACGGTTCCCTCGTCATCCGAGGTGAGGACGAGCGGCTCGTTCAGACATCCGTCGAGAAGCGTAAACGGCGCGACGCGCCCGGGTGCCTTTACGCGCGCGGCATCGCCGGCCCACTGCCAGCTGCGCGCGAAGACACGATCCCTCTGGAGCTCGAAATACTCGGGGTCCGAGTAAACGCGAGCGGGTAGCGTCGAGGCGCGGCGGATGTCCTTGTCGATCTCGAAATCAGAGCTCATTCCGCGAATTTAGCTTCTGACTAACTGCAACTGAAGACTACCGGCCGGGTGCTGTCGGCGTGCCGGCCGATGGCTACGGGCGGGCTGTTTGGTGCCCGCAAGCTGGCGCAGGGGACGTGCGACGACCGTGATCGCCTTCCTACGCCCGCTGTCCATAATCGCCGCCGAGGAACAGCCAGCGCGCAGCGGACAGCCGGCCCGCCATCAGCCCCCGGCCGGTAGTCATCAGTTGCAGTTCTTTCACCGGTTGTAGTTCTATAGTTTGCAAAGCCCCCCATAAGTCTCCGGCCGCCGGTCCCGGTAGAACTGCCAGACATTCCGGACCTCGCGGATCTTGTCGAGGTCAAGCTCCGCCGTGATCAGCTCGTCGCGGTCTCGCGACGCCTGTGCCAGAAATTGTCCGCGCGGATCGCAGAAGTAGCTCTGCCCATAGAATTCGCCGATGTTCCATGGCTTCTCGAAGCCAACACGATTGATCGCGCCCACGAAAAACGCGTTCGCCACTGCGTGCGCGGGCTGCTCCAGCTTCCACAGATACTCCGAGAGGCCTGCTACGGTCGCCGACGGATTGAATACGATCTCGGCGCCGTTGAGTCCGAGCTCGCGGGCGCCCTCGGGAAAATGCCGGTCATAGCAGATGTAGACGCCAATGTCCGCGTACTGCGTCTTGAACACTGGATACCCGAGATTCCCGGGTTTGAAATAGAATTTCTCCCAGAATCCCGGCGGGCAGTGGGGGATGTGGCTCTTTCTGTATTTCCCGAGATACGTACCGTCAGCGTCAATTACGGCAGCGGTATTGTAGTAGACACCCGTCTCATCCTCTTCATATATCGGGGAAACGATCACCATCGAGTGCCGCTTCGCGACCTCTTGCATTAATCGCGTCGTCGGCCCATCCGGAATCTTCTCCACCGCGTCGTACCACCTGATGTTCTGCTCGGCGCAGAAATACGGGCCGGTGAAGATCTCCTGCATGCAAACGATCTGCACGCCCTCCCTCCCAGCCTGATCGAGGAATTTCAGATGCTTCTCGACATTGGCTTCGCGGATCTTCTCCAGCGGCTCGTCGGTGGGGCACGCATTCGACGCCTGAATCAGACCACATTTGACGACACGGGCCATCCCGCTATCTCCCTATGATTTTGTAGAAGTCTGCGCGACTGGTTCGCCCCGCATCAGCAGCCAGTAAATGATGAAACTGAGAGCGAATGTCACGAACCACGCATAAGAGTACAGCTTATCGAAAACATTGGCATTGCTGACGGAGCCACCCGGCGTGGAGACAGCGCGGATGAATCCCGGCACGACAGGAGCGATCGCGAGCACCAGGGCGATGATGGCGCGTGGATTGATCCCGTTCGTGTAGGTGTAGCGCCCCCGCAGGCGGAAGAGATCATCGACCGCAAGCTGCTGCTTCCGGATGATCCAATAGTCGGCGATCAGAATTCCACCCAGCGCTCCCATCAGGCTCGAGTACCCGAGGAGCCAGGTGAAAATGTAGGCGGCCGCATCGGAGTACAGCTTCCACGGCATCATGACGATGCCCAGTACAGCGGTGATCAGCCCGCCGGTCACGTAACTGATCCGGCGGGGACTGAGGTTCGAAAAGTCATTCGATGGCGACACGACGTTGGCCGCCATGTTGGTCGTGAGCTGCGCCGCGAGCACGACCAGCGCCGCGAAGATGATGACTGGCGCGCGGCCGATCCGGCTCACCAGCTCTATGGGATCCCAGATTGCCTTGCCGAATATCACGATGGTCGCACTAGTCACAGCCACCCCGATGAACGCAAAGGCGGTCATCGTCGTGGGAAGACCAAGCGCCTGGCCGAGCGCTTGGGAGCGTTGACTCTTCGCGTAGCGCGTGAAGTCGGGGATGTTGAGACTGAGCGTTGCCCAATAGCCGACGTTGGCAGTGAGCGCAGCCGGAAAGATCACCCAAAACTCGCCGTGTCCCTTCTGAAGTTTCTGCGACTCGCTCAGAATGTTTGCAAGTCCGCCGCCATTTCGAATCGCCCAGAGCAGCAGCAGCGCCCCTCCACCGAGCAGCAGCGGCGCGGACCAGCTCTCGAGAATCTTGATGCCTTCAGTGCCCTTGAGGATGATCGCGACCTGGATTCCCCAGAAGATCGCGAACGCTATCACGATGCTGCCGGGAATCTGCGCCCAACCGGGCCAGGCCGCCTTGAACAGAGCGTCGAGGGCGAGCGCTCCGATCCACGTCTGGATCCCGAACCATCCGCATGCCACGATCGCGCGGAGCATCGCCGCCACGTTCGCGCCGCGGACGCCAAAGCTGGCACGGCACAGCACCGGGAAGGAGATCCCATACTTGGTGCCGGCGTGCGCGTTCAGAATCATCGGGATCAGCACGATCACGTTGCCGAGGAGGATCGTGACCATCCCCTGCCACCACGTCATTCCCTGGTCCATCAGTCCCGAAGCGAGCGTGTAGGTGGTGATCACCACGCTCATTCCTATCCAGAGAGCGGCGCTGTTGTAGGTGGACCATGTTCGGCGCGATGGATCCGTCGGGGCGAGATCGGGATTCCAGAGCGGACTGTTCCGAATGTCGTCGGCAACGAGCGTGGTATCGCTCGTGTAGCCGGCGCCGGCCGCGACCGTCGTCACGACGCCAGGCCGGCCGTCTTACGTGGGAGCCACTGGCCGCGTCCTTCCTTTCCAACGACCCGGTAATCATCGACGATCACATCGCCGCGCGAGAGCGTCGTGCGCGCAAAGCCGGCGACATCCCATCCCTCATAGGGCGACCAGTCGGCGTTCGTCTCCATCGTCTCGGGATCGACCTTGTCCATTTTCGTCGGATGGATGATCGCGATGTCCGCGTCGGCGCCAACCTGGATCGCGCCTTTGCGGGGGTACAGTCCCATGATCTTCGCTGGGTTCGTCGAAAGTTTGGTGCACATCTCTTCAAGCGTGATCCTGCCGCCGAGGACGCCGGCCGTGTAGGTGAGCGGCATCAATGTCTCGAGGCCCGGCATCCCCATCGGGATTTTGGTCCAGTCGCCGTTCCACATCGCCTTTTGCTCACGGTCGAAGGTGCAGGTGTCGGTGGAGACGACGGAGACTTCACCAGTCTTGAGACCCTTCCACAGGCGCTCGACATCCTTCGGCTTTTTCAATTGTGGGCAACAGGCGTACAGGTGCCCGTCCTCTCTGTCGAATACGGAATCGTCGAGCACGAGATACTGCACGCACGTCTCTGCCAGCACCGGCACGCCGCGCGCTTGCGCTGCCCGGATGATGTCCGCGCCTTCGCCCGTCGACATGTGGACGATGTAGAGCTGTCCTCCCGTAGCCTCGCACCACTGCACTGCCCGCTGGATCGCCTCCGCCTCGATGAAATTCGGCCGCGTCATCGGGTGCAGTCGCGCCCCGTACTTCTTCATCATTTCGGGCGTATGATGCCGCGCGATCAGCTCGTCGAGCACCCGCGCTGACTCGGCGTGCACCAGCAGCATCGTTCCATATTCCTTCATCTTCTCGAGCGTGCCGAACATCGCTCTGTCGTCCGACTGCCAGCCTTCGGATTCATAGATCATGAATTCCTTGAAGGTGGTGAAGCCGCGATCGACCATCCCCTTGATCTGGTCCTTGTGCTCGTTCCAGCGGGTGATGCAGATGTGGAAGGTGTAATCGATGAGCGACTTGCCCTCGGCTTTCTTCATCCAGTTGTCTGCTGCCTGCGCGAGAGATTCGCCGGCGTAAGGAATCGCGAAATCAATGAGAGTCGTGACGCCGCCGCGCGCGCCGGCACGAGTACCGGTTCGGTAATCGTCCGCCGACACCGTCCCGCAAAACGGAAGCTCCAGGTGCACGTGAACATCGAGCACGCCCGGAATCACATGGTGGCCACTGGCGTCGATCACCTTCGTGGATTTGTCACCTTCGAGACTCACGCCCAGAGCGGTGATTTTCTCGCCCGTTATTCCGATATCGCCCGTGAACGTGCCCGCGGGCGTAACGACATTGCCGCCCTTGATGATCTGATCGAATGCCACCGATCTCTTGCTCCGATCCTGGGCCGAGAAACTACCTGTTGAGGCCTTCTTGCCTGGTAAAGCCTTGCTGCCTGGTGAGGCATTCCTGGTTGGCGAGGCCTTCCTATTGTTTGAGGACCTCTTGGGTGCCGAGGGCTTTTTACTTGGCAACGGCCGTCAGCGCTCGATCGAGCACGTCCAGTGTAAAGTCCGCATCCTCGGCCGTGATGCACATCGGCGGCTTGATACGGAGCACGTTGCCATCGATCCCACCCTTCCCGACGAGAACGCCCATTTCCCGCGCCGCCTCGAGCACCGCCAGCGTTTCCTTCCTGGCTGGCTCTTTCGTCTTTCGATCACGCACCAGCTCGACGCCAAGCATGAGGCCCATACCACGAACATCTCCGATCAGCTGCTGATGCTTCGCGAGTGCCTTGAAGCCATCCTTGAGCCGCTTGCCGACCACTCGTGAATTCTCCTGCAACCCATCCTCGTCAATGACGTTGATCACGGCGAGCCCGGCAGCCATGCAGACCGGATTTCCACCGAATGTATTGAAGTGGATGCGCTGAGTGAGCGCCTGGGCGATCTCCATTCGCGTCGTGACAGCACCGAGCGGCACGCCGTTGCCGATGCCCTTTGCCATGGTGACAAAATCAGGAATGACGTCGAAGTTCTCGAATCCCCAGTAGTGGTCGCCGGTGCGTCCGAAGCCAGTCTGAACTTCGTCGGCGATGCAGAGGCCACCGTGATCGCGCGTGATCTTGTACGCCTCGCTCAGATAATTCCGAGCCCCATACGTCGCGCCACCGACTCCCTGAATCGGCTCGGCGATAAAAGCCGCAATCCTTCCGGGCGTCGAGTAGCGAATGATGCCGAGTATGTCCTCGGCGCTCTTGGACGCAATTTCCTCGGGCGTGCCCGAGAATTGGCTGCGGTATGGATGCGGTGAGACGGCGTGGTGAATGGCTACTCCGCCCGGCACCGGATACTTCCAGGTATTGTGAGAAGTCAGCCCCATCGCACTCGGTGATCCGCCGTGATAGCCGTTCCGGAGCGCGATGACATCAGTGTTTCCCGTGAACAGCCGCGCCATCGTGACGGCGAGATCATTGGCCTCGCTGCCATCGTTCACGAAATAGGTGACGTCGAGGCCTTTCGGCATCTTCGACGCGAGCTTCTTCGCCAGCAGCGGAAAGTTTGGATGCAGATAGATCGTCGTCGCGTGCTGGAGCGTCTCCGCCTGCTTCTCGATCGCGGCGACGATCTTGGGATGGCAGTGTCCGCACGAAACCGTCACGATCCCGGCGAACATATCCAGGTAGCGTTTGCCGGTTTCGTCGAACAGCCACTGCATGTGGCCTTCGACAATCAGGAGCGGCTCGCCGTAGAGCGTAAAGATCGCCGGGTTCGTGTACTTCTTCCGCATCGCCAGAAGTTCGGCGCGCGATGGACCCGTGTATGGCTTCGGAACATGGTCCGATGGCGGCATCTTGAGCGGCGCGCGCGCGCCTGTTGCTCCTTTGCTGCTCGTTGCTCTCTCGCGCGGTGGCGAAGTGGACGTGATCGTCATGAGTTACACCCGGACTGCGACTTCAGGCTGCGGCGCGGCGTACCCTTCGACCGTTTCGTAGCCGGAATAGTATTCCGATGAATCGGGGCGACGAATCTCCGATTGCAGCACGATTCTGTCGCGACGAATGCCGCGAAAATCCTCGACGCTCTTCCAGCCATTCTTGGCATGTTCCTCGATGAACTTGTCGAGGCCCGAGAGCAAGCGCTTGATGACGTTCGGACCGACCGCCTGATCGAGCATCGCGGCCGTACACACCTGGACCGTTCCGCACCCCAGCAGGAAGTAAGAGGCTGCCTGATTGAAATCAGAGATTCCTCCAATTCCCGAGAAGCTCCGATCCGGAAATGCCTTCGTGAGTTGTGCCATCTTCGCCAGGGCGAGTGGGAGGATCGCTGGTCCCCCGAGCCCGCCGCTCGAGACGAGTCCGTCGACGTTGATCTCGAACTCGAGCGTCTCGGGATCGATCAACGGAATGGACGGGAACGTATTCGACGAAACGATCGCGTCTGCTCCGCCGCGGAAGCACGCCGCCGCCTCGACAACTATGTCCGCCGTCGCGGGAGTGAGCTTGCACCAAACCGGAACCTTGGCGACTTCCTTCACCGCCTCGGTCACGACGGAACAGAGTCCCTGATCCTTCCCAATATTTGACCCCATGTCTCGGCGATCCATGTGCGGACATGAGAAGTTGAGCTCGAGTCCATCGGCGCCTTCTCCCTGCGCCGTTTCTGCCAGCTCCTGCCAGTGCTTCAGCTCCTTGTCGTTGCCAGAGCCTGCCATGATCGACGCGATCAGTACCTTGTTCGGGAATGCTTCCTTGATGCGGCGGATCCGCGGCGCCCACCACTCGAGCGTTTTGTCGGAGATCAGCTCCCAGTTCCACGAAGAATGCAACGCGGCGCCAGGCCGCTTTTTCATTGATACGTTGGCGTCTTCCGGAGTGGTGCGCATGAACTTCGCCTTCGCGCCGTAGACGTTGACTACCGGGTGGAGCCCGATGGTCTTCGTGACGACACCGCCCCATCCCGCCTCAAAGGCACGCGTGATGTTTGACTCCGACTCAGTCGGGGGTGCCGACGACAGGAGAAACGGATTCTCGAAATGAATCCCGGTAAACGTTACGGAACGATCCACACTCATACAGCCTCCGAATTGTTTTCGCCCCACGCGCGTTGCCGCGCGGCGACGGCAATCAGGACATCCAGTTGGCTCCCGCTTCCTTGTTCCACTTCGTCGTCATCTTCTTCGCCTGCGACCAGAATTCGATCGAGCCCCGCCCAGTGATATCGCCGACGCCGAATTTGGAATCGTTCCAGCCGCCGAACGAGAATGGCTCGCGCGGAACCGGAACTCCGACATTGACGCCCACCATCCCGGCGCTGGCGTGCTCCATCACGTACCGGGCAGTGCCGCCGCTTTCCGTGAAGACCGAAGCCGCGTTTCCATAGGGCGATGCGTTCTCGATTTTCAGAGCTTCATCTATGTCCTTCGCCCGAATGATCACCAGCACCGGGCCGAAAACTTCGTCCTGCGCAATGCGCATGTCGGGAGTCACGTGATCGATGATCGTCGGCCCGATGAAGTATCCGTTCTCCTTCCCCTTTACTACAGCTCGCCGACCATCCACCAGAACCTTTGCGCCGGCCGCTTCCGCTTCAGCGATGTATTTCTCGATTCGCTCCTTTGCGGCGGCAGAGATGACGGGACCGATATCCTTCCCCGGCACGACCTTCTTCGCGTGCTCGACCATCCGCTCGATGATGTCGTCTGTCTTGGACACGGCAACCATCACCGACGCCGCCATGCACCGCTGTCCCGCACAGCCCGACATCGATGCAACGACGTTGCTCGACGTCATCTCCTTCGCCGCGTCCGGCATGACGATGAGATGATTCTTCGCCCCGCCCAGCGCGAGGCAGCGCTTCAACGTCGCCGTAGAGCGGCGATATACGACCTTCGCAACCTTTGTCGAGCCGACGAAGCTGATCGCGGCGATTCCCGGATGGTCGCAGATCGCTTCAACCGCTTCCTTGCCACCGTTGACGATCTGAAGCACGCCCTCCGGCAATCCCGCTTCCTTGAGCAGCTCCGCGATTCTTCCCGCGCTAAGGGGCACCAGCTCCGACGGCTTCAAAATCAGACAGTTGCCGAGTGTGATCGCATTCGGGAGCGACCAGTTCGGCACCATGTTCGGGAAGTTGAACGGCGTGATCGCCGCGACGACGCCAAGCGGATACCGTTCAACCCGGCACTCGACGCCCCGACTGACCTCGAGAACCTCGCCCGGCGCAATTTGCGGCAGCGAACACGCAAACTCGCACAGCTCGGCGCTCTTTAGCACCTCGGCGCGGGCTTCTGATGCCACCTTCCCGTTTTCTTCAGTTATGAGCGCGGCCAACTCGTCGATGTTTTTCTCCAGCAGCGCCTTGTAGCGGTAGAAGACCTGCACGCGCTCCTTGATAGGAGTCGCAGACCACGCTGGAAATGCTTTCTGCGCGCTCGACACAGCGGCATCGACATCGTCCTGACTCGAGAGCGGGACGCGCGAGATTACGCTCCCATCGCTCGGGTTATAGACCTCGAGGAATGAGCGGTCGGTCCCCACGAAAGAACCACCAACGTAGTTCCGGACTTCGGGGTACTTCAACCTCCCTCCTGGCTCTCGCACGCGAAGACTGCCGAATTACCTCCAACCTGTGAATTGGAGGGCACTTATCCCACTATGCGAAGATGCGTTTGGGACAGAAACGTCGCAAGCGGAAGGACGCCACAGGCCGAGTCCTTCCCTCAGACGCGGGGCTGGCTCCGGGGGTCAATGCGATATCACCGGGGTCACAAATTTTGGAGGCGCGATCATGACAAAGTCGTCCCGGAGACTCCCGTCGGGAATCATCCGGTTGTTCAAGAAGAGCGGAGCCACTTCGTAAGGATCGGCGACGGAAAAATCGACGTCGTAGCCAATGTCCTTGAAGAATCCCAGGGTTATCGAGCTGAGCGGCGATTTGAAGCCGCGACCAACGATGGAGACCATGAGCTCGTCCCCAAAAACGCTCAACCTCCAGTGGGGATCCCCTGGACCCTGCCCAGTACTATTTTCCAGCGGAACCGCCACCCCGGTATACCACGCACCGTGCTTTGCGAATTCTGACCGCGCTGTCACTCCGTCGAAGAACGGGTCGTCCGTCCCCCCGGCTGAAAGGCCTTTGGGGACGTAGGTGCCCGGACTGAATCCGAGCGCGTGCCCCATCTCATGCAAGATGATGCCGCGCAGGGTACCGCGAGCTTCCATCGAATCGAGATCGGCCCGGTCCAGGCGGATGCGGGCCAGAACCGGAAGAGTATCCCGGCTGCTGACGCCGCAAATAGTAGTAAGTGCGTATGTTCCGCCTGGTCCATCGACCTCACCGGCCGAGACGAAAAGAAGAAGATTGTGGTGGGTCTCATCGAGCGCCGGCTCGTCAGGGAAACAGTCAGCCGCCGCCGATTTGAAGCGGAAATCTCCGAGGTTCTTTGACAGCGCGCGCATCCACTTGTCCTCGGCTGCGGTCACCGCGTTTTGCTGCGACGGCGTAAGTGTGTTGAGATACCGGACGTCGATCTGCGGGCCTGAGCCCGTGGGCGTGGGGTCCGTCGTCCCGTCAGACCCGCACGCAAAGCAAAGCGATGTCACAGCGTACAAGCGACCAAGCCGAGCGAGATTACCCCTCATGAACACAATTATAGCGCCGGGGTTACTCATGAGCCGCAAATTTGGGAAGCGCCGCGGCAGAGCCAGAAACAAACAGAGTCGGTCTTGAAAGTCTCCTCGGCACGAAGCATGATGCTCAGATTCTGGTGCTACGCTGGAACTACAAACCGGAAATTTGATGACTGACCCTTCGGTTACTGTTGAGCAGCCGCACGAAATAGTTCCCGTCGACCGCGGCATGTCGATCGGCAAGGCGGCGGTGATCACCGTCGTCTCCACGATACTGGTTACTGGCTCGACCTACGCGGTGGTGAAAGGGACGCTATCCGCGGGGATGACGCGCGTTCTCGCCGTCATCTCGCTGCTCTCGCTCGTCGCGGCATCTTACGGACTGATCGAGCTGGCGCTGGCGGTGGTAGCGACAACCGCCGAGAGACGGAGAAAAGCACGAGAAGTAACCGAGCGGCGTCACGGAGATCGAGCGAGAAAACCGACGCCGCATTAGAGGCAGCGAAGGATACGGCCGGATTGGCCTCGCTTCAGATTGAAAGTTCCGAGTGCCTCACCCGAGTCAGTCAGCGTGACCTTCAGCGTCATCTGATCACCGTCTGTCCAACCGTCGTAGCGCGCCGGACGACGCACCGGCACTTCGCCCTGCATTATTGGTCCACCGTGTCCGGGTGAGTGCGTCCCGAGCGCGGTGAAATTTCCGTCTGTCGCCGCGACGATTTTCTGATCGATCGTTCCGCTCGCGCAGTCGTACTCGAGCGTCCCACCAGCATCCGAGACTGTCAACCCGACGTGATCACCGCCCCATTCGCTGGGCGCGATGGGACCGGCAAGATCCTTGGCACACGGACCTTGGGCGATGAGACAAAGCGAAGCAAGGCCGATTGTGAGCGCTGATCCGACGGGCAACCTAATAAAAACCTCATCTCGATGGAGTGGGCGCAACGAGAAACGCAAACCGCGCGTCGTCGAAAGCCCGCCCTCAAGATTCTGCCGAA
>WNEZ01008865.1_pt1 | contig 17377 bp, 17 predicted proteins | sample 5400521 | NCBI WGS metagenome assembly WNEZ01 (sample SAMN13153339, study PRJNA577476) | soil metagenome | isolation source: 120 cm saprolite under Douglas fir tree site 2 hole 1 replicate 1 | place: USA:California | collected 2015-04-18
GAAGCCGACTGGGTCGCGGCCTCGTGGGCGGCGCTCGCGTTTGCGTTATTGGCTGTCGCGTGGCGAAGCGGGCAACGAGTCTTTCTGCATCAAGGGCTGCTGGCCGCCTTTGGAGTTCTGTTCCGGACCGTGCTGCACAACTTCTATGAACGCAGTTACTTCCCGGCGTCGGGATGGGAGAGCCGGTGGGTGACGGTAGGGATCACGGTGGCGCTGCTGCTGGCGTCTTTACCGATCGCGTTTCAGATTCGCCGGAAGGAGGACGACGCCGAGGGAACTGGAATCGCACGGCTGGTGCGAGTTCTGGGGCAGCGTCCCGAACAACTCTTCTTTTTCATCGCAGTTGGGCTGCTAACGGTGTTGCTGGCTGTGGAGATGCGGCACGGCATGGTCACCCTTTCCTGGGGGGTCGAGGGCGTGGCGGTTTTCCTGCTGGCGTTGTGGCTGGGTGAGCGTAGTTTTCGACTGACTGGGCTAGGGTTGTTGCTGCTCTGCGTCGGCAAGATTCTGCTGGACGATGTCTGGCGCCTGAATCCGCGTGATCGGTACTTAACCTTTATTGTGCTGGGAGCGGCGTTGCTGCTGGTTTCGTTTCTGTACACGCGAAATCGCGAGGCCCTGCGGCAATATCTATGAAGCGCTGGATTGCATTGGCGGGAATTGTGTTGTTGGGCGTCGCGGCCGTCGTGGTCAGCGAACGTCGCAAGGTTGAGGCGTCGGCAAGCCCGGCAGCTCTTCTTTATCTGGTCGCTGACAGCGAGCAGGAATTAACGCGCATGCCGGTGCGGTTTACCCGCATGTCCGATGCCGAGGAGATCCGCATTGGGGATGAACTGGCTCATTTCTACTCGCAGTCAGCGGACGAAAAGAAACAGCCGGAAACTGTTGTCATAGAGAAATATCTTGCCCAGGTCGGAGCGCCGTTGGCCAGCCGCGCACATCGCATCCTGCCCTACAAGTTTCATTACCTTCCCGGGCCCTATTTGATCAATGCGTTTGCTTTGCCGGGTGGTCATATCTACGTTGGGGGCGGATTGCTCGCCTTGATGGATAGTGAAGATGAGCTGGCTGCGGTTCTGGGACACGAGATCGAACATGTCGATCATTATCACTGTGCGGAGCGCGTGCAGAAGGAGCAGGCCCTGCGCAGGATTCCGTTGGGTGGGCTGGTTGCGATTCCAATCGAGATCTTCGAAGCAGGCTACAGCAAGGATCAGGAACTCGAAGCGGATCGCGAGGGGACGCGGCTCGCGGTGCAGGCAGGATACTCCGCCAATGGCGCTATCCGAATGTTCGAGACTTTTCAGCGACTCTTCAATGAATATCAGGTGCGGGCGAAAACGCCGGAGCAGGAATTATCGCAGGTAGCGCAGCAGGCTCTGGAAGGATACTTCCGTTCACATCCTCTCCCTTCCGAGAGAATCGCACAAGTGCAGACAATGATTGCGAGCGAGGGCTGGACGCCGCGTGCAGAGCGCGATTTGGCGGTGGCCTACATTTTCTGGACGGCGAGGGCCCAGGAGGCGCTCAACGCTAACAAATATCAGCAGGCGGAGCAGTTTGCCATGCGTTCGCTGAAGCTCAAGCCTGATCAGCAGAAAGCATTAGTGATTTTGGCCCAGGCCCGGTTCGCGCAGGCTGACTTTGTGGGAGCTGCCGCCTCGTATCGCAAGCTACTCAACGGTAATCCGGCGAACGACTCTTTGGCTCAACCCTATGCGCTCGCATTGGCCGCGGCGGAACGCAAAAGCGCTGCAGCGGAGTTCAGGAGATGGCTGGATTCTGTTGGCAGCGAGAAGCCATCAGATTCAGACGTTCTGCTATCAGGACTGACCTTGCTGGCTGGAGATCCGGCACCCCTGCACGGACTCGAACTCCGCACCAAGCAAAGCTCGGACGAGGAACGACCGGTGCGGCTCGGCGCTTTGGGCTGGTGGTATTACCAGGCGGGAAACTATGAGTCCGCCGCAGAGCTCCTCGGGGAAGCAGTGCAGGAACGCCCCGGCGACGCGAAGTTGTGGGTAGAACGCACCTGGAGCCTGATTGAGCTCCGGCGGCTCAGCGATGCGATCCAGACCGCCAACGCTTTTTACGATGAAGCGACGAAGTCGGAACGCCTGATGGCTCAAGCCGTTGCGTACTGGCAGGCTAAACAGCCAGTCCAGGCGATGAGCAGCTTCGAGACCGCCGCCGCGGGGCAGCCGGAGTGGACTAATCCGCGGTGGGTAAAGGCGCTGTATTCACCGCTAGTCGCGCAAAGCGTTCAGGAAATGCAGGCCGAGCAGGAGCGACGAAGGCAAGCGCGGCTGGCGTCGAAACGCTGACCACTGCCGTTCGCCTCGGATCAATGCGCTCCCGCCCTACGCCAGGAGCGCAGATTGAACCCATATAGGACGAGGCAGAACAGATTGGCGGGGATGAAGCCGAGTTGTTCGGTGTGAAGCGCGATCACACAGATGATCACGCTGTTGATGCTGGCCAGAATCCATCCTTCCCAACACCGCTTTCCAATCAGGATTGTTGAAATCACAGTAAGAACGCACGACAAGTAATCAAGCCTCAACTCCACGAAGTAGCGCCTCCACGCATCTCCTATTATTAACGGCGGGTTGTGCTTTTCGGTGATTACGAGGGGGCTGGGCGGGGTAACGGAGGTAATGAGGCCGACGTTTAGCTGGGGCTTCAATAGAATCGGTGGAAGCATTCCAATGCAGGAGTTCGAGGAATGAAAGTCCTTACCGAATACTTGAAGTTTCATACCAAGACGCATCGCGCCTATGTGCATATCACGCCGCAGGTGGAAGAGATCACCAGAAAAAGCGGCGTGAAGGAAGGCATGGTGCTGGTGTCGGCCATGCACATCACCGCCGGCGTTTACGTCAACGACAATGAGAGCGGGCTCATTGAGGACATCGACCAGTGGCTGGAGCATCTGGCTCCGTTTCGCAAGAACTACAAACATCACGAGACCGGCGAGGATAATGGCGACTCGCACCTCAAGGCGCTGCTGATTCATCATGAAGTGATTGTGCCGATCACGTCGGGCAAGCTGGATCTGGGGACCTGGCAGCGGATCTTTTACGCGGAGTTCGATGGGCAGCGTGACAAGCGGGTGATCGTGAAGGTGATGGGGGAGTGAGAGCGGGCTTCGGGCTTCGGCCTTCGGGCTTCGGCCTCCTAAGGTTGCGGGCATACTCTTGTAAACTTGAAACCCTTGATACATCTGGCGGGAATCGATCTTCGGGAAATAGTTAGGAGGACCGTTGAGTTCTGAAGAGCTTCACGAACTACAAGAACATGCGGAGCACGCGAAGCATGATCCGAGCCTGGCGCCGGTGTCGCTGACCATGGCGGTGCTGGCGGTAGTGGTGGCGATCGTGTCACTGCTGGGGCATCGGGCGCACACCGAAGAAGTTGTGCTGCAGACGAAGTCTACGGATCAGTGGGCGTTTTATCAGGCTAAGAATATTCGGCGGCATAGTGATGAATTTTTCATGGACCTGACCTCGGTAGTCCCAACGACTGATGTCGCGGGCTTGGCCAAGCTGCGGGAAAAGTATTTCGCGGAGGCAGAGCGCTATAAAGATGAGCAGAAGGAGATCGAGAGCGAGGCCCGAAAGCTGGAAAACGAGGTTTCGACCGAACGAAAACGCGCGGACCGGTACGACTTGGCCGAGGTCTTCCTGGAAATGGGCTTAGTGATTACATCGATCACACTATTATCGGGACGAAGGGTGTTCTGGCATTTGGGGATGTCATTGGGCATGGTCGGCATTGTTGTGGCCGTCATCGGGGCCATGGTGCATTGACACGACAACAAGCGGGGAGCCGGCAAACAAACTCGGCTCCCCAAGAAACATTCTTACGCATGGGTTCATTGCTTCAACCCTTCCCCGTTGCCGCGGGTCAGCAGCGTCGAAATCGTCTCATGGTTGAAGTTGGAGGCCAGGTTCTGAGCCAGCAGAGGATCGGTGTTGGCGCCCGCCATGGCTTTCTGCACATGATCCCTGTGATCGCGTTCCGGACTGCCGAGGGTGATGAGTGCGGCGGCGAATTCCATCTCCGGATCTGATCCTCGCAGCCGGATGGCCTTGTTCACCCAGCCGTACCCGTCCAAACCGCTGGCGGGGTTGGGCTCGCCCTTTCCAATCCATTGCTTGTAAGCCTCGGCCAGATACCCGACATCAAACCAGGCAAGCGCTCCGAGGTTCCCAGCATCCGAACTGGCCGCGCGCGCTTGAAGTCGCGTGATTAACTCTTTCGCTATTTCCCGATCCTGGCGAGCGTAAATCGTGGCTCGCCGCAGAGTTTCCATTCGTACCAGGACGGACGGGTTCGAATCGAGAATTGCCAGAGTATCCCGCGTGAGATTCTTCAGGTCGTAGCCTCCACTTCCCTTCTGATAATTCAAATCGACCCAGGGCAGCGTCTTCGCTTGCCCGATTTCAATGGCGTGGCAGATAAGAGGCGGTCCCGCTAGCGCGAAGCTTGTGAACCCGAGCACGATGGCCACGACGCCGATTGCGAGCCGTGAAAATCCCTGTGAATTCATAGTCCGAAGTCTCCTTATTTCGCTGATGTAACCCACGTTCAAAGAGACTCCGACAGAGAGTGAACTGTTAACAGAGTCTCCGGGAGAAGTGGGGACTGCCGTTCGCGCCGCTACTTTTGTTGAACCGGCGTGGCCCCTCCGGACCATGAATGCTCCCAATGGCGCCACACAGCTATATCGTCAAACCCGAGGGCGTTCCACCACAGATCAAGCATCGGTTGCTCGAGATGCAAGACTCCGTCCCTGGTGACCGTCGCGGGTGGAGGTGCGATTCTTCGCAGCCGATCATAAACGTGGGCTCGCTGATCCTCATCGACACGGCTTAACAGATGCCACAAGGTAAGGGCGTCACGCAGGCGAGACCGCGCAAGAACGGTCGCCAGATCTTCCGCGCGTTGCTGCGGTGTGCGGTCCTCAACCAGGGCCAACTTTGGGCCTTGTGGCACAGGCCGCTCCCGCGGGAATGAAAGATTCGTGGCCGTTCAGCTTGAATCCGACCCACCCGAGAGATGTACGCACCGTCCCGGCGCCCGAATCATCGACTTGCAAGGTGTATGCACAACCCAAGTCCACCGTCACAGCCGATGGCGTATCGACCACGAATTGACCGGGAGGCGCCCAGATATACGCATGAATGGTTCCCCGATCGAGGGCAATCCTCTTGAGGCCTGCGCCCATGACGAGTAGGCGCAGGCGTGTGCTCGGCTCCATTTCGATCTGGCCGATACCTTCAGCCTGAAGGCTGGCCCGCGACTGAACATCAGTTTCCAGAACCTGGCCGACGCCGAGACGATAAGTACCTTCTCTGCCGCTGATGGTCATTCGTCCGATCCGAGGTGCTCCTGCCAGTCGGGATACATCCCACCCCGCCACGGCAACTGGGAACGGCTTCCTTTGGTGGAGCAGGAATGTAACTACGGTGATAGCTAACACAGCAGTCGCCGTGACCGCCAGGACGGGAAATAGCCGAATTCGCCAGGGAAAAAACGTCCATCGTCTGTGCGGGACGATTGCAGGAAGTACCGGAGCAGGACCAACATGTCGAAACTCCTCCAGTAACCCTTCCAGCCTCTTGACTTCAGGGTCAGGTTCGCCAGATCGATCCCACAAGTAGTCGGCACCGTTTGCCGGTGATTCGTCTTCGGATTTGTTGCTCGCCGTATCCATGATTACAGCGTCTCCTGTTCTGGTGGATGGCTGCTCGGGCGCAAATTCAGTCTTGCCCTGAGTTGCTGCATGCCACGATGCAGGTTGACCCGGACCGAACCGTGCGTTAGCCCGGTTCGCTCCGCTATCTCAGGGCCGGTCATGCCCTCGACAAGTCGCAGGATCAAAGTCTCCCGATAGGCATCGGGCAGGTTCCTGATCGCGTCGAGAATTGCGGCCGGGCCTTCGCGGTCACGACTAGCGTTTTCACGGTCGATGTCGTTGTCAGACAGATCATCCTCTAGCGGATCTTCGGGCACAGAACGCCGGTGATAGTCATTCGCCACGTTGCGAGCAATCGCCGCCAACCAGGGCCCAAAGCTTCCGCTTTCCCGCAACGTCGACAACCGGCGGAGCGCCTTCAGAAAGACATCCTGAACCAGGTCGTCAACATCGCCCACCGGGACCTTTGCCAGCAGAACTCCGTGGACCATACGAGCGTAGCGATCGTAAAGGTGACCGAATGCGGCGCGATCCCCCTCCCGTGCCGCATGCACAAGCATCGCGTCGTCGGAGACGTCGCGCGCGGATTGCTCCCTCACAGGCCGAGATCCCAGGCCCGCCGCGAGCAGGTTAACTCGATCTCCTGACCTCGAGGCCATGCGCGCAAAATCCCCACGACATGATAGACGTTCGTCGGAGCGAAGGTGTTAACAGCAGATTTGGCCGCAAGAAGTAATTGGCTCCGTCCCGAATGGGCGCGGTGTCCTGGGATGTTACTGGGCCTGGTCGGCACTGTCGTGGCCGTCATGGGGGGCCATGGTGCACTGACAGAATCCTTTGACGCAATGGCTCTCTAACGGATGCCTGTTTGTTCATTTTTGCGGCTGTTCTTGCCTGCTCGCGTTCTCTGCATGCCCTAGGTGTGCACAGTCTCTCTGCTGCTCCGGCGTGATCTGGGTGGGCGTTTCACCGGCTGGCACAGAGTTGCATCGCATCGTGTCTTCGAATCCTGCCTCCGAGAAGATGAAAGTCAGGCTGATCGGTTCGGTCCCGATGTTCTTCAAACTTATCCAAGTATTAGACGGAATAAATACAAGTCCACCCGCATGGAGGTCGCGCTCTTGATCGCCGAGCCAAACGTGAGCCTTTCCACTGTGGATCAGTACGATTTCATCCTGCACCAGGTGCCTGTGCTTCGGAATGGCGGCTCCCGGGGCAAGCTCCTCCGTACCCGCAACCAGGTGCTGAGAGCCATTATTTTTCGGGCTGACTTTCAGCATGAATTGCGAGGAGGCGGACGCAGAGCCGTCCGTGTGAACGCGGCGAGTCCGCAGTTCACCTTCATTTCCTTCCAAGAGAAGGGGCCTGACCGTTGTCCCCGGACTCGGGGCTACGCCGGATTGGTTGGATTGAGCGGGCGAACCGCAAAGCCCAATCAGCACCGCCGCCAATGAGGTAATGACATTCTGGATTGCTTTTGTCTTCATATTTATTCGACCTCGGCGAGTAGTCTACCTTCCACATCTGCGGAATGTATTGGTGGACATCGAAAAGTCAGTGGCTTTGGATGCGTTGTGGCCACAATGGGCTTGTCGGAAGTTGTCGGAAGAGTTCGCTTCAGTCCAATCAAAAAACTTCAGGGCAGGAATGTCTTCATGCAGAAGAGGCTGCCGCCGGCTTTCTCGAATTCGGTAGTTTCCACAACTAGTGGCGTCAGTCCTTCGCGCTCAAGGATAGTTTGCAAGTTGGGCGTCAGATAGGGAGTAAGGTAGTTTCCATTGGCAACGATGCCGTTGCCTATGAAGCGATGCGCCTCCTCGGCGCTGATTTTGTGAATCCGCTTCCAGAACTTGGGAAGACTCTCGAGCGCATCCGCCGAATAGGCGCTTGGACAGATAAGGACCGCTTCGTTGTTCAGTGGACAGAAACAAGTATCGAGGTGATAACAGAACGGATCGACTAACTCTAGCGGAACGACGGGGATTCCCATTTTGGACATCGCGGTCGCGAATTTCTCGACTCCCCCGCGTGTGCTGCGAAAACCATAGCCAGCATAGATGCGAGAACCATCCGGATGCCATAGCAGGTCACCGTGACCCTCCAGGCGATCGTCGCCGAGTTCCAGATCGATGACCTTGTAACCGCGTTTGCGGAACCAGTCTTCGTAGAACGGCACCTCGCGCTGGCGGGAAGGGTACACCATTCGACTTGGAACGATGAATTTCCCTATCCCTTCCTTGTATCCGACGAAGACCTGGTTGGCGGCGAAGACCATGTCTTCCAGGTTCGGGACTGGATCGATCGTTTCAATTTCGCACTCACTCTTCTCTAGGGCTGCACATAGGCCCTGCCACTCAGCGCGCGCTTTCGCGCGATCCACTGGGGAATCTCCCGACATGTAGGGATTTTTTCGGTCCACCACGTCGAAATAAGTGGGAGCACAGAGGAGAACACGCTTGGCCATTGTTGAAAATGGTAGCTGGCCTCGGGGAAGGGGGCAAGGCTGCTGCCGAACCTTCGGCATCTGTGCCGATTAGTCGGCAGAGAGGCAAGAGCGGACTGACTCGCCGGAGCTCGGGGCCCCGTCCAGCGCAGAATAAACCACAGGCCTCAACAGGTGATCATGGAAGCCCAACTGCTCTAAGACTCGCACATGCTCAGTCACTGCGCCAATTCCGAATGCTCTAAACCTTTTCTGCAGGTGCGCGACGGGAAGCTATTTCTCGTCGAGACCGGACGCCCGGAAAACTCAGGACATTCCAGAACCGATGGAGTGTTCCATGCGCGGGCCCTGCAGCCGCGCATCGACCGCTTTTGGCTGTGTGACGAATGCGCCATCCTTTGGACGCTTATCTATGACCGGGAACAAGGCATTCAGCTGGCTCCGCTACCCCAGCCTGTGGCCACTGTGCCGCTGCCAGTCGGGGCAGATCCCGTTCCCATGTGAATGTTGGCGGTTTCCCAACCCATAGCGTGAAGCAGGCGGAGTTCAGCCCCGGGAGCGTGAAGTGTGACTAGTTCAATGCGGGAGCAATGAGGGGCCAGGCGGCGCACAATCCAGCGCCCGCGCAGCCGCACAAATGGGTCGGGACAGCGGACGGCCCGACTGATGATCGTCTGGTAGAGAATGTCCGCAGGTCCCTTCTGGCCTTGCGCCCAATGGCAGGCGGAGGGCACCAAAGCCTTGGCTTCGCGGGCGATCTGACCGCCGTGCCACTCGGCAATAGCGACGAAGCGGGCATGTCCCAGACTGCCCAGTCCGGCAACCCGCCGGGCTACACGATAAGAAATATCGTGCCCGGGCATGAGATGCTCGAGAGCATCGATGGCACTGATGGGGATTCCATCTTTTATGGTGGGAAGCGCATCCATTTTCGACCAGAAACGAAACGGGTCGCGCAGCTCACTTTCGGCAATGTCGCGCAGCCATTTATGTTGCTCTGCCAGAACGAAGGGGCGTCCTTTTTCGCGCATGCCTTCGGCGTAGCCTTCCAGAACCGCATCGCAGATCTTCTGCTCGCTGACAGGAAGTCGGCCAGTTTCTGCCGCGAGGTGTGCGCTGACGACGAGGCGAACCAGATCGTTGGCAAAGGCCAGCGAAGAAGCTTCGTCAAAGTCGTTGACTCCCCACATCAGGCGCCCCTCGATGTCGCGCCAGGTTCCGAAATTCTCGACATGCAGATCACCGACCGCAAGCACATGCGGTGTCTTAGATAAGTCGGCACATACCTTCGGCCAAAGCTGTGCCCAGCGATAGTACGTGGCGCGGAAAAAAGGAAAGATTCCCTCCTTCATCCTGGAGTGTTTGAGGCGCAGGTCGCGCTTGACCAGGTCGGTGTGGCGACCGAGCCAATCCTCGAACTGGCGGGTCGCTTTGACGACGTTCATAGCGCGCAACAATAGCGAGCGAAGCATGCGATGTCAAACCGAGCACAACGTCGGAATCTAAGACAAACGCTGTGTGTCAGGCAGAACACAGTGTCCTCGCCGGAACACTTGCTCACCATCTACCGCTCTGCTCAAACTCTTTAGTTTCAAGCAGATAGGTTTTGGCGGCCAGCCTGCCCTTGCGTTAGTGAACGTCATTGCGAGGGGCGGGAGATGAAAGCAGCGAACAGGAACTCTGCAGCGAGCCTGATAGCAACAGCAGTCGCGGCGCTGGCACTGGCGGGCTCTGCGGTTGCGCAAGAAGCAAGATCGCCTGAACAGGGCCCTATTAAGAGGACCGTCTTGGTCAGCCTTCGCGACCGCAAGCTCGCAGTTCTGGAAGATGGGAAGGTGCTTGCGTCATTCCCTGTTGCGGTCGGGGCGGCTGTCAGTCCGAGCCCGACTGGCGAATTCGAAATCGTCAACCGCATTTCGAAGCCGACTTATTACCACCAAGGCGTGGTGATCCCTCCCGGCAAGGACAATCCGATTGGCACGCGCTGGGTGGGGCTCAGCGAAAAAGGATTCGGAATTCACGGAACCAATGCTCCGAAGTCGATTGGACGCGCGGCGTCGCATGGGTGCATCCGGCTGCGGAATCGGGACATGGAGAGGCTATTCGCCATGCTGCGCGTGGGCGACTTGGTTGAGATTCGCGGTGAGCGGGACGAAGAAACAGCTGAGATTTTCGGTGGCGAGGCAGATAGGGTAACTCTCGCAGCTGCACAAACCGGATCACTACGGGCGGATGGTGGGCAGTAGCGCCCCAAGAGCCTTCATCGCAGAGAACGCTGAGAACTGCCGCAGAGATCACGGAGTCGAGAGTTTTCAGTTGTCGATTTGAGGTCGGACTTTTTCGGGGAGGTCATCATGCAACTGGCAATCACATTCATGGCAGTGATCGCGGGTTTGATTTTCTCGCTGGCGGTGGCACTGCTGGCGGAGGAGTTGATCTTTGGACAGGTGTTCCGCCTGTTCTTCGCACCGGCAAAGCTGGCCCGGCAGCCGGTCGAAGTGAAATCAGGGCAGAAGCGCTGAGGCGCTAAGGAGAACGACCATGCTGGCATTGAAGTATTTGCTGATCGCAGGTGGCCTCGGGATGATTCTCGTGGCCGTGAGCATTCTGGCGTACGACATTTATCGCGAAATGCTGTACCGCAGGGCGCTGGCCGCTCCGGACGCGGGGCTAGTGCCGGCAATTCCACAGCTTCGCTGGCGCACCTCGCTTGCGCTGGCGTTGCTCGCGTGGGGGCCGCTGCTCGTAGCCTTCAGCATTGTGGTGGTGCCGAGCGGTACGGCTGGTGTTCGAGTCAGCCAGTTGAGCGGGACGCTGCCGGGAACACTTTATCCCGGAGTGCATTTCGTAATGCCGCTGGTGGAAGATGTCGCCCTGTTCGATACACGCGATCAAGCATTCACCACGGGAACCTCCGAAGACGGGAAGATTGCGGCAACCAACGTCTCTGCCAGGAACCAGTTGCTCGATGTGCAGGCCAAAGAAGGTCTGACACTTGGACTGGCTATCACGGTGCGTTACCGGCTCGATCCCAGGCGACTGGATTACCTGCAAGGAAACTTGCCGCATCCAGTGGAAAAAGAGATAGTCCCTCCGACAGTGGCCAGCGTTTGGCGTGAACTCGTGCCGAACTATACGGTGCGCGATGTCTTCTCGGCCAAACGGGAAGAAGTCCGGCAGCGTGCGACAGTGCTGATCACCCAGAAATTATCGGCGGACGGGATCATCGTGAAAGAAGTCATGCTGCGCGATATCCAGTTGCCTCCGGAATATGCGAAGGGGTTGGAGACTCTGCTCTTGAAAGAGCAAGAGAACGATCGCATGGGCGTGGAGACCGAACTGAAACAGAAGCAAGTTCGGATTTCCGAACTGGAAGCGGAAGCGACCAAGGTACAGCAGATCAAGCAAGCCGAGGGCGAAGCCCAGGTGCACGTGCTGCAGGCCAAGGGAGAATCCGACGCCATGCAATACACACTTCCACTGAAAGAAAAGCAGATTCAGCAGAGCCGGCTTGAAGCTGAGGCGCGCAAGGAAGCGACCATCCAGAACGCGGAGGCGGCGGCACAGGCCAAAGTAATCGACAGCAAGGCCGAGACCGAACGGCGGAAGCTGCTGGCCGAGGCCGAAGCAGATCGCATCCGCGTAACGGCAGCAGCGGACGCCGAACGGCTACAGAGTGAGGCAGCAATACTGAAGCAGAATCCGCTGCTGATCAACAAGATCGTAGCCGAGCGCCTGTCCGACAAACTACAGATCATGATGGTGCCGGCCGACGGCAAGTTTTTCTTCGCCAACGACGTGCTGCGCAGCATGAACGTGGCCAATCAGGCCAGCCAGGCCGAGCCACCGGAGGGACAATCGAGATAGCGGCGTGCGCTCGCGCGGGCCGCAAAAGTAGCGCCGCCGTCCCGGCGGCTGTCCGGCGGGCGTCCCCGCCCGCCGCCCCGAGGGCGAGACACCCTCTCGGGGCAGCCGGCAAAGCCTGCCCTGAGCGAGGTTGAGGGGATGCCGGTGCTACGTATCCACCCGCGACCACTCGCGGTGTCGAAACAGTACAGAGCGAGGTACGAAGCCACATGCCCTGCGCGGTTTATAATTTGGCCATCCCGCACATGCTGAATTGCCCGTTAAGCTCAGGGTCCAGCCTCACCGTCGCTCTCCGGATTTCATTCCTGCTATTCGGTCTCGCGATCGGAGTTCACGCAGCGGACTGGAACCGACCAGAGCAGGAGCTAGCGCGAAAACTTGCAGCGGTTACCGGGCCGGGTGCGGTGGCCTTGACGGTCGAGAACCGTTCGTCCCTAGGCCGCCGGGATAGCGAAGTCATCACCAACGGATTGCGTGCGGCTCTGGGAGTTGCGGGCCTGCGGTTTGTGAAGCCGGAGCAGGCGGCGGCTACGATTGCGATCGTGCTTTCGGAGAATCCAAGCTCCTATGTTTGGGTGGCTGAGATTCGACAGGGACCAAACGAGGCCGCTGTTGTGATGGTGTCGGTGCCGAGACCTCAGGGTTCCCTTGCCAGCCATGATTCAGTTCCGCTCAGTCTGCGCAAGATTCCTTTGTGGGCGCAGGAGGAACGCATCCTTGACGTGGCGGTGCTGGAGGAGAACCCGGCTCCGACGCAGATCGCGGTATTGGATGCAAAGAACGTGACGGTTTACCGCCTTCAAGGAGGAAAGTGGCAGCAGCAACAAGCGCTCAACCTAACGCACGCCAGACCGTGGCCGCGAGACCTGCGTGGCCGATTGGTCCCGGCCACAGATCACCTGCTTGACGTTTATCTTCCCGGCGTTTTTTGCCGCAGCACGACTGGGACGGCACTCGCGCTGACGTGCCGCGAGAGTGATGATCCCTGGCCGTTGGTTGTAGGTTCGTTGATCGGCGGCGGCGCGAATTTCCCGAGCTTCGGAGCGGTTGGCGGAAGTCCATCGACAATCCTGCCAATCAGTGGCTTCTTCGCCCCTACCCGCAATTTCTTCACTGGCGCATTGACTCCGGGCGTGGGCAAGTTCACGACCCTGTCCAAATATTATTCCGCCGCTTTTGTGCCGCGAGAGAAGTACGTTCTCTGGCTCTTCGCGTCTGTTGATGGACAGGTGCACATGGTAGACGGCATTAGCGAGGCGCCTGCAAGGCTTAAGTGGAATAGCAATTTGGCTACGGTGAGAACTCCGTGCGGCGCGGGCTGGCAGGTGTTGGCGCCAAGTTCAAATGACCAAGGAGAGTATCTCCGCGCTTATGAGCTCCCGGACCGCGATCCCGTGGCGGTGAGCTCACCGATCGATCTCGGGGGCGAAGTCACAACTCTTTGGACTGAGGCAAAAGGCGACTCCGCAATCGCAGTTGTGAGAAATCGAGAAACAGGAAGCTATGAAACGTTTCGTTTGGCCATCGCTTGTAATCAGTAGCCTGCTCGCAGCCGCGATGGCCACGGCCGAGACGCGTCCGCAATACGGAGGAACACTGCATGTGACTATGCTAGCAGCGCCGGTAACGCTCGACCCGTCGGATAACACGCAGCCAGACTCATTTACGCGGCGCAATCTGACTCTGCTGATCTTCGAGACTTTACTCACAACCGACAGCGCTGGCCGAATGCACCCCGCGCTGGCTCTGTCGTGGCAGGCAGCGTCGGGAAACCAGCGTTGGCAATTCCGTTTGCGGCGTGATGTGAAGTTTCACGACGGAACCGCACTCACCACAGAGATTGCGGCTGGATCGTTACGCACTGCCAATCCATCGTGGAAGGTGTTTGCGGATGGAGACTTGCTAGTCATCGAGTGCGAGACGAATAATCCCGAATTACCCGCAGAGCTTGCGCTGCAACGAAATGCGATTGCCAAGAGGAATCCGGACGGCAGGCCCAGCGGAACTGGACCGTTTCACATCGTCGACTGGCAGCCCGGAAAGAAGCTGACCCTTGCAGCCGAAGAGAACTATTGGGGTGGGCGTCCATTCCTGGACTCGGTCGAGATCGAAATGGGCAAGAACCATCACGATCAGGCAATCGCACTTGAACTCGGCAGGGCTGACTTAGTAGAAGTTGCGCCGGAGCAGGTGCATCGAGCCTCGATGGATGGCCGCCACCTATCGAGTTCAGAGCCGATGGAACTGGTGGCGCTGATCTTTACTCGCGATGCAAAAACGTCGGAAGAAAAACTGTTGCGTGAAGTACTGGCGCTCAGTGTGGAGCGGGCGTCCATGCGCAGCGTATTGCTGCAAGGCGCGGGGCAGCCTGCCGCCAGCATCCTCCCCACCTGGATGAGCGGCTATGGATTCGTATTCCCCGTTGAAACGGACTTGCCGCGAGCGCGGCACCTGCGCGAGCAAGTTCGGGCCGTGCCGACGTGGACCATCGCGTACGATCCAAGTGATCCGATAGCACGCCTGTTCGCGGAACGCGTTGCACTGAATTCGAGAGATGCCGGATTGTCCCTGCAACCGACTGCTACGCCTTCCGCTGATGTGCGTATTGTGCGGATTCCCTTGGCCGCCGCTGGTCCCTGGAATGCGTTTGCTAACGTCGGCACCGTTATCAACATTCCATTGCCGAAGATCAACGGAGGCTCCGCCGAGGATCTCTACTCCGCGGAGCAATCGCTGCTGGCGACAAGGCGGCTGATCCCACTTTTTCATCTTCCTGCAACCTATGCCGCCGCTGGTACGCTGAAAAACTGGACGCCCGGGCCGGACGGAAGCTGGAGCCTGGCTGATGCCTGGCTGGAAAACGAGAAGCAATGACCTTTCGCCGCAAACTGCTGGCGGTATTTTCACTCACGGTCTTTCTGTCAGTAGCCGCAGTAGCCTGGCTGGTTTCGGTCATGACGCGGCGGGCATTTGACAAAGCAGACAACGACCGGACCGCGGCGCTGGTCACGCAATTTCAGCGCGAATTTGAACGGCAGGGCGCCGAGGTAGTGCACCGGGTCGAAGCAGTTGCGGCATCGGATGCCGTGACCCGCATGGCCACGATGCTGAACCGCACTTCCACAGACTCCTCGGGATATTTCGAACTTGCCAAGTCTTTGGCGGACGGTTACCAACTTGACTTCCTGGAGTTCGTCGACGCTCGTGGGAACATTATTTCGTCGGCGCAATGGTCTGCGAAGTTTGGATATCCAGAAACCGCGTTTGAGAATCTGTCGTCCTCTGACAAACAGCCGGCATTCTTGAAGCAGGAAGAGTTGCAGGATTCGACTGCGTTAGGATTGTTTGCTGTGCACGTCTCACATGTCGGCGACCGCCCGATTTACGTAATTGGAGGGCGCCGGCTGGACAAGAACTTTTTATCCGGTTTGGTCTCGCCGTCCGACTCACGCGCCCTCCTTTATCAGAATCGGGGAGACCGCTTTTCATCTGATTTACTGGTCGACACTTCGTCCGGCAACACGCCTACTCCTGGGATGCGACCCGCCGACAAGCTTGCGCCCATCATTCAAGCGGTACGGCAACACAACCAGGAGATGGCCGCGGTGATCCACTGGTCCGGGGATCAGGCCGATGACGAACTGTTTCACGCCGTGCCGCTGCGCGGGAATGGCAGTGACCGTCCGCTGCTGGGAATCCTGCTGGTAGGCAACTCGCGACGTTCTTATGTGGAGCTGAAGCGGTACATTCGTGATACAGCGTTAGCGGTCGGGGGCGGCGGAATTGTCCTGGCGATTTTCCTTAGCGGTTGGGCCGCCGCGCGTGTCACTCGCCGCGTTGAACAGCTTGCATCGGCTGCGCAGGAAGTTACCGCGGGAAACTGGCATGCCCGGGTAGAAGCATCCGGCGGCGATGAGATTGCGCAGCTCGCAGAATCCTTTAACCGCATGACCGCGGAGTTGCTGAACCAGAAGGAGCGTCTGGTACAAGCCGAACGTGTGGCGGCATGGCGCGAGCTGGCGCGGCGCCTGGCCCACGAATTGAAGAATCCGCTCTTCCCTCTGCAGCTCACGGTGGAAAACCTGCTTCGCGCCAGGCAGGATTCAAATCAGTTCGACGAAGTTTTCCGCGAAAGCGCGCGCACGCTGCTGGCTGAGATTGCGAACCTAAAAGGAATTATCGGGCGCTTCAGCGAATTCTCGAAGATGCCGCAACCCCAACTGCAGAACGTCCAGGTGAACGACATTCTCCGCGCAGTTGCACACCTGTTTCAGGCTCAGTTGCATGCTCCCGGCCGTCCGCCGATTGCATCCCATCTCGATCTCGATGACGAACTAGGAACAATCGCGGCTGATCCTGAACTCCTGCATCGCGCGCTCTCGAACCTTGTACTCAATGCCATGGACGCCATGCCCGACGGGGGCGCGTTGACGCTGCGCAGCCGGCGCGAAGATGGGAAGATCATCATCGAAGTTGCCGACACCGGGTCCGGGCTGACGCCGGAAGAGTGCGAACGCATTTTCACTCCGTACTACACCAGCAAACAGCATGGCACAGGACTGGGGCTGGCAATCGTGCAATCGGTGGTCAGCGATCACAGCGGTAGAATCGGCGTCCAGAGCCAGCCGGGACGTGGGACGAAGTTCATTATCGAGTTGCCGCGGAATCCAGATACACTGCGGAGCGTCCCTGCCCCAAGCGAAGTTAGCCAAAGCAACGACTGGACGTAGATGCAAACCAGCGAGGAGGATTGTTGCCGCCGAAAGCACATCTGCTGATCGTCGACGATGAAGCCAACACCCTGGCGTCATTGTCACGCGCATTCCGCCTGGCCGGACACGTAGCAACTGTCTGTGACAACGCGACCAAAGCCCTTGAACTGGCGAAGTCGCAGCACTTCGATTTGATCCTGTCCGACGTGGTCATGCCAGGCAAAGATGGGCTCGCATTGCTGGAAGAACTGAAGACGCAAGCAGTAGCGGCGCCGGTCGTGATGATGTCAGGCCAGGCACACATTGAAATGGCAGTGCGGGCAACGCGGCTGGGCGCGCTGGATTTCCTGGAAAAGCCGATCTCCACCGAGAAACTCCTGCTAACGGTTGAAAACGCGTTGAAGTTGCAACGCCTCGAGAGTGAGAACCGGCAACTCCGCCAGCGCTTGGGTAAACATCAGATCGTGTGGCAGGGCGAGGCCATGCGGCGCGTAATGGCACAAGTGGAACGCGTAGCCGCCAGCGAGACACGAGTCTGCATCCTGGGAGAGACAGGCACAGGAAAGGAATTGGTCGCTCGCACGATTCATGACCGCAGTTCGCGGGCCGGAGGTCCATTCATCACACTGAACTGTGCCGCCGTTCCCGCGGAGT
>WNEZ01001981.1_pt1 | contig 17373 bp, 16 predicted proteins | sample 5400521 | NCBI WGS metagenome assembly WNEZ01 (sample SAMN13153339, study PRJNA577476) | soil metagenome | isolation source: 120 cm saprolite under Douglas fir tree site 2 hole 1 replicate 1 | place: USA:California | collected 2015-04-18
ATACCCGTTAGCTGATGCCCCAGACAAATCCCGAAAATCGGCTGCCGCCCCATCAGCCGCCGGATGTTATCCACCGCGTAAGTGCAAGGCTCTGGATCACCCGGGCCATTCGACAGGAACACGCCATCCGGCTTCAGCGCGATGACGTCTTCCGCCAGAGTCTGCGCCGGCACCACTGTTACCTTGCAGCCCTCGCCGCGCAGCTTGCGCAGGATGTTCTGCTTGATGCCGAAGTCGTAAGCCACCACATGAAATCGCGCCGGCTCGTCTTTCACGCCGACCACTTCCACCGGCTCATGTGATCGCTCGCCCACTTCCCACACATAAGGACGATTGGTGCTGACCACCTTCGCCAGGTCGGTGCCGTCCATCTTGGGGATCAAGCGGGCCTTCGCTACCAGCTTCTCGGCATCGTCTTCCAGCGTCGAAACCACGCCGCGCATCACCCCATGGTCGCGCAGATGCCGCACCAGCGCGCGCGAATCGATCTCCGCCAGCACCGGGACTTTGTATTGTTCGAGATATTCTTCCGCCACCTGCTGCGAGCGCCAGTTGGAACTGACTCTGGAGAACTCGCGGACGATCAATCCCTCGATATACGGACGCGTGGCTTCGTTATCTTCCGCGTTAGTCCCGTAATTGCCGATTTCAGGATTGGTTAAAACTACGATCTGGCCACAGTAGGAAGGATCGGTGAAAATTTCCTGATAGCCAGTGATGGAAGTATTAAAAACGACTTCGCCGTAACATTCGCCTTTGGCGCCGTAACCTTTGCCTCGAAAGACTCTGCCGTCTTCGAGCGCAAGCGTAGCTTGCATTCCTGCTCCAGGGAGTGGATTTTAGAGATTTTAGCAGGGATACTGAAATCGCGAAACAAATGATTTTGTTTTTCTTCGCGCTCTCTGGTTTTTCTCAGCGCCCTTCGCGGTCAAAAGCTTTTGACCGCAGAGATCGCAAAGAAAAACGCGAGCACGCAGAGAAAGTCTTTCACCGCACTCTTCCCATCTTGTCCATCGGCCAATACCCGAACACGGCTTTACCGTAGATAAAGCCGACGTTCACCGGCCCAAAATCACGGCTGTCGTTGGACATGGTTCGATGGTCACCCAGCACAAAGTAGCTGGCGGAAGGGACTACGATCTCGGAGTACGAGCGCTGGTCGGCGTAGGCGGGAGGAACGTAGTCCTCGTCGAGCGGCGTATCGTTGACGATAACCTGGCCCGCCTCAATGCGGATCCGGTCGCCCGCTAGCCCGATCACGCGTTTGATGAAGCTCTTCGAGGGATCGCGAGGATAGCGGAACACCACGATGTCGCCACGCTCAATCGGCTCCAGGCGGTACACATACTTGTTGACGAAAATGCGTTCCTGATCATCGAGAGACGGCATCATGCTGGTGCCTTCCACCTTCACCGGCTGGTAAAGGAACACGATGATGAATGCCGAGATCGCCAGCGAGATGATCAGGTCGCGGACCCAAACTGAAAGCACTGGAATCGTCCGCGGCGGAAGTGGGGGGCGAGACTTGTCGGTGCGGGGACGCAATTCCGCTGGACTGACTTGTTCCGGCATGCTGCCCTCATTATACGGGTCCCGCGTACCGGGTTGCAGCTTGTCTTGCCTCTTCCCCGGCTTAGCGATGGTTACCCTCGGGCTACTGCCGCCACTCCCCAATTCGGGTTACAATAAGCACTCACTCAAGGAAGCCGGAATCATGATGAAACGCGGATTCACCCTTGCCTTTCTTGCCTTGACGATGCTGGCGGTGTCCACTCCGTGGGCCACCTCCCAGCAGGAGGGAGCCGTGCCTGCCTACAATGCCGGCCCGCCCGCCAAGGGCGAGAACCTGCCGCCCACCCTTGGCAAAGAGCAACTGTGGGCCGGAAACGCCCAGTATCCCTTTCAGACCCATGCTTACGAACTGGCAGCCAAAATTCCCGCCGTGTTGCACCAGCAACCCTGCTACTGTTTTTGCGACCGCGGAATGGGCCATAACAGTCTGCATAGCTGTTTTGAGGGCACGCACGGCGCCCAATGTTCGGTTTGCTTGAAGGAGTTGTACTACTCGTATTCCATGCACCAGAAGAAAAAGACCGCCGCCCAGATTCGCCAGGGAATCATGAAGGGTGAGTGGAAGCAGGTGGACCTGCAGACGGCTGCGTCCATCAACTGACCGTGGATGAATGATTTGGGCCGGGTTGACGGAGAAGCGAATGCGCGTATACCCTGCTCATTCGAGGTGGGTCAAGCTTTTCCACAGACGATATTCCAGGCCCCTGACCAACGGTCACGGCACTGCCGGTGGAAATGGGCGAAACACTATCAGTTATAGTTGAGCTGATTTCTTCCAAGCATATCAAAAAGGAGAGCTTACGAAGAGTTCAGGAAGAGTGTTGCGGATGGCCCAGAAAACTCCCACCAAAAAACCGGTCAGCGACGACCCTCGTTTTGCACAGGCTGTGCAAAACTACGAGGCCGGACTGCGGGCCATGCAGGAGCACAAATTTGAGAAGGCCAAGCTCCACCTGCAGAAGGCCGTGACCGGCGCCAGCAGGGAATTGGCGGACCGTGTCACCGTTCATCTCAACACCTGCAACCAGCATCTGGAGCGTGCCGCCAACCAGTTCAAGAGTCCGGAAGAACATTATGACTACGCTGTTTCGCTCATGAATGTGGGCGACTACGTCACCGCCCGCGAGCATCTGGAAAAGCTTACCAAGCAGGTGCCAAAGGCCGACTATGTGGCTTATGGCATGGCCGCTCTCGACTGCCTCACCGGGCATCTGGAAGACTCGCTCCGCCATCTGGACGAGGCCATTCGGGTAAACGCCTCGCTTCGATTCCAGGCGCGAAACGATTCCGATTTCCAGAACCTGGCGGAAGATCCCCGGTTTACCGAGTTACTGTATCCCGACCCAGGGGCTGAATTCTCACCGGAGTCCGCGGCCCCCGAGGACAACGGCTAGCCGTGCCCGATCCTTCCCGGCGCTCGCGGCCTTCGTTGCGGGGGAAGTCCTCTTCAGCTGGAAACCTGCATGTAGTCGCCATCGGTGGCGGCACCGGTCTGTCCACTCTCCTCAAAGGACTCAAGCGCTATGTCAGCCGCCCGGGGACTCCGCCCAAACCTGACCAACCGGAAATCGGTGAACTGTGCGCGATCGTGACCGTCAGCGATGACGGCGGCTCCAGCGGACGCCTGCGCAAAGAACTCAACATGCTGCCTCCCGGCGACGTCCGCAATTGCATCGTCGCTCTCTCCGAGGACGAAGCCCTGCTCTCCCGTCTGTTTCAGCATCGTTTCGTAAAAGGATCAGGCCTGGAGGGTCACAGCTTCGGCAACTTGTTTCTGGCCGCGTTGACCTCTATCACCAGCGATTTCAGCGAAGCCGTGCGCCTGTCTTCGGAAATTCTGCTTACTCGCGGACACATCTACCCCGCCACCACCTCTCACGTCGAGCTCGAGGCCCTGATGGAAGACGGCAGCAGAATTCGCGGAGAGACCAAAATCACCGCCAGCAGCGGCCGCATCAAGCAACTTTTCCTGGATCCTCCAGATGTTCAGCCCCTGCCGCAAACTCTGGAAGCGATGGCGCGCGCCGACCTGATTACACTTGGTCCCGGATCGCTCTTCACCAGTCTGATCCCCAACCTCCTGGTTCCCGGAATTGCTCAGGCCATCGTTAATTCAGCCGCGGTAAAAGTCTATGTCGGCAACCTGATGACCCAGGCCAACGAGAGCCTCGGCCTGACTGCTTCCGACCACATTCGCGCGCTCAATTGCCATGCCCAGACCAAACGCATTTTTGATTTCGCCCTCATTAACCGAACCCCGGCACCCCCTGAACTGAAGGCCAAGTACGCCCTCGAAGGCGCCAACCAGATTGTCGCCGACCTGGAGGCGATCGAAGAACTGGGCGTAATCCCGGTGCTCGGGGACTACCTGGATCAGGGCATGGTAGCCCGCCACCGAACCGATCAAATTGCCGCCGATCTGATGGAACTGGTCACCCAGGCCCCCGGCGGCACCCGCGCCGCCACCCCGTAGCAACAAGGCTGCCCGCACCAAAATCACGTAGAGGCAGAGCCTGTCCTGAGCGAAGTCGAAGGATGTCCTCACCTGCCTGGCCGGGCGAAGCCCGCAGCGTCGTTTCTGTATCAAACAAAAACCCACCCAGTAACCACGGTAACCAACCCCTGCTACGCGGCGAACTCTCGCGGTATATTGGATCAAATGCCGAAAACCAAAAATGACAGCGCCCCCCGCGTCGCCATTGCCATCCTGGCCGCCGGCAAAGGGACGCGGCTGAAGTCCAAACATCCCAAGGTGCTCCACGAAGTCGGCGGCAAGCCGCTGCTGGCGCACGTCATCACCGCCGCCACCAAAGTAGTTCCGGCAAAGGACGTATATGCCATCATCGGGCACGAGGCCGACCGCGTCCGCGCCGCGGTGGCTTCGTCCGGGATAGGATTTGTGATTCAGAAGGAGCAGCGCGGCACTGGACATGCCCTGATGGTGGCACGCGAGGCACTGGCACCCTACGATCTTGTCATCGTGCTCTACGGCGACGCGCCCCTGATTACTCCTGAGACCATCGAGAACCTGCGCAACTTCCATGCCTCGAAAAAAGCCGCGATGACCATCCTGACCGCCCGCCTCGATAATCCAGCCGGCTACGGGAGAATCATCCGCAAAAAAGCCGGCAGCGACGACGTGAAGGCCATTGTCGAACAGAAAGACCTGACGCCGGCGCAGCAGAAGGTACACGAGATCAACGCGGGCATCTATGCCTTAGACAGCCAGCAGCTATTCAGCCACATCGACGAATTGAGCACCGCCAATCACCACGGCGAGTTCTATCTCACAGACATGGCAGCGATTCTGGGTAAGGCCCGGCAGCGAGTCGTTGCCATTGAGGCCGGCAATCCCTACGAAGTTCTGGGCGGCAACACCCGCGCCGAGCTCTCTGACATCGACCAGCACATGCGCATGGGCAAGTGCCGCCAGCTGATGGCCGAGGGCGTCACCATTCTCTTTCCTCAAACTTGCGTGATCGATAGCGATGTGGAGGTCGGCGCCGACACGGTCATCGAACCCTTCGTCCAGTTGCGCGCTTCAACCCGCGTCGGTAGCGACTCTCGCATCGGTTCCTACAGCGTAATCATCGCCTGCGAAATCGGGGACCAGGTGTTAATCCAGACCGGCTGTGTGCTGGAACATTCCACGGTGAGGGCCCGAGTCTCGCTCGGACCTTACAGCCATTTGCGCCCGGGCTGCGAAATTTGCGACGAAGCCCATGTGGGAAATTTTGTGGAATTAAAGAAGACTCGCCTCGGCAAAGGCTCGAAGGCCAACCATCTTACTTATTTAGGTGACAGCGAAATCGGAGAGAAGGTCAACGTCGGCGCCGGAACCATCACCTGCAACTACGACGGAGTAAGCAAGCACAAGACCGTCATTGAAGATGGCGTCTTCGTGGGCAGCGACAGCATCCTGGTCGCTCCCATCCGCATCGGAAAGGGCGCCTACATCGCCGCTGCCACCACGGTTACCGAAGATGTCCCTGCGGATTCCCTGGCCTTGGGGCGAGCCCGCCAGATCGTGAAGGAAGGCTGGGCCAAGGCCAAGAGGGAAAAGGCCATTGCACAGAAAGCCAAGTAACACTCTCTGGAGCGACAACTTCGGTACTCTTGGCCACTCCGAGTCGCGCTCTTAACATATCCCTCCATCCATGACCTTCCATTTTGATGACATCACTGTCGTGTTCCTTGTGTGGGTCCTGGTGTTGCATCCCGCTGCAGCGTGGCGCGGCTACAAAAGACTCGCAAGAGGGGAGCCGATTGGCTCCAAGGTTTACCGCTTTCGTTTGAGCTTTTATGTGATTTTGTGCTCCACCCTGATTGCCTTGGCGGTAGCAGTCACCCGGCAACTCGCCCTTCCCTGGGCGGCTTCCGCTTCGTCGTTCATGTTTGGTCTGATATTCTCGACCGCCCTCGTGGTCTCGGTAACGTGTCAGAAAAAGAGGGTCGATCCTGCGCAACAGGAGCGAATTCGCCTCTTGTATGCTCCTACCGGTAGGACGGAGTGGATCCTGGGGGTATGGGTTGGTCTCTGCGCCGGCATAGGCGAGGAAATTGTGTATCGTGCCGTGCTCTTTCAGATCATCGCACAGGTCACATCGAGTGCGGCGGTGGCCCTGCTGGTTTGTGTCCTGGCCTTCGCTCTGGCACATCTACCGCAGGGCGTGCGCGCCACCTACGGCGTAGCGTTGCTCGGAATCTGCTTCCACATCCTGTATTTCGTTAGCGGCGGGCTCGTGGCGCCGGTTGTCGCTCACGCCACCTACGACATCGCAATCTTCACCATCTTCTATCGTCGCGAAATCCAGAACGCCAGGACCGTCGTGTTGCCCAAGACCCTGGAACAAACGACACCGTAACAAAACGAGCTTCAGGACTCGTCGGCTGCTTCGCCGCGGCGCTGAACTACTTCGACACCGCCGCGAACAAGGGCGAATGCAGCAACCCCTGGAACTGTTTGTCGTCCGCTTTGAAGTGCATCTGAAGATTTGAACTCTCGGAGTTGACGGTCACGTTGTCCAGCGCCAGCTTTTCCACCGGCGTAGCTGACATTTTCTTGTACAGCATGCCCGCCTTCAACAGCGAAGACAGCGTGGTTGCGGTCACCGAATCCGAAGTCACAACGTCGAGATCGAAATTCACGCCGCTCTGGAAGTTCATGGTGTAGCGCGAGCCTAGGATGCGTTTCTTGATGGTATCGTAATCGGCCAGCCCGGCGGCATCGCCCAGCGCCGAGTGCAACATGTTCTGTGTTCCCTGCTGATCGAGGACGCTCCACACCGTGCCCGACTCCACTGATCCGATCATGTCCGCGATCTGGCTGTTGCTGTCCAGAGTGTAGGAATAGCCGTCGCGAGCATCCAGCGCCCCGCGCACAGCGCCGCTGTCCCCGAACAAGAGCGTGTTGTCATCCAGAAAGGTCATCTGCATGCCGGCCGGCATGGGATAGATGTCGGAGTTGCGCAGCTTGGTCGGTTTCACTTTCTGCAGCCGCATCTTCTTCAGAAAGGTCGCCATGGCAAACTGCCCCTGGGCGATGCCGACCACCCGCACGCCCTGTTTACCGCTGCGATACGAGGCAAACGTCAACTGCTCCACGTCCTTATCGGGATCGATCCCCACGCCCCTCAGCGCGCCTTCGAACTCCTTGAGGCTGGGCGGCAAAACCTGGTCCTTCAGCGCCATGGCCGTATCGGAATTCTTGAGCGCGCGGTAATCCACCGAAATAATCTGCTGGATGTCGGAAGGAATCACGGTTCGGGTCGAACTGCCCAGCGGCATCGACCACGCTGCGGCGCTCAGCACGAGAAGAACACACAGACTGCCTTTAAGTGTTTTCATCAAAACCTCGAAAGAATATGTGCGGTTAGATGCGATTTGTACCCTTATTGTATGTCAATTTCGAGGCGCCAGGGCCAAACCAAAGGTCACATCGTGTAATCAGGAAGGTGCATGACCCGGACCAGCGCCCACCGTCAATAGCGCGGCCTGCTTACGCGTTTCCGCGGCAAATCCCGCGTCTTTTATCGATTCCAGATTGATCTCCACATTGGCCAGCGCTCCTTCAATGGCCGCCCGCGCCAGGGCCAGTGCTGTGGTCAAATCGGATTTCATATTCGGACTGGTAATCGGTTTTAACGTTTCTGCGATACCAGCCACTTCCCTCGCCCGCTCCGCCACCCCCAAAGGCACGCTGGTGGCCTGCTTCAGAGCCGCGTCAATGATACCGTCGGCGCCCGCGGAATCCCTGGCCGCCTTGTAAGCCTTCATGACAGCGTTGTAGGACTCGGCATCGGCATCGATCGCCGCCTTCAATTCTTCGCGCAGTTGCGCCAGCCGCGCAATGGCCGCACTCAACTCCCGCTCGTACTGAACGTAGGCTTTCTTGCCCCGGGACATCGAAGCCACCATGCTCGCCAGCCCCGCCGCCATGGCTCCGCTGGCCGCCGCCGCGCTGCCCCCGCCGGGAGTAGCTGTGGGCGCGGCCAGTTGTTCCACGAAAGGCTCCACCCCGGCGCGCAATCCCCCGATCGCCATCTTCCCGCCCATTACCGCCGCCAGCCGGTTTTCCAGAATCAGCGAGGAATCGAAATTCTCCACCTGCAGAAACCACTCCGCCGCCGACTCCAGCGCCTTCTTCGGTATCAGCCCGACAATCTCGCTGCTCACCGGCACAACGCCGTACCGCGCAGCTTCGCGCTTCACCACTTCGAACACCCGGTGAATCGGAGTCTGCTCGAAGTCGGTCAGGTTCATCGAAACCTGCGCCAGTCCCCTTACCAGGAATCCCGCACCTTTGACGAAGCGCATCCCGCCGCTGGAGAAGCGCACCGCCTTGGCAATCTTTTTTGCGATCTCAACATCCGGCGTGTTCAGAAAAACGTTGTAGGCGATCAGGAACTTCCGTGCGCCCACCACCGTCGCGCCGGCCGTAGGATGCACCCGCGCCTCTCCGAAATCAGGCTTGCGCGCCGGATTGGTCGCGATGTCGGCGCATATGCCTTCAAACTGTCCACGCCTGATGTTTTCTAGATTTTGCCGCTCCGGCGAAGTCGCAGCCGCTTCGTATAGATACACCGGAATCTGGTAACGCTTCCAGATTCCCTCGCCCACGTGCCGCGCCATGGCGACACAATCCTCAATGGTCACGCCATCAATCGGTATGAACGGCACCACATCCGCCGCCCCCATTCGCGGATGTGCGCCCTGATGTTTCGTCAGGTCGATCAGTTCCGCCGCCTTACCTACGCCCCGAATAGCGGCCTCCTGGATGGGCTCCCGCTCCCCCACCAGCGTGATCACGCAGCGGTTATGATCGGCGTCCATCTCCCGATCGAGGAGATACACGCCGTCCACCTTCATGGCCGCGACAATCGCGTCGACTTTGGCGCTATCGCGTCCCTCAGAAAAGTTGGGAACACATTCGACCAGGGTTGACATACGCGAAAAAGAATATCACCTACGTCCGTATCGCCAAGCTTTCATCAAGCTGTCATCCTGAGCGCAGCCTTTCGTCCCGCGAAGCGGGATGAAAGCAAGCGAAGGACCTATGCATTCCGCGCCCGGCTTCACTTGAGAGTATTTGGAGAGAGAGTTCCGGCCGCAATGCAGAGGTCCTTCGTCAGGAGCCCTTCGCTACGCGAAGGGCTCCGCTTCCTCAGGATGACAAAGCGTAAAACGGATGACAAGACACTACTGTTTCGGAACAAATCCTTCCAACACCGCTTTCCGCATCAAATCCGGCGGAAGCAAGCCCTGCGCCAGAATGAAGTCGTGGAACTTCTTCTGATTGAACTTGGCGCCCAGCGATCCTTCCGTCTCTTTTCGTAACGCGATCAGCTTGGTGTATCCGTAAAAATAGCTATTGGCCTGCCCCGGCGCGCGATAGGTGTAGCGCTCCACTTCTTCCTGCGCGAAGGCATGGGATTGCAACACGTCCTGCTCCAGAACCCGAAAAGCCTCAGCCGGCTGGATTTTCCCGGCTTGCAGCTCGGGATCGAGAAAGGCGCGCGCCGCCCGCATCAGCCGGTAGTCGAGCGAAACCAGCTGGCCCTCGAGCGGCATAAACGGCCGGATCAGAAATTCCGAGTAGAGCCCCCAACCTTCCACGTTGGTGCTGTTGAACGCGTATTGATACCGCGCCAGCGAAACTCCGTGTTCCAGCATGGAGTCGAACTGCAACTCGTGTCCGGGACGCGCCTCGTGTGCGGTGAGCGTCCACGCCGCCGCGTCAAAGGTGAAGTCGTCATACTTCTCCACAGCAGTCTGCCCCGGTCCTGCGGGAATATTCAAGGGTAAGACAAACTCTCCCCTTTCTCCGGTGTTGTGGAGAAATGGCGGAGCCGTCATGTGCGGCGCCGGCTGCTGCGCTGTCTCCGCCGCAGTGGCAATCCGGATCTTCGCGGGACGGTCCGGCAGGCTTACAATTTGCTTCTCCACGATAATCTTTTCAATCTGCTTCAGCCGCTCCTGATAAAACGGCAGAATGGCGTCGCCCACCAATTGTTGCTTCTTCAGTTCACGGATTACGTCGCGATAGTCGCTCGAAGGCAAATGTCTTTCTTTCGCTATCTGCGCGGCAATCGGCTTCATCTCGGCTTGAATCTCGCTGAATGCCTGGTGCGCCATGGCCGCGAGTTGCGCGGGCGGAATGTCGATACCGTAGTCCTCCAGATGGAGCGCGTATTCCTCGGGCGGAAGGCGAAAGTCGGTGCGCGACTTGGGCAACACATTGGCCTTGGTCCAGGCGTCGTACTCCACCAGCTGCGACTTTAGCTTGCCGTAGGGTTCCTGCCAGCCGGTCAGTTTGTACTTTTCCAGCAGCGCGGCGATTCCCTCCAGGTAGTTGCCGTTACGCGCGAGCTCAGTCTCGATTTCAGTGCGCGCAGGATAGACCACTCCCGGCTTGGCCATCTGCTCCATCACCCGCTGCTTCAGGATCTCAGTCAGCGCTTTGTAACCCGGTTCCAGGCCCGCATATTTGCGGACGCGGACCACAGCGGCAGGACGGCGCTCCGCCGGAGTCTGCTCGTCCAGCAAAACCCGCAGTCCGCTGAAAACGGTTTCGCTGGCATTCATAAAATCCACTTTGTGGGCGCGGTCGAAGTCCTGCTCGCGGAATTGCAGCTCAACCTTGCGGATCACGATCTGCAAATCCTGCGCGACTTCCTTCTGTTTTTGTTGCCCCGCGGCGCCCTTCAGCGTGGAGAGGACCGCCTCCGTCTCTTGCCGCTCCTGATCTTCGTCGGCCAGCGTGGGCTGGGACACTTCCGTGTCAAACTGGCTCAGACCCTGATCCGACCCGAGTTCGGGATTATGCTTCATCTCCACGGCCAGCAGCAGGTTGGTGTATTTGTTACTGGTGACGATCCAGTCGGCAGGTTCTTGCCCTCCGGCTGGCAGGCTCAACAGGACAACAACGAGGCTCACGGCAGCTCTTAGGCTCAGTCTTGGATTTGGTCTGGGATTCAATCTGGTTCCCCTGTGCTGCATTTCTCATTTCTTGGATGCGCTACGGCCCCCGAAAAACTTCCCGATCCCCAGCCGCACCTGGACCGTATTGATGCCGGAATTGCGGTCCGCGAGGCCCGCATTGGAGATGTGCATGTACCGCAGCTCCACGCTCCAGTTGCGCGAGTTGCCCAGAAAGTGCGTACCCAGGGCCGCCGCCGAAGTGAAGTTCACATTGTCGGCTCCGGTCGGAACGTCATGGTTGGTGAACAGGGTTCCGCCACTGAGTTCGAAGTAGGGTACGATCCGCCCTCGCGTGGCAAAGTTCCACTTCAGGTTCAGAGGATTGAAGCCGGCTCCGTAGGCTGTGTTGGCCGGCTGGAATATTACAAATGCCGGCACCGCGTCCAGCGCGTACTCGAATCTCCCTTTCAGAAAGCCGGGGCCGTGGGGTCGGGTAAGGATCCATCCATAACGCAGGCCGATGTTCCACACGCTTGTATCCGAGGTACCTCCGGCAACCGAGTGGCCGCCGCCGGTCCACAACTGTATTTCGTGGCCGCCATCCTCTACCCGGGCCTGGGCCCAGCTCAGCGAAGCGCAAAAAAGGAGAATGACACCGGACAATTTCTTCATGAAGCTTTCAACCTGAACGATTGAGGGATAAGACTGGTCACGATACAGCAAACCTCCAGGCCTGACAAATAATTGGCAGACTATGTGGCTCAGAGTCCCAGCCCACCATCCACGGCAAGTATCTGTCCGGTAATAAAGTGCGAAGCGGTGGCAAAAAAAAGAACTGCCGCAGCGATCTCCTCGCCCTTGCCATTCCGCCGCATCGGCGTCTGCACCGCCATCTTTTTCATGAATGCAGCGGCCGCTTTCTCACCGAGATCGATCATCCCGGGGGCGACGCAGTTGACCGCGATCTCCGGCGCCAGCGCCTTGGCCATCACCTTGGTGAGCATATGAACCGCCGCTTTGGACGAACAGTAGTGAGCGTGATCAGCCCAGGGGCGCAAGCCGCCGAGCGATCCCAAATTGACGATTTTCCCCTTCCGCTCCCGCAGATGCTTCAGCGCCTCGCGCGAAACCAGAAACGGGCCGCGAGTGTTGGAAGCAAATATCGCGTCCCACTGTTTGAGGGTCAGCTTGGAGAATTCGGCAGTCTCATAATTGGCGGCGTTGTTGACCAGAATATCGATTCCGCCCAGTTCCCTCGCCGTTTCTTTGATCGCGGACTTGACGCTCTTCTCGTCGGTGATGTCGCAGCGCAAGGCCACGGCGCGCCCCCCGAAGCTGCTCACATCGATTACCGTGTGCTGCGCCTCGCGAACGGAGTTGCGAAACGTGATGGCCACATCCGCGCCCGCCTCCGCCAGCCCAAGGGCAATGGCCCGTCCCAGACGCTTGGCCCCGCCGGTAATCAGGGCAGCCTTCCCCGAAAGTGGTCGATTCTGACTGCGATCCATGCAGGGGATTGTAATTGAGAGGCAGGAGTTGGGGGGACCAGCACCTGGCAATTAGCACTTGGCATTTGGCTAGACCCACCCCTACTTCCATTTCGGGGAGGTATTCGTGCCCAAAAGATCAGCGCCCCATTGAAACCCCGACAAAAGGGAAGGCGGCAACCCAGCCGCATTGGTACTTGTTGGGAAAAGGGGTTCGGCCAAGTGCCAAATGCCAATTGCTAAATGCTTTTCTCCGAGCTAAACTCCGCCCATGGCGGAGCTGCCCCAAGTCGTGGTCTACTCCCGCAAAGGCTGCCACCTTTGTGAAATCGTTAAGGAGACGCTCTCCAAACTGCACCGTCGCGGCGGCTTCGCCTGGCGCGAAATCGATGTGGAGAGCGACGACGAATTACGCCGCCGGTTCACCGACGAAGTCCCAGTCGTCTTCATCGACGGCCACAAGGCCTTCAAATACCACATGGACGAGCGCGAATTCCTCCGCAAACTGGCTAGCTGAAGGGCCTGCCCGTGTGTGTGCCGCCTGACACACACGTGTCTCTCCTGACACACACTGATCTGGGCGCTTGACCTAAGGTCTTTGTTTCGAGCCTCCTCGTGCGGGCAGCACTCTTGCTCTGCCAACTCCCAGGAGGTGGTTCAATTGATACGCCAAATCGCCGCGCTCGCATTCATTTTCATCTGTACCACGATTGCCTGGATGATCCTTGGAGGCACGGTTTCATCCCGCACCGGTTCCAGCAACGAACAGCTCCAAGGCCGCGTAGCCTCTACCTGGGGGACACCACAGGAGCAGACTCCGCCTACTGCCGCTTACACCATCACCGAACTCAGGAACGTTGCCAGATGGGAGAACGGCCAGTCGGTCGTCCACCCTGAAAAGGTCGAAACCCAGATTCCGGTCGGGCTGAACGCCAGCCGGATCCAGGTAGAATTCCATCTCGATCCCCGCCAGAAAGGTCTGCTGTGGTACAGCACTTACCAAGTCCAGTTTGCCGGTGACTATAGCTTCCGCAACGACAGCGCGGGATCCCAGACGCTTTGCTTCCGCTTCAAATTCCCTGCTCAAAAAGCCGTCTATGACGGCCTCACGATGCAGGTCAACGGCAACAGAATCTCTCCCACCACCGACGATCAGGGCGCAAATGGGCAAGCCGTTGTAGGGCCGGGGGAGACGGCTGTCTTCCATATCGCCTATCGTTCCCAGGGCCTGAACAGCTGGCGCTACAAACTTGGGGACGGAGTCGCGCAGGCGCACGACTTCACCCTGAATATGCGGACCAATTTCAAAGACATCGACTTCGCCGACGATACCTTGTCGCCCACCGCCAAACAGCGGACCGAGAACGGTTGGGATCTGACCTGGCACTACTCCGACCTGATTTCCGGATTCCAGATCGGTATGACGATGCCTGAAAAGCTCCAGCCCGGACCTCTCGCCGGTGAAATCAGCTATGCCGCCCCGATCTCCCTGTTCTTCTTCTTTTTCCTGATGTTCATCATCACAACCATGCGCAACATCGACCTTCATCCCGTGAACTACTTCTTCCTGGCCACAGCCTTTTTCGCCTTCCACCTGCTCCTGGCCTACCTCGTGGATCACATTTCGATACACATCGCCATGGTCATTGCTTCCGTGGTCTCGATAGCGCTGGTCGTGAGCTATCTCCGGCTGGTCGTTGGCATCCGCTTCGCCGCCTTGCAGGCGGGGACCGCACAGCTGATCTACCTGGTTATCTTTTCCTACGCCTTCTTCTGGAAAGGATTCACCGGGCTTGCGATCACCGTCATTTCTGTGATCACCCTTTTTGTGGTCATGCAGGCCACGGGAAGGATTCGCTGGTCGGAAAAGTTCGCCGGCCGGGAGACGACGAGGCCCGCGACCAGCCGCTCTTGATGCTGCGAGCGGCCCGGGGCAAGAGAAACTGCGCGAATCACTCGCCAGTCAGGAATTTGAATTGCGGGGCAGTCAAAGGCACAACGCTTAGCCTGCCCTGCCGTACCAAGGGCGAGTCGGCAAAGAGCTTATGGGCCTTCACTTCAGCCAGCGTCACAGCTTTGCCCAGGGCCTTGCCGACCTTGATTTTGACCAGAGGGGTTTTGGGATCGGAGGCATCCACGGAAACTACCGATGCCGTTCCTACCGCGCTCTTTTCATCACCGGTGTGATAGATCACCAGCCGGTCCCCCGGCTTCATCTCACGCAGATGCTTCACCGCCACCGGGTTGGTCACACCATCCCACAACGTGTTCTTGTCGCTTTGCAGGTCAGCAAACGAGTAAACGGAAGGCTCAGTCTTCAGTAAATAGTCCATAAGAAACTCTAAATTGGAGATTGCAGATTTCAGATTGCAGATTCAAAGCGGACGATCAGGCAATCTGAAATCAACAATCTACAATCTGAAATCGCCTGCTACTGCTTTTGCTTCGAATCCGGCGACGCGCTTTTCTCGTCCTTCTTTTCCTCCGGATGTTCCTCGTAGATGGAGTACTGCCCCGCGGGCCGCTTCATCTTGACCGTAATTTCGAGGGTTGGCTTGTTGATGTCGTAGTCGGCGCCGAACGTCTGGAAGCCGGGCGCCAGTACCTGGACCCGAAGCTTGCCGTAGGGCGCGCCGTCAAAGCTCGCCTTGCCTTCCGCGTCGGTCTTGATTTGCAGCCCGCCCTTGGCCTGCTTGCCATCTTTGTTCACCGGGTGCATCACCACGCTGGCATTGCGGATCGGCTTGCCGTTGTAGTCCCGGAGGACGACAAAATTCAGCAACGCGCTGTCATCCTGCGCAAAAGCCGCCCCTGAGGCTAGGAGAAGAGCGAAGGTGAGGGCAATTTTTCTCATGACGGAAACCGCGCAGGAACAGAATAACCAATGTCGACCTAGGCGTCCACGTCGTTGATGGAATCTCTGTAAGCCACCATTGCTAAACAACTTACAATGCTCTGTTGACAATCCCGTGCTCACTTCACTACAATTAGCACTCGCCAACAATGAGTGCTAACAATCGACCTTTGGCGAGTTTCCCTGCTATCTAACCAAGATCTCACACCAAAACGAACGAAAGGAGTTTGCAAGTATGGCTAAGTTCACCCCGTTACACGACCGCCTGTTGGTACGGCGGATTGAAGAAGGTGAGACCACCCGCGGTGGAATCATCATCCCCGACAGCGCTAAAGAGAAGCCCCAGGAGGGAGAAGTTATCTCCGTGGGCAAAGGCAAGAGCAACGACGAAGGCAAGGTATTCCCCTTGGCGGTAAAAGAGGGCGACCGCATCCTGTTCGGCAAGTATTCCGGCACCGAAATCAAGCTGGATGGTGAGGATTTCATCATCATGCGCGAAGAGGAAGTCCTGGGCATCCTGTCCGGCGCCGCCAAGAAAGAACTGGCAGGATCACGCCGCTAACTGAGAACCAGGAACTGACAACTGAAAACTGGGTTTTCAAAACTTTCGCAGGCCAAGCCTGCCAATCAAGCATAGGAGATTCAAGTTATGGCAAAACAGATCGTACATGGCGAGGAGTCGCGACAGGCGATTCTCCGCGGCGTCAACCTCCTGGCTGACGCGGTAAAAGTCACTCTCGGCCCCAAGGGCCGCAACGTGGTCATCGAAAAGAAATTCGGTTCGCCCACCATCACCAAGGACGGCGTCACCGTAGCCAAGGAAATCGAACTCAAGGACTCGCTCGAAAACATGGGCGCGCAAATGGTTCGTGAAGTTGCCAGCAAGACCTCCGATGTAGCCGGCGACGGCACCACTACCGCCACGGTTCTGGCCCAGGCCATCTACCGCGAAGGCGTAAAGACGGTCGCAGCCGGTGCCAATCCGATGGCCATGAAGCGCGGCATCGAGAAGGCAATCACTGCCATCTGCGGCAGCGTCGACAAGGAAGGCAACCGCGTGAAGGGCGAACTGGACAAGTTCTCCAAGCCTGTCACCGGCGACATGATTGCCCAAGTCGGCACCATTAGCGCCAACAACGACGAAACTATTGGGAACATCATTGCCCAGGCCATGAAGAAGGTCGGCAAGGATGGCGTCATCACCGTCGAGGAAGCCAAGACCCTCGAGACCCAGCTGGACGTGGTTGAAGGCATGCAGTTCGACCGCGGTTACCTCTCTCCTTACTTTGTGACCGATCCCGAGCGCATGGAAGTTTCGCTCGAGAACGCGTACATCCTGATCAACGAAAAGAAAATCAGCTCGATGAAAGACCTGCTGCCGCTGCTGGAGCAGATCGCGAAGAGCGGCAAGCCGCTCCTGATCGTGGCTGAAGACGTCGAAGGCGAAGCACTCGCTACCCTCGTCGTCAACAAGCTGCGTGGCACTCTCCAAGTCGCGGCCGTTAAGGCTCCCGGCTTCGGCGATCGCCGCAAGGCTATGCTGCAGGACATTGCCACCCTCACCGGCGGCAAGGCCATCACTGAAGACCTGGGCATCAAGCTGGAGAACGTCCAGATGTCCGACCTCGGCCAAGCCAAGAAGATCACGGTGGATAAGGACAACACCACGATCGTCGAAGGCAAGGGCAAGCACTCCGAGATCGAAGGCCGGGTGAAGGAAATTCGCAGCCAGATCGACAAGACCACCAGCGACTACGACCGCGAGAAGCTGCAGGAGCGGTTGGCGAAGCTGGTCGGCGGCGTGGCTGTGATCAAAGTCGGAGCCGCGACCGAGACCGAAATGAAAGAGAAGAAGGCTCGCGTCGAAGATGCGATGCACGCAACCCGTGCGGCCGTGGAAGAAGGCATTGTCCCCGGCGGCGGCGTATCTCTGGCCCGTTCTGCTGCCGTCCTGGACAAGCTGAAGCTCGAGGGCGATGAGCAGATCGGCGTCAACGTCGTGAGACGCGCTCTGGTAGAACCCTTGCGTCAGATCGCCGA
>WNEZ01001985.1_pt1 | contig 17366 bp, 18 predicted proteins | sample 5400521 | NCBI WGS metagenome assembly WNEZ01 (sample SAMN13153339, study PRJNA577476) | soil metagenome | isolation source: 120 cm saprolite under Douglas fir tree site 2 hole 1 replicate 1 | place: USA:California | collected 2015-04-18
CGCTTCATCGCGGAGCAAATGTGAGTGGACGGTTGCAGGTAAAACCGAGCCGGAGAGAATTTCTTTGCACTTCCATGCTCGGTGGCGGTGTGCTGCTCACTGGCTTCGACAAGATCAACGGGCTGGTGGGATTTCAGAGGGATGAAAGGGATGCGTTCAGGGGAGGGAAGCAACTCGGTGTTGTGGAGTTTACCGGTGAAGGCCGCGCGCCGCTGGAGCAGGTGGTTGGCTCGGGGCTGGATGCGCGGATGTATTGCGACCTTTCCGTGCTGACGTCGGAGCTGCACGAGAAAGTGACGACATCTTCCGCGGAAGCCCAGCCCTTTTACGAGGCCTGACGAACATCGGTGCGACCAAGAACGGCAAGAGGGAACTGCGTCCAGTGGTGCTTAATGCGCCCCGGCGTCTTTCCCTTTTTTTTGAAATTGTAATTTCTGGATCACGCAACGGCCCAAGGTGTTGTCGGTCCCGATTCTCTATCGGGATTGTTTGCCCATTTGCGAGAGGCCGGATGGAGTGGCGCCGATGGCCGTTGTTTTCGCTGTAAAGACGAGTACAGACCTTCGCGACGAAGCAGGGCGCCCAGGCCGCCTCGCGAGCTAGCCGCAGCTTCGGCTTCTTCAAGGATGCGCTGCTTATATTCAGCGGTGTAGGTCCGCCGCCTTGGTTTGGCAACTACTTCTGGGTCCGGCGGTACGCCAGAGGCTGTATCGGTGCCCGCTTTGGCTGTCGCTCCACTGCGCTGCGGCTCGCTTCGCTCGCCTTCGCTCCGTTCCGCGACAGCCAAACCCCCAGAGGAAAGAACACCAAGAGAATTCCCGCTCATCTCTTCCTTTTTCTTTCTCGCCCTGCTCATTAATTGAGAGTACTACTGTTGTCTCAGAGATGTTGGCACGGAGGGAACTTCCCACAACGCCGTTTCTGGATAGTGTCCGAGTTGCCGACAAACTGCTCAGGACGTCACTTTGCTTCTCACAACGCCCCACATTCACGCTGAGCACGTCGAAAATATGTGCGGGATAGCGCGCCATTCACATCATGTGCTAGGCTTAGTCCAATTGTTGGCAGGAGATTAATCATACTTAGAAAAGTACTGCTGGCGACGTCCCTGCTGTACGTAGCCATCCCTGTTCTGTGCGCGAGAGAACGGATTCTTCTTCACCGTATCGGGCCCTCTCAGTCTACGCTGTTCATCGCAAAAACGGACGGCTCCGACGAGCGTCCGCTGCTGCCCAATTCCGGCTTTGATTACAACGCCTCGTTCTCCCCTGACGGGAAGTGGATCATCTTTACCTCTGAGCGCGGCGGCTCGGCCGACATCTACCGTGTGCACCCGGATGGGTCAGGCCTCGAACGGCTAACCGATGATCCGGCGTATGACGATCAGGGAGCGCTCTCACCAGATGGAAAACAGCTTGCCTTTGTTTCCTCACGCGGTGCTGGCTCCGCAGACATTTGGGTGCTCGACTTGCAGACAAAGAGGGTGCGAAACCTTACGCACTCCCCAGCCAACTTCCGGCCGTCCTGGTCACCCGACGGGAAATGGATCGCGTTCTCATCGGACCGCAACACCCCAGTGAGGCGGGACGGCGAACGATTCGAACAATCGCATGCTGTCAGCATTTATCTGATGCGGGCTGACGGTACGGACGTGCGGAGGATAACTTCGACGGACAAATTTGCAGGCTCACCGAAGTGGTCCCCGGACGGAGAGAGAATCGTTTTTTATGAGATGGAGATTCAAGATACGTTTTACGCCCGGCGAGCGGCATTCGGAAAACTGGTCGATTCGCAGATCGTCTCGGTGGGTCTCGCGAACGGAATTCGTCAGGAGCATACATCAGGTCCGGGGCTGAAAGTTTCACCGCAGTTTCTTAGCGGGAATAGAATCGGATATGTCATGAAGGCAGGCCGACGGATGGGTTTAGCCTTCACGACCGGAGATCAAGGGGCGAACGGAGAGATGCGCAACCCGTCTTGGTCACCTGATGGCAAAAGGGTTGTATATCAGAAATGGTCCTCTGAATCATGGCGTCAAAACCAACCCTTGTTCAGTATCGATCCGGAATTTGATCTGGCTTACTCGGACCCCTTTCCCGCGTTTTCGCACGACGGCAAGAAACTTGCCGTGACTCATAGCGTGAGTAATCGTGGGACGGGCTCCAGCTCGCTCCTTTCAGTGTCAGTGATGAATGCGGATGGGACGAATGCGAAACTCATCTTTCATGGGGAGGAGGGCGGTCTGGCCCTGGCGCCGCAATGGTCCCCTAACGATGACTGGATCGCGTTTGGAGGAGGTTTCTACCTTCTCCCTCGCGGCAGGCCGGCCCGCGTTATGACGATGCGCCCGGATGGCTCGGAACTCCATGAGCTAACCAAGACTGCGGGAAACAGCGGGTTTCCGAGTTGGTCCCCAGACGGTAAGCGGATCGTATTTCGCTTTTGGGGCGCGTCGGAGCATGGTCTCCGAATCATCAATCTGGACGATGGATCCTCAACAAAGCTGACCACCGGATTTGACAATTTTCCTGCTTGGTCTCCAAAAGGCGATCTCATCGCTTTCACGCGCTTTAGTGAAGACGACTATGATATTTACACGATCCGGCCCGACGGGACCGGTTTGAGGAAACTGACCGCCGCGCCGGGAAATGATGCGCACGAGATATGGTCTCCAGATGTAAAGCATATTCTCTTCAGCAGCGCCCGTTTAGGATTTAAAGATGAGGCACCGCTCTACGACGACATTCCTCAGCCCTACGGCGAGCTCTTTGTGATGAATGCGGATGGCTCCGGTCAACGGCCGTTGACAGATAACCAATGGGAAGATGCAACCCCTGCCTGGGCACCCGTATCCCTACCGTAGTTGAATATCCAATGGAGTTGAACGGGCCGCAAAGGTTCCAACGGGCATCGGGCGTTCGTTCTAATAGAATGACGAGCCACACGGAAGTTAACGAGCGAGCCTTCACCTTCCGGTTTGACGACGATTCGGGCTGAACCCTTCCGAGGGCGCAATCGGATGCCCGCCGCCGCTCTAGATGCCTGCCATCGCCCTGAAGGTGGTAAATTCGATTGAGTCGTACGGCTCGGTAGCTCTCGGGGGCTGTTTCGAGCATGGGAGGGTTGATGTTTTCAAGAATTATATTTGCGCTGGCGCTTGCCACGCTTTTCTTCGTCGGCAGTTATGCCCAGTCCGAGTCTGACCACGATCTTCCAGTTGTTGTGCCCCTGCACAAGATGAGAGCGGGGCAGTGGGTCGAGAAAGTGTGGGGCGATCCGGAAAAGCCTGGGGAAGTTTTCGCAATCCGCATTCACAATGATGCGGGCTATCTCGTCATGCCGCACGTGCACCCGATGGACGAACACATCGTCGTCGTTCAGGGCGCCTGGTGGTTTGGCATGGGAAGCCGTTTCGAACGTTCGGCCCTGAAGCAGGTTGAGCTCGGCGCATTTACTATTGGGCCCAAAAACATGCCCCACTTTGGATGGTCGAAAGTCGAATCAACCATACATGTGTACGGCGTCGGACCATTTTCCACCAAACTAATTGACCCGGTGTACGAACTCACGGGTGAAGGCACGTTTTTGTTGACCTCGCTGCTGCAGCCGGGCACTCCCACCGATTCCAGCCCGCCGGACTGTTTTTCGCTCAAGGTCGGTGCGCGCGTCAAGAGTGCCGAGGCAGAAGGTGCCATCGCCGGAGCGCGATGTTCGCCTGCCAACCACGTTACCCAGTATTGGATTGAGAAAACGAACGGCAACCGGTTCTGGGCAACACTCGAACAATTAAAGGCTATGTAGCCGCGATCGGGCCGTAATGCGTCGGACCCCCGAAGGGCTCACGTGTCGTTGAGATTGTGAGTCGAAAAGGAATGGAACACTTCCGGACGCGTGGTATGGAGGTCGTGTATTGCGATTCCGACCGGATGACGGGCCAACCGGAAGTTATTCCGGGCCAGAAGTCCGGTTCGAGGACGTTAGCAAAGATCTCCTCGAACCCCGTTCTTGGACCATGAGAAGGGCCTGTCTGGTTGCTTAACTTGGCGATTTTGCTTGATGCTGATGTACGGTGAATTCTCAGCTCTCGTGGAGTGCGACGAGTGGATCCACTTGGCTCGCACGTCGCGCGGGAAGATAGCACGCGACCAACGCCACAGTCAGGAGAACAAGCGATGCTCCGGCGAGGCTCGCAGGATCGCTTCCTCCAACGCCGTACAGGAACTTAGACAGGGCGCGCCCAATCAGAAGGGAGAGTATCAGACCGAGTGCAACTCCGCTGAAGACGCGCATCATTCCCTGACGAAGAATCAGACCTAGCACGCTCGCCTGACCGGAACCCAAAGCCATACGTATGCCAATTTCGCGCCGGCGCTGATTCACGGAGTACGCCATGATGCCGTACAAGCCGACGGACGCGAGGCTCAGCGCCAACAGTCCGAATACTCCGAGCAGGCCGACGCCGATTTTCGCTCCCCAAAGCGCCTGATCAATGACCTTGGTTCCCGTGCGAATGTCTTCCACAGGCAGCCCGGGGTCGAGGGTGCGAATTTCACCTTGGACGGCAGCGAGGGTTGCGGATGGATCACGTTCGGTTCGGACATAAAGAATCATGGCATCGGAGTAGTTCTGCCGCAGCGGGATGTAGATGCACGACTGGGGAGCCTCGCCAAGCGTTTGGTAGTTGGCGGTCTTCACAACGCCGACGATCTGCAGGAAATCCTTGCCGCGGGGCAACTGCAGCCGTTTGCCAAGCGGGTCCTGGTTCGACCAATACTTGGCAGCCATCGTGTCATTGATGATGGCGATGGGAGTCGAAATGTCACGATCGTCTTGGGTAAAGTCGCGGCCCTCAGCAAACGCGATACCCAGGGTTGAAAAATACCTAAGATCAACCGTGTTTACGACCGCCGAGATAGCTTCCGATTTCTTGCGCTGCCCTTGCCCCTCGATTGTCACGCCGGTCTCTTTACGCCCCCAAAGCGGCAGATTCGATGCCCAGGAGAGGGACGAGATGCCTGGGATGCTGCCGATGCGGTCACGCATCTGTTTGTATAGCTGTTCCGTGCGAGTCTGATCGTAGCCCGCTTGGCCGGGATACATCATGAAGAGCGCCAAGTGGTTTGTCTCAAAGCCAGGATCGATGGTGTATTCACGCTGGATACTTTCGAGAACCATTGCGGCCACGACCAGCAAAACGAGGGAAATCGCCACCTGCCCGGCGAGAAGTGTGTTCGCCAGGCTGATACGGTTGCGACTCCGGCCCACGGTGCGTGATGCTTCCTTGAGCACTTCGGAGACAGATGTGCGCGATGTCCGGAGCGCAGGCACGATGCCGAATAGCAGGCCGGTCAGGATGGAGACTGCAAACGCAAAACCGAACACACTCGGGCTGATCCGGAGTTCAGCAAAGTTCAGAGCAAATTCCGCGGGACGGAAAGACCAGAGAAACTGACATCCTGCATAACCGAACAGCAATCCGAGAACGCCGCCAAGAAGCCCAAGCAGAACGCTTTCGGTCAGCAATTGACGAATCAGGCGGACGCGCCCGGCGCCGAGCGCCATGCGAACAGCGATTTCCTGGCGGCGCACGACGGCCCGTGAGAGAAGCAGATTGGCCACGTTGGAACAGGCGATGAGCAGCACAAGCCCCACGATACCCATCAGCAAAGTGCTTCCGAACAACAGCGGCTGCCGTTCCGGACCGTAGGCGGCTTCGTTCAAGGGACGGAGCGCCACGGCTTGGCCCTGATTTGTGTCGGGGAACTCCTTTTCGAGAGAGGAAGCGACGATGTTTAATTCGGCCCGAGCCTGAGCCAGCGTGAGACCTGGCTGCAGCCGGCCAATTCCTGTGAAGAGAAGAATCATGCGGTCGCTCAGGGCATTCCCCTGCTGGGCCGGCAAGATTTGTTCCGCCATCATGGACGGGACCCACACATCCGGACCAAAAACCGCGTACACCCCTTTAAAGCCTTTGGGCCCGATACCGATCACGGTGAACGGTGTGTTGTTGAGCTTGATGGTATGCCCGAGGATGTCCGAAGCTCCGCCAAACCGGCCTTGCCACGCCGCATAACCGAGCACGACGACAGGAGCAGCGCCCGGCGTGGTGTCCTCGCTGGAAAGGAAGAACCGTCCCATGAACGGGTGGATGCCGAGCGTATCGAAGTAATTGGCAGTCACGACTTCCACGAAAATCCGGCGCGGCTCTCCCGCATCGGTCATGGTAATTGCCATGGGATTCGAATGAGCTGCCAGGTTGCTGAAGGAATTGGTTCTATCTCTGAAATCCTTGACATTTAGGAAGGACATGAGTTGGACTTCGCCAGCTTGCGTGGTCAATTTTGCTTGCGTTGTATTGACGGCGACCAGTTCGGAGGATTTCTCCACGGGAAGTGGATTCAAGAGAAGAGTGTTGATGATGGTGAAGACAGCTGTGTTTGCGCCAATTCCAAGCGCGAGAGTGAGTGCGGCAACCGCCGTGAAGCCTGGAGCCTTGCGCAGCATACGCGCTGCGTAACGGAGGTCCTGCCAGAGATCCGTGAGGAAGTGGCCTGACTTTAAAGCCCCATCGGGAATGGGATCGCGGGGAGCTGTCCGCTCAGTCGCACGCAATTCCGCCACGAGATCGCTCTGGTTGAGGCTGGAGAGAACCTCGCGATAGGCTTCCTCCGGCGTTGCGCCCTCTGCCAGTATTTCTTCGTACAAATTCGCGAGATGGTCCGAAAGTTCGTCAATGATTTCCGCTTCGCGGGCGGGCGGAAGATGCAATCCCGCCAATTGTTTTCTGATCTCTTGCTTCCACTCAGGCATGTTCAACCCCCGTAATTCGGCTGACAGCGCCGACAAATTTCCGCCAGCTTTGACGCTGCTGCGCCAGAGTTTTTAGACCTTGCGGTGTCAGACGGTAGTAACGCCGCCTTCTTTGATTGGGCTTTTCGACCCAGCGACCATGAATCAAGCCGCGCTGTTCGAGCCGGTACAGCAACGGATACAGTGAAGCGATGTGGAAGCGTAGGCTGCCCCCCGAACGCGTTTCGATGAGCTTTCCGATGTCGTAACCGTGGCGAGGCTGGTCCTCGAGCAGAGAGAGAATCAGTAGCTCAGCGCTGCCTTTCTTCCATTCCTGCTCCAGGGTCACGCCCATATATGTCACTCCCACATATCACTACGCATGAGAGTGGCTGAGAATTTCATCCTCGGCACTCTTTTTTTGACCGGGGTGAGCGCTACTTATTTATGGATATGAATTCCGGGGAACAGGCCAGAAGTCCCGTTGTAGGAAATGGACCGTTACAGAGTGCTGTTTGCGCCCCGATCTCACTGAAGCACGTTTCCGCATAGTTTCCGACTTGCCGACAACACATCCGAAACTCCGTTTGTTCGGCTACACGAACTTGGCTTCCATTTCTGCAAAGAACGCTTTGAAGAGGGCTACGAAAGCCGATTCAGTCAGTTTGATCTCATCGCCAAGTTTCAGCTTAACGACCGATTTCTCAGCACTGTATTTGATCGTCTTGTCCTCCTTCAGCACACCCCCGTTTTGCAGGAGGGAATTGCATATCATGCGAACCTCGTTCAGAGGATTGCCGTCCTTTTTCTCAAGCGCTCTGGCCCGATGAACGAAGAAGCCATCCATGACTACGACCAGGTTGCCGAGGAAGAGCGGCTCAAAAGCGTCCACCGCTTTGCCGCTTCCAGGTTTCGCTCGCGCCGTGGTGACCAAGTCCTTGTAGGCAGCGAGTTGCGCCTCCATTCTGGAACGGCATTCGTCAATGTAGTGTTGTTTGTAGCTGTTCACGCACAGCATGAAAGGCCTCCTTTACAACTTCCACGCGCCCGCCACCTTGCCTGGTCGCGACGTTGAGGTGGTTGGCGTTCGTTCATCCAGTTGTCCTGTCACCGGCTTTATATCGACAACCGGAGTTCCATCAATTGCTTCGATTGGCCCGATCAGGAGCCTATTCTTCGCGATTCGCCGCACAGTGACGCGATGAAGGCCCAACGGGTTCGGGCGGTCAGGAGATCGCGTCGCGAAGACACCAGTAAGTGGACGGCTCCTGTCCGAGCGCGGGTGAACTTTCAATGCGTCGCGCCGGGCCTTGTGCAGCCAGGTCACAACAATGATGTCATCACCGACCTTGAGTCCGTCGAGGCCCTGCGCCACTAACGGACTCACTTCCACCCAGGCGTCGGGGGCGCCCTCCGAACCTTGTTTGGGTGCTTCCGCGCGCGTCTTGAGGGTGGATCGGATTGTCCCAATCGCACGGAGCCAGGCCATGCCACTCTCCACGGGCGAACGCTTGCCGCTCACCCCTTCCACGCGCCCGCCACCTGCCTGGTGCTGACGTTGAGGCGGTTGAAGACGTTGGTCGTGGTAATTGAAAGAATTAAGGCCGCAAGCGCCGGCTCTTCGTAATGCCGGGCGGCCTCGTCCCACACCTCGTCCGGTACCGGGTCGGCCCGATCGCCGAGCCGGGTAACTGCTTCGGTGAGCGCCAGCGCAGCGCGTTCGGCGTCGGGGAAGTAGGGCGCATCCCGCCACGCCGCCACTGCGAAGTGGCGCTCGCCAGATTCGCCTGCCTTCTTAGTGTAGCGTGTGCCTGAGTCAACGCAGGCGCTACAGCCGTTGATTTGGCTTGCACGCAGGTGGACAAGACCGAGCGTCGTCGCCGGCACGCCGCCTTTCTGTGTTGCCGCCTGCAGGGCCTGCATGGCGCCAGGAAGGATCATCGCTGGGTTTTTCATCCGTGCTTGCATCATTGTTCTCCTTTAAGAGGTTTCATTTGTCTTGTTCAGATCGAAGGGGCGCGCCACTTCACAGGCTCGCCGTTTTGGGTCTACCCCGTCTTGGCGGGAAAGAGGACTCCGAGGGTACGGCTTTCCGGTCGAAGCGCCCACGATGCGACTACGAGCACAGCAAGGAACAAGTTGACGAGAACGTGAAATGCGTAAACGTCATAATCGCCAACCGCCGCGTGGGATGCAGCCGCTCCCGTCACATTGAAAAAGATGCCGGCATACGCCCATTCCTTGAGCCGTGGAAAACGCGGCACGAGTAAGGCTATCGCTCCAAGCACCTTCCAAAGCCCGAGGATGGTCAGGAAGTACAGCGCGTAGCCAAGAACGTGCACTATGCCCTCGACGTTAGTCGGAAGACGCGCCAATTCCGCCACGCCGCCACTCCCAATGGCGAACACGAGGAGGCCGGTAATAATCCAGTAACCGATCACTTTTAATTTCCCAATGGCAGCGCTATTTGTCACTTCAGCCCCGCAACCACTCGTTCCAGACCGCCGAAGAACCGCTGCCAGCCGTAAGTCGCGCCCTGATAGTTGGCCTCTTGTTCGGGCCGGAAGCCAGACTGCTCCATGCGCACGCGTGTGCCGCTCTTTGTCGGCGTCAGCGTCCAGGTGACGACGGTCTTCAGTCCTCCCGCCGCCTCTTCGCCCGAGGCGTTCCAGCTATAGGAGAGTCGTTGATTGGGTTCTACAACCAAGACTTCGCAGTCGGTCACGCCGTTCCAGCGCGGCATGGGCGTGGCGCGTAAGTTGAACCGATGACCCACGACCGGCTGAAAGTCGTTCTTCATCAGCCACTCCTCTATCAACGGGCCTTGAGTGAGGGCGCGCCAAATCTTTTCCGGTGGATGGGGCATCTCCCGTTCAACGACGAGGGAACGAGTGGAGGCAGGTTTAGTCAGTGGTCCATCCTTTTCAATAGAGATTCGAGGCGATCAAACCGGTCGCGCCAGAAGGTGCCATAGAGGCTCATCCAGTCGATCAGGAGCGCCAGACCTTTCGGCTGGGCGCTGTAATGCGTCTCGCGTCCCTCTCGTCTGTCGCGTACCAGTCTGGCAAGCTTCAGAACGCCCAGATGTTTGGACACTGCCGGCTGCGACACTCCGGCGTGATCAGTCAAGGCATGCACGGTCTGCTCTCCGTCGCGGGCTAGGCGCTCGAAGATCGCCCGACGGGTCGGGTCGGCGAGGGCCTTGAATACGTCGTCTGCTGCGGCCTGCATATTGGAATCATAACTATGCGGTTATGGGTTGTCAAGTCCGAGGCGCTGCAGGTAGTGTCCCTAATTTGGGCATCTCTCAGTTTTTTAGCGACGGCTGTCCGAAGGAAGGTCTTCGGAGCGGACGAGATATTGAACGATTTTGACCACATGCTCGGGACCCATGCCCGCTTTCTGGAGCGCTGACAAAATGTTTTTCCAGGATTGCTCCGCTTGGAGTTCGAAGGTCGCAGGCAGAGTGCCGTCCGGCGTTAGGCCGGGCGTGCCGGAAGTGAAAAGCCATCGCGCAGGACGAGGGAGTTCGACAGCGTCGCTGTATTTGCCGATGTGTTTTGAAATGCCAACATCAATGAGGGAGTGGAGAGTTGCGCTCATGTCGAGATCCTTCCTATAAGAGAACTAGTTCGCAGAACATGGGAATTACAACGTTTGTGGCACCGGAGTAGCGCTCGATGCGCTGAATGGAGAGCGGTCCCTGTGTGGAGACTTTGGAGAGAAGGTCGGCATAATCCCCAAAACGCTGTACGGTGCGAAACGAGCTACAGCGTCTGATGCCGAAATTGTTCATGGCCATCGCGCTGCGGCGGACAATGCCTTCCTCCACGCTGTAAAAAACCCATTCGGAAGCGAGCGAATGATCAAATACCACAACGTCGGGCGCGAGAATTCTTGCGTGCTTTAGCGAGGAGAAGGGATCGGGCGACGTCACTATGCGCGGTGACGTCTTCAAATCTCCGTGCACCACCTCGACGGAACCCTGCCGCGCCTCTGCTGCAATTCTTCGCTGAAATTCCTGGAGAGCGCCGAGGTCGCGGTCCACGGCGATGGTTTTTTTTGTTCGAACCGTGGGATCGAGAAGCTGGCCATGACCGGCGCCGACAAGGAGGACGACTTTGTCGGCGAAGTTGTAGAATTCGCCAAGATTTTTGGTGAGTAGTGCGTAGTCGGCGGCCAAAACCGGAGTCCTTTCGCTCGAACCACGATCTACTTATGCGGGCGGAACATCAGATCGAACCACGGCTTCCAGGTCTTGCCGCCGTCGGTTGAGGTGAAAGCGAGTAAATCATATGATGGATGCAGGCAAAGGGGTATATCGGGGTGTGTATTGCGTTTGCCAGTACCCATCGTCGACTAAACCAGCTCTCGGTTCATTGCGACAATTCGAATGCGACACCAGCAATGACCGCTTTCTCCGCTTCCCATTCAGTTCTCGTCAGTCATCTGCAAGGGGACCCAGTCGCCGCTGAAGATGCTTGCGCACCTTGTCCGGAAGAGTCGCTATCTGGCTTCCATTGGCGACGGCCTGGCCTGCCGCTCCCGTTCCGCCTAGGACTGGTATCCCCACAAAAGCCGGCGCCGCGAGCGTGTTTGGGTCAAATGACTCGCCCGTGATTTCGCCGCTATCATTGATGTCGTTGGCAAAGAGCAGAAATTGGGAGCCCGCCACGGTCATGCTGTTGAGGTCGCTCATTACCCCGTTCTGCCAAATGAAGGCACGGAATAGGAACGGTCCTCCGCGCGATAGCCCAACCACTTGGTTCTTCTCATTTACGCCCAAGGCCTCGGCGCGTATGTCACCCGGCAACTTACCTAATCGTTGTAAACCGCCCGCTTGCGTCCAAAGGAATGCTTCGAAGTTTCGCGTACCGTCCTGTCCGGCGGGCAGGGAGAAACCCACCACCGTACCGAGATTATTGATTGCCGCAGGAGTGTTCCACGTATGCCCTCCAAGGTTCGGGATTTCGGTGGGAACGCCGTTTTGCCAGAGAACGGAGTGGGCAGCACTGACGCCTCCCACCGCGATGCCGCAAGCTCCAGAGATGCCAACGACTTGGCCTAGGTCGTTGATCGCCGTGGCGGCGCTCGTGGAATCACCGGGGAGCGGCGGTAGTTCCTTCATCGTGCCATCTTTTTCCCAGATCACGGCTCGGAACTGCAGGGTCTGCAGAGCAGTGTTGCACGTCGGGTCTTGGACACCGTTCTCTGCCCAGCCGACTATTTCACCACGGTTGTTCACCGCCGTGGCATAGCTGTTGAACCCTCCTGGAAAAGGCGGAAGCGCCGTCATCGCACCGTTCGCCCATCGAAAGCCCTTACATACTTTCCCGGTTGGGGACCCCGTAGCGAAGAAAGGGTAGCAAGAAAAATTATCTGCGGGCTGCTGATCCTCATTTGTGTCTGAGATTCCTACAACCACTCCATTGTTGCTCTTGACCGGCCAAGCCACGGCGCTGTTGAAGCCCGGCCCTCCAAGAGCGCCCAGGTCGATTACCTGCGGCCCGCCCACCCACAAAGCAGCATGCGAAACATTGTCCCCTTGCTGGTTGGCAAACCCGGTTGCCCAGCCGCGATCGTTGATACCGCTCCCTCCGCCACTCAATCCGTCGAGCGTATCGAGTGGAACTATCTTGTACATGGTCTGCGCAGTTTGCGAGGTGAGCCGAACCGGTGCAATTGCGAACGCCGCAAGCAAAGCTATCCCAGCCATGTACGTCGATATCCTTAATTTCATGTTGCCTCCCATTGATTCGTTGTTTGGGCCGAGGGACCGAGATGTCAGTCCGCGCTCCTCCGTTGCGCCGTGGCTGACGCGGGGATTCAGCCAAGAAAGAACAAACCGAATCCGGTGACACCCCCTAGACTCGCGCGCCAGAATAGAGCGACAGGAAGAATGAGGTTGGACGTTTGCGGACCTGATTATCGGCCGGATCGGACGGAGTCGTTCGCCTAACTCGAAAAACTCAAGTTTTTATTGGTTGGTATCATGATTTTCCCACGAGCGGTCGCGCGTACAATCTAGGTCCGAAAACGTCTAGTAATCGCGCGCCAATCCATTACGCTTATCCGCGAAAGACAGGAACGATGAATCTGGACTTAGGGGTGTGTTCGCGAGCAAGACTGGCGCGTGATGCGCGCTTTGACGGCAAGTTTTTTATCGGAGTGCTAACCACGAAAATTTATTGCCGTCCGATTTGCCGCTCGCGTACGTCAAAAGAGAGCAATGTCCGATATTTCCCGAGCGCCGCTGCCGCGGCGGAAGCTGGTTTTCGCCCGTGCTTGCGTTGCCGCCCGGAATGCTCTCCTGGAACTCCCGCTTGGGCCGGCACGCAAAGCACAGTTTCGCGAGCCTTGCAGCTAATCAGCGAGACGGGTTTGGAAGGCGGGGGCGTGGAAGCGCTCGCGGAACATCTTGGAATGGGTTCGCGTCATCTTCGCCGTCTCTTTCTCCGCCATCTGGGAGCCACGCCCAGCGCCGTTGCGCAGACGCGCCGGGTGCACTTTGCCAAGAAGCTCATCGACGAGACCACCTTGCCCATGACGCAGATCGCCTTCGCCGCGGGCTTCGGCTCAGTGCGCCGATTCAACGCCGCGATCCGAAACGTCTATCATCGAACGCCGAGTCAAATCCGCAGTCTGGCTCAAAAGATGTCACGGCAGCCCGAAAATCACTATCTTTTTCACCTGAACTTTCGCCCGCCCTATGATTGGAAACGGACGTTGGAGTTCCTCGCGGTCCAAGCCACCCCCGGCGTGGAAGTCGCCGAAGGCGGGTACTTTCGCCGCTCGATTTCCCTGAGTGGGAATCGCGGATATTTTGAGGTCTCGCTGGACGCGAGTCGTAATGCCCTCAACGTACGCGTTCAGATTAGCGAGCCGCGTTCACTCTTCTTCATTATCGAGCGTATCCGCGCAATGTTCGATCTGGACGCGGACTGGCCGACGATCGCACGAACCTTGGGAGCTGACCCAGATTTGGCTGCGCATATAAGCTCCCATCCGGGACTGCGAGTTCCGGGTTGCTGGAACGGCTTCGAGCTCGCCACGCGAGCCATCTTAGGACAGCGGATAGGCACCGAGAGAGCCAACGCACTTGCCGGCCGGATGGTCAGAGCTTTCGGGCAGCCATTCTGCCCCGCCAATGGCCTTACTCATCTTTTTCCCACACCCGAAGTTTTAGCCAATACCGATCTGGAGAGCATTGGCTTGCCGCGACCGCAAGCGGACGCCATTCGGGCTCTCGCGCATGCTGTTCGCAATGGACAAATTAGCTTCGAAAAAGTGGTGGACTCCAATGCCTTTCTCATGCGGCTCTCGGAAATTCCCGGAACTGGAGAATCGACAGCACAATGGGTGGCCATACGCAACCTTCGGGAGCCGGACGCGTTTCCATCCGCTGACTGCGACCTTGCGCGCGCGCTCGCGCTGGGCAGTTCGAGTGAATTTGAGCATCGCTCGCGGGCTTGGCGCCCATGGCGAGCTTACGCGGCCATATATCTCTGGACTTTCGCCGACGAAATCCGGAGGCGCGAAAATGGGTGCGATCCTTCCGCACGCAACAAAGGGGATTGTGGAAAAAGTGACTTCCACCCCCGAATCCCAGGGGCCGTACGACGCACTTCATAGTAGTAACCATCGCCTTGCGCAGCCTTCCATTAATGTTCATCGAGGGTTGCGGGCGGCTGACGGGGCAACCGGAAGAAGAGCATCCACCTGGAGTCCAGTGCCGTACCGGACCTGGAGGTGCTGGCCCACTTGCTGCATCTGACCGCTGGCATCGCTCCGCATCGGAAATATCCTAGCGGTGATATTGATTTTCGCGCCGCAGCCTCCACCGGAGCGACTCTTGTGCAACTGGAAAAGCCGCAGCACAAACATTCACTGCGATTCAGTTTCAGTCCATCGAACAGCTCCGATAGGACCTGGAATTGAACGACTTCGCGTTCCTTCCGGGAGTGCCTCCGCAATCGACTGTGTTCAGGGATGAACGTTGCTGAGCGCCTAGGATTGGATGGCGGCCGCGCTGCGAAAATAACGCACCATCCGAATTGGGAGCCCGTCCATACCGCGAACTGCGGTGATGACGATTCGTGAGTTCGGCCGGCGGAACGGCCACACTGCGAATCAGCCAGGTTCGAGCATCCGACGATCGCAATCCCGCTAGCCTGGCCTATGGCTGAGATACGCCACGGTCCGTGCCGCTGTTCGATCCACCTTTCATTCGACGCACAAACATTTCCTGTTCCAATTGCCAGGTTTTCCCAGCGTCGCGCGATATGACTTCCCGCCAATGGAACGAATTCGCAGTAATTTGATCGAATATCCACCGTCCGCGGCGAACGGACGCAGACTCCCCTGAGTTCATGCACGGCAAGCCTTGTACGCCGTCTACTTCCATGACGATCTCTTCCCCAATCTTCCTACCCGTGAAAGTAACAACGCTTCCTCGCCTTGGACCAGCCCACACGACGTGCCACGCATCCGTTCGCGGATCGTAAGAGCGCAACGTCGTTCCCCACTCGGTAACAGGCGCGTTCGGCTTGGAGATGTCATCGCGCGCGATCCACACGTCCTGGATTGCGCGCCCTTCCAATACCCAACCGAAATGCCATTCCCCGTTTCCCTTCAGCCGCGTTCCGTCCAGGTGAATTAGCACCATGTCGAATTCCCAGTCGCCGACGAACTGGCCGAACAGCATCAGCTTTTCCGCATATTCGCGCGCAGGGCCGTTGGCGTTCAAGCCCTTGATGTCTCCCGCAGACGCAGCAAGCGCTCCACCAACAAAACTCAAACCCAACGCGGTCAACAGAATCATTCGTTTCATTTCATTCCTCCGGATTGTCTGTCTGGACCGGACCCTCCGCAGTCCCGTCCAAAGGTTCTTTTCAGGTTGCCATCAGAAATGCTGCGTTCAATTGAATTTGCGACTAGCCGACGCGAATTTGCGCCGAGCGGTTTGAAATGCAAAGACATGTTGAACTCGTCCCGAATCACAACGCACAGCGCCATCGGTGTTCCCGGACTCCATCGTACACACTTGGAAGGCAGACCTTATAACAAAACGTCTCACCGCAAGATTCGAACGACATGTCTCAAGTCGCTTGCATTGCGCTCGCAACGTGACGCAACTAGGTCGGCAAAATGAATTCCGATTGCACGAAAGCACGGCTCAAGTGCTGTGCAGGGGTCATTGTTTTCAATCTCGATTGGGGGTGGGATCCATGAAGCGCAGTCTCTCTGCAGCCGTTCTGGTTTTATCTTTATCTCTAGCGCCGGCCCTGAATGCGCAGACGTTCCGCGGGGCGATTAACGGAACGGTGACGGACCCGTCGGGCGGAGTAGTTCCGAATGCGCACGTGAAAGCCACAGAAAGCGCGACGGGTATCGATCATACGACGGTCACAACAAATGAAGGACAGTTTGCTCGTCAGGACATTCCGCTCGGCTTCTACAAGGTCACAGTGACTGCGACCGGTTTCCCCGTGTACACGGTAGATAAAGTCGAGGTCGTAGCCGGCACGATTTACACGCTGCCGGTCAAGCTAACGATGCAACAGCAGTCGACCACGGTTGAAGTGTCCGCCGCAGCGTTGACGCTCGACACAACGACCCAGACGCAGAATATGACGATCTCATCCGATGTGGTCCAGGACATCCCACTAAACGGCCGGCATTTCACGCAGTTGATCGCCGTCGCACCAGGCTATGGCGGATATTCCGTGGGAGGTTTCGGTTCGCTCAATGGAACGCGACCGAACCAGATGAACTGGCAGATCGACGGCGTAGACAACAACGACTTCTGGCACAATATCCCCGCTGTCAATCAAGGCGGTGTTTCGGGTATCGCGGGAGTCGTGTTGCCAGTCGACTCCATTGACGAATTCTCAGCGCAGACGCAGTCGGGTGCAGAGGCAGGACGCAATGCGGGTGGCACGGTAAACTTGGTTGTCAAGTCCGGCGGCAATTAGATCCACGGCTCCCTCTACTACTACAACCGGAACGAGTTCTACGGAGCGCATTCGCCGTTTTTCACTTCGACGCCGGGCAAGAAAGCACCGCCACTGCGCAACGAAAACTATGGATTCTCCTTTGGTGGCCCCATCATGACGCGAACGTCACCGCGACAATGAACATTTATGTGAAGACGGTCAGCGTGGACGCAGCGAATGCGATGAAGGCCTTGGAAATGATGTGTGCAACTACTGGGCAACCAGAGAGGCTCGGAAGTTCGCGCGTGAGTAGAAGGTGTTCGTATGAGAAGTCTGCAAGTCTCGACGCTAGATGCAGTTAGGGGAATCTGGCGGAGAGGGGGGGATTCGAACCCCCGGTAGAGGTTTTAGCCCCTACAACGGTTTAGCAAACCGCCGCCTTCAGCCTCTCGGCCACCTCTCCGCGGAGTTTGCTTGGGCCATTGTAGCGTACCGGCGGATTTAGCGCCAACGGCTTGCTGCAGGAATCACCGGATCGGCAGTGCGCGTTACCAAATTAGGTACAGGGGAGCGGGCCGCGCTTGCGACCCGGCGCGGTAGGCAGCCATGATGGTCTGTCGCTCCTCCGAAACCTTATGTCAC
>WNEZ01001987.1_pt1 | contig 17362 bp, 18 predicted proteins | sample 5400521 | NCBI WGS metagenome assembly WNEZ01 (sample SAMN13153339, study PRJNA577476) | soil metagenome | isolation source: 120 cm saprolite under Douglas fir tree site 2 hole 1 replicate 1 | place: USA:California | collected 2015-04-18
GCCGCGATGCCGGCGAGCGGGCCCGCGTCCGGCATGACGTCGGCCACCTGGGTGAGGCCGAGATGGTCGAGGCGGTGCCCGTCGCCCGAGGCCACGACGACCTCGGCACACACCTCGGACAGCGTGCGGACGGCCCTCGACACCAGCAGTTCGCCGCGGACGACCATCTGGGCCTTGTCAGTCCCCATCCGGCGGCTGGACCCCCCGGCGAGGACCAGCCCGGACATCGTGACGCTCACAGACCAACCGTACAGCGGGCTGTCAAAGGTCTGGTAAAAAAGGGCTGTTCTACGTACCAAAAGTTCCACACCTCTTCAGCATGGAAGGTGCCAGCGGGAGAGCCGTTAGCCTGACGGAGCTTGGGACCCTTTGTCGAAGCTCACCCGGATGGTTTCATCCGGCCGGCGCTCCTCGATTCTCGCCCGCGCGGTGTACACCTTGTCGTCGCCGGGGGCGGAGCTGTCCACGATGCTGCGCGGCCAGAGGCGCTTGGCTTTGACCACGTTGATCTCGGCGGCATAGATCGTGATCTGGGCCCCCAGGTAGAGCCAGGAAAGCAGCCCCAGGACCAGGGCAAACGGCCCGTAGGCCGAACTCGCGCTCTTGAGTTGGTGGGCCACAATCAGCGACCCCAGGGTCTGGAGGAGCATCAGGGCCACCCCGGCGACGATTGCGCCGGGTAGCACGTCGTTCCACGAGACGTCGCCCGAGGTCAGCACCTTGAAGGCCACCGCCACGATGGCGATGTTCAGGGCGACCGACCCGACGATGCCGACAAGGTAGAAGATCCCGCCGAGGTTGCTCAGACCCGAGACGACCGTGGCCCCCAGCGTCGCCGCGCCGAGCACGGCAAGCATGATGAGGGCACGCAGCCTGGAGATCAGGAAGTTGGGGCGCTTGCGCATCGGCACCCCCAAGACCTCATCCATGGCGTGCTGGAAGGCCTGGATGACGGCGATGCCGGCCAGCAGCGTGAACACGAGGCCGATGGCAAGGGCGATGCCGCTCCCCTTCAGGTGATGGATCTGGTCGACACTGATCACCGGGATCCTCGAGCCGACGGCCGTCTCGATCCTGAGCCGAAGTTTCTCCTGGTGCTTGAGCACGAAGCCGAGGATCGTGACCAGGACCAGCAGCAGGGGGAACAGCGAGAAGAAGGCGTAGTAGGCGATCAGGGCCGCGAGGTAGCCCGCCTGGTCGTCGCCGAACTTCTTCACGACGCCGTAGAGGAACGCCAGGGGTGGGTTGCGCTGCTGGATCTTGTCGATGCGCCGCAGAACGTCCTGGATCGCTTCCACTCGCCCTCTCCTGAAGCAGTAGGCGATGACATACCCCGCCGAACACCGAAGCTAACGCGGCTTCCCGAACACGACAGCGCCGCCCGAAGGCGGCGCCGCTGTGCGGGGTTGGCTCGGGTGTTAGCCGTCGTTGCCGACGACCTTTTCGATGATCCTGGTCTCCCAGCCGAGCCGGTCGCCATCGCCGCCCATGCCGGCCGACTGGTCGATGGTCGCGTTCAGGCCCTCGTTGGCCGCCGCAGCCCCGGCGACCGTGGGCTCCAGCGAGTCGCGCGGCTTCTTGTCGAGCTCCTCGCGCAGCTCCTCCTGTGACGGTTCTTCGATGTCGTGAACCTCCGGTTGATCAGCCATGGTCGCCCTCCTGATGCGGCTCGTGCAGGGCCCTGGTTGTTCCCGCTTGGCCGGCGGCCGGAAACCTCGCCGCCACGCGGGCGGGGCCGCTCCACCGACGAAGGCTTCATGGAAATGTCGCATTCCATTCACACGCCATTCAGGTCTTGTTCACCCAGTCCCACTACGTTCCCCACGGGGGTTTGCCGTCTCGCGGGGCGTTCCCGCGGTGTGGACTACAGAAAGGGACCCGCATGAAACAACCCCGTTGGTGGGTTGCCACCGCAGCCGCAGGCGCCATCGCGATGACCGCATCCGTGGCCACGGCCTCGGGCGCCCTGGCAGCGTCGCGGGGCGTCAAGCACGTCCTGCTGATCAGCGTCGACGGCACGCCTCGGACGTGACCCAGTGCATCCAGGCCAGCCTGTGCCCGAACATCGCCACCTTCATGGCCCGCGGCACCTCGTACTCGAACGTCACGACCTCGGAGCCGTCGGACTCGTCGCCCGGCATCGTGGCACTGACGACCGGCGCGTCGCCCAAGCTGTCCGGCGTGTACTACGACGACAGCTACGACCGTACGATGTTCACGCCGCCGGCCCAGACCCCGACCAGCACCCAGGACTGCTCGGGCGCGCCTGGGGCCGAAACCCAGTACTTCGAGAACCTCGACGCCAACGCGCCCAGCACGGCCAAAGGGGGGATTGGCACCCGCCCGATCCTGAACAACACCATCGACCCGGAGCAACTACCACGGGCCCTGGTCGGGGGCAAGTGTGTGCCCGTGGCGCCGAACGACTTCCTCCGCGCGAACTCGATGTTCAGCGTCGCCCACGACGCCGGCCTCCGCACGGCGTGGGCGGACAAGCACCCGTCCACCGACGTGATGGTGAGTGGGCACGGTACGCCCAACGCGGTCGACGACAAGTTCATGACCGAGATCAACGCCGACGTCATCCCGCCGTCGATGCTTGACACCCGCGGCAACACGGTGACGTTCCCCCTGCCCAACCCGACGGCGGACCAGAACGGACCCTTCATCACCGACAAGGTCGGCGACACCGAGGCCTACGACCAGATCAAGGTTGACGCGATCCTGAACCAGATCGACGGCCTCAACTCGGCTGGCACCGCGCAGGTGGGTGTCCCGGCAATCTTCGGCGTGAACTTCCAGACGGTCAGCGTCGCCCAGAAGCTGGTCGATCCGCAACTGTCGTGCGTGCGCAGCAACAACGCCCCGGGCTGCGACCCGGCCTACGTCCCCGGCGGCTACGAGCCCGGCACGCTCCACTTCACCCCGCAGCTCGCCGGCGCCATCAGCTCCGTCGACGGGGCCCTCGGGTCCATGGTCGCCGAGCTGAAGGCCCAGCACAAGCTGAACTCCACAGAGATCATCGTCACCGCCAAGCACGGGCAGTCCCCGATCGACCCCTCGACGCTGGCCCTCATCGGCCACGCGGAGAGCAAGGTGGTCACCAACGCCGGCGTCGCGATCGCCCTGACCACGGACGACGACATCTCGCTGATGTGGCTGACGGACCAGTCGCAGACGACCGCCGCCGTGAGCGCCCTGCTGGCCGACAAGGCGGGGGCCAACACCGCCCGGGTCTCCTCCGTCCTTTCGGGCGACCCCCTTGCGGACCAATTCAACAGCCCGCTCGTCGATCCCCGGACGCCGGACCTCATCGTCCAGCCCATCCCCGGGACGATCTACTCCGGCAGCAAAGCCAAGGTGGCCGAGCACGGCGGGTTCGCCATGAACGACACCCATGTCGCCCTCATCGTCGTCAACGGCGCTCAACTCGCCGATCCGGACGGCCACGCGGACGGCACCGTCATCGACGACCCGGTGCACACCGCACAGGTGGCACCGACCATCCTCAAGGCCCTTGGCCTCAACCCCCGCAAGCTCGACGCCGTCCGCATCGAGCACACCGCTGTCCTCCCGGGGGCCGAGAACTAGCTTCGCCAATATCGGTGGCTGTTTAACCGCGTATAGCGCGGTCAAACAGCCATGAAGATGTTCGCGCGCTTCTTGACAAGGCTCTAGGCGAGCTGGCGGAGGGCCAGTGCCAGGATCAGCGCCACGAGGTTGAAGAAGCCGTGGGCCACGATCCCCGGCCCCAGGCGGCGGTAACGCTCGGCGACGATGCCCTGGATCACGCCGAAGGCTCCGATGACGACGAAGATCGAGACGTTGCCAAGACCGTACGACGGCCGCAGGTGGAGGGCGCCGAACACCAGGCCCTGGACGACGATCGCCCCGCCCGGTCTGAGGATGGGGACGAGGGACCGCAGGAGCAGGCCCCGGAAGAACAGCTCCTCGATGAACGGCGCGCCCACGATCACCATCAGCACGACGGCGATCAGCACCGCCGGGTCCCGCTGGGCGCCGTGGAGGGGGGCCACGTCGCTGCCGATGAGGCGGCGATCGATGAGTGCCAGGGGGATCAGCAGGATGAATCCGGCGAAGCGCGCCCCGATGGAGATCACCGCCCCGCGGGCGAGGTCGATCGCCTCCACGCTGACGCCGAAGTCGCGCCAGATGTTGCCAGTGCCGAACCGCGTGCTGGCGAGCCAGACGGCGCCGACCAGCCCGCTCCACAGCCCGGCCTGGCCGAGCACGAGGAGCAGCAACCGGCTGTGGGGCAGCATGAGCCGCGCGACGAGGGCGCCGAGGAACGACAGGAGAACCGAGGCCATGATGCCGCCGAAGGCGTAGGCGGCCGAGCTACGGGGCAGCGTCGCCCGGGCATCGGGCCCGCCGGTGACCCACGGGGCGACCGGGGGGGCCGAGAAGTCCTGGCGGACGTACGGTCCGTTCGCAACGCCGGGCGTCCACCCCCACCCGTTCCAGAAGCGGTACTGGTGCCGGCCGCCCGGGTCGCGGTACCAGCCCGCAGCCGGTCCGGGGGGCGGGGGGATGTACGGCACCGGAGCCGGCAGCCGGTCCGACGGCGGCCGTTGGACCCAGGCTGGTCCTCCCGACTCGTTCGGCCTCGCGCGCGGCATGCGACCCCCCAACAAAGAGATGGGCTGAGCGCCCGACCCGGCCCTTTAGACCCGGCTAGGCCCTTGCGGTTAGGCCCAGGTGTGAACCAGGACGAGCGCCACCATCATGACCATGATGACGGTCGCGATCCCGCCCGTCGCCATCGACGGCCGGGCATAATGTCGGCGCGTCTGCAGCGCCCGTTCCACCCTCGGCGGCTCTGACGTACTTTGCTCCAAAAGGTGCGCTATCCGCACTTTTTGGAGCAAAGACGGTGCGTCGGGCATAGGTGCAGCGGGTTACCCCACGAAGGGAAGGACGAGCGTGCAGATGGGGACCTCGGCATGTGACGGGTCGAGGGCGTTCAGGACGTCTCGCGCGACGATGGGGTCGGCGGCGAGAGCGAGGTGGTCACTGAGATCGAGCCCGCATTGGTCCTGCACGACGATGTTGGTGACGTTGGGTCCGGCCAGCATGCCACTGGTGTAGGGGACGACCGCCTGGTCGAGACGGGTCATGATGTTGGTGTAGGTCACGCCTGGCACGGCAACATTGGCATCCAGCCTCTGCAGGAAGGCGGAGCCGGCCAGGAACTCCTGGCAAGAGCCACAGATCTGAGCCACGGCCTGCGCACCGCTCGGGAACAGGACGGCGAGCTGGGAGGCAACCGAGGCGAGCCCGAACAGGGTAGTGCCGTGGTAGACGGGAGCGATGCCGACATATCGATGGACCTTGGCCGCACCGTTGAGGAACTCGGCGTAGTAGAAGGGAAGCGTGGCTCCCTCCGAGTGACCGACGATATCGAGCTGCTTGGCGCCGGTTGCGGCGAGGACTCGATCGACGAAGTCCGAGATGGTCTGCGCGCTCTGCTCCATCGGCACGACCCCTCCGAACTGATCCAGCGGGAACGTCGCGCCCGGTAGCGTGCCGTAGGTGAGGGCGAAGACGCAGTAGCCGTTGTCGGCGAGGAGCGGAGAAATCGTCTGCCAGTTGTCGGTCATGTTCCCGAGGAGGCCGTGAAGGAGCACCACCGGCTCGGGGTGAGCAGGGCTGGGCCGACAGGACCAGAGGTTGGCGCCGGGCGGGGATGCACCAGGGCTGAGCAGTTCGGCAGCGATCCCGGCGGCGAGGGTGTACGGGACGGGATAGGCAGCACCCGACGCCACAGCCGGGCCAGGGATCTCGAAGAGGAGCACGGCGACCACACCCGCGGCGACGATCCCAGCTATGCGCAACACCAAAGGCGTGCTTGTCCAAGACTTTGCGGTTCTCACTGGCAGCAATCGGAGAAGGCCTGGTTGGGAAGACACGGAACCCCTCGGGGTCCACGCCGGCAGACTCCCTCCCGTGACACCGGCCCGAGAGCGCCGTGCAGGGGAGGGGGGGTTCCCCAGAGCCGTCATCCTACGGAGTCTGTTCCCCACGCCGGCCCAGGGGGGCTCGGGAGAGCGACCGCATGATGGGGGGCGACGACCTGAAACGGTTGTTGGTGGCGTGAACCCGCTCATCCACGTCCTCCCTCGTATTGAGCCGGCGTCTGAGCCGTCTGGGCGAAACTCCACCCTTCAACAACGCCTGACGTTACATGAGATGATGTAACTAAGTCAAGTGGTGTCGTCGTCCGCGATTCCCGGTCCTCCCTGTCGGAGTGGCGCCACTCAGCCCGACTGGACACCTGGAGGTGCCCAGGAGCGAAGTCCTTGAGTCCAAGGGGGTTCGGCGCAGCCCGACCCTCGCTCACATCTGTTGCACAAATGGCGTGAGCCCGATCAGGATGGCGCTGCGGGCGCCGGGTCGCGGTTGATCTCCTCGGCGAACGGGACTGACGTAGTGGCTAACCCGTCTGTCGTAAACGGCGTAGGAGTCGAGTGGTTTCTCCAGACTGAAGCGGGCCCATATGAGATCCAGGGGAGTCTCCTCGAGGCGGCGACCCGCGCAGCAGGGTGACGCAATCACGTTCTCCCCTCCCACCGCGTTGTCCCTGGCCAGCAGATGGACGAAGTACATGCTGAACTTGCCGCCATCCTGGTGGAGGCAGTTGGGGGAGGACACCGCCTCCGCCCCCCACCCGGCGACGGAGAGCTTCACGAAATGCACGCCGACATGGATGGGACCGCCCGTGAACGCGTCCAGCCACAGCACCTTTCCCACGTCGAAGAGAACGAGATGGCGCAGCAGGGGGTCATCCAAGATTTCCGCGTCCACGTAAGGGAAGCGGCGATGGGTCCCCGGGTATTCGGGGTTGTGGTCTCCCTGGTAGAAATCGAACGCAGTACCGAACTCGAGGTCGGGTGAGCCAGGCATCCAGATCAGGGCTTGGGTCCAGGGCACAAGGACCCCGCTTGCGTATCGCCGGTACCTATTGGCTTGCGGGTCGTTTGGGTCCAGCGGAAGGTCGGCGTAGTAGCGGGTGAGCGGTTCCCGCAGCGCGCGCACGTCGGCCATGCTGAGGTTGGAGCAGACCTCGTCAGAGCTGTAGCGGGCAAAGCCGTGGGTTTCCAGCGTGGGGTCTTCGGCGGCGATTGCAGCGTTCACAGCCAGGTCTCGTCCTCCCACATCGGCGCGCCCGGTGCCCGCGGCGGGTCTCAAAGCGCCCCCACTGACGGTTCCTGGTCGGGGCGGCGGGCAAGATCGGTGATCATCAACGCCTTGATCGCGTGCATCCGGTTCTCCGCCTGCTCGAACACGATCGATGCTGCAGACTCAAACACCTCGTCGGTCACCTCTGCCGATTCGAGCCCGGTTTCCTGCCAAAACTGTTGTCCGCTTGCGGTCGTCGTGTCGTGGGTGGCCGGAAGGCAGTGCAGATACTTCACGTCGGGGTTCTTGGTCCGCTCCAGGAGGCAGCGATCGACCCGGTACGGCAGCAGCAGGCTGATCCGGTCGCGCCACGCCTCGATCGGTTCGCCGATCCGTATCCATGCGTCCGTGTAGACGAAGTCGACCCCACGCACCCCGTCCTCGATGTCCTCGGTGTCAATGACCCTGCCCCCGGTGCCGCGGCAGATCCGTGCGACGACATCGAGGAGGGGCGGAGAGCTCTGTAGGGCTGCTGGCGAGACGATGCGCACGTCCATGCCGAGAAGGGCTCCGGTGACACGGAGCGAGTTCGCAACGTTGGCGGTGGCGTCGCCGACGAAGGCCAGGGAGATCTCCGACCATGGCTTTGGTGAATGCTCGCGCACCGTGAGCATGTCGGCGATCGCCTGGGTGGGATGCCACTGGTTGGTGAGCGCATTCCACACCGGCACCCCCGCGTGGCGCGCAAACGTCTCCAAGGTTGTTTGGTACCTTGCCCGGTAGCCGACGCCGTCATGGAGCCGCCCCAGGACGCGCGCCGTGTCCTGGACCGATTCCCGCTCCCCAAGATGGGAACTGGCCAGGTCGAGATAGGCGACCGCCGCTCCTTGGTGGGCGGCAGCAACTTCGAATGCGGACCGTGTGCGAGTCGAAGGTTTTTCGAAGATGAGGGCGATGCTCTTGCCCGTCAGCCGCGGGCGTTCTTCGCCAGAGCGCCTCGCGGCCTTCAACGTCGCGGCGAGCGCCACGATACGGCGAACGTCGGTAGGCGTCAGGTCGGTGTCCTTCAACAGCCCGCGCATCTGCTCGCCGCCGCTGATCGGCTCCGCCCAGGCTCCGTCCATAACCGCCTTTCCTGCATGACGCCCCAAGCACGGGTTTTCGGCGTCCCAATGCGCGGAGACGGCAGCCAATCTCTGGGCCTCTCGCTGGCCTCCTGCGGGCCCGACGCTATCAAACCCATCCCGGAAGCTGCCAGCAGTCCGTGAAGGGCAATGTGCCGCAGGGCCGGTCGGTCTGCGGTCTCAGGCGAATTTTCGTTCCGTTGATACTGACATCCCTACACGCAGACGGCGCTCGCCAACTGCTCATCGAGGGCCTTGACGCCAGAGGATCCGCTCCCTGCCGGGAGCTCGCCCCGCAGGTCCCGCACCCGCTGCACCAGTCCGGGAGACGTTGTGGCAACGGCCACCTCCAGAGCCTCTCCAGCCAGGCGGCAGCACTCGTCGAGGTCTGCCTGGCGGAGGCGGACGGAAGCCAGATCGACAAGAGTGATCGCCCGGTCCCTGACGAGACGTCCCGCTCGATCAGCCGGTCCAGCAGCCAGGGCCAGCAGCGCTGCCGGGCAAAGCGGCGCACCGTCCTCGACGTGGCAGGGTGGCGCTCGGTCCCGATCCTCGACCCTGCGACCTGCTGGCGTTGCTCCCTGCCCCGCCCGGCGGTCCCCGGCTCCAGACCGGCGAGCACCCGCAGCACCCTGCAGCAGGGATGGTCCAGGTCCTTGGGCAGGAGGTCGAGGAGGATCTCTCTCAGTGCGACGGCCCGCGACTCCTCCGTCTCGTCGAGGGACCGGCGTGCGACGCATGCGAGCCGGAGCAGCAGATGGCACTCGCGGAGCGCGCTCTGGCTCTCCAGGTGGACGACGGCCCGGGGAAGCTCGCCCCTGTCCCATTGATCGTCGGCCGGGCCTAGGATCAGCAGTGCCCGCAACTCCGGCAGGGAGGGGTGATCGCGCGGCATGCGACCCCCCCCAACAAAAGATATGGGCTGAGCGCCCGACCCGGCCCTTTCGACCCGGCTAGGCCCTTGCGGTTAGGCCAGGGCGTGAACCAGGACGAGCGCCACTATCATGACCATGATGACGGCCGCGATCCCGGCCGTCGCCAACGACGGCTCCGCGGCGTTGTCGGCGTCGTCGTCGGTTTGAGATACCCACGCATCGGCGCGCATCGCACTCCCTCTTCTGTCGGATGTTCCAAATGACCTGCAAGAATTCTCGACAGATAGGGGAGCGGATGGTATGACCCGGAAGGGTTATTTTTCTCTAGCCCCAACGGGCCATATAGTACCGATGGGCGGCTCAGTTCTCCCCGAACCGGACGTCCGGCGGAGGGGGGCCCAGTGGCGCGAGAATTGGCTCAGACCGACGCGTGTGGTGCGGTCCCGGACGGGAGGTGAACACAAGGTGACGACAGCGACACTCTGGCTTCCGGCGGTGATCCTCGGAATCCTCATGCTGATCTTCCTGATCTACTACGTAAGCTCTTAACCGTCCGAATCCCGGGCTGTCCCGACGCGAAGGAAGGGCAAGCCACGGATCGCACCCCCCACGTCTGCCGGCTTCTCAAAGAGGGCCGGCAGTCGAGTATCCAGGCTCGGTCAGGCCGAGGCTCTCGGCGCCAGGTCCCCGAGCTGCTCCAGGTACTGGCGGATCATCACGACCGCGGCGACTCCCTCGCCGACGGCCGACCCGAGCTGCTTCGTGCTGCCCGCCCGCACGTCGCCGGCGGCGAAGACGCCGGGGATCGAGGTCTCGAGGCTCCGGTCCGTAACGATGAAGCCTGCCTCGTCGAGGTCCATCGTGCCCTTGAACGGGTCGGTGTTTGGGTTGACACCTGCGTAGACGAAGATGGCAGCCGGGTTGAAGGAGAAGACGTACCCGGTCGTGCGGTCGCGCACGACCACCTCCGCGAGCTTGCCGTCCTCCCCTGTCACCAGCTCCACCACCTCGGTGGAGGTGTAGAACTCGATCTTGGGATGGCGGCGCAGCTTCTCCTGCAGCAGCGGTGAGGCCTGGATGGCGGCGTTGGACTCGAGCACCCGGACCTTCCCGGCGAACTGGGTGAGGAACAGGGCCTCCTGGGCCGCAAGATCCCCGGCCCCGACCACCAGGAGTTCCTCGGCCTTCCGGTAGAACGGCCCGTCGCAGCTCGCACAGAAATGGACGCCGCCGCCGCGGCGAAGCTCCTCCTCGCCGGCGATGCCGAGGGTCTCCCAGACGGCACCCGTGGCGACGAGGGCGGAGCGTGTCGTGAACTCCTCCCCGTCTTCGGTGACCGCAACCAGGTAGCCGTTGACCCGCCGCAGCTCGCTGAGCCCCATGCCTCGCAGGATCCGCAGACCGTAGCGGTGGGCCTGGCTCACCAGGCTCTGCTCCACCTCTGCGCCGGTTGCGCCATCGGGAAAGCCGGGGCTCCCCATCAGGCGTGGGGTCATCGCCGCCTGGCCGCCGGGGGTGGCCCGCTCGATGAGCAGGCTGTGGATCCCCTCGCGTACGGCGTGCAGCGCGGCGCTCAGCCCTGCGGGGCCGGCCCCGACGATGATGAGGTCGAAGGACCGCCGCGCGGCTGGTGGCTCGATGCCCAGCTTGGCGGCGAGGTCTGCCGGCTGCGGCGCCACGAGGACGGTCCCGTCCCCGAACACGACGGCGGGGATGACGAGTTTGCCGGCGCTCTGGCGCCGCACGAAGGTGGCATCGTCGTGGTTGCGTTCGACCTCGACCCAGTCGAAGTCAACCCGCGCTTCTCCGAGGAAGCGCTTGCAGCGGCGGCTGTCCGGGCACCACGAGGCCCCGTAGACCGTGATCTCGGCCATGCCCGGTCTCCTCACTCTGCGGCCGTGTCCTTCTGCGGCAGGTCCCAATCTTTTACCACGGGAAACCACAGATCCCGCGGATTGTCGTGGCACACTGCCGACCCATGATCGCATCTGTCGTCTTCGACCTCGACGGCGTGCTGGTCGACTCCGAACGCGTGTGGGAGGAGGTCCGGCGTGGCTTCGTCGCCCGGGCCGGGGGCCGGTGGCTGCCCGACACCCCGGCGCGGCTCATGGGGATGAGCACCGCCGAGTGGAGCCGCTACCTGAGCCGGGACCTCGGCGTGGGGATGGCACCCGACGAGGTCGCCCGTGCGGTCATCGACCAGATGCCCCCCCTGATGCCTGGGGCACAGGAGGCCGTTCGCCGGATGGGGGCCCGGTGGCCGCTGGGGCTTGCCAGCTCCTCGCCACTGGAGATCGTCAAGACCGTGCTGGACGAGGCGGGGCTGGCGGGGGTGTTCGCCGCGGTCGCCTCCAGCGACGAGGTGGCCGCGGGGAAGCCGGCCCCGGACGTCTACCAGCTCGCCGCCCGGCGTCTGGGCGTCGCCCCGGATGTGTCGGTGGCGATCGAGGACTCCAGCAACGGCCTGCGTTCGGCCGCGGCGGTCGGCTACCGGGTGGTCGCCATCCCCCAGCCCGCCTACCCGCCAGATCCCGACGCGCTGGCCCTGGCCGCCGCTCGCCTCGGCAGCCTGGCGGACCTCACGCCCGAAGCCCTGGAGCCCGGCAGGGGCGTTCTTTGGCCCTAACCTGGCGTTGCAACACCGCCTGAGGGATAAAGAACGGTTCCGGCCTATCTGTCTACGTCGGAAGGGGCCGGGCTGCCGCGGGTGGCGAGGCAGAACCTGCGGGGACCGGGGTCGTCGCCCGGGGGGCGGTGAGGAACCTCCAGAGCACGTCCGCCGCCGAGGGGGTGCCGCCGCCGCCGGCCGGCCAGGCATGGCCGGCACCTTCGTAGGTCCCCAGGGCCACGACTGATCCGCCGTTGCAGTGGGACCAGGTCCGCAGTTGGAACGTCTTGGTCGTCTTCGTCAACAACGCGGGGCCGCACCCGTTGCGCCTGCGCCACGACGCCATCTCGTCGGTCACCGTGGGCTCGGGGTACCCGTTGATGTGGTGGCGTGGCGTGGCGTTGTCGTACGTCAGGATGGGGTCGAGCGTCCCGACCATCTCCAGGAGCGACACCGGGGGTCCGGCTGGGCAGGCCATGACCGGCACCGCGGCGACCACGACGAAGGAGGAGACCAGCTTGGGCGCCGAGCAGACGACGTCGTAGGCCATCCGGCCGCCGTTGCTGTACCCGACGAGGTAGACGGCGCTGACATCGGGCCGCGCGCCGAGCTGACGGACGAGGTCGGTGATGAAGGTGAGGTCGTCCACGCCCGACGACTGCGCCAGCCCGCAGCAGGCTCCGGCGTTCCACGACTCGCCGTAGCCCGCTGGGTACACGACGATCGCCTTGTCCTGCTGCGCAAGCTGGAGGAGCCCGTCGCGGCTCTCCTCGAGGCCGAGGGAGGACCGGCGGCCGTGGAGGACGACCAGCGCCGGCACCCTCCCGGTTCCCGACCGTGGGGAGAAGGTGTCGTAGGTGCGGACCAGGCCCCCGACCGTCACGGTGGCCGTGACGGGGTTGAGGCCGGCGGACAGGACGGTCGACGTCGGCGGGCTCGACGCGCGCCGGGCGGCCGGCCCCCGCGGACCCGGCAGGCCGGCCCCCGGTCCCTTCGCCGCCTGGCCCGGGACGATCCCCTCGTGGCCGAAGACCTCGCTGGCGAGGTCGGGAAAGCCCCAGGAGGCGGAGACGGCCCCTGCGGCGGCCAGGACGAGCAGGACCAGGCAGACGACCACCGCGGCCCGTGCCCGGTGCTTCGAGCCGGGGTCCCAGCGGGGAAGCATGCCGGAGGGCATGCGGGGCAGCTTCAATACATCATCCGGGGATCAAGGTAGTGCTTGAACTCGATGAGGTTGTTGGACGGGTCCTTCAGGACAAACGTCGAGTGCTCCTCGATCAGGCCCTCGAAGCGCTGCGACGGCTCGGCGAAGAACGGGGCGCCGCGGACCTGGGCCAGCCGCACGAGCGCGTCGAAGTCCGAGCGGTGGCGGAACGTGATGCCGAAGTGGCGGGGGTACATCGTGGGGTCCTCGTCGATGCGGTCGGACAGGTGGCAAACGAGTTGGTCCCCGAAGAAGTCGACGGTGATCCGGTCCGCATAGCGGCGGGCGAGCTTGCAGCCGAGCAACTTGACGTAGAACGCCTCCGCCTCGTCGAGGTCACGGGCCGGGATGGCGAGGTGGAAGGCGTCGTCGGTGGTTCGCATGCTAAAGGGTATCGGTCCGAATCGGCTTCAACTGGATAGGGCAGATCAACTCCACAAGAGTAGCGTGTCAGACCGCAGCCCGAGCCGCAGGGTTTCGAGCCCGAGCACGTCGCCGGGAGCGATGTTGCCGAGGTTCACGTTGGAGCCGACCCGCCGGACGAACCAGGTCTGGAGCTCCTTGGTCGGGGCCTCGAAGACCATCCGCTCGACGTCGGGACCCGCGCGGAGGATGCCCTCGACGAACTCCTGTCGCAGGCCGCCGTCGGGCCGGCAGATGCCGCTGCGCCCGCTCTCGCGCGCTTCTGCCACCACGAACGCCGCGCCGGCTTCGAGGTCCTGGCGGATGAACTGGACCCAGTCCTCGGCCGTCTGGCTCTCCGAGCGGGCGGAGTCCTTCAGGCCGACCTCGGAGAACACCGTGAACTCGCCGACAAGCTTGTCCACGTACCGGGCCTTCTCGTCGTTGGGCAGGTCGATCGTGCCGTTGGAGACCTCGACGTAGCGGCAGCCCCACTGGTGACAGAAGGCCCGGAAGTCGTCGAACTGGCTGCGGGAGAGGTACTTCTCGAACAGGGTCCCCCCGAAGAAGAACGGGACTCCGAGCTCCTGGAGGACGGCGATCTTCTCGGGGAGCTGCGCGGTGACCAGCGGGGTCCCCCAGCCGAACTTGACGAAGTCGACAAGGTCGACCGCGCTCTCCAGGTGGTCGCGGAACAACCCCCTGGGCAGCCCGTTGTCGATGACCACGGTGACGCCGGTCGCACGGGGCCTGGGGGGGCGTTCGGGCAGGCGGAGCGTGTTCGGGATCAAGCGGCACCTCCAGGGTGTCGGAGCCTGGGCTCGATTGGGGGCTCCATGGGTGGCTCCATTCGGGGCTCCATTCGGGGCCGGCCGGTGACGAAGAGGCTGGCAGGCGTACGTCGCGTCCAGCGTACGACGTAGGCCGAGAACACCAGCAGCAGGGGCACCACGACCAGCAGATCGGCGAGGAGCACCAGCGCGGCGGGGATCCGCCCGGCGGCGGCCGGCGTCGCCAGGGGGGCTGCGACGATCAGCAGGCCCTGGAGCAGGAGTGGGTGGGCCAGGTACACGCCGAAGGTGGCATCCGAACCCGCCCGGATGCTGCCGGCGAAACGCCGCTGGGGGCCGCGGTCGGCCCAGCGGAGCCCCAGCGCGAAGAGGCCGGCGACAGCCGCCGCGGTCGTGACCGCGACCATCGGCTGGAAGACCTCGCCGGCGGCTGCGGGGTCCATCCCACCCACGGTGTGGTCGAGCACGTACCCGGCCAGCCCGGCAGCCAGGCCGCCCGCGACGAGGAGGCGGACCGCCCGGCGGTGGGAGCGGACCCACGCGGCCAGCTCGCCCAGATGCATGGCTGCGACCCCTCCGGCGACCAGGTAGAGGACGTAACTGCCCAGGATGGGATCGGGATGGCGCATCCACGAACCGAGCAGGCCGGGGGCGTGGACCGCCGGCACCGGGAAGTAGTGCAACGCCGCGGTGAAGGCGCACTGGACAGCGAGGGCCGCCCCGAGGAGCGCGACGTGGTGGCGGCGTGTGGCCTTGAGGAGCCACAGCAGCAGCGGGAAGACGGCATAGATCTGCATCGTGACCAGCAGGAAGTACAGGTGATAGCGGGCAGTTCCGGCCAGAAGGTCGTCGAGCAGGCGGTGCGCCGGGGCTGCCCACGGACGGTACGCACCGCCGTCGGCGAGGAAGTACAGGACGGTCCACGCGACGTAGGGCGCTCCCACGAACAGGTAGCGCTTCTTCCAGAACTTCGCGAGGGACCAGCCCTGGCGACTGCCGTAGCTGTAGGCCAGGACGAACGCGCTGAGGAAGAAAAAGACCTCCCGGTTCACGTGGAGGATGGCGGTGGCCGCCCCGGCCACGGCGTCGGTGGGGTCGGTGGTGTAGGAGACCACATGGACGGCGATGACCCCGGCGACCATGGACACCCGGACGAGGTCGACCGCGTCGAGATGGGGCAGCCTGCCGGCAGCCGGCGGGGCCTCCGGGCGGCCCTCGTTCGTTGCGACCGCGCTCACGGCGCTGCCATGGCACCGGTCTCTCGGGCCGGCACGGCGCCGGTCTCTCGGGCCGGCACTGCACCGGTCTCTCTGTCGGCCATGGCGCCGGTCTCTCGGGCCGCCATGGCCCGAAGCTCGTCGGCCCGTACCTTGCCGGTGGGCGTGGACGGGAGGTTGTCGGCGAGCAGGATCCGGACCGGGCGCTTGTGGCGGCTCAACTCCCGCTCGCAGCGCTCCAGGAGCCCGGCCTGCAAGGCTGCCGGGTTGGCGTCGCCTCGGGCCACGACGAACGCCACGGGCTGCTCCCCGAGCACGGGGTCGGGTTCCCCGACGACCGCAGCGTCCGCCACGCCGGCGTGGCCACGGAGCACCTCTTCCACCTCACGGGGATAGACCTTCTCGCCGCCGCGGTTGATGACCCCGTCGATGCGGCCCATGAGGACCACGTTGCCGCCGGCGTCCCGGTAGGCCACGTCGCCGGTGCGCAGCCAGCCGGAGGCATCGCCGGCAGGCCGCCGGTGGGGAGGCACGCCGGGGACCACGTAGTGGGTGGCGACGCTCGGCCCCCGGATCTCGATGAGACCGGGGGACTGGGCGGCGACCGGTTCGCCGGCGTCGTCGACCATCCTGAGCTCGACGCCAACCGGCTGTCCCACCGACCCGGCCCGGCGGGCTGCCGCATCCAGGGGGTTGGCACAGATCTGTCCCGAAGCCTCGGTCATGCCGTAGGTCTCCAACACCTCGATGCCGCAGCGCGCCTCGAAACTGCGCAGCGTCGCCAGCGGCAGCGGGGCGGAGGCGGAGCGTGCGAAGCGGATCCTCCGGGCGACGGAGGAGGGCGGCGGCGGCTCCTCGGCCAGGATGGCGAGGATCGGCGGGACGGCGTTGAGCACGGTCACGCCACAGCGCCCGACGGCCTCCCAGAACCCCCGGCGGTGGAAACGGTCGTCGACGACGAGGCGGGCACCGGAGACAAGCGCCGCCAGCACGCCGACCACCTGGGCGTTGATGTGGAACAGCGGGAGGCAGCTGTAGACGGTGTCGGCAGGCGACAGCCCGTGGTGGCCGGCTACCAGCGTTGCCGCGTGGAGGAGCTGCGCCTCGGTCAGGGGGACGCCCTTGGGCGCCCCGGTGGAACCCGACGTGCGCAGCACGACCGTCCCCGGCTCCGCCCAGCGCAGCGCGGACGCTCCCGGACGCAGAGGCCGGAGGTCCTCCCCGCTGGCCACGGCGCCCACCTCGAAGCCGGCGATCGCGGCCGACAGCTCGCCATCTCCCCCGTCAGGGTCCATCGGGAGGACGACCGCCCCGGCCACGAGGAGGCCGAGGTAGGCCCCGATGAACTCCAGCGGCCGGCCCGCCTTGAGGATGATCGCCTGGGCGGGGCATGCCGCCCGGGCCGCCCAGGCATCGACCACCTCGGCAAGTCCGGCCCATGTCAGCCTCCGGCCGGTCCGCCCCTCGGCGAGGGCGACGTCGCCGCCCGCGCCCGCGGCGCGCTCGGTGATCAGCGCTCCTACGCCGTTGCGCATCGCGGACGACCTCCCGGTTGACCGGCTACGGACGAGCCCATACCCACCATCGGGGACGTCCACGTCCCTGCAGGCAGCTTGGGGCGCCCAGCTTGACAGGGGCTGTCGCTCACTTGTGCCCCGGCTGTGCGTGACGTGATTTCTACGACCACTGGGTGACGGGCCGGGGTTGAAGCTCACCGTCCACGTAGATGTCCACCTTCTCGTTGAAGAAGCAGACGAGGTTCTCGATCCTGGGGCACTCCGGGATTGGGAAGGGGTAACCCCAGACGATATCGCGCGGCCCGTCGCGCATCGTCCAGTAGACGGCGATCCCTTTGTACGGGCACTGGCTGGTCGTCCGGGACGGCTCGAGCAGATCCATGCGGACGTCCTGTTTCGGTAAGTAGTAGCGGGTGGGGAGTCCGGTCTCGAAGAGCAGCGAGGGCCGCGAGCTCTCGGCCACAACCTGCCCGGCGGCCTCGAT
>WNEZ01002364.1_pt1 | contig 17358 bp, 12 predicted proteins | sample 5400521 | NCBI WGS metagenome assembly WNEZ01 (sample SAMN13153339, study PRJNA577476) | soil metagenome | isolation source: 120 cm saprolite under Douglas fir tree site 2 hole 1 replicate 1 | place: USA:California | collected 2015-04-18
GACTCGCCCGTTCACGACTTCGACGACTTTAGCGCGGCTCCAATTCGTCGCTAAAGGCGAATAGATTTCCCAGACTTGGCCTTGCTTCACCTCCAGCATGCTCATCCCGCGATCTGCCGAGCGTGTGCGATGGAGACTCAGGCGAGTAATCGTGCCAGACCAAGCTTACACAGTCCTGACCGGCGCGCAGCGAGGCACGGCCACGATGTCGCGCGCTCCCATAAATCAGGCGGGCCGCCGGCGCAAAGAGAGGCCCGCCCAAAACGGGGCTCAGAGCAGTTTGATCGACAAGGGCGCGTCTACGCTAACTCGCGGTGCTTACCAATGCCTGGCGGAACAGGGCCCAAGTTCCGATCCTTTGCTGAGCTGCTTGAGGTGCGCCACTGATAACATTCTCACGCGCTTGCCATAGCACTCTCGCTACGAGCGCATGCGTCGTTGTTGGATGGTCGTTGAAATCCTCGATGCGCCAGGCGTGGCCTGCCACCTGCTCAATCGCCAGAAGGACCGGCGCCTTGAGTTCGGCCACAGCCCCGGCGGCCTGTATCGCACCAAGAATGCAGTATCGCCCGTCAGGGCTTCGCAATTGCCTCTTGCACCAGCGTCTCTCATCGCTGAGCAGGTCAATCACCTTGTCCATTTTGTCTAGGGCCGCATTGCGGCCTTCATACCGTATGCCATCGAAGGGCATGGTCTCCTCCTAGCCGATGGTTGCGCAGCGGCGTCTCTTGGAGGGCGCACGTAGGTTGATTTGAGACCCGCGGCCCGGTGAGCTGCAAGCGTCTTCTCGGGGGAAGCTGGGGGCACGCGAACGGACCGGAAGGACCCCTGGCGCCTTTTAGGAGGTTCTTGCGCCGTTGCGGCAATCCGCACGGGTCCTCCTCGCCAGCGTGAGCGAGCGCCATGGGGAAACCCTCCCCGTCCACGGCCGACGTGCCAGGCTGGCCGGCGGGACCCACGCCCGCCCTGGGCAATAAGGGTGGTCAAGAGGGGGACATACCCCTGGTCTTTCCGTCCGTCGGCTTCGCCTTCGCGAGCCTGATACCAGGACCGCCACCGTTCTTGAGGATGGCGAGCCCTCGAGCGCGGCGCCAGTTCACCACCAGCTCGCGTTCCTTAGAGTCGCCGAAGTAGGCGAGCACCGCAGCCTTGGGGAAGCTGGCGCGGACCACCAGTGCGGACCCAGGGGGCCAGCGTGCAGCGAACCATCGGGCTCGCTCAGGATCGAGCGTCCATGACAAACCCGCGGCCGACTGCCGCGGCGTGACACCACGACCGCCGCGCCACGCCTCGACCGGGTCGGGCAGCGCCGCCAGCGTGGCGCGCTCCGCGTCATCCATCAGCGTCAGCGGCGATGCAAGCTCAAGCCACGCGAGCACGTCGCGCCGCGGCCAGATGGCGAGCGGGCTGTGCATCTTTCCGCTGATGAGCGCATGTCGCAGGACGGCGCCGCGCACTTCAGGGCTGGCGCGCAACGATCCGCAGATGAGGCCGGCCAGCTGCCCGAGTTCTGGGCTGTGGTGGCTGTGCAAGCAGAGCAAGTCATCGGTTTCGACCAGCAAGTTCTCGCCAGCCAGGATGCGCGCCAGCGTCAGCTCGGCCTCGGCGCGTCGATCTGGCGGCAGCCATGCCGGCAGCAGGTTTTTGTAGCGGCTCACCGCTTCCCCTTTTTCTTGCCGATCAACCGAACCCCCGGCGCGTTGCCGTTCGTGAATTCGACACCAGCCGCCTCCAGCGCATCTTGAATAGCCGCCAACGTCCTCGGTAGCGGCAGGCGTGCCTCGCGCTCGAAGTCAGCGATTGTCTTCTTCGCCACGCGAGCCGCCTTTTCCAGATCCTCCTGCGACCACCCGAGCAGCGCCCGAGCTGCACGGCATAGTCCCGCCGTGAATGCACTTTCAGTGTTTTGTGACATTTTTGATGTTGATCCATTCTTGATGTCAGATTACACTATAAATGCAAGTACGTTGGGACGCAACCATGACCACCACGCCGCACAACTACAGCCCCGGCCATCTGGCCGATGAGCTCTCAGCCTCAAGGCCGAGATCGGCAATTAGAAAGATGCGCTGCCAGGGGCCAGCTAACGCGCCGCATGGGTCTGCCGTGCGCCGCGCTCCGGTACTGATGGGAAAAGACGCATTATCCCAGCAGTCCTGCTTTTCCGCGGCGCCAACGGTCGCAAGCGACCAATCGGCGGCTGGACTGATCGGGACGGTGCGCCAGGGCCGATTTGCTTATCGGTCCCAGCCTGACCGATGAGCGGTCAGGGCAAGCAGGCAAAAATCCTCTCCGAGGCGCAGATCCGCGCGGCGCTCGGCCAAGTGGAGCGTTCGCGCTATCGCGACCGCGACCGAGCGATGATCCTGCTGAGCGTGAAGGCCGGCCTGCGCGCCAAGGAAATCGCCTCGCTCACTTGGGCAATGGTGACCGACGCCGAAGGCGCGATTGGTGATGCCATTCATCTGACGAACAGCGCGAGCAAGGGCAAAGGCGGCGGCCGGACAATCCCGCTCAATGCGGCACTGCGGGAAGCGCTGCTGAGCCTCAAGAGAGCTCGAGGGAACGAGCCTGGACCAAGCCTGCGCATCATCCATAGCGAGCGTGGCGAGGGTTATAGCGCCGCCTCGGTGCAGGTGTGGTTCGCCCGTTTATACGGCAAGCTGGGGTTCACGGGCGCGAGTTCGCACAGCGGCCGGCGCACCTTCATCACTCGAGCGGCGAGGAAGATCATCGAGGCTGGCGGCAGTTTGCGCGACGTGCAGGAGCTCGCCGGCCATGCGAGTCTCGCCACCACGCAGCGGTATATCGCCGGCGACACCGACGCCAAGCGCAAAGTAGTGGCCCTTATCTAGGCGCTAGTCTCATCGGAGACATCCCGCCGCTGTCGCTAGGGTCGAGTAGAGGCGCCGATCGCTCGACGCCCCCCTCACAGATCCGGACGTGCAGCTTTCCCGCATCCGGCTCCTCTGACGGGTCACTTGATCAGGCCATTTGGTGACGCCAGTCGCGTACATGCCCGGTCGGTATCGGGAAGACCTTCAGAATTGCGTTGAACCGCTCCCACGACAGCTTCGGCCGTTGGCTTCGCCGTAGCAGGACCCGGCGCCACGCCTTCATCACCTGAAGGCGGAAGCGACCGAGGCAGGTGCTGTTGCCGGGGATGCCGAAGTAGGCGTAGTGCCCGCGCAGCACCACGGCCAGCCACCTGTGCTGGTCGTCGAGCCGTTGGTGCATCCGTCGCCTCATCTCCTGGCGCAGCTCCTTCAGCTTGCGGATCATCCGCTTCCTTTGGGTCTTCTGGCAGAGGAGAAAGCGTCCGTCCCTGGTCTTGCCGCAGTAATGCGTGAAGCCCAGGAAGTCGAACACCTCCGGCCGTGCCCTGCCCTTGCGCCGACGGTCCTCTTCGGCAAACCGTCCGAACTCGATCAGGCGCGTCTTATCCTCATGGAGATGAAGACCGAACTTGGCCAATCGCTCCGCCATGGCCGCCGTCATCGTCTCGGCATCCTGCCGTCGCTGGAACATGAGCAAATAGTCGTCGGCGTACCGGACCAGCCGGACATGGCCGGTCGCGTGCCGCCGCTTCCACTGCTCCACCCAGAGATCGAGCACGTAATGCAGGAAGATGTTGGCAAGCAACGGGCTGATGCCCGCGCCCTGGGGCGTTCCTTCCACCGTATCGGCGTACACGCCACCCTCCAGGATGCCGGCGCGGAGCCATTGGCCGATCAGCCGCAGGACCCTCGGGTCGGCAATCCGGTGAGCCACCATCCGCAGTAGCCAGTCGTGGTCAACGCTGTCGAAGTATCTGCGGATGTCGGCATCGAGCACCCAGTTCACCGGCTCCGTCGTGATGGCTTCGCGCACTGTCCGCAGGGCCTCGTGGGCGCTGCGGCCAGGGCGGAAGCCATGGGAGCAATCGAGGAAGTCGGCTTCATAGATGGCGCTCAGGATCTCGGCCACCGCGCCCTGGACGATCTTGTCTTCCAGCGCGAGGATGCCGAGCGGCCGCTGACCGCCATCGGCCTTTGGGATGTACGTGCGGCGAACCGGCAACGGCCGATAGCGGCCGCCGTGGACCCTGTCGGACAGATCGCGGAGATTACCTTCGAGGTCGTGCCCGTAGGCTTCCACCGTCATCCCATCTACCCCGGGCGCCGCCTGTCGCCGCAGCCGTCGATACGCCCTCTCGAGCGCGGCGACGTCGACGTGGTGCAGCAGCGCCGTGAACCGGGTCTGGCGCGACCGTTTGGCCGCCTCATTCACCCTGGCGAGATTGGTCGACAGGATGACCCGGCTCTGTGTCCGGTCCCGCGCCTGCTCACCCGGGTTTCCCATCAGTCGGGGCCTTCCCTCCGGTCGGCTCGTTGCCTTCGCCGCCATCGACGGTACTACGCCCCGATCCGCCACCCTGCCGTGCCTGAGGAGCCGCCTCTGCTTTTCGCTCGGCCGGTTCCCCCTCCGGTGACGAGCCGGAGCACACGACAGGGCTTCTCAGGTTCCCACGATTTCTGTGCGCACGTGATATGGTCTCCGACCCCGGCGGCCCGGAACCTGCTCGCCATAAGCGCAGATCCCGGTGTTGCCTTCGACCTTTGAAGCAGCCTCGGCGTCCGCGACGATCCCATTACGTGGCCCAATACATACCCTGCGTGCTTGCTGTCTACGCTTAGCCCATTCCGTTACCGGTTTGAGCTCAAGACTCGCTACGGGGCGTCTGGCTCGGACCTACCCCGATGGAACTTTCATCCACGAGACATCATGAGCTTCTCCTGACGCACTTCAAATCGGGGACCTGCAACCACCGACAGTTGAGCCTGCCGGCGGTCGTTATTTGAATCATTAAAAACTAGGTCTCGCTCAGGGGACCTCGGAACGGTAGGTTCAAATCGAGGAACCGCAGCCATCTTGACTTGCGGGTCGCCGATCTCGTTGAGCAAGTTAAGATGGTTGCGGGGGCTCGCAACTGCCTTAATTTGCTCCTCACCGCATCCGCTATCCCGGCCGTGGCCGGTTAAAATCCCGGGAGTGCAACCTGTCCCTTCCGAACATGCGATCCGTGACGACATCGCGCGGGCATACGGACTCGTGTAATGATCCTCCGTGTGTGCACCGGCGCCGCACATTGACCCCCTTCGGCGTCCATTTGACCCCGTCGGAGCTTTCGCGCATCACTGAGATTTAACGACTTGAGGCGAGTGATCCCCAAGCCGATCGGGTCATTCGGACGCGCCGATTTACAAGCAGAAACAACGGTACTAGAGATTTTGCGCCCTACACGTCTCCATAAGGGATAACGGAGCCGTTCGGCCAGATTATCTTCAGCGCGTCTTGGCCGACGATGTTCCCGCCAAACGGTTCGATATTCGCGCACTCGCCGAGTGGAAAGGAAAACTTGCGGTCGTTCATTCTACGCACCATCAGCCGACCGTCAGTGACGTCCCCCTGGGAGACCGACGCCCCGATCCGCGCGGAACTCTTCAGCGCCGAGCGCCTCGAGCAGCATGCCGAGAGCCTCGCGGCCGCACAGCGCATCACACCGACATCTGGGATCGGTCGACCGCTTGCCAGGCGACTCAGAGACAACGGCAAGATTCTGCTCGAAGCGTATCGTGCCATCGCGAAGGCGACCCACGAAGACGATCCAATCACCCCAGCGGCCGAGTGGCTGGTCGACAATTTTCACGTCGTCGAGGCGCAAACTCGTGAGATCAGAGACGATCTTCCGCCGGCATTTTACCGCCAGCTTCCGAAACTGGCGGACGGGCCATTCCTAGGCTATCCGCGCGTGTTCGGACTGGCTTGGGCCTTCGTTGCTCATACCGACAGCCGATTTGACCCGGAGATGCTGTGCCGGTTTGTGCACGCCTACCAGCGCGTACAGGCACTCACGATCGGCGAGCTGTGGGCGATCCCCATCACGCTACGGATCGTCCTCGTAGAGAACTTGCGGCGCTTGGCTGACCGGATCGTGGTCCGCCGAGCGGCGCGCCGGGAAGCCGACATTTTGGCCGATCGCTTATTGGGAGTTGACGACGGCAAAGCTGAACCGGCGGCGATGGTCTTAGGTCACATGGGTAAGACACCTCTGGCGACGGCCTTTGCGGCTCAACTGGTCCACCGACTCCACGATCAGTATCCCAGACCGACACCCGCTCTCCTCTGGTTGGATGAACGCCTGACAGCCCAGGGAACATCAGTCGACGAGATCGTCCGAGAAGAACACCAGAGTCAGGGTGCGAATAACGTGACGGTCCGCAACATCATTACGAGCATGCGCCTTATATCAGCCGTGGATTGGCCGGAGCTGTTCGAACGCATCAGTCTTGTCGATGCGATGTTGCGCTCCGGCAGCGGTTTTGCCGAAATGGACTTTCCGACGCGGGATCTCTATCGCCGAGCGATCGAAGAGCTGGCGCGCGGCTCGACGCACTCGGAGCTTGAAGTCGCACGGCTCGCCCTTCAGGCCGCAGAACGCGCCGGAGATGATCCGCAAAACGAAGGCGACAAGACCTCGGCTCGCGAGCGCGACCCCGGTTACTACCTGATCGCGAAAGGCCGCCGCGCCTTCGAAAAGGAGCTTGGATTTCGTGTTCCAGTCAGGGGATGGCTCGCGCGCGCGAACGCGGTCATCGGGATTGCTGGCTATCTCGGGGTCATCGCGGTCATAAGCGTAATCATTGTCGCCGCGACGTTGTACTGGGGGGCGAAGCCCGACGGCACGTGGGCTCTCTGCCTCCTTGCGCTGGTCGCACTGATACCGGCATCGGACGTCGCAATAGCGCTGGTCAACCGCGGCGCCGCGATCCGGTTCGGCGCGACGATCCTGCCAGCGTTGGAGCTCCGCGACGGTGTGCCGCCAGACCTACGCACAATAATCGTCATGCCCACGCTCCTGTCGACGCGAGCTGCGCTCGATGAGCAGATCGAGCACTTGGAGGTTCATTATCTCTCGAGTCCTGATGGCGATCTCCACTTCGCTCTGCTTTCGGATTGGGCAGACTCCGCTACGGAGGGTGCGCAGGGTGACGACGCGCTTCTCGGCGCGGCCGTCGAAGGAATCGCGCATCTGAATCGACGCTATGGCCCCGCTCGCACAGGCGAGCGATTCCTCCTGCTCCATCGTCGACGTATCTGGAACGAGGCGCAGGGAATGTGGATGGGGTGGGAGCGCAAGCGCGGGAAGCTGCACGAGCTAAATCGACTGCTTCGCGGCGCGGCTGACACGACATTCCTGACGTCCAGTGACCACCCTCCCGTCATTCCCTCCGATGTCCGTTACGTCATCACCCTTGACAGCGATACACGGCTACCGAGGGGAGCCGCTAAGCGGCTGGTTGGGAAGATGGCTCACCCGTTGAACCGTCCGATGCTCGATCCTCGCACCGGAAGCGTGCTCGAAGGGCACGCTGTACTTCAGCCGCGAGTCACGCCGTCATTGCCGACTGGTCGTGAGGGATCGCTGTACCAACGCGTCTTCTCGAGTGCTAGCGGCTTAGACCCATACGCGTTCGCCGTATCCGATGTGTATCAAGATCTATTCGGTGAAGGTTCGTACTCCGGAAAGGGGGTCTACGATGTGGACGTCTTCGAAGCAGCCCTCGCGGGTCGAATCCCCGAGAACTCGCTCCTCAGTCACGATCTACTCGAGGGAACCTTCGCTCGAGCCGGGCTGATTTCCGACGTCGAGGTCGTCGAGGAGTTTCCATCGCGTTACGACGTCGCCGCGGCTCGCCAGCATCGGTGGGCACGCGGTGATTGGCAGTTGCTACCGTGGATTTTAGGCCGCGGGCGGTACTCGAAGGGCGATCAGGGCGGAGCTGCGATCCCGCTGATCGGTCGGTGGAAGATGATCGACAATCTGCGCCGGTCACTGTCTGCACCGGTCACCGTCCTTGCATTGCTCGCTGGATGGACTCTGCCTTTCGCCTCCGCCCGGATCTGGAGCGGGTTCATTCTCGCGACGATCGCGATGCCCGCTCTCCTGCCCTTCCTCATGGGAGTCATGCCCCGACGGCTCGGGATCTCGAAGCGGACCCACGTTCGCGCCGTCGGAATGGATCTCAAGCTCGCGCTTTCGCAAATTGCGCTCCATGTCGCATTCCTGGCGCATCAGGCCTGGTTGATGGCCGACGCCATCGCACGGACGCTGTTTCGCTTGTTCGTGTCGCATCGGATGCTCCTGGAATGGGTCACAGCCGCGCAGGCAAAGGTCGGCCCCCGGCTCGAATTGGGCGGGTTCTACCGGCAGATGGCCGGTAGTGTCGCCCTCGCCGTTTTGGCAGCGATCCTCGTCGCGTGGGCCAAGCCAGGCTCTTGGCCGGTCGCGGCTCCGTATTTGATCTTGTGGGTACTGTCGCCAGCCATCGCGCGGTGGACGAGCCTGCCCCCGGCCGTGGCTATCCATAAGCGGGTTTCGGCCTCAGACGCGCAATCGCTGCGCCTCGTCGCGCGCCGCACGTGGCGCTTCTTCGAGACCTTCGTCACGATGGAGGATCATATGCTTCCTCCCGACAACTTCCAGGAAGAGCCGAAACCGGTCCTGGCTCATCGGACGTCTCCCACGAACCTCGGCGTGTATCTTCTGTCCGTGATCGCCGCTCACGATTTCGGCTGGCTGGGAACGCTCGACACCGTGCAGCGGCTCGACGCGACTCTCAGGACGATGAGCGCCCTCGAACGCTTCCGCGGGCACTTCTACAATTGGTACGGAACGCGCGACCTTCGCCCATTGGCGCCGAAATATGTCTCCTCGGTGGATAGCGGAAACCTCGCCGGCCACCTGATCGCTCTTTCGAACGCCTGCCGCGAGGCAATCGGCGATCCCGTGACGGCTCCGAACTGGGTTGCCGGCATCGAGGACGCGCTGGCGCTCACCCGCGAATCCGCGCAGGTATTTTCCGACGACCAATCAGCGCATACCGCAGCCCGCAAGCAGCTGGACGACGCACTCGACACACTCTCCGCATCGCTCCGACGGATTTCAGCGACCCCGGCAGGCATCGCGCGACAGTTGGTCGAGCTTGCGCTTCACGCCGATCAGGTCGCCAATAGCGCGCGAGCTTTAGCCAAGGAGCGCGGCGACAGCGGCAGCGGCGACCTGTTGACCTGGGCGGAGGCCGTGTGCGCAACCATACGAAGCCACCGGCGCGACCTCGACTCGCTGATGCCTTGGGCTGGTCTCATCGCGAGCGACGGCGGGCATGTCGCGGCGACGACCACGGATGGGAACGGCCATTCAGACGAGTCATTCGAGCGCTTCTTCGACACGATTCCGACCCTGGCCGATCTCCCGGACCGCTCCGAGGCGGCCATTCGCGCCCTAGCGATCCACCGGGCGGAACTCGCAGCGCAGGCCGACGGCAGAGAATATGCACTTGCGCGCGCGGACACGTTGGTCGAGGCCCTCGAGCGATCCGTTCGCACCGCCCGGTCGCTCGATCGGCGCATTGCGGTGCTCAGCGATCTCGCGCAGACGATGTTCAAAGCGATGGAATTCGACTTTCTCTTGGATCCCACGCGTCAGCTCCTCTCGCTGGGATATCGGGTCGACGAGGGAACTCTCGACCCCAACTGTTACGATCTGCTCGCATCAGAGGCGCGCCTTGCGAGCTTTGTCGCGATCGCCAAGGGAGATGTACCGGCCCGGCACTGGTTTCGGCTCGGGCGGGCCCTCACGCCCGTCGATCGCGGCTCGGCACTTATCTCGTGGTCGGGATCAATGTTCGAATATCTGATGCCCTCCCTGGTGATGCGTGCGCCGGACGGCAGCGTGCTGGAGCAATCGGCTCGCCTGGTGGTCCGGCGCCAGATCAAATATGGCACCGAGCTCAGCGTGCCGTGGGGTGTCTCGGAATCTGCTTACAACGCACGCGATCTGGAGTTCACCTATCAGTACTCGAACTTCGGGGTTCCGGGCCTGGGTCTGCAACGCGGTCTCAGCGAGAACGCGGTCATTGCTCCCTACGCGACAGCGCTGGGAGCAATGGTCGATCCGGAGGCCGCGGCGCGGAACTTCTCCCGTCTGACCGCCGCCGGCGGCCGTGGGAAATATGGCTGGTACGAGGCTCTGGATTACACACGGTCACGTCTGCCCGTGGGAGAGGATGTAGCGGTCGTTCATGCATACATGGCGCACCACCAAGGCATGACCGTGGTCGCCATCGCCAATACCCTCCAAGACGGCAAGATGCGCGCTCGCTTTCACGCCGAACCAATCATCCAGGCGACGGAGCTCTTGCTGCAGGAGCGGCCACCGCGCGATGTCATCGTTGCTCGCCCCCGAATCGACGAGGTGAGGGCAGCCGCGAACATTCGCGAGCTCGTTCCGCCGATGCTGCGCCGGTTCCAGTCGCCGCACGACCTCGTTCCCCGCACGCACCTTCTCTCGAACGGCAACTACGCGGTGATGATTACCAGCGCAGGCTCGGGTTACAGCCGCTGGCGAGATCTGGCGGTCACGCGGTGGCGGGAGGATGTCACCTGCGATCCCTGGGGCTCGTTCGTCTTTCTCCGCGATGCGCACAGCGGCGACGTGTGGTCCGCGGGATACCAGCCGAGCGGCACCGAGCCGGATAGCTACGAGGTAGCCTTCTCAGAGGATCGCGTCGAAATCGTCAGGCGCGATGGGTCGATCACAACGACCCTCGACGTGGCAGTTTCGCCAGAGGAAGACGCCGAAGTTCGCCGTGTGTCGATATCCAATCACGGGCACCAGCCTCGCGAGATCGAGCTGACTTCCTACGCCGAGGTCGTGTTGGCCCCGCGCGAGGGCGACGGGGCGCATCCCGCCTTCTCCAAGCTGTTCGTGCAAACGGAGTTCGTCGCTGACGTCGGCACGCTCTTAGCCACGCGGCGCCGGCGGTCGCCCGGCGAGCCTGAAACCTGGGCGGCGCATCTCGCCGCGGTGGAAGGCGACACCGTGGGCGATGTCCAATTCGAGACGGACCGGGCGCGCTTCATCGGGCGCGGGCGGGGGATCCGGGCGCCAATTTGCGTGACTGATGGCCAGCCGCTCTCCAATACGGTGGGCACCGTGCTCGATCCGATCTTCAGCCTCCGCTACCGCGTGCGGGTTCTGCCCGGCACCACGGTGCGCATCGCGTTTTGGACGGTGGTTGCGTCTTCGCGCAGCGGGGCGCTCGACCTCGCCGACAAGCACCTCGACGCAACCGCTTACGAGCGCGCGGTCACCCGGGCGTGGACGCAGGCGCAGGTGCAGCTCCGCCACCTCGGTATTTCCTCCGACGAGGCGCACCTATTCCAGCGTCTCGCCAATCGAGTGCTCTATTCCGACCCGACGTTGCGGCCGTCCTCGGAAATTCTGAAGCTGAGTGGATTTGGGCCTTCGGCGCTTTGGCCCCATGGAATCTCGGGCGACCTGCCGATCGTTCTCGTTCGAATCGACGAAGTCGAAGATTTGGAGATCGTCCGTCAGCTGCTGCGCGCCCACGAATATTGGCGGATGAAGCAGCTGGTGGTCGACTTGGTGATTCTGAACGAACGGCCTTCGTCTTACATCCAGGATCTCCAGGCCGCCCTGGAGACCGTGACCCGGACAAACCGGTCGCAGTCGACACCGGCAGGGGAAGGGGTGCGAGGCTCGGTGTTCATCTTGCGCGCCGACCTGCTTTCCGTAGACGCCCGGATTGCTCTCCAGACCGTCGCACGGTCGGTCCTTCTGAGCCGACGCGGCAGCCTTGCCGAGCAAGTCAAACGGGTCAGGGAGCCCAAGCCCGTCATCGCGCCGCGGCGCCGACCTTCCTCGGCGCCGCAGTTGCCGGAGTCCGCTGCCGCAATACCCGATCTGGATTTCTTCAACGGTCTCGGCGGTTTCACCTCCGATGGGCGGGAATACATGACGATCCTCGGCGCAGGCCAGTGCACGCCAGCGCCCTGGATCAATGTGATCGCCAATCCCTCGTTCGGCTTCCAGGTCTCGGTCGAGGGCGGCGGCTACACATGGTCGGCGAATAGTCGGGAGAACCAGCTCACCCCCTGGTCGAACGACCCCGTCAGCGACCAGCCAGGTGAGGTCATATACCTCCGCGATGAGGAGAGCGGGGATGTATGGGGTCCGACGGCTCTGCCGATCCGCGAGCATGCCTCGCCTTACGTCGTACGGCACGGCCAAGGCTATAGCCGGTTCGAGCATGCCTCGCATGGAATTTCGCTCGATCTTCTGCAGTATGTTCCGCTCGATGGCCCGATCAAGATTTCTCAGCTGAAGATCCAAAACAATTCGGGGCGATCCCGGCGTCTCTCGGTCACCGCCTATGTGGAATGGGTGTTGGGCACATCCCGCGGAGCCTCGGCGCCGTCCGTAGTGACCGAGATCGACTCAGGGAGCGGAGCAATGTTCGCGCGCAACTTCTGGCGCCCTGAATTTGGTTCTCGTGTGGCGTTCGCCGATCTCGCAGGACGGCAACAGGCGTGGACGGGCGATCGGACCGAGTTCTTGGGCCGGAATGGCACACTTGACTATCCCGCTGCGCTCGCCGGCGATACCCCGCTCTCAAATCGGACCGGCGCGGGTCTCGACCCCTGTGGCGTCCTGCAGACCCACGTCGAGCTTGAACCGAACGGTGCGACGGAAATCGTCTTCTTCCTGGGCGAGGCGGCGACGGCGGAGGATGCGCTGGCCCTGATCACGCGCTACCGAGCCGCCGACCTTGGCGCCGTGTTGGATGCGGTGACGCGGCACTGGGACGAGACCCTTGGCGCGGTTCAGGTAAAAACTCCAGATCGGTCCATGGACATACTGCTCAACCGCTGGCTTCTTTACCAGACACTCGCTTGCCGGGTCTGGGCGCGATCGGCGTTCTACCAAGCGAGCGGCGCTTTCGGCTTCCGCGACCAGCTCCAGGATGGGATGGCGCTCGCCGTGTCCGAGCCCGCGGTGACGCGAGAGCATCTCTTGCGCTCGGCCGCCCGCCAGTTCCTCGCGGGCGATGTCCAGCACTGGTGGCTGCCACAATCAGGTCAGGGGGTTCGGACGCGGGTCTCCGATGATCGCGTGTGGTTGTCTTACGCTGTCGCCCACTATGTCGAGGTCACGAGCGATCTTGGGGTGTTGGATGAAACGGTTCCGTTTCTCGAGGGGCCCGCCCTTCAGGCCGGCGAGCACGACTCTTACTTCCAGCCTATGATCTCTGAGGAGCACGCCACGCTCTTCGAACATTGCGCTCTGGCTCTTGACCGGAGTCTTTCAGTCGGCGGTCACGGCCTGCCGCTGATCGGTACAGGAGACTGGAATGATGGCATGAACCGTGTCGGGCAGGAAGGAAAAGGCGAAAGCGTCTGGCTCGGCTGGTTCCTTCACACCACGCTCTCGGCATTCGCTCCGTTGGCCGAGCATCGCGGCGAAGCAGCGCGCGCCGCGGCTTGGCGGCAGCACGCCGTTACCCTGCAGATCTCTCTCGAACGAGAGGGGTGGGACGGCGGTTGGTATCGGCGTGGTTATTTCGACGACGGCACACCGCTCGGTTCGGCCGCGAGCAGCGAATGCCGTATCGACTCGATCGCTCAGTCCTGGAGCGTGATTTCCGGTGCCGCTGATCCCGGGCGCGGTGCGCGCGCCATGGCGGCTGTGGAGGAACAGCTGGTGCGCCGCGGTGACGGTTTAGTCCTCCTCTTCGCCCCGCCCTTCGATCGGACATCACACGACCCCGGATACATTAAGGGATATCCGCCAGGCGTCCGAGAAAACGGCGGCCAATATACCCATGCTGCGATCTGGTCGATGATTGCCTTCGCGATGCTCGGCGATGGCGACAAGGCGGCTGAGTTGTTCTCGATCTTGAGTCCCATCAATCACTCGAGCACGCCGGCTGACGCTCACCGCTATAAGGTCGAGCCATATGTTGTTTGCGCGGACGTCTATGCCGCGCCCCCGCATATCGGGCGGGGCGGATGGACATGGTACACTGGCTCGGCTGGATGGATGCACAGAGCAGGCCTTGAATGGATTCTCGGGTTCCGACTAAAGGGAGCTTCCCTGCTCCTCGAACCGTGCGTGCCGAGGGCGTGGCCTCGCTTCGAGATCCTGTTCCGATATCACTCCGCGAAATACGAGATTGCGGTCGAAAACCCTCATGGGGTCAGCCGCGGAGTCTCCCACGCCGAGTTCGACGGCATAGCGGTGCCGGAAAGGCCATTGCGGATCGCGTTGATGGATGACGGCACGACCCATAGGCTGCGCGTTATGCTCGGATGAGGTCGCATCGCGCCGCCGTCATGACCGCGGTTCTGAGATTACTGTTTGCGACGTTGCTAGCGCGCTTGAGGTCTCGCTTCCAGCTTGAGATCGAGAACCTGGTCCTTCGACATCAGGTCGATGTCCTTCGCCGAGCCATTCCCAGAAGGCTGCGATTAAGCAGCAGCGAACGGCTGCTGTTCGTCTGGCCCTATAAAGGGCGCACAATGTCGCAGATACCTCACTTGGCTGGCGTCACGGATCGGCTTTGGGAATCGGCGATATCGTGAAGGTACCTGATGATTGGGAAGATAAAACTGGCTTTGTGGCCTGTGTGTTCACATATAGGTATTATCACCGCGAACAGATCATGGGCTTCGGTGGCTGGGTGAGGCGCCTCGGAATATAAATGGTGCGATCATGGCATCAAACGTTCCAAATATCCTCAGCGAGGCGGGTTTGCTAAACGTTTTCGACTTACACCGTGACCTGATATGCCCGGCCGCAAGCTAAGGTGCACGCGCACGGTCGTAAGGGGTCTTACGTTCTGGTGAATTCCGACTTTTGACGCGCCATCGCAGGTTCACCGACCAGCTCCCGGTGCGGAAAACACGGCTGTGAAAGCTTTGACCGACAGCGAGATTCGCGCCGACCGGCTGCGGTCTGAGATCGCGCAGCTTGAAGCACGCTACGACGGGTTGTTTCCGCCTGGGGTCTATTCTGTCCTCGAAAGCCTCAGACGGGAACTTATTGCCCTCAATAAGAGCTTTTAGCCGGAACAATGTCCTTACATTTGATGCAAGCACTCTTCATCGGGCAGACTTATATCGACGTGACCTTTTTGACCGATCGGATGCCGATCGGAGACGAGAAGCATGTCGCATCGGCCTACGCTATCTCGTTCGGTGGCAACGCAGTCACGGCTGCGTTCTGCTGTGCAAAGTTGGGACTTGTGCCCGAACTGCTCGCGACGGTAGCCGATGACTGGCTCGGTCGCATGTTCCTGGATATGGCCGCGAAGTATGGGATTCCGGTCCATCCGCGGAAGGTTAGAACGTCGTCGCTGTCATTCATCATGCCGAACGATGGCAAGCGGGCCATCGTCCGCTGTCGGGACGACGATTATATCGACCCCTTCCCCCGCCTGAACCTGTCAGGCTACCGGGCGCTTCATGTGGATGGCCACCAGCCGGATGCGGCGATGTATCATGCCAAGGTCGCCCGGGAAGCAGGGATACTCACCTCGCTCGACGGCGGCGGACTGCGATCAAACACGCATGAGCTCCTTGCCTTCATCGACATCGCGATCGTGTCCGAGCGCCTTTGTGAGCAGATGGGATTCGGGCCGGCAAGAATGCTCGATTATCTCAAGAGTCGGGGCTGCAGCATTGGCGGCGTGACGCTCGGAGAGCGTGGGCTGGTCTGGTACGACGAGGTGGGTACTATCCGAACGCTTCCAGCTCTTACCGTTCCGCCGGATCGTGTTCTCGATACGAGTGGGGCAGGCGATGTCTTCCACGGCGCTTATGTCTATTCCTACCTCACCGATGCAGCGAAGAGTTGGGAGGAGCATTTCCGCTTCGGGCGCGCTGCTTCCGCCTACAAAATCCAACACCTCGGCAACGAGGCAGGGTTGCCAGCCCTTGCCGACATCGCCACGGTTCAGCGGGAGTTCAGGAACATCGATTAGATGCAATATTTCGTTCGTCTTTGCGCCGAACCCACAGCCACCCATGTCTTCGACCTCGGCTATTACGACCACGCTGGTGGGCGAAGTTGGACCTGGCGCAATGCCGGATCGTGACCCGCTTCAAGTCCAACACGCCGCTGGCGCTCGCCAGGGAATTGCCGGTGCCCAAAGGGAGGATCGATCCTGTCCGACGGTATCGGCCACCTGCTGGCACGCCAAACCAAGAACCGGCGCAATCCCCTCCGCCTGAAGCCTCCTCAACAACACCGTCTATGTCGGCCGGATCGAGTGGAACCGCACCGCCTATGTCAAAGATCCGCGGACCGGCAAGCGCGTCGCCCGCATCAGGGACCGGAAGGAGCGCGAGATCGTCGACCTGCCGGAGCTCCGAATCATCGATGACGAGCTCTGGAACAGGGTCAAGGACCGTCAGAAGGCCCTCCGCTTCGAGATCGGCAGGGATCATCAAGGCAACGCCCTCAACCGGGCGCATCGGCGGAAGTTCCTGTTGAGCGAGCTGCTGACCTGCGGGCACTGCGGCGGCGGTTACACGATCATCGGCCAGGACCGCTATGGCTGCGCCACGCGGCGCTCGAAGGGCACCTGCGGCAACAGCCAGACGATCACGCGGCAGGCGATCGAGGCCCGCGTCCTCGGCGGCCTCAAGGACAAGCTGATGGCGCCGGAGCTCGTCGCCGAGTTCGTCCGAGCCTTCCAGGAGGAAGTGAATGCTGCGGTGCGGACGGCCGCGCAGCGCCGCGGCGAGTTGCAGCGCGAGCTCGAGAGCGTCGAGCGGAAGATGAGCGGCGTGATGAAGGCGATCGAGGACGGGATGTACTCGCCGGCGCTCAAGGAGCGCATGCGCGAGCTCGAGGCGCGCAAAGGGGAGCTGGCCGCCGGCCTGGCGCAGCCATCGCAAGCGCCCGCTGTCGCGCTCCATCCCAATCTCAGCGAGATCTACCGGCGGAAGGTGGCCGAGCTCGAGGCGGCGCTCAACGACGACAGCATAAAGTCAGAGGCGTCGGAGATCCTGCGCTCGCTCATCGACAAGGTCGTGCTCACACCCGCTCCCGATGCGCCGAACAACCTGCATGCCGAACTTCATGGCGATCTCGCTTCGATCCTGAGTCTCTGCGAGAGCGGCGGGCGCAAACAAAAACTCTCCGGCGCGGGGGCGCCGGAGAGTCAACTGTCGCTGGTTGCGGGGACCCGCAACCAACGAGAATCGCCTAGGCTCCGGGTGTTCGCGTAAGGTTCAAATCCCCGACCTGCAACCACCGACAGTTTAGCCTTCCCGCCGTCATGATTTGAATCATTCAAAACTCGATCCGCGCCAAACTCCGAGCGGTAGGTTCAAATCGAGGATCCGCAACCACCTTTACCGAACACATTTCCAGTTCCGTCGCTAGGTTCGAATCCAGGACGCGCAACGAATTATATCGAACGTGCTTCGAGGGCGATAACCCGTCGG
>WNEZ01005398.1_pt1 | contig 17354 bp, 16 predicted proteins | sample 5400521 | NCBI WGS metagenome assembly WNEZ01 (sample SAMN13153339, study PRJNA577476) | soil metagenome | isolation source: 120 cm saprolite under Douglas fir tree site 2 hole 1 replicate 1 | place: USA:California | collected 2015-04-18
TTGTAGTGTTGTTGCTACTGTTGTGCATTCCACTGAGAAACAGTACCAACATCGAAAGTACCTAGTCCCTTGTAGTGTTGTAGCACTTGGCAGTACAAGCATAGCGTCATGCTGTGTTTGTGCTGCTAGGACAGGCTAAAGGTCTATTCACAGTATACGTGCAATAGCCTTACCTGTCAATTCAGGAGAGGCAACCATGCAAACCCTATGGGGAGAAACGAGAAAGAGCCGTAAACGAAGAAGAAGCCGAAAACTACCAACCGCAGCAGCGTACTCAATCACGGGGAATGATTGCGAGGTCATCGGACATACGCTCAACGCCTATGATCTGGCAGGATACACTACCTGTATGGACTGCGGAGCGCGAATATTTTGTCCTCAGTGTTTACCCAAGCCACCAACCGACCCGAAGGCAGTAGCCATACTTTGTCCCAGGCACGAAGAAAGGAAGAAAGCAGTGCAATTCCCTGATAACTTCATCCCGGTAATTCCTGTTGATTATGTAGAGCATACTTCGGAGAAGCCGTTTTGCTTCGCCAATCCCACCTGTCCATGCCATGACGATCACGAAGAAATTCAAAAAGTCGCGGTCTGGGTCATGGACGGACTCATGACTGAAGAAGAGGCAATAAACTTCATAGCAGGAAGGACATTTTGATGAGAAGCAACATTCCGCAGCGGGCCAGCCGACCCGTCACTGAGGATTACCAGGCTGAAGATGACGAGGACGAATATACCACAGGTGTTCCTAGAAGCGCCATCCGCTATCCGATTGGACGCCCCTATACGTTTACTCAGGGTAACCGCCGCATTGTTCTTCATCCCGAAGGCCCGCCGAGGAAGAATAAGCACTATCTGGTATATATCGGCTTCGGTATGATTTTCATGCTTGCCCTCTTTGTTGGCTTTCAGATGCTCGGTAATTGGTGGAATAACCATGTCTACGGAAATCCGCTAACCTACCAGACAGATCAGGTCGTAGGTCATGCAGACTCAACCGATCATCCGACACATTTTATCGCGATTAACCTTCATTCCCGCGTGACCATCATTGAAATCCCCGGCGGGGACGCTTCACGCGCCCATATTTACTCAGGCCCGACTCTCTATTCAGACAATGGGGACTCGATACCTGTAACCCTCGAATTTAAGGATGTGAACGGGGATGGGAAAGTGGACATGATTGTTCACATCGGCGATAAGCAGATTATTTACCTTAACGATGGAACCCAGTTTAAACCGCAACAGTAAATCTATGCAAAATGGGAGGAATCTATGCAGACCGTGGACGAAGAGCCGCTTGAAACCATCCATCTGTATGTCGTTAGGGACGAGGCAGCTCGTCCCTCCATACTCCCTGTTTTCCTCGCTGTGTTGACTCTCCTTGTCCTGCTTGTGCTTTGCACAATGTCCCCATCCGCTGCGCCGGAAGAGCACAAGACAATCCGTATTCCGGCTGTTTTCCTCCCTGTGCAATCATTTACCGCCTCAGTTCCAATCATCCCGACAGGGACAAAAACCTATCTCGCGACAAACGCTCACGGCATCCTGACCTTAACTAATGGCTCCGTTGTTTCCTCAGTGCTCCCTCAAGGACTCATCTTTACCACAAGCGGCGGAATTGAAGTAGTAACTCTATCAAGCGTGTTTGTGCCAGCAGGTAGCGCAGCAGGATACGGATTCGCAACCGTTGAAGCAAAAGCGGTTGTTAGCGGAACTGCGGGAAATATCCCGGTTCTCTCCATTAACGCGGTCTATGGCACTTCCCTGTATATCCGAAACCTTCAAGCATTCAAAGGCGGGGAGAATAGCTACTTTGTAAAAGTTGTCACAGCGCAGGATAGACAGACCGCGATAGATGCTGCAAGAGCTGTTTTGACAACACAGCAGGCCAAAATACAAGGGCTTTTGGCATATCCCTGTAATGAGACTACTGCGGAGAATAACGGTGTTTTAACCATTTCCCAGGGCTGTCAATTCGTCACGTACACCGTTGCCTCGTATATGAGAGTTACTGCCATCCGCCTGGTTGGAAAGACTCTTTTCGTAGATGTTGTTTTCGCAGCGCGACCCCGTATTATTGAGTTTAAGTAGAACAGTTGTTTGTTCTTGTCAACCAAGCAGTTTAGCGGGTATACTAGAGGATAAATAAGATTGGGCCACATTCCTATTGGCGTAGGTAATGCAGCCCCCCGTTCTGTGAGCCTTCCAAGCCTACCACAGAAGCGATTAGCCTCATTATACCATTTTGACTTCAAAATGGTCTATAGGCTTAGGCTCACATAGTTAAGAAAGTGAGCCTTCCATGCCTATCACTTCCTCTTCCTCGACTATACCCGTCCCGAAAGGATGGGAATTTCTTTTGCCAAAAGATAAAGTTTTACGCGCAGCAGGCTACCTTAGACGAAGTGATCCACGTAAAGAAGCGAATTTTTCTCTCGGAATGCAGAAGGATAAAATCCGTGAATATTGCGAGACAAACAATATTCTCCTCAGTGACGATTTTATCTTCTTTGATAAGTATACCGGGATGGAATGGCGATCCCGCAAAGGAATGCAGCAAACCCTTGAAGTCGCACGACTCCGCCTGGTCGATATCGTGGTGTTTTATCGCCTCGACCGTATGGCACGAGACTACATTGACCAGATTGTTATTCAGGAACAGTTGCGGGCGTATGGGGTAAAAGTCGTTACCCTTGATCCTGAAGAACACGCCGATGACGAGTCACCGACCGGACAAATAGTACGGATGGTCTATGCATGGCAGGCAAATATTGAGAGAAACCACATTGTTGAGAAATGCAATGACGGGAGGCAGAAACGCGCCAGAAACGGCCACCTGATAACAGGCAATCATCCGTTATATGGGTATGACTGGGCTGACCGCGAGGAGATCCGCGACGGCGAACATTTTGTTGTTCACAAAGCGTACTACGTCATAAACGAGGAGCAGGCGGTGATTGTGATAGAGATGTTTGAAATGGCGGCAGAAGGCATCGCGCTTCACCGGATTGCATATATTCTCACCGAGCGCGGGATTAAAACCCCTTCCGGCAAAGATGTCTGGACGCACAACAGCGTCAAATATCTCCTCAATCACCCATTTTACAAAGGGGATGTCGCAGTGTTTAAGCGAGCACAGGTACATGTCAGAGGTGAAGGAACGAAGCGCTTTATGCGACCGGAAGAAGAATGGGTGAAAATTGAGAATGCAGTTCCTGCTATTGTTTCTGAGGAGTTGTGGGAGCGCGTACAGCGGCGCATTGCAAGTAACAAGGAACTGTCCCCCCGCAGCATGAAAGACCCCACCAAAACGCTTCTGCGTGGCCGGATCTATTGCGGCAGATGCGGCTCGAAGATGACCATTGGCTCAAGTGTGAAAAACGGGGTATATTATATGTGCCAGAAACTGAAAAATGGCATGAAAGGACATTATGGGTGTGACAATGGCACCATTGCCGCCCATATCGCCGACGCGAAAGCATGGAAGGAAGTGCAGGCAATTATTCTGAATCCAGGTGTTTTGGATGAGGAGTTAGAAAAACGCCGGACAGAAGACCCGGTAAAAGAAGAAATTGAAGCATTGGACAGTGCAGCAGCAGACATTATTCCCACTATCATAAATTTGACAACAACAATTGAAAGCATGGCCCCCTCTGCCGCGCAATCTGTCTTGCTACAACGCCTCGATGTCCTTGAAAAACAGCGGTTGGAGATCGAGGAGCGAAAGGATAAAATTCTTCGCCGCCGCGTGAACTGGCAGAAAGCACAGGCAAAAATTGAGGAGTTTAAGAGGTGGTGCGAACAACACCGGGCGCAATTAGCTAATGACCTCTATACTCCGACATTTGAGGAAAAGCTGACTGCATTGTTTGAATTAGGCGTCATAGTCAAAGTTTTTCGGAAAGATCAGGAGGCAGAATTAGGCTACCGGATGGAAGTTTCGTTCTCACCGCCTGTTGTGATGTCCGGTTTCTCTTTAGATCGATTCATTTACCTGACCGGGAGGAATTTACGCTAATGGCTACCACAACGACACAATCAGCGAGTTCAACTCTCCAACCAACAATACCCATGAGGAGCCGCGTAGGCACTGCGCTGACCGCATTTCTGGCGATCTTGCGCCGCGATATCGTGGTGACGGGGCGCGAATTCATTGCGTTCCTGCTGCAGGTGCTGCTCCAGCCCCTGTTCTTCCTGTTCATTTTCGGCAAAGTATTGTCTAGCATTGGCTTTACCCGGCCGGGCTTCACGGCCATACTGCTGCCAGGTATTGTCGCGCTGACCGTCGTCACGACGGCGCTACAGGGCGTCACGCTGCCGCTGGTGCTCGACCTGGGCTTCGCACGTGAGATCGATGACCGCCTGCTCGCGCCTTTGCCGGTCGAACTGGTAGCAGTCGAGAAGGTGCTCTTCGCGGCGATACGTGGCCTGGTAGCGGGGGCAATCATTTTCCCGCTGGCTTACTGGATACTGGGAAGCGGCTACCAGGTGCGTACCGATGAGATTGGTACGCTGATCGGCATTATGGTTCTCACTGCGTTCGCAGGCGCAACCCTGGGCCTGACCATCGGCACGCTTGTCAAACCGGAACAGATTGGCCTGATGTTCGCGCTGATCTTCACGCCGCTGATCTTTACGGGGTGTACGTATTATCCCTGGGCGTCGCTGGGCAATATCAAGTGGTTTCAGATCATTACGCTCTTCAATCCAATGACGTATGCCGCCGAGGGATTGCGCTCTGCTATGGTACCCGGCTTCAACGGTCAGGCGATTCCCACCCTGGCCATGGGGTGGGTGCTATTGGGATTGGGTGTAACCCTTGTCGTTTTCCTTTACCTGGGGATCAAGACATTCCACAGGCGTGTAGTGATGTAATGGATATTGACGCCTTGTACAGCGGAGATTGTTTAACGTGGCTGAAAACGATCAAGCCGGAATCGGTTGACCTGGTGTACCTTGATCCGCCTTTCTTCACGCAAAGGGTGCAGAAGTCGAAAACACGAGATACTAGCCAGGAGTATGGCTTTGCGGATACGTGGGCAAGTATAGAAGAGTACAAGGCGTTCATGAAGCAGCGTATCGAGGAGTGTAAAAGGGCGTTAAAGGATACTGGAAGCATTTTTGTACACTGTGATAGTTCTGCATCTCATCATTTAAGGCTGATCCTCGATGAAGTCTTTGGCCCGGGCAACTTCCAAAGCGAGATCATCTGGGTGTACCGGCGCTGGAGCAATACAAAACGCGGCCTGCTTAACGCGCATCAAAGCATTTATTTTTACAGTAAGACAGGTAACTTTAAATTCAATACTATCTACACAGACTATTCTCCAACCACGAACATCGACCAGGTCTTGCAAGAGCGCGAACGTAATGAGCATGGAAAGCCGGTATATAAAAGAGGTAGCGATGGCAAAGTTGTGCCGGGCAAGGAAAAGAAGGGCGTTCCCCTGTCGAATGTCTGGGAGATCCCCTATCTTAACCCTAAAGCAATCGAGAGGACAGGTTATCCGACTCAAAAGCCGATTTTGCTGCTGGAGAAGATTATTGAAATCGCAACAGATAAGGGTGATGTGGTGCTGGACCCGATGTGTGGCAGCGGCACCACGCTGGTTGCAGCAGCGCTATTAGATCGGCACTGGATTGGCATTGACACTGAGACAAGCGCTATCGAACTGGCACGAGCACGGCTGAATAGCCCACAAAAAACTGTATCGAGGCTGCTGGAGGTTGGTAAGGAGGCATATCTGAAACAAGATGACAGAACAAGAAGCATTCTCGCGGGTATGCACGCGCTGGTGGTTGAAAGAAACAATGGTCTTGATGGGTTTCTAAAGGTGCATTTTCTCGGTACGCCGGTAGCGATCAGGGTTCAAAAAGAGCATGAAAGTTTAGAAGAGGCGAGGGGGCGCCTTTTAAGGGCGAGTGCCAGCAAGGGGTGTATTTTAAAAATTCTGGTGAGGACAACAGATGACCAGCCGCCGGCCAATTATGCTGACGCGGGTGTGATTGATGATAACTTGCTGATTGTGGATAGCCATGATGTTGTGGTTGAGCAGTGGTTAAGGGGAAAGCACAAACGCCCATTGCTATAACTCATACGGATTTGCAGTCAAAGCAACAACCATTTACTCCCCACTCCACACAACCCCACTCCCGCCCCTACGCGACTCTTCTATGACGGGTCGCAAATCGGTATTAGCCACAGGGCATATGACTTTCAGCCTCTCACGTAACTCCTAAAATGATACTTCTAGCCATTAAAAATAGTCCGTAGGGCATACGTAATTTTCTGCACCTGCTGCTATGCTTGAACAAAGCATTACAGTAAAGATTTTTATCGATGACGGAGGCCCTTTCTATGAAAACATTGATTATCATCCCAACCTACAATGAATCAGAGAACCTTTGCCCGCTCCTGGGAGAGATCTTCTCCTTTGCCCCTGAAACCGATGTGTTGATTGTTGATGACAATTCACCCGACGGGACGGGTGAGCTCGCCGAAGAGATACAAAAAGGGGATGCGCGGGTACATACTATGCGTCGTGCCGGCAAACTCGGCCTGGGTACTGCTTACATCGCGGGCTTTAAATATGCTCTTGAACATGACTATGACGCTGTTCTCGAGATGGATGCCGACTTCTCGCATGATCCCCGCTATCTTCCTGACTTCTTGAGAGCTATCGAAGATGCGGACATTGTGGTCGGCTCACGCTATATTCCTGGTGGGGACACACCCGACTGGCCGAGGCTCCGCCGCCTCATCAGTGGCAGTGGAAACCTCTTCGCCCGCTTCGTGCTCGGAATACCTGTGCGCGACTGCACGAGTGGATTTCGCTGTTATCGACGCGGGGTTCTGCAAAGCATTGATCTTGACGCGGTTCAATCGCATGGGTACGCCTTTCAGGTGGAACTGATCTACCAGGTAATGTTGCAAGGGTTCAAGTTTGTTGAAGTCCCCATTGTTTTTCCAGACCGGCGTCATGGGACATCCAAGATGTCGCACAAAATCATCTTCGAGGCCTTTGCCTATGTTTTGCGGACGCGCTTGAGTAAACGCTGGCGTGTGCCGGTCTCTGCTACGCCTCAGGGGGCTTCATTACTCTAAACCGGCATCTCGCGCGCGGATGATGGCCTGAGCCCGGTCAGTCACCTGTAACTTACTGAAAATGTTGGAGACATAGTTGTTGACGGTCTTCACGCTCAATGCCAGTTGCTTCGCAATATCATGGTTCGGCGAGCCGCGCGCAAGCAACTGGAGAATCTCACGCTCACGCTCGGTGAGGGTCGGGAAGATCTCCTTTGACGCGTCAGGGCGTGGAGTCGCGAAAAAGTCGATGAGCCGGGTGGCGATGGCCGGGCTGAAGATGGCCTCACCGCTGCCTACAGACCGGATGGCGCGCAGTATCTCCTCTTCTTTCGCATCTTTGAGGACATAGCCCCGTGCCCCGGCCCGGAGCGCTGAGAAGACGGACGCATCGTCCTCGAAGAGGGTGATGACCAGGATACGAATATGTGGGCTGGTATGCAGAATCTGCCGGGTCGCTTCGATGCCATTGATCCCCGGCATCTGCAAATCCATCAGAATCACATCCGGCTGCAGCGTGGCCGCCAGTTCAATCACCTCCTGGCCAGTTGTCGCCTCCCCAACCACTTCGATATCCTGTGCTGCTACAAGCAATGCACGCATCCCTTTGCGGAAGAGCGGGTGATCGTCTGCGATCAGAACGCGGAGAGGATCCATGGGCTATGCCTCCTTGGGTAAGGGAAGATGCACCTGGATGCGCGTGCCTTGTCCAGGCACTGACTCAACCAGGCATGACCCACCTGGCTCTGCTGCCCGTTCGCGCATGGAGAGCAGTCCTACGCCAGCAAATGATCCAGCAGTAAATCCCACGCCGTCATCGCTGATCTCCACCTGGAATTCACCGGTTACGGCGAGACGGACCGTACAGGTGCGAGCGTGTGCATGGCGGGCGACATTAGTCAAAGCTTCCTGTACGATACGATAGGCAGCTACCTCTACTGCTGCTGGCAAAGCGGGCAGTTGCTCTGGCGCTTCGACCGCCACGCGCAGATGCCCCTCAGACTCATGCGGCGTCCCTGACAGATCATACTGTGCTGCATACTGGCGGATCGCCCCGACGAGGCCCAGTTCATCCAGCGCCGGTGGACGCAGGGCATAGACAAGGCGACGGATATCGGCGATGGCTGAGCGAATCTCTTCCTGTACATCGAGAATCTCAGCGTCAGCAGCGGCAAGATCGTGTCGCATCAGCGTACGAATAGCCCCGGCTTGCAGGTGCAGCGCGGCAAGCGTCGAACCAAGGCCGTCGTGTAGATCGCGCCGCAAGCGACGGCGTTCCTCTTCACGTGTGGTGACCAATCGCTCACGCGAGCGTTGCAGATCGGCGGTGAGACGCACCGCATGGACGGCGACACCAGCTTGATGGGCGATATCTTCGAGTAACCTCTGGTCCGCAGCACTGAATGCATCCCCCGGGGCACGTGGGGCAAGCTGCAATTGACCAATGGTTTCTGTTTGATAGACGAGCGGTAGGGTGAATGGCTTGTCCTGGGGAAGTCCATAGGAGGCAGCGGTAGTAAACGCATCGCCTTGCTTCAAGGCAATTGCTGCATAGGGCAACTTGAGCGCTTGAGCGACGGTCTCGACGATCGTGGGGAGTATAGCCTCGGGGGCAAGCGTCGCCTCCAGGCGTTGACCCAGGCGCGAGAGCACGGCATACGGGTCGTCGCGCTCGCCATACATCAGGCGATTGATCACCCGTTGGAGCCGGGCGCGCAGCGGTTGAAAGAGGACCGCGACGAGGCCCGTAGCAAGCAAGGAGATAAGGAAATTCCCAGACGCATGCAGCAGCGTGCCCAGGATGCTTACCACGAGGATATACACACCTACCACAATGGCGGTGAGGACACCATAGACCAGGGTGCGATTGATGATGATGTCGATATCGAAGAGGCGGTAGCGCAAGATGGCGATGGGCAATACCAGTGGATAGGGTAAAGCCAGGAGCCCGAGTCCGTTCGAACTGAGAAGTGGTTGCCCCAGGATAATAGTAGGGAGATACCAGAGAAAGATGACACCTCCCCCGGACACAAGAGCAGCAAACACGAGCCAGCGGATTTTCTGGCGGTTGGCAGTGGTACGGTTTGCTCGATAACTCCAAATCACGGTGACTATGGTCAGCACAACGTAGACGAATTCCAGGTCGCCCGCGCCTGAAGCCCAACGGCCAATCCAATCGAGGGTGCTTGCAGCTCCAGGCCACGCACCTGCAAGGTAGGCGAATGAGAACGCATAGGGCACGATGTAGATGAGCGGGATCGTCCAGGGGTGTTTAGCGACGACCGGGTGCGGTTCGGGAAAGACAAGGGCGAAGTGAAGTATACCGACCCAGAAAAGCGTGTACACCCCAACAGTCGTGGCCATGTAGAGCCAGAAACCGATGCCGTTGACCAGATCACCCACATGCAGACCGAGCGACCAGGTGGTAGCTCCCGTGATGCTCGCAGCAATGAGGAGCTGCACCCGGGCTGCACGGTCATCGGGACGCAGGAGAAAGACGAAGGCGGCCACGAAGAGAAAGACCAGCGCGAAGAGTACCGTGCTCCACTCGCTTATCAGAATGGTGCCCAGTGGATAGTGTCCCAACGTCACAGGCACATCCAGGTGTTGTCCGTTGCGCACAACGGTGTAGGTAACCGTCTGACCGAACTGCCAGTTTGGACGTGGAGTACTCGATCTTATTCCGACCGGCAACGGACTGCGTCCTGGCTGCGCCCAGCCGGTCGGAGAGGTAGTACCCGGCTGCAAGAGTACCTGCGCCCATGACTCCATACTTCTCCCCGCGACGGCGACAACTATGTCTCCTTGCCGCAAGCCGCCTGGCACGTCCTGGAGTGGTGTCACGACGACTCCGCCAGGTCTCCAGACAGATTGTCCGGGTTCCAGGCGTGCATCATCGAAAGGGCTGATTAGTTGGAGCAAGAGGTAAGCCACTCCAAGCAAGACAGCAGCTAGAGCAACGGTGACGACTGCGAAACGGGTACGCGCTGGCTGTTGCATCCTCTCGCACCTCCCGAGGGGGCTGAAAGCATTTGGTTCGATCTCAGCTTATTGTACCATACCGGTCTTTTACTGCATCTGTTAACCGACAGCCGTCGTCGAGCCAACTGTTGACGCTTCCTTATGATAGCAGAAGCAGCATGCGGTGAATTTGTTTCAAACAAAGTGGCAGTTGGTGCCAGGTGTTGCCATAATCGGTCGAATGCCAGACCTCGCCATTGGAGAGGCCAGTGTACACATGGCCAGGAGCACCGGGATCGGTGAGCAGCGCGTACGGCATGTAGTTGAGGGGCTGCGGTAGCCCACCCGTCAGGTGTTGCCATGGTGCGCCCCCGATCGAGCGGACGATAGCTGCCTGGGCGTTGTGCTCGCTGTGGGCTTTCCACGGACCAGGAGAGACGGAGGCATACCACACTTCGGGATGAGCGGGGTCGGAGGCGACCGCCCAGCCATAGTGCCGGTCAAGCCCCTCCTTCGGCTGCGTCCAGGTGGCACCAGCATCCCGGCTGACGGAGACGCCTGCACCCGTGCCACCGCCTTCATAGACCCAGCCGCCATTAGTGATATGGAAGGTGAGCGAGTGGCAATCGCGCAGCGCACCCCGGCGATGCCCGCTCCATGTCTGCCCGCCATCACTGCTGCGTACGACTGCTCCGGCCTCAATGCCCACTACGATGATCCTGGGGTCCGCCGGTGAGAGCGCAATCGCCTGCACATAGGCGCGATAGGGTTTCTCAGCAGGCGAGAACCAGAACCAGCGCGAGCGAATGCGCCGAAACGAGGCCAGTTCCGTCCAGTTCGCACCGCCATCGCGCGACACGAAGAGCAGAGCCGGTTTCGTTCCGGCATAGACCGTGCCAGGCTGCGTGCGGCTGACGGCAAGGGCTTTGACGATCTGTCCGGCTAAACCTGCTGGACGCCACGTTTTGCCTCCATCGTTTGAGCGCAGTACCCCATTGCCCTGTGTCCCGGCATAGATCAGCTCGCGGTTCAGCGGATCAGCGGCCAGGCAGCGCACATCCTGGCCGGTGAGCAGCAATTCGACCGACCACTCATCGCCCTGGTCATGTGTGGCACGAGCTAATCCTTTGCCAGTCGTTGCGAGAAAAGTATGCACGTTTATCTTGACCTCCTCCTTCAACGCTCAGCGGTTATCTGCTCTACTCGACCACAATGGTCAGATTCATGCCGGTGTGGAGCGTACAATAGATGTGGAAAACCCCCGTCGTGGTAAACGGCCCAATCTCCACGTCGCCTCCCTTGATATCCACGTTGTGCACAGCAGGTGCTCCTGGTTCTGCCACTGTCTGTGCTGTGCCATTCGCACTCCATCTGCCATTCTGCAAGATGTGCTCAACCGAACCGTCATTGACGATGCGCAGCCTGGAGCCTTTGGGGACCAAAACGATATCCTGGATAAAATGGGCTCCGCCGATATGAACCGTTGGTTCTCCACCGGTATTCGTACTTGCAGAACCGGCTTGCGGATTCGCCGCGACGATCAGCGCGACCACGATCATGCCCACTACAATCCCCGCAAGCGCTGAAAGGCCCGGTCTCAGCCAGGGCAGCGGACGGGGCGCGGTGCTGCGATAGTTCTGGATGGTCGCCCTGACTCCAGCCACGACTGCGACGAGCCCGAAGGCCAGGATGAGCACTAGCAGGATGAAATCGATGACATTACCTCCAGGATGCGTGAGGTCATACTGATAATCTGGTGCGAAGAGCCAGAGGGTTGCGATCACGAAAGCCACGCCTGACCCTAGTGCTGGAGCCCAGCGCACGCGACTGACAACGAAACCGGCCACGAGCAGGGCAGGGATAATGATAATGAAAAACCCTGGGTCGAACGTTCCATGAAGCAATAAGGTGATCAGCATTTGGACAGCGACGGCTATGGCTTGACCGGATAAGGCCACGGCTGTAACTTTGCTGAGCACCGACAAGGATCGACGGGTAGGTGTCTTCAGGTCTTCTTGCTTGACCTGATCTGCGACTCGACGCATGGTAGGTCTCCTTTTGCTCCGCAGACTCCCTTGGCGGGAGAGCTTCCTGCAGTTTCTCTATTATGTACTCAGACCAGATCCTCTGCCTCGGTTCCTCGTGACGATGGAGGGTCAGGAGGAGCGAGCACATGGTCCTGTGCATACTGTACCTGGGGGGATTTCCCAGGCGGTAGGGAATGCGTTCCCAATTTTTTGGGAAAAGTAGTCATGTGAGCACGAGATAGCTAAGCGCATCAGGGTGGCTATTCAGCGTAAAAGGTGCATATGGGAAGCACCAACCCAAGTCCGCTCTGGGGGAGCACCTCGGCTTGACTGCATTTTGTATAGTGGTAGAGATACAGGAAAAAACGAATTTCGACGAGGTGAGATATGCACGAAAGAGAAGCGGCCATACAGCAAGCATGCCATACCATCGAGGTCCAGGAGCAGGTGCGCATTCTATATGCCTGTGAGTCAGGAAGTCGGGCCTGGGGCTTTGCAAGCCATGATAGCGATTACGATGTGCGCTTTCTCTATGTACGTCCTCAACGGGCTTACCTCCGCCTGGCCCTACCTCGTGATGTGATTGAGCGACCGATCGTGGATGACCTGGATATCAACGGCTGGGATATCTTCAAGGCACTTCGCTTGTTACGCAAGTCTAATCCCCCCTTGCTTGAGTGGCTTTTCTCCCCAACGGTCTACCTGGAGACCTCCCGAGCTATTGAAGAGCTGCGTGCGATTGCGCGACGCTTCTACTCATCGACGGCCCTTTATTACCACTATAGCCGCATGGCCGCTGTGAATTATCGCCAGTATCTCAATGGCAAGTCCGAAGTCATCCTGAAAAAATATCTCTATGTCGTGCGTCCCCTGATAGCCCTCATGTTTCTGGAACAACAGCACCAACTGCCGCCGACGAACTTCCTGGAGACGCTGGGGCAGGTGCAATTGCCAGAAGAGGTGCATGTACATATTCATGATCTGGTCACACGTAAATTAGCCGGTGATGAACTGGGCATGGGAGCACCTGATGCACTGCTCAATACCTTCATTGAAGAGCAACTAAACAAATGGAGCAGGCCATTGTTTGATGTCCGCAGCCAGGTAGGACTATCCCAGGAGTTGGAGAATGTGCTTGTACACGTCCTCACAGAGGGCGAGCTTTAGCAGTTGGGTTTGGTTAAACTTCGTGCAGGATGTTCTTGTCAGAGCCAGGTTATGATTCACTCAACTGGTCAGGAGGGATATAGATAAAATCACACCCGTCCGAAAAATGTGTGTTATGGGACTGAGAGGACTCGAACCTCCGACATACGGTTTATCGAAGCTAATCTTGTCACATCTGCACCCTCGTGCTATACTAGCACCGTGAGAACAGCATGTCGGTGTAGCTCAGTGGATAGAGCGACGGTTTCCTAAACCGCAGGCCGGGAGTTCGAGTCTCCCCATCGACGCTAAATTTCAAATTCCTTTGCCCAACGAACACCTTTCTCCTGATTGTTTCGGGATTTCGTAAGGCGCAGCCTTGCACCTCCTATATCTGTACATATGAGTATTGAAGGTTGCCTCAGCGACAGGGGCGTCCCTGTCGCTGAGGCGACCGCATCATTTCAACATGTCCACCCATGGGGGAGGGGAACTGAATACATTCATGCTCTTACTCCAAATCGACTGCTGCCAGGCCGTGTGCGCCGAGAATGGAGGAGAGTTCGCCGCCGTGATGAATGTCGTGTTCGAGCACATGCCAGATAATCCACTGGCGTGGACGTGCGGGTCTATCTCCCCCAGCCAGATGCGCCGCATCCAACCAGGCCTGGGCGAATTGCTGGAGCGCAGGCTCTACGAGTTTCGCGTGACGCAAAAGCACCGCCTCATCCGGATGCGGGAAGACCTGCTCAAGGTCAGCAGGGGTCAGGTGGGCAAGCGCATTCTGGATCATCTGCCAGGTCCTCTCAAGCCCGGCAACCAGTTCTGCCGCCGAGTGTAATGGATCCTCGCCTCCCTCACAGATTCCGAGATCCCATAATTCGAGGGAATCAAGATCGGCGCTGCCCTCGCCCATCCGCATGTGGAACCACCAGGCGCGTCCCGCGACAATATGCGTCGCGATCATGCCAACCGACCAGTTTTGCGGCGAGCTGCGCAAGGCAAGCTGCTCTGCTGTAAGTGGCGCGATGGCCGCGACAAGATGCTGCTGATAGACATCCCAGCCCGCGTAGAAAGGGGCCAGCGAAAGCTGATGTTCTGTCATGATGGTTGCTCCTCTACTCTTGTTTTTTTCTTGTTGTACAACCAAAAGCGGCCAGATTTCCTCCTGGCTGTCTCGTTTTGAGAGAACGAGGTGTGGTGATACAAATCGCGCAAGGCGATAGGAATGTGCTCAACTAAGGTAAGCCATATGCCTGGGTCGCCGACATCATTGGTGATATCTGTGACGAGCAGACTACTCGCGATATCGATCGCCTCTCTGATGAAGAGCTTCTTCGAGAAGCTATAGACCCGGTAGCTCCTTGTGATGCCAGAGGGAGCATCGACGACTAACCATATATGCTGAGCTTCTCCTGTTCCCAGGTAGCGAATATGGTAGTTGTGATAGTCGATCCCACTGTTTAAGGGTTGAATATGCAGGTTGTAGTGATGAGGTGGCTGGTAGAAGTCATGCTCGCACATACTGAGCCAGGCTCGTTGCGGTATCAAGAGCCCATGACTGGTCCAGGACCACATGATCTGTCTGCCGGGAAGCGAATGATGTCTACAGCGCTTCCCATGCTGTGTTGGTCGTTGTTTACCTATCTTGCTTGCTCCGTTTCTTTGTACGCGATTGCGTGAGGAGCGCGCTCAACAAGACGTGAAGGTGAGGCAAAGAGAGATGCATCTCTCCTGCAGAGCTTCTTGAACGTAGAAGCGAACGTCCAGAAGCAGGGAGAAGAAGCGGGTGAGAGGTGACATCACCAGTTCGCTGTGCTCGTCCACGCCGTCAGTTGAGAGCGCATGTTCAAGGAAAGAGAGATACATACTATGGATGACGAAGAGTCCTCTCGGGTAGAGGAATCCACAGCGCTACTAGAGCTGTCTTCTAACAGCCATCTCTCTCTGCAAAATCATGCTCAAAACTGAAAGGTCTTACTGGACCACCACAGTCGACATAGTTGTCTACCTCCTGAAGATGATGATAGAAGTATAGCATCTCTCTTGTTATGTTGCCAGTCGTGAGAGGAGAGAGGGCTATTGATTTGCCAGGTGCGCGACAATCGGGGCGAACTGCTCCATGTGCTCGTCGAACACGACCAGGTACGAGATGCCGTATTCCTCGCGGGCCTCTTGTAGCTGCTCACCTATCTGGTCGACAGTTCCCGCCAGCAGGTGGGGAATCTGCATGACCTGCTCACGGCTGAGCGCGAAGCGATGGGCCAATTGGTCTGCTCCGTCCCCCCGCCGGTCGGTGAGAGCCAGGTCCACGATGAAGAGGTTGAGTTCCAGGTCCTGGAACCTCTCTGCCGCAGCCTCGCGAATCCACGCTACCTTCCGCGCTACGGACGTGGGTCCCGCGTCCGCCAGGTCGATGCGCTGCAGGCCCCCCAGTTCCACCAACCCCCTGGGGATGATGCTGACGATATCCGCCTCCCGTGCCGCCACCGAGAGTATGCGCTTGCCGTTTCCTCCCAGCAGGATGGGTGGATGCGGACGCTGGACCGGGGAAGGGTGACCTTGCATGCCGGTGATCTGGTAGTGGATGCCTGCGAAAGTCACCGGGTCACCGGAGAACAGGCCTTTGATGACCTGCAGGGCCTCGACCATGCGATCGATACGCACACGAGGTGTACCAAAGGCGAGTCCGACCTGCTCATACTCCGACTGCATCCACCCGGCCCCCAGGCCCAACTCGAACCGTCCTCCTGAAATCACGTCCAGGGTGGCGGCGGTCTTCGCCAACAGGGCGGGATGGCGGAAATCGTTGGCAAAGACGAAACTGCCGATGCGGAGCGTACTCGTCGATTGTGCGACCAGGGCCAATGCGAGAGGAGTATCAAACTGGTCGCCGAGGTGATCCGGAATCAGAAACGCGGAGTAGCCGAGGCGTTCTGCCAGGCGAGCCCGAGCCACCAGTGCGTCCAATGATGCATTGGTATTATGCGTGACGATCCCGAAACGGAATGGTCGATGGAGCTGCATGATAGAGGTATCCCTTCCTACTCGCAGCTCCTTTCGTCACAGGAGACCGCCGAGCGTGAGAAAATTTTCAAAGAGTGTGCGCGTGTGGTCACGGTACGGGGGGGAGAGATCGCGTGCCTCTCGCCCGATGCCTTCGTATGCTGCATGCCCCAGAAGCGCGATGGTCTGGTCTCGCCAGGGATGATGCTGTACCCACGTAACCAGCAGGTCCGGCGTCAATTCGATGTGATACTGCAGTCCATACGCCCGGTGTCTGTAGCGGAAGGCCTGCTCCGGGGCACCTGGCATCACTGCCAATCGTCGCGCGCCTTCAGGAAGCGTATAGGTATCCTCGTGCCAGTGAAAAATGTGCTGGTAGCCAGGTAGACCCGCAAAGAGGGGATCGCTCATCCCCTCCGCAGTGAACTGCGCGTCAAAAAAGCCGATTTCAGTAAGCCCCTTGCGGACAATCGGAGCGCCAAGCGCGCTGGCCAATAACTGTCCCCCCAGGCAAATCCCAAGGAAGGGGATATCCTGGTCGACCGCACGGCGAATGAGCGATTTCTCCTGAATCAGGTAGGAGAGCTCTTCATCGCCGGCATACTCGGGCCCTCCCAAGGAGAGAATGGCACCGTACGCCGTGGGATCGGGTAGGGTGCCCTCTTGCACCATGACCACATCGTAGGGAATGGAATGCTCCTGCATCAGCTCACCGAGATAGCCCGGTGGATCAATCTCGATATGTTGGAGCGCTAAGACGCGTTTCTGGACCATGAACGGCTTCCTAATGCAAAATCAATTGACCTCTTCGGTAATCCAGTGTATAGTGTCTCCTGTGAAGGGCGTGTAGAGTTGTGTGGGACTGGCAGGCTCATCTCCCTTTTCTCGATCCGCTTTGAGGATACTGCAATGACGAAAGTTCGGTGTGATTACACTAGCGGTTTATACGGAGACGAAACCATGTACGCTTCCCGACACGAAACACGTCCCCATCATGGATCTGCACTACCTGCTCCGCTTGTCGAATAGCTTGCTCATTGAGCGAGACGGCCCCTTGCTCAAACAGGCGGCGCTGCTCCCGGTGGCTCTTCTGGGAACCGAAAAAACGCTTCACGAGATCAAAAGCG
>WNEZ01001990.1_pt1 | contig 17353 bp, 14 predicted proteins | sample 5400521 | NCBI WGS metagenome assembly WNEZ01 (sample SAMN13153339, study PRJNA577476) | soil metagenome | isolation source: 120 cm saprolite under Douglas fir tree site 2 hole 1 replicate 1 | place: USA:California | collected 2015-04-18
ATTTTGTAAATAATGGGCGATTGGTGCTGGTACATGGGAACTTCGCCGAACTGGCCCGTATCGTACACGAGGCCGGTTTTGTATCTGTAGAGGGAGTTTTACTGGACCTCGGGTTCTCCTCGTACCAGGTGGATGACCCACAGCGTGGCTTCTCCTTCAGCGCAGATGGCCCGCTGGATATGCGGCTCGACCAGTCGCAAGCAGAATCGGCAGCCGACATCGTCAACAGCGCCAGCGAACAGGAACTGGCAGATATATTCTGGCGCTACGGTGAGGAAAAGCGCTCGCGCCAGATCGCGCGGCGCATCGTGCGGCAGCGCGAACGAGGCGCGATCACACGTACAGCGCAGCTGGCACGACTGGCAGCCGCCGGTGTACCCTATAAATCGGGAACAATACACCCGGCGACCCGGGTCTTCCAGGCGCTGCGCATAGCGGTAAACCATGAACTGGAGCGATTGGAAAAGGCGCTCCCACAAATACTGGACGTGTTAAGCATGAACAAGGCTCTGCCTGCCGGCGGGCAGGATGAACCAGGAAGATCGGGTGGAAGAATGGTAACAATTGCATTTCATTCATTGGAAGATCGTTTAATCAAAGAATTTATGCGGCGCGAGGCAAAAGACTGCCTCTGCCCGCCTCACGTACCGGTTTGCGTGTGTGGTCACAAAGCTCGATTGCGCCTGCTCACACGCAAACCCATTACGCCGGCCGTCGAGGAAGTTACTGCCAATCCCCGCGCCCGCAGCGCCAAACTGCGGGCCGCCGCAATAGTTGTTGGCTCGTAGTGCGTCACACAATCCGTAAAGTATGCAGTTTATGTATCGCCTGAATAACCGGACTGGTGCGCTGAGAGCGGTACCGCCAAAGCCCATTGTAGCCGCGAAACAACGCCGACAACTACATCCATTCTTCTTCCACATGGGACCTGTGGCGTTGAGTATCAGCAGCGTATTGCTGATCGGCTTAATGGCTCTTCTCTACCTGGCCCAACTCGGGCAGGCCGTCGCCGCCAATCAGAGACTTCAGGACCTGCATAGGCAGCAAATCATACTACAACGGCAGGATCAGGACCTGGCATACCAGGTTGCGCAGGAGCAATCACCCGCGTATATCGCGCAGCATGCACAGGCCCACGGCCTGGTTCCGGCAGATCCAAAAACTGTGCGGGTGGTGGTGATACCACACCTGAAACCTATTCCGGCCGATGACCGGCCTATTCAACCATGAAACGGTAGCCATTAAGGAATGGGGGTGCAGGGGGCTTCGCCATCTCCAGGGCCGCGATGCCTCCGAAAGATCCTCTTTCCTCTAAAACATTAGTTGACCATGAGACGGTAGCAGTAGCCATTAGGGAATGGGGGTGCAGGGGGCGAAGCCCCCTGCCGGGGCCGGGGTGTCCCCGAAACCCCCCTTTCCTCAAAACATTAGTTAACCGTTCATTAGGCGTAGAGAGGCAGACGGATAAGAGATGAGTGTAGAACTGCGACGCGCACGCAATCGGCAAATGCTCATCTTCATGTTAGTCTGTGTCGCGATGCTGTCACTGTTGGGACGCCTCTATTACTGGCAGGTGCTCCAGTCACAGGATGGGTATCGCCTGGCGCAGCTTGCGAATGCTGAGCATACGCAAAATATCGTACTCAATGCGCCGCGTGGCCTCATCTATGATGCGCAGGGCCATATTCTTGCAACCAACGTTGTACGCGATGATGTCTATATCGAGCCAATCCAGTTCTCGGTAGACCATCCCGACAATTTTCAGAGTGATCTGGCAGCATTAGTGACTACGCTGCACAACATTCTGCCTGGGGTCCAGGTGAACCAGCTGTACAGAGATTTCAATCTCGATGTGCAGACAGTGCGTATCGCTGTTCGCATCGACCCGCAGCAGAGCAGACGTCTGCGAGCTCTACACCTGGAAGATGTCTTCCTGGAGCCGCGCACCTGGCGCATTTACCCGGCAGGCAGCCTGGCAGCCCAGGTGTTAGGGTACGTCACACAAAACGACAACGACAACCATGGTGAGTATGGCATCGAAGGCCAGTACGAGGCGCTGCTGGCGGGCAAGCCGGGCAGCCTCACCTCGGAGACCGACCTGAATGGCAACCCGCTCATCGTGGGAGCAAGTTCGGAGCAACCTGCAGTTGCGGGAGCCAACCTGGTATTGACCATTGACAGCGCGGTCGAGTACATGGTACAGACAGCCCTGGCGGCTGCCGTGCAGCAGTTGCAGGCGCAAAGCGGAACGGTGGTCGTTATCAACGCCCGCACGGGCGCGCTTGTGGCGATGGCAGGTGAGCCGACCTTCGATCCCAACCAGTACGGCAGTTTTGCCACCCAGTTGGGTTGCCTGGGCAGCGAAGAGGTTTTCTTCAACCCGGCTCTGTACTGCGCCTATGAACCGGGTTCGACCATGAAGGTGGTCACCATGGCGGCAGCGCTCGACCAGGGGCTGATCACCCCGGACACGACGTTCAATGACCCCGGGTACATCAAATTTCACGGTGTGCCTGTGGTGAAGAACTGGGATAATAAGGGATACGGCACGGAAACGATGACGCAGGTGATCGAACATTCCGCCAATGTCGGAGCCGCCTATGTCGCATACAAAATCCTGGGGCCGGACCGTTACTATCCTTACCTGGACCGTTTTGGTTTTGGCAAGCCTGCGGGTATCGACGGCCCAGAGGCAGCGGGGTTTTATCGCACACCTGGCTCCGCCGACTGGTCGCCCAGCGACCTGACGCGCCAGGCTTTTGGTCAGAGTATCCTGGCTACGCCACTCCAGGTGGCAATGGCTTACGAGGCGATCGCCAACGGCGGGGTGATGATGCGCCCCTACCTGGTAGCCTCGCTTGACAATAACGGGCATGTCACGGCGACGCAGCCGCAGGCGGAGCGGCGGGTAATCAGTGTGCAGGCGGCGCAGTTGTTGACGGGAATGCTTGAGCATTCCGCTACCCAGGGGTATGCCCAACCGGCCCAGCTTCCTGGGTACAGCATCGCGGCCAAGACCGGCACGGCGACGACACAGGGTATCTCTGTGGGTGAAACAGAGGCTTCGCTGGCGGGCTTCATTCCCGCGTCGAACCCGCAATTTGTTATCCTGGTCAAGCTGGACCGGCCGCAAGAGACCATTTATGGCAGTACAGCGGCGGCTCCACTCTGGAAAGCCATCGCCCAGCAGCTGATGTGGTACTATCATGTGCCACCTGACCAACCCTTATAATAAAAGTCCATTATCTATATGTCACTGCAATCAGTATAATAGAAAAAATGTTCTAAGTCAAGTCGAGTATTCAAGAATACGGGTGTACAGGTGCGAGACACGAGCAGACAAGGGAATAGTGGCGTCAAGCAGCCATTTATGCGCTCTCCTGCATTGGAGTCGATGAAGCGCGAACAGGTTGCACGGCGACCCGTGAGAAGTGGTAAAGGCGATCCAGCGCGGCACCGCCGCGTTACCATGGGTACAGTGGGCTATACTGCTGGGAAGACGATGGTCAATCATGCGGCCTCGGGTAAGCCGCTGAAAAGCCTGCCTCGTCGCTCCGCTCCACCCGTAAGAATGGCCGTCACGAGCGCCGCGGCCTCACTGCCGAAGCCACAGCGCACAGGCATAACGGCAGGCTGGCGCTTGCGAGCGCCATGGGAGCAGGAGCAACAACCCGCCGTGCAGGTCATCAGCGAGGAAGAGCAGAAGAAGCTCTCCGCGTTAGAAGCGCGCCTTCCGCGTGTGGTGGGTAAGATAGATTCCTGGCTGCTGATCTCCGTACTGGCCCTGGCCTGCATCGGCATAGTCATGGTCTATAGCGCGAGTTCTTTTATCGCGGCCCGCTATTACGGCGACGCCTCGTACTACCTGCAGCGCGAGTTGATGTGGTTTGCCCTGGGCATCATCGCACTGCTGGTCACAATGCGCATCGACTATCGCCGCTGGCGGCATTTCTCGCTGCTCGGCATGGTGATGATCTTGCCGCTGCTGGTAATCGTACTCAAGTTTGGCGTCAATGTATATGGAGCGTCACGCTGGATCGCCGTCGGCTCATTTTTATCCTTTCAGCCGAGTGAGCTGGCCAAGCTGGTGCTGGCCCTGTACATTGCGGATTGGCTGGCGCGTAAGGGCAACCAGGTGAGTAGCTTTCTCTATGGCCTGGCTCCCTTCGTCATCCTGGTGGGAGTCGTTCTGGGATTGGTGTTGCTGGAGAACGACATGGGTACCGCCATTATCATAGCTGGTTTTGCCACCGCAATGTTTTTTGCGGCAGGAGCCAATATCGTGCAGTTTCTGCTGGCGGCGGCCTGCGGCGGGTTAATTTTCCTGGCCGAAGCCTTCAAGGGTTATCGCTTTTACCGTTTAGAGGGCTTCCTGGACCCGTTCAAGAACATTACAAGCATCAACCTGCAGCTCTACCAGTCATTGCTGGCGTTGGGATCGGGTGGGTGGTTTGGCCTGGGACTGGGGGCCAGCCGCCAGAAGACGGGCTATCTGCCGTTGCCATATACGGACTCGATCTTCGCTATTCTTGGCGAGGAACTGGGTTTTATCGCTTGTGTTGCCGTCGTGGTACTCTTTCTGTCGCTGGCGTTTCGTGGGTTTAGACTCGCCAGGCGCGCGCCAGACATGTACGGCTCACTGCTGGCGACCGGCATCACGACCTGGCTCGTACTGCAGGCCATGATCAATATAGGAGCTGCGACCGGGAGCATTCCTTACACAGGTGTCCCGCTCCCATTCATCAGCTTTGGCGGCTCATCGCTTGTCGTCTCATTAGCGGCTGTCGGCGTGTTGCTCAATATCTCGCGCTACATCCAGGAACCCGAGGCGCCAGCGCTCTCACGCCGCACCATCACCATGGGCCTGCGCAGGGCAAAAACGTAGGGGGTGCAGGGGGACGCAGTCCCCTGCCGGGGCGCGGGGTGTCCCCGCTAAACCCTCTGGCCTGCGCGGGCAAAAACATAGGGGGTGCAGGGGGACGCAGTCCCCCTGCCGGGGCGCGGGGTGCCCCCGCTAAACCCTCCTCTTTCTCGCTCGTCGCCGCAGGCGACATGAGAATGTACCTGAATAGGTACACACAAAATAGATAACAACGGTATAGTATGCGAGTACTAGTATCAGGCGGAGGTACCGGGGGCCACATCTATCCGGCCCTGGCGGTAGCCACGCACTTACGGCAGGAGTATCAAGCCGAAATTTTGTATCTCGGCAGCGACGATGGCCTGGAGACCGAGCTGGCGCCGGCAGCAGGTTTCCCACTGGCTACCGTCAAAGCAGGTAAGTTGCGGCGCTACATCTCGTGGCAGACGCTCACCGGCCTGGCGCGTGTGCCGACGGGTATAGTCCAGGCTATCGGCGTTGTGCGGCGTTTCCAGGCGCAGGCCGCCTTTACCAGTGGTGGTTATGTAGCGGTTCCGGCGGCGCTGGCAGCCCGTCTCAACGGCGTCCCGCTGTTGATGCACCAGCAGGACGTGCCGCCCAACCTGTCGAACAGGATGATTGCGCCGCTGGCCACGCGCATCTCGGTGGCCTTCGCGGATTCGGTGGCCTACTTCCCGGCCCGCAAGACCGTGCAGTTGGGCAACCCGGTGCGGCAGGCCGTCCTGGATGTGCGTCAGACATCGCCGCAGCAGGCTCGTACTGCGTTGGGATTTGACGCGGCATTACCACTGCTGCTTGTAACGGGCGGAAGCCAGGGAGCGCGACACCTGAACCAGGTGGCATGTCAGGCCCTTCCGGGCCTGCTGGCGCAATGCCAGGTGTTACACATCAGCGGCAGGGGACTCTTTGACGAGACCCGCGCCTTATCCGAGCGCGAGCTGGCAGGGATGGATCAAGCCGCGCGGCAGCGCTACCGGCTGGAACCATACCTGGATGCGCAGATGCCGCTGGCGTTGCAGGCGTCAGACCTCGTGGTGTGCCGCGCCGGTGCGGCAACCTTGAGCGAGCTGGCGGTACTCGCTAAGCCGGGTATTCTCGTCCCGCTGCCACCGGCTATAGGTGGCTCGCCGCAGGAGGCGAATGCAGCCATGTTTGGTCGTAAGCAGGCGGCCCAGGTCATCCGCAACGATGATCTACAGCCGCAGGTCCTTGTAGAGCGTGTTGTATCAATAATGTCATCTAACACATTGAAAGAAACAATGGCCAATGCCGCGCTCGCCCTTGCCAGGCCGCAGGCAGCGCAAGAGATCGCGGCAGCAGTAATTCAAATCGCGAAAGCACGTTAAGCAGTGAAGAACTCTCGTTTGCATTTCATGGGTATAGGTGGCCAGGGCATCTCGGCAGTAGCACAGATGGCGCAGCTTACTGGGAGTGTGGTAACGGGCTGCGATCAATCAGCCTCGGCAACCACCAGAGCCCTGGAGAGCGTTGGCATACCGGTGCAGATCGGCCATAGCCCTGAGCACCTGCTCGATGCCGATGCCCTGATCTACGTGCCTGCAGTCGAGGCGCTCAATCCCGCTAACCCGGAACTGCTTGCCGCCAGGGCACGTGGAATGCAGGTGATGACCTGGCAGGAAATGCTGGGCGAGTTGATGCGTGGGAAGTGTACCCTTTCGGTCAGCGGCGTCCACGGCAAGGGGACGACCACGGCTCTACTCGCGCTGATGCTCGTCGATGCCGGCCTTGATCCCACCTGCGAGGTGGGGGGCGTCGTCCCGCGCTTCAATGCCAACTATCGCCTGGGTAAGGGCCAGTACTTTGTGAACGAGGCCGACGAATTCAATCACAACTTCTGGCACTATCATCCGAGGCTGGCGGTTGTGACCTCGATCGAATTCGAGCACCCGGAGTTCTTTGCTGACTATAATGCCTTTCTCGCAGCCTTTGAACACTTTATTCGCGGCATGGATATGCAGGGCGACTGGCCGCTGCCGCCGACGCTCATCTTGAACGCCGGTAGCCCTGGCTGCCTCGAACTGCTTGAGCGGCTCGGCGATTGGCCTGGACGACTCTTGACCTACTCGGTGGAAGGCATGTCGCCCTCCCTAAATGTAGGGGCGGGGCTTGCCCCCGCCCTGACAGAGACTGCCCTGACATACCAGGCCTACGACGTAAAGCTGGATGGAGAGACCAGCTTCCGGGTCCGCTCCCAGCAGGATGGCGCGCTGCCGGTGGATAGAACTATTCGCCTGCAGTTGCCGGGTATCTATAACGTTCAAAATGCGCTGGCGGCCTTGACCGCCGCACGTGCTGTGGGTATCGATCCTGAAGTGATCGTGAGAACCCTTGAGGGCTTTGGCGGCATTAAACGGCGCTTCGAACTGCGTCACCAGGGGCCGCTGCCAATGGATGAGCGCACGCTCGATGTCATCCTCGTTGATGACTATGCGCACCATCCCACGGCCATCGCCGCCGCCCTGGAGGCTGCGCGTAAGCGCTTTCCTGGCAGAAGGTTGGTCGCGGTTTACCAGCCGCATATGTTCAGTCGTACCAAGACCTTTTTTGATCAGTTCTTGCACGCCTTTGACCTGGCGGATGTCGCGCTCATTGCTGACATTTTCCCGGGGCGTGAGCATGACACGGGCCTTATTTCTGCGCGAGACCTGGTGGAGGCCATGGCGAAACTCCCCACCTTCGCGCGGCAGGGCAAACAGGTGATGCACAGCGGAGACGTGCAGGCAACTCTATGGTTGTTGAAACATATATTACGTTCCGGGGATGTGGTGTTAATTATGGGAGCAGGGGATATCTATACCGTTACAGAGATGTTATTGCAAAATGCGTCCAGGGGAACGCGCAAGACGTTCAATGCCGATCTTGCCTTTGCCGAGCTGTACCCGCACTTTCGGGAACGCGTGCGGCGCGGCGAGCCGCTGGCACGCCATGGCACTTTCGGAGTCGGCGGCCCCGCAGATGTGTGGGTCACGCTTGACTCCGCCGAGGAACTGGTCGGCATCGTGTGCCAGTGTATCGAGCAGCGCTGGCCGCTGCTGGCCGTTGGCAATGGCACCAACGTACTCTATGCAGATGCCGGTGTGCGGGGTATTGTCGCCCGCCTCGCCTTCAATAGTTACAGCATTGAAGAGCGCGGCGATGGCACTGCCCTCCTGGTGGCGGGCGCCGGGGTGAGCTGGCCCCGGCTGCTGAACGAGCTGGCCCCCCTTGGCTGGGGTGGCTTAGAGTTCGGCCCGGGCATTCCAGGAACTCTTGGCGGCGGCGTAATCAGCAATGCGGGAGCGCATCACGGCAACCTGGGGCAGGTCCTGGAGTGGGTCGAAGTGCTGGATGCGCGCAGCGACTTCGAAGGCCAGCCAGCGGTGCCGACGATACGGCGCTACCAGCATGACGAGCTGAACCTGGCCTATCGCCATAGCCGTTTCCGCGCGTACCGCCGCATCCAGTTCGATCAGCGTGGCTATCCCCTGGTTGCCCCGCGCGCACTGATCGAACCGGGTGAAATCATTATGCAGTTGGGCATACGTCTTCACCGCGAAGACCCGCAGAAACTGCGCGCAACTATTGAGGAATATAAACAACATCGTAAGAGGACTCAGCCGCCGCAGCAGAGCGCGGGCTCAGTCTTTAAGAATCCTGTAGGTGATTATGCAGGCCGTCTCATTGAGCAGGCTGGTTTGAAGGGGATGACCCACGGCAAAGCGCAGATTTCTCAGCGCCATGCCAACTTTATCGTCAACCTGGGCGGCGCCAGCGCCGCCGATGTAGCGACACTGATCATGATAGCTCACAACCGCGTCCACGAGCAGTTTGGGGTAGACCTGGAGCTTGAGGTCGAGTTACGCGGCGAGTGGGAGGCACCACAATGACTATGGAACAGAAAAAGACACAACTAAAAGAGCAGACCGCCTATCATCCCTACTATAGCAAGAAACGCCATACCCCTTCGGAGCCGTCTCTTCATCCTTCTGGGAGAAATTCGGCTCCCGTAATCGCTTCGGTTCCCGTAATGGCGAGGGAGGCGAGGAGTGGCGGGGAGGGCCTTTATGGTCGCCCGCCCGATCCCCCTGAAGAAGGAAATTCAGCTCCTGTAAAGGCTTCGGTTCCCGTAATCGCTTCGGTTCCCGTAGGGGCGAGGGAGGCGAGGAGCGGCGGGGAGGGCCTTTATGGTCGCCCGCCCGTCCCTCGCACGCGTATGCGTGTCGTCACGATCCCGGAGCAGCCAGTTCGACCGACCCCATCGCATGTGCTGGCTGAGCGTCGGCAGCGACTGCGCAGCAGGCATGGGAAACCGGCAGCCTACACCGTAATGGTGCAGCGTAGCCTGTCTCAAACGGATGTAACCCCCTCAAACGGGCGAATGCGCGCAATCCAGCCTGAGCAGCTCCAGTCGCGGCACAATGATTCGCATATACCGGTGCGCAGTGGACGGCACAGGCGTCGCGGAGCCTTCGTCGCAAAGCTGCTGGGCTTCTTTGCAGTCCTGGTAATCGCCGTGCTAGGCGTCAATTTCGCCCTGACCAGCCCGGCATTGCGCGTGCAGCAGGTGAGTGTGGTAGGTACGCAAAATCCTCTAGTCATCGGCAGCATCCAGCATATGGGCGTGCAGGGCCAGAACATTTTTTTGATCGATACGGCATCTCTGGCGGCGCGTATCGAAGCTTTGCCACAGGTAGCTTCAGCGACCCTGGCGAAACAGTGGCCCAATGCCTTGACAGTGACGGTAGTTGAGCGCACCCCCGTGCTGCTCTGGCAGACGAAATATGGCACCTACAGCGTGGACAGGCAGGCGGTGGTGATAGCCCCAGCCAGCCAGATGCTAGCCGCGCGTGGCCTGCAAACGCTTGTAGACGTGCGCAGTCGACAGGTCGGGCTATCTGACCAGCCCATACGCCCTGGAGTCCGCTTAAGCCAGGCCGATGTAGCCTTTGCGCTGCAGGTGTTTGCGAGTCTGCCACAGGTGACAGGTACCTTTATATTGCGTTACGACGTGGGAATTCCTGTGGGTGCAGCAACCTCTGGCGGAAACGGCTCGTTCATAGTCGTCAGCCCGCGTGGCTGGATAGCCTACCTGGGCGGCGCCAGTGATGCCAACCCGCTGGACAACCGGCTGCATGAACTTCAGCAGATTCTCGCGCTCGCCCAGAAGCAGCATCTCAATGTGGCTACCATTGACCTGCGCTTTGGCTTGCGCCCAGTCTTTACATTGAAATAATCGTAAATGTAGGGGCGACCCTTGCGGTCGCCCTGGAACGGGCCATCGCCTGGTACGGGCCTACCATTGACCTGCGCTTTGGCTTGCGCCCAGTCTTTACATTGAAATAATCGTAGAAACGCGTCCCACACTTGAACCGCCTGGTAAGGAGCGTATATCGTGCAAGAGCGGGTGATCGTCGGAATCGACGTAGGAACAACAAAAATCTGTGTTCTTGTTGGCGAGCTGGACCGCGACGGGAAGCTGAATATTGTTGGCGTTGGCACCTGCCCTTCACAGGGGTTGCGCCGTGGGGTGGTGGTCAACATCGAGGAGACTGTCACTTCCATTGGTGCGGCGCTGGACCGTGCAGAACGCCTTTCAGGAAAGAAAATTACCACCGCTTACGTGGGCATAGCTGGTGGACACATCAGTTCGGAAAATAGCAAGGGCTTTGTCGCCATCTCCCCCAGCCACCGCGATATCATCCAGAACGATATCAGCCGGGCTATCGAGGTTGCGCGCGCCATTGCTATCCCCGCGAACCGCGAGGTGATCCACGTCATTCCACGTGGCTATGTGGTGGATGGACAGGAAGGTATCAAAAATCCCATTGGCATGTCCGGCTTCCGCCTGGAGGTGGAGACCCATATCATCACTGGCGCGGTTTCATCTATTCATAACCTGATTAAGTGTGTGCATAAGGCGGGGATTGAGATCGAAGACCTGGTGCTGGAGCCCCTTGCATCCAGCGAAGCTGTACTGGTTGATGGCGAGACCGACCTTGGGGTAGCCCTGGTCGATATCGGTGGCGGTACGACCGATATCGCCGTCTTCGCCGATGGCGCTATCTGGCAGACGGTCGTGTTGCCCATCGGTGGCAACCACATCACGAGCGATATTGCTATCGGCCTGCGTTTGCCCTTTGGCGTAGCGGAAGAACTCAAAGTCACCTATGGTCACTGCAATCCTTCCACTATCGCTGCTAATGACATGATTGACCTGTCACATTTCATGCCGAACACCAATGACCTGGTACCGCGCAAATTGCTTGCAGAGATCATTCAGGCCCGCGTGGAAGAACTGTTTGAGATGGTACACGAGGAGATCAAGAAATCTGGTTACGATGGACTGCTGCCGGCTGGCCAGGTGCTGACCGGTGGCACCTCCGAGTTGCCGGGTATTCTGGAACTGGCAGGACAAACACTCGATTTGCCCGCGCGTCTTGCCTCCCCGTTGGGCCTGTATGGCCTGGCCGACTCCATCAGTCGCCCGGCCTACTCCACCGCGGTGGGTTTGCTGCTGTGGGGCTTGCGCCATACCTCGCTGCTTATCGACGAGCAGGAGCAAGAAGAAAGTGGCTCAAGGAGTTTCCTGGCTCGTATAGTCCGCTGGTTGCGTGCGTTTATTCCGTAGTAGGTCCCCGATTTATCGAGGGACTCCCGATTTATCGAGGGATGTCCCCGATTTATCTATTCCGTAGTAGGTCCCCGATTTATCGAGGGACGAGGAGGCCACGAAAATGGTATTAATGGGAAATCACCCGGTTGAAGGCTTTGCGCAGATCCGCGTTGTCGGCGTCGGCGGCGGCGGTAGCAATGCGGTGAACCGCATGATTCAAGCCAGCATGTCGGGTATCGAGTTCATCGCCCTCAACACCGACGCCCAGGCTTTGTTGATGACGCAGGCTCCGCATTGGATCCGCATCGGTGACAAGCTCACTCGTGGCCTCGGCGCTGGCGGCAATCCCAGCATTGGGGCCAAGGCCGCGGAGGAGAATATAGAGGACATCCACGAAGCCCTCAAAGGCTCCGACATGGTCTTCATCACCGCCGGTATGGGCGGTGGTACAGGCACAGGCGCCAGCCCCATCATCGCGCAGATCGCCCGCGAACTCGGCGCGCTGACGGTCGGTGTGGTCACTAAGCCCTTCAGCTTCGAGGGCAACAAGCGCCGCATGGCGGCTGAGGAAGGCATTGCCAACCTCAGGCAGCACGTGGACACGCTGATCACCGTGCCCAACGACCGCCTCTTGCAGGTCGCCGACAAGAAGATGCCGCTCTCCGAGGCCTTCCGCCTCGCCGATGACGTGCTGCGCCAGGGCATTCAAGGCATCAGCGACCTGATCACCGTGCCCGGGCTGATTAACCTTGACTTTGCCGACGTGAGGACCATCATGTCGACGGCCGGCTCAGCGCTGATGGCCATCGGCGAGGCAGGCGGCGATAACCGCGCGGTCGATGCAGCGCACCTTGCCATTTCCAGCCCCTTGCTGGACATCGATATCGCCGGGGCTCGCGGCGTGCTGTTCAACATCACCGGTGGTCTCGACCTGACCCTCTACGAGGTGAACGAGGCGGCCGACATCATCAGCAAGGCAGCTCACCCGGAGGCGAACATCATCTTCGGGGCCGTTCAGGACAATGCTTTTGATGGCAAGGTCAAGATCACGGTGATCGCTACAGGCTTCGATGGACAGGGTCGCGGCCGTATCCCTTCACTGTCTCAGAATCAGGGACGTGTGGAGTACAATCGCAACATGTTCTATCCATCTCAAGCGCCTGTGGCTGCAGGCAACGGCAGCGCACCGCTGCGCCAGCAGCAGCCGGGCATGCCGCAGGCATATAGTGCTATGCCTGTGACGCCCCCGCCGGTGAACATCTCGCATGTCTCAAATCACCCGACAGGCCCATTGCGCTCGGCTGCGCAGGCAGCGCCTGCTGCGCGGCAGCGCCCCTCCATGCAGGATGCGCTGCGGCCTCCCGGGCAGCCTGGAGTACATGGCGTAGCAGAGGAGGATGTGTACGGCCTGGATACTGGATCGGATGATTTTGCGAGTATGGCAGATAGCGAAAGGCGGCTGCCAGCCCCGGAGCCGGAGGCCCAGCCCGCGCAGCGCCCTGCCGCCCCCGGCGAGCAGCGCCCGCAGCGCCCGATCCGCCGTCCCGACCCCAAGGTGCTCGATCTCCCGCGCGGCAGCCGTAATACGCCTCCCGGCGACGCCATCGACATCCCCGCCTTCCTGCGCAGGCGCTGATAGAACCTTACGCCTTGTAATTGAGGCGTGGCAATGGCATCGACATCCCTGCCTTCCTGCGCAGGCGCTGGTAAGGGGTCGTAGCCGCGCGATTTATCGCGCCTGGTGGGGGTGGAAAAATGTAGGGGCGACCCTTGCGGTCGCCCTCGATCAACCCGTCGCCCCTGCTGCTAGACTCGCGTACCGAGCCCTGCTGCCGTCGCTCGATCAAACCGTCGCCCTCAATCAACCCGTCATCTTCCATCTACCATCGCTCTGCCAACCTCCCGGCTCCACATTTTTTGTGAATCGGTGGCTAGCCGCCTCCAACCCTGTGACGTGTCTTACCCAGCTCACCCGGAATATCTCTCAGATTGATGCGATTGACGATCACCCTCACACCCGGGATAGTGATCAACTCACGCTCCAGCAGGTTCTTCATCTCGTTTGTCGGCATCTCGCCATACAGATTGATGATATAGTTCTCGACCAGCGCGTAAATATCCTTCGCTCCTTCGAGCTTCCCGGCTGCCTTCAGCTTCTCAATACGCGCGTTGACAGCATTTAACAGAGCGTCTTCGGCGACAAGGAAGTTCTTGACATCGACCACGCCCGGCAACTGCCGTAGAGCCCTTTCGAGTTCTTCGCGCTGCGCTTCCAGCTCGACCTTCCCGTACAGCGCCAGTACCACACCCGTGCCCAGATCCTCTTCAATCTCAATATGTACAGGATGCGCGCTCCATTCCGTGCTGCTGAGGGTCACTATGCGTTCTGCCACAGCCTCGGCTTCTTGCAGCACGGCGTGTGCCAGCGTGGTCGGCCCGCCCGCTGCCCCACCATAAGAGGTGGCCTGGTATGCCCGCCCGGCATGTTCCTGGGGCGCCATTGGATCTTCTAATCCCAAACCCAGCATAGCAATTAGTACGATCGGGATAGCAATAACTAAGATCCAAGGAGAAGAATCGATAAAGAGAAATCCTACCATACATAAGAGCAGCGCCGCGCTCAAAATAATGGGCCAGAAACTGGGATTGGGTAGGTGGATATGGCCCTCTTCCTCTGCCGCGAGGTCAAATATCCCCTGGTCTTCTGCCGGTGCAATCGCCTGTTCTGGCATGGCAGTCAAATGAACTTTCTGAAGAGGACTACTCATAAAAAGCTCTCGCTCTCCTTCGCGAATGGTGTGCAGCCCGCTGGCCTCTGTTTGCCTCAGACCTCACTACTAAGCATACCAGGATTGGTGTCCTCTTGCAAGCATCCATTCTCTTGACTGCAACAGGTGCCACTGCTATACGACGCTGAGAGCTCCTCTGGCCGTGTATAGGAGTAGGTCCCCGATTTATCGAGGGACCAGGGCTTGCCCCTGCCATGCCCACCCGAGCCGCTGCTATGCCCGCTATCCTGCGCTCGAAGCAAAAAATGCAAGCATCCGTTCTCTTGCCGACTATTCAACCGGCCACACCTGTACCGTCGCATCATTGCCACCCGAAGCGATATGTTTGCCGTCAGGCGCCCAGGCTACACTGTTCACCGCTGAACCACCAGTGAAATGGCCCAGCGCAAAATCGGCATGCCCGCGGTAGACGTAGACATGGTCTCCCGTAAGGGCATCCCACACCTGTACCGTCCCGTCGCTGCTGCCCGAAGCGATACGTTTACCATCGGGTCCATCGGGCGACCAGGCCACCGCCAGCACATCAGAGGTATGGCCGCTATAGGTGTACACATTGCGCACAGTGGCGACATTCCACACCTGCACCGTAAAGTCGGAGTCGCCCAAGGCCAGGTATGTCCCGTCAGGCGACCATGCTAGCGCGTGTACAATACCGCCGTGGTAGCCATAATAGGCAATGCTTTGTCCGGTCGTAGCGTCCAGCACCTGGGCAGGACCGTTGCCGCCGATAACGATACGTTTGCCGTCGGGCGACCACGCCACAGCATTCCACGGCGCAGGCGGTCCCTTCGTGACGACGCCGCTCACCGTGAGGACATGCGTGCCGCTGGTAGCATCCCACACCTGCACCGTCCCATCGTTGCTTGCCGAGGCGATGCGCGTCTCATCGGGCGACCACGCCACGGAGAAGATCGCGTCTGCATGACCGTGATAGGTGTAGATGTGGTGCCCATCGCTCGCGTCCCACACCTGCACTGTCGTATCGAGGCCCCCGCTTGCTATGTACTTGCCATCGGGCGACCACTCCAGGCATAACACGTCCCCGGAATGACCGCGATACGTGTAAATCTTACTACCGGTCCGAGCATTCCATACCTGCACCGTGCCATCCCCGCTTGCCGAGGCGATGCGTTTACCATCGGGTCCATCGGGCGACCATGCCACACCGCTGACGTAATTGGCATGCCCGCTGTAAGTGAAATGGCTGGGCGGAGTGAAAAAATGCACAACCAGCGCGGCATCACTGCCTATATTCGTAAATACCAGTAGCACGATCAACAGGATAAGCGCAATACTGGCGATGATAATGCGGACCCGTCGCGACTTGCGTACAGGAGTATCGGCTAATTTCTTGTCCAGTATCGACATACTGCACCAACCCTTGACTCGAAAAAAGAAATGTAGTAGGCACTCTGCCTGGGGGGCAGGTATCCCGATTTATCGAGGGACCACCCCTTGCGGGTGCCAGGTCTCACATTTCAATTGAAGCTTGACGACCTGTTAGCATCTCCCTTCCACGTATCTAAATTGTATGAGAGCATTCCCAAAGCGTCAAGTATCCAGGCCTCGTTTTGCTCCTGCTTGGAGACTAGAATATATCCAGTCTTCATACAACCTCTGCCGTTTGTCTCACTTACTCATGACATACTGGTGGTTTTGAGACGCTTGCCCATCCTACCGGAGTGAACTATAATAACCTTGTGCCTGTCTCTTGATGTGGAGAAGCCTATGCAGATTAGCGAACCAGCCGAATACGCCATGTTGGGCCTGCTTGAACATCGGCCCATGCACGGCTACGAGATGTTCCAGCAGTTCGAAAGCGGCACGCTGCGCCAGATCATCCACCTGGAGATGAGCCAGATGTATGCGTACCTCAAAAAACTCGAACGCCTGGAGTATATCGAGGCGCAGGTAGAACCGCAGGGTGCCAAACCGCCGCGCAGGGTCTTTCACATCACCGCAGCCGGGCGTGACCTGTTTCACCACTGGCTGACCCAGCCCGTCGAGAAACCGCGTGATATTCGCCTGCTTTTCCTCATCAAGCTCTACTTTATGCAGCGCATCATGCCTGAGCAGAGCCCCTACCTGGTCGACCGGCAGATCATCGCCTGCGGCAAATTTCTTGAGCACCTCGCCTCCCTGCATCCCACCGCTGCAGAGGCAGGCGATATGGCCTTCTTCGATCACGTAGTGCTGCGCAGCCGCATCTACCAGACGCGCGCATTACTCGAATGGCTGCGCGAACTGCAACAGGAGCTAGCCGGACCACGTTGAAGGAGCAATGCAACTCACCGCCCAAAAAACCTTTGTGTGAGCATCGCAATGAAGTACACCTTTGAGCGCACTCTAAGTCAAGAGTGCTCCCTGATATCCACTCAGAAATAGGGGTGCAGGGGACGCAGTCCCTTGCCGGAGCGCGAGGTGTCCTCAGGCACCTCGTTTTCTTGGTGATCAGCAATCCATTGCTCAAGGCGGTGTTACAGCGCGATACCGAAACGCTGGGTGACTTGATGCGCACCAGCACAGGACAACAGCTCATACCGGTGCGGTTGGACGCCTCTAAGGTCTACCTGGAACTGCTCCGCAGCAAAGGCTTGCTGCGCGCCAACATCAGCATAGACACACAGATGAAGATGATGACAGCCATTTACATGGGCTTCTTCCTCATCGACCAGGTCATGCCGCCCGGTCGTCAATTCTCGCCTGATGAGATGGTGGAGGCGCTCGTGGAGACGATACATCGCACCTTCGAGCCGGAGGAGTCGCCCAAATCGCCTCGAACCAGATAAACGCCAGTCCACAACTCCACAGCTTGATTGCCAGGATGGGTAACAATGCAAGCCCTGATCAGGCCGCCGTTGGACTGAGTAGCCAAATAGCTATACTTTCGTTGGGAGCAATAGATAGCTTTTGTATTAAGAAATGGAGATTATCAAGACTATTGATCTGAGTCACTTGCTGTTGAGCTAGTTCACCGAGAGCCGGAAAACGTACTTCAATAACACTCACAACTGCTCTCTGCAATGCTTGTACAGCCGCACGCTTTTCAGCACGGTTCACAAGTTCTTG
>WNEZ01007314.1_pt1 | contig 17341 bp, 18 predicted proteins | sample 5400521 | NCBI WGS metagenome assembly WNEZ01 (sample SAMN13153339, study PRJNA577476) | soil metagenome | isolation source: 120 cm saprolite under Douglas fir tree site 2 hole 1 replicate 1 | place: USA:California | collected 2015-04-18
GTGATGCCGGTGGCAGAGCAGGATGAGATTGGAGAGATCGGTCGATCCGCCATGGATCCAGTGCACTACATGGTGCGCGGCACTCCATTTCGCGGGCCGGTCGCAACCCGGCCACCGGCAGTGGCCGTCGCGGGCGTTGAGCGCCCGGCGCGCAGGCCCCGAGACGGTGCGCTTGGAGCGCCCGACGTCGATCACCGTCGATTCCGATCCGAGCAGGACGCGGGTCACGCCGCTGTCACATGCGAATCGCTCCACCGTCTTGGATGAGATCGGGAGCGAGAAGTCCATCTCGGCCGCCGGTGCGCCCGCGAGGCCGAGCAGAGTTTCCACCGAGCTTGTGACCTGGATCTGCGGCCTCTGCATGGAACCCTCTGCCAGCTCGACCAGGGCATCGGCCAGCCGGCGATCGCGCTCGCGGGTGTCACCCTCGCCGGATTTGCGAGCCAACGGCTCCAGCGCCGTGCGCACCGCCGCCCCACCCACTGCGTCGAGGTACCCGTTGAGAATGTAGGAGCCGTCCTCCCACATGCTCAGGTGGAGGCTGCGGTTCTCGACTTGCTCGGCCTGCTCGGCGGCATAGCCCTTGGGGTCAGCCGCGTGGCGGAAATGACGGCAGATGTGGTGGAACTTGCCCGGCGAGTTCTCCCGCGCTTGCTCCAGGAGCCGGCCCTCTTGAAAGCGCTCCGGCACTGCATTCAGGGTGCGGGCCATGACCGAGAGGTGCGCGAAACCGACCTCGCCGCTCTTCATGGCCTGAACGCTCTCGGGCAGTCGCTCCAGGTTCTTGCCCACCGCCAGGCAGGCGGCAGCGGTAGTGCTGGTCATATGACAGGTGTGGCGGATCCAGTCGATGGGGCTCGTCGAGCCTTGCTCGTCGTACTCGTTGGTGCGGGCGAACTCAGCCGCCGTCTGCGCGAACTCCAGCTCCAGGCTGTCGATGGCCTGGCGGAGGCCGACGAGCTTGTAGCCCAGGAGCTCTCCCGACACAGGAACCCCACACCCTACCGTCATGATCACATTGTACGAACATCTGTTTGGGAGGTCAACAAAATGAGGCGGTTAATTTCGATTGCACGAAAACAAGGTGTGATCAGATCATCCCTTGCAGGCACACCAACAAGACGCGCACATAGCCTTCGGGCGCGGCCCCTAACTCCCTCTTCCTAGTTCTTTCTCGCGCCACCAACTACGGCAGGGCGAGGATCATCGCCTCCACGATCGTGCCGGCCTTGACGCCCCCGTCGCCGGGCGCGATCCGCACCAGCGCGTGAGCCCTCGCGAGCGACAGCAGGCGCGAGGAAGACTGGGAGCCCGTGGTGTCTGCGACCAGCTCGGCCCCCTCGCGCCTGAGCGTGACCCGTTGATACTCGGTGCGATCGGCCGTCGCGCGGGCGTCGTATCCCAACCGTACGGGCAAGGTCGGCCGCTGGAGCCGGGTGAAGCCCTGCATCTTGCGCAGCGCCGGCCGCACGAACACCTCGAAGGTCACCAGTGACGAAACGGGAAAGCCGGGAAGCCCGAACGCAAATTTGCCGTCCGGCAGCGTGGCGAAAGTGAACGGTTTGCCAGGCTTCAACTTGACGCGTCCGACATGCACGGTCCCCAACGACTCGAGCAGCGGCTTGACGAGGTCGTGGGTCCCCACCGACACACCGCCCGAGGTGACCAGCACGTCCGCCGCATCCAGGGCGTCGACCACGAGCCTTCGCAACGCAGTCGCTTCGTCTGGGCCGATCCCGAGGATTCGCACCTCGGTACCGGCCTCGCGCAGCGCCGCTAGGAGGGCCCAGCGGTTGGAGTCGGTGATCTGGCCGGGGCCGGGCTGCTTCCCCACCTCGACCAGCTCGTCGCCGGTGGACATGAGCGCCACGCGCGGGCGCCGGTGCACATCGACCTCGGCCAAGCCGAGCGCCGCCGCGAGCCCCAGCTCGGCCGCGCCCAGCTGCGCTCCCGCTCGAAGCACCAGCTCTCCCGCCTTCACGTCAGCGCCGGGGCGGTGGAAGTTGTTGCCCGCACGCAGATCTCTGGGGACTGTCACCGTCTCGCCGGCGAGGCGCACGTCTTCGAGCATGACGACCGTGTCGGCTCCGTCGGGCAGGACACCTCCGGTCAGGATGCGCGCGGCGGTCCCCCGCTTGACCCCCGCGGCAAACGGACGGCCGGCCGCGGACTCGCCGATCACGCGCAAGGTCTCGCCCGCATCGGCCGCCCGCACCGCGAATCCGTCGACCGCGCTGGTCGCAAACGCCGGCAGCTCGGCGGGCGCGATCAAATCCGAGGCCAGGACCCGGCCGACCGCCTCGCCAATCGCGACCCGCTCCTTCGGCAGCACAGGGGTGCGGTCGAGGACCAACGCCGCCGCCTCATCGGCGTCGACCAGCGGATACGTGGACGCCCTCACTGTGACCTGAGGTTAGCTACTCGTAGCGAAGCGCGCGGCTGGGGTCCTGGCGCGCTGCCCGCATCGAGGGCAGCAGGCCGCTCACTGTGCTGAGGACCACGGCCAGCGCAAGCGCCGCGACGGCGATTCCAAAGTCGGTTCTGAAGACGTCGATGCCCGTGCCCGCGACGCTCTGCACCAAGCTGTCGACCGCGGCGTTGCCCATCCGGGCCAGCCCGACCGCGCCCAGGGTGCCGATGATCCCACCGGCCAGTCCGATCAAAGCCGCCTCCGCCACGAACAGCAGCAGCACGTCCCGAGATCGCGCTCCCAACGCCTTCAGCACACCGATTTCTTTGGTTCGCTCGAGGACCGCGCTGTACATCGTGTTGGCGATCCCAAGGCAGGCCAGGAGCAAAGCCACGAGGGCCAATGCGAGCAGTGCGATGCGAAGCCGGCTGAGCAGATCCTCGAAGCCGCGGAACACGTCGCCGAACGTCTGGGGCTGGAAGCCGAGGCTTTCGACGCGCTTGCGCAGCGAGTCGACGGTGCTGCCGGAGTCGGCGAGCAGCGTGATGTTGGCGAACTCGCCGGTCTTCCAGCCGTTGAACCCGGCCATCTTGGCCCAGTAATCCTTGGCCACCGTATAGGGGGCGAGCGCTCCCGACGCACCCGCCGGCATGTACTGGCTCGACACCACGCCCACGACCGGGAGCGAGATGAACAGCGGGCTGGTCACGGGGTTGATGGGCGGCCCCGAGACGACCAGCGTGCCCGAAGTCGAATTGAAGTCGACCGTGGAGCCCAGCGCGGCCGCGGCGTTCTTGAACCCAAGTGCCATCAACGTCCGGTCGGTCAGCAGTATCTCGACCGCGGAATCCGAGCTCGGCAGCCTGCCCGCGATGAGGGTCATGTCCGGCGACGAGCTGCGCGGCGGCAGCGAGACCAGCGCGCCCGCCGGCTTCACCGCCTGTTGCGGGGAGGCAGAGGCGCCTTCGACGGTGAAGGTGCCGGTCATGGCGACCTGGCCCCATGCCGCCCGAACGTGCGGCTGCTCGCTGAGGGTCGCCAGTGTGCCCGAGCTGAAGCCGTCGGCGTCACCGGCCGGGTAGATGGCCACCTGGTGGAGCTGGCTGCGCCCCAGCGCCGGCGAGGCCAGGGCGCCCTGGAGGCCGCCCGCAAGGGCCGCGATGAGCGTCATCGCCGCGATGCCGATGGCCACGCCGGTCGTCGTCAGCGACGTCCGCAGCGGTCTTCGCACGGTGGCCCGCATGCCCACATTGAGCGTGTCGCGCCAGTCCAGCCGGGTGGGCGGCGTGACCGGGTCCTGGATGCGGATCGTCTCCTTGCCCGACTCCACCTCGAGAGCCCGCCCGTCGATCATCCGGATCACCCGCGGCGCGCGGCGAGCGACCTCGGGGTCGTGGGTGACGAGCACGACGGTTGCCCCGCGCCGGTTGAGGTCCTCGAGCAGCCCGAGGATGACCTCGCCGGCCGCCGAGTCGAGGCTGCCGGTGGGCTCGTCGGCGAGGATCAGCCCGGGCCGATTCGCCAGCGCCCTGGCCACCGCCACCTTCTGCTGCTCGCCGCCGGACAGGCGGTTCACGCGCGTCCGCGCGCGATTCGCGAGGCCCACCAGCTCGAGGAGATGCCGAGCCCTCTTGCTCCTCTCATCCAGGTCGATCCCGGCCAGCGTGAGCGGCAGCGCGACGTTCTCTTCTGCCGACATCGACGGGATGAGGTTGAAGGTCTGGAAGATCGTGCTCACGCGCTGCAGCCGGTAGTCGGCGAGGTCGGCGTCGGACAGCTGATCGACTGGTAGGCCGGCCGCATAGACGTGGCCGGAGGTCGGCTTGTCGAGGCCGCCCATGAGCGAGAGCAGGGTGGTTTTGCCGCACCCGGATGGGCCGACGATCGAAACGAACTCGCACGGGCCGATCTGCATCGAGATGTTCTTGAGCGCGCTTACGTGCATCTCGTCGCCGCGGCCGTACTCGCGCGAAACCGAGTCGAGCCGGAGTCCGACGGCCTGGCCGAGGAGATCGGGATACTCCTCCGCGGCCGGCGCCTGGGTCTCGGGCAACAGGACCGCCGCCTCGAAGGCGGGGTCGTGGCCGTTCCCATCCAGGATCGCGGGCGGGGCCGCCTCGGGAGCGGCGATCGGGGGAGCGGCCATCACGGCGACCGCCGTGGCGAGAGCCTCGAGGTCGTCGATGCCGGCCAGCGGAGACGCTTCTACCGGCGCGCTCTCGGGCTTCTCCTTGGGAACACGCTTGCGCTGGCGGCGCTTGCCACCCGAACGACGCCCCCCGCGTTCGTCAACTGCCGTCGCCACCCGGCACAGAGTCTAAGTGTTCACTTAACGACTCCGCTCCCTTTAAGAGGCCGTCAGCGGGGTCGGTCGGCGACCTGCTCGGCGAGCCACTGGAGGTACCTGGGCATGCCGTCGTCGATCGCCACCTGGAGGATCTCAGGCAGCTCATACGGGTGGTTCTGCCGGACGTACTCCTGGACGGCCTGGGCCCGAGATTGGACGGTCTTCACCAGGAGGAGCGACTCGTGCTCGCGCTTGAGCTGGCCGTCCCAGAAATAAAAGGAATGGACCATGGGGATCACGGTGCAGCAGCCGGCGAGGTGCTCCACAACCAGGCCCTCGCCCAGGCGCTCGGCGTCGTTGCGGCCGCCGGTGGTGACCATGATCATCACGGGGTTGTCTGCGGTCATGGGTTAATTCTCGCCTGCCCTGGGGCGATCTAACCAGATGGTCCCCGCCAGCAGGCCGATCGCACCCAGCAGCAGCCCGCCGAGCACATCCGATTCCCAGTGCACGTCGAGGTACAGGCGGTCGAACGCGAGCAGCACGATGAGCGCGGTCGCAATCGGAATCGCCAGCGTGCGCGCGAGCGGCCAGGGCGCCAGGCGCTGGACCACGAACGCGATCAACCCGTAAGCGATCACGGCCCGGACCATGTGCCCGCTGGGAAAGCTGTTCGCCAGCGGGCCGGTGCCGGCTACGAGCTCGGTGATGCTCGGCCCGTCGGTGTGGGCGACGGTTGGCGGCGGACCGGGGTGGTGAAGGTTCGCCTTGTAAAGCACCTCGAGCACCTGCGCCGCGATGAACGCGAGCACCACCCAGGCGTCGGCGCCAAATCCCCGGCGGAGAAGAAAGATTGCGAGCGCGAGCATCACAAGTGTCGTCAGCTCCAGGCTTCCAAGCTCCGCGATGGCCTGGAACACCGGATGCAGCGTTTCGCTCCAGAGGCTCGACATTCCCTGCTGCACCTGCTTGTCAAGGGTGTCGAACATCCCGGCCGCGATCGCCATCGTCAACGCGACGTACGCGACCGCGAGCGCGGCGGCGGCGACGAGCCGTGGTCTCAGCGCCTGCAATTGATCAACGCTGGCAACGCGTGCAGAAGACGGTCGTGCGGCCCGCGAGTCGGACCACGGCAAGCGGGCGGCCGCATGTGAAGCACGGTTCGCCCGCGCGGCCGTAGACGAGAAGCGACTCCTGCTGGTTGCCGACCTGGCCCCATGCGTCGCGGTAGGTATCGACCGAGGAGCCGCGATTGCGAATCGCGACCTCGAGCGAATCACGGAGCGATGCGTGAAGCCTGCGCACCGACTTGCGGCTCAGGCTGCCCGCGGCGCGATCCGGCCGCAGTCGGGCGCGGTGCAGCGATTCGTCCGCGTAGATGTTGCCCACGCCGGCGACGGTCGCCTGGTCGAGCAGCACCGCTTTGAGCGGCGCGCGGCGGCGCCGAAATCTTTTGAACAGCTCTTCGGCGTCGAAGGTGGGATCGATCGGCTCCGGTCCGAGCTTGGGAAATGTGCCCGACAGAAGCAGCTCGTCCTCGGTGCCGAGCAGCAATCGCCCGAACCGGCGCGGGTCGCGATAGCGAAGCTGCATCCCGTCATCTAGATCAAGGATGGCGTGCGTGTGGTTGGCGACTTCGGTGGCGGGGTCGACCAGGCGCAGCTGGCCGCTCATGCCCAGGTGAATCACGAGCAGGCGACCACCCCCGAGCGCGATGAGGATGAACTTGCCACGGCGGCCGGCCGCCTCGATGCGAAGGCCTGTGATCGAATCGATGAACGTCTCCGGCTCGGGGTGCCGGACGATGGAGGGAAATCGCAGCTCGCAGCGCACGATCGTGCGGCCGACCAGGTGCGGCCGGAGGTCGGCGACGATGGTCTCGACCTCAGGAAGCTCGGGCACTACTCGCCTCCCCGCCACGCGGGGAGGCCGCGCATTAGATCAAGACGCTTCCGCTTTGCGCGGGTGGGGAGATCCAAGCCGGTCCAGCCGATCGCCATCACACCCGGACCACCGCGAGCTTTCTCATGTCCGCCCAGTTGGGCCCGACCTTGGCCTCCACCTCGATCCCGGTCTCGAGCTCGTACGCGCCGGTCATGATCCGCGGCACCGTCTCGGCAAACCGGTCCACCTCGATTTCGGGCACCTCGAACAGCAGCTCGTCGTGCACCTGCAGCAGCATGCGACCCTCGATGTGGTCGGCCTCGATCTCCCGCTGCAAGCGCACCATCGCGATCTTGATGATGTCCGCGGCCAGCGACTGCATGGGGAAGTTGATGGCCATGCGCTCGGCCGCGCTGCGCAGCTGGAAGTTGGGCGACCGCAGGTCGGGAATCGCGCGGCGCCGGCCCGTCGCACTCACGACGAACCCCTCTTCGCGCGCCTGGCGCCGCACCTTGTCGAGGTATTCGCGCAAAACCGCATAGGTAGACCAGTACTGGGCGAGGAACTCGCGCGCCACGTCCCCGGTGATGCCGAGCTGCTGCGAAAGCCCGTACTCGCCCTGGCCGTAGATCGAACCGAAGTTGGCCACTTTCGCGAGCCGCCTCTGGTTCGGGTCGACCGACTCGATGGGGATCTTGAACACCGCTGCTGCGGTTGCGGTATGGATGTCTTGACCGGCCTTGAATGCGCCCAGCAGCTGGGGGTCGCCGCTGAGATGAGCGGCGATGCGCAGCTCGATCTGCGAGTAATCGGCCGAAACCATGACGTGGCCCGGACGGCTCGCTTTGAACGCGCGCCGGATGCGCTGGCCGAGCTCGGTGCGGATGGGGATGTTCATGAGGTTCGGGTTGGATGACGAGAGGCGGCCGGTCGCCGTGCTCGCCTGGCCGAATGACGTGTGCACGCGCCCGCTGAGCGGATCGACGAGCTGCGGCAGCGCGTCGACGTACGTGGACTTGAGCTTGGACAGCTGGCGGTGCTCGAGGATCAGGCCGACGATCGGATGCTTCTCGCGCAGAGCCTCGAGCGTGTCGGCGTCAGTCGCGCAGAGCCTCGAGCGTGTCGGCGTCAGTGGAGTAGCCCGTCTTCGTGCGCTTGCCGACCGGCAGCCTGAGGTCCTCGAAGAGAACCTTCGCCAGCTGCTGCGGCGCGTTGAGGTTGAACTTCTGACCTGCCACTTGCTCGACCTCGGACTCGATTGCCGCCATCTGCGCCCCCAGCTCCTCCTGCATCTGCTTGAGGTAGGGCACGTCGATGGCCACGCCCTCCGACTCCATGTCCGCGAGGACGCCTGCCAGCGGCAGCTCGATCTCGTGGAACAGATAGTCGACGCCCAGGTTGCGCATCTCGGCCTCGAGGCGAGGCCGCAGGTTGAGGATGGCTTCTGCTCGTCGCGCGGCGAACTCGGCGGCCTCTTCGACCGGGACATCAGCCGGCTTGCGAGCGCTCCGCCCCGTCCCGAGCAGCTGCTCGGTACTGATCAACGTCATGTCAAGGAACTCGCGCGCCAGATCCTCGAGCCGCGGATCGCGTGCGCCGGCGCCGAGAAGATACGACGCGAGGAACGTGCTGAACGCCCATTTGCGCGTGCCGCCGCCCAGGGCGCGCAGCGCCAGCTCCGTCTCCTTCGTATCGTGACCGCTGACCGGAGTGCCTTCAGTGAGCTCGCTCGCGACTGCATCCATCGCGTCTTGGCGCGCTACGTAAAAGGTTTCGCGCCCGGTCGCCACGCCCACACCGCACGTTCGCGCTCCGCGGCCGGCGGTCTCCGTGAAAGTGAACACGCCCACGTCCGTGGCGCCGCCCACCAGGCTCGCGGCCTCGGCCGCATCTTCGACGATCCTCAATCCGTCGGACCGCGGCGCCGGCTCAAACGTCAGCGTCGGCTGCACGGGCACCTGGTCGGGCGGCGGGAACCGGCTCAGTAGCTGTCGGAACTCGAACCGGTCGAAAACCGTGCGCACCCTGTCGTAGTCGTATCGCGTCCAACGTGAGCGCTCGAGGTCGAGCTCGACCGGAACGTCGCGGACGATCGTGACCATCCGCTTGCCGAGCCGCACCTTGTCGGCATGCTCCTTGAGGTTGTTCTTGAGCCGGCCCTCGGGCAGCTCCCCGACCCGCTCGAGGATGGCCTCGACCGAGCCGAAGTCCTGGACCAGCTTGGCCGCGGTCTTGTCACCGACCCCCGGCACGCCGGGGATGTTGTCCGACGTGTCGCCGCGGAGGGCCTTGAAGTCGATCAGCTGCGCGGGCTCGAAACCGTAACGCTGGCGGACCTGGTCGGGTCCGTACATAAAGGTGTCCGTGATCCCGCGACGAGGCACCAGGGCCTCGACCGATTCGGTGACGAGCTGCAAGCAGTCGAGGTCGCCGGACACGATCGTCACGGCGTGCCCGCGTTCCTCTGCAATCCGCGCCAGCGTCCCGATCACGTCGTCAGCCTCGAATCCTTCGAGGCTGTAGATGGGGATCGAGAACGCGTCCAGCACCTCGCGCACCTTCTCGATCTGAGGGCGCAGGTCGTCCGGCATGGCGCGCCGCCCGGCCTTGTATTCCTCGAACTCCTTCGAGCGGAACGTGGGCGCGGCCAGGTCGAAAGCGGCGGCCGCGAACTCCGGGCGCGAGGCCAGGACGATCGCGAGCATGGACGTGAAGCCGTAGACGGCATTGGTCACCTGGCCATCCGACGTGCTCATCGGCGGCAGGGCAAAGAACGCCCGGTAGATGAGGCTGTGGGCGTCGATCAAAACGAGCCGCCCGCGCTTCCCCTTCGCCACCCCTGGATTCTACGGAGGCCCAGCCGGGCACTCAGGTTCAAAGAGGGGGGTACCTGGAAGCCCCAGAGGTAGAATGGGTTCGAGGATGAAAAACCTCATCGAGGTCGCGGTCGACAGCATCCGGATCCACATGCCGACCGCCCAGCACCTGGTGATCCTGAAGGAGAAGGAGGCGGACCGGTACCTCCCGATCTGGATCGGATCCTTCGAGGCCCAGGCGATCGCGACCAAGATCTCAGGCAACCCGCTGGGGCGGCCCCTCACCCACGACCTGATGGCGACCGCATTCGGCGACCTCGGCGTCAGCGTGAAGCGCATCGTCGTGACCCGCCTCGCCGACCAGGTCTTCTACGCGCGTCTGTATGTGAAGCAGGACGGGCGCGACCTCGATTTCGACGCCCGGCCTTCCGACGCGATCGCGCTGGCCGTCCGCATGGAATGCCCGATCTTCGTCGCGACCGAGGTCATGGAGGCTGCCGGCATCACCCCCGAGGCGGACGAAACCGGAGACGACAAGGACAAGACGGACGCCACGCCCATCGACGACGAGCGCCTGGCCGTGTTCCGCGACTTCGTCAACAGCCTTGACCTGCCCGAGCTCCCCGACGAGCCCAAGGCCAAGGACGAACCCGGCGGGCGCCCGGGCCGAGGCTAACGCCGCTGCCTCTCAGCGGCGATCTGGATTTCGCCCTTCGTGTCGTCGTGACCCTCATCCTCGCCATCGCGATCGGGACCGAGCGCGAGTACCACGGTCACCCGGCGGGGATCCGCACCATGGCCCTGGTCGGCGTCGGTGCCTGCCTGTTCACGACGATCAGCCTCGAGTCGGTCTTCGGGAGCCGCACCGACCCGACGCGTATCGCCGCCCAGATCGTGACCGGCGTGGGATTCCTCGGCGCGGGCGCCATCCTCCGCCACGGCACCGACGTCAGGGGCCTGACCACCGCGGCCACCATCTGGGTGGTCGCCGCGATCGGGATGGTGACCGGTTTCGGAAATTTCAAGATCGCGATCTTCACCACTGTGCTCGTGCTCGTGACCCTGGTGGCGATCCGGCCGCTGGAGCGCCGCTTCTTCCATCGCCAGGAGGGCACGCACATGGAGGAGGACCACTTCAGTTGAGCAAGGGTTCGGTAGCGATCGTCACCGATTCCACCGCCGACCTTCCTCCCGTGCTCGCGGCCGCCCGCTCGATATCGGTGGTGCCCCTCACTCTTCACTTCGACGGCAAGTCGTTGCTCGACGGCGTCGACATCACGCCGGAGGAGTTCTACCGCACGCTCCCATCGGCGTCGACGCACCCCACGACATCGCAGCCGTCGCCCGGGCGCTTCGCCGAGACATACTCGGCGCTGCTCGAAAACCACGACGAGGTGGTTTCGATCCACATCTCTGAAAAGCTGAGCGGCACGTACGCGTCGGCGCTCCAGGCTGCGGACATGACCGACCCCAAGAGGGTGCACGTGATCGACTCGGAAGTGGTTTCGATGTCGCTGGGCCTGGTCGCCCTGGTAGCGTCGGCCCTGGCCGCGCAGAACCTCGATGCGGCGACCATCGAGAGTCGCGTGCTGGCGATGAGGCCTTACGTCCAGACGTACTTCTCGGTCGCGACGCTCGAGTTCCTGCGGCGCGGTGGCCGTATCGGTCGGGCGAGCGCGCTATTGGGTTCGGTGCTGCAGGTCAAGCCGGTGCTGTGCATCCGCGACGGGCTCGTGACGCCTCTCGAGCGCGTGCGCACTTTTGACCGAGCGCTGAACCGCGTCGCGGAGCTGACGCGAGAGGTCAACACAGGCAAGGGTGTGTGTCTCATCGTCGGCCACGCGGATGCGCAGGCCGACGCAGAGCGGGTGGCAAAAGACCTCGAGCCGATCGCCGACACCTTGATGATCCAGCCGCTGGGACCCGTCGTCGGGGCGCATGCCGGACCCGGGGTCGTCGGCGTCGGGTGCTATCCCGCCGAGCTCTTTCCGCTGGGGATCAAGCCTGCGCTGGTCGCGGCCGCCATCGCACCGCGGCGGGGCTGACCCGCTTCATCAGGCGGCCTTCGACCGCGAGCGCCTGCAGGTGCGCAAGTCCTTCCTGCAGGGCAAGCCGCCTCTCGTAGAGGTTGTCCCTCGGCCCCCAGAGCTCCAGCGCCACGTCCCACGCGGATTTCTCGCCCCCCGAGACGATCTCGAGAATTTGATCGAGTCGCCTGGCGTGATGAGCCGCGAGCGTGGCGACCCGACCCGCCGCGTCCTGAAACGGACGACCGTGGGCGGGCAGGATGAGGAGCGGGTCGTAAGCGGCCATCCGCTTCAGCCCGTCGAGGTATTCGTGCAGGGGGTCGGGCGTGCTCTGCGGATGCAGGCCGATGTTCGGCGACAGCTCCGGGAGCATGTGGTCGCCGGCGAACAGCAGACGTTCGCCCGCTTCGTAGAGGCAGATGTGCCCAGGCGAGTGACCGGGGGTCCACTCCACACGCAGCTGCCTGCGGCCCATATCCAGAAGTTCAGCGCCGTCGAGCTGCACGGCCGCGTCGGCCGGCTTGACCACCTGGCTGAGCGCACGCTGGGAGTTGCTCAGCACCTCAGCCTCGTCGTCGGGCACGCCGTTGACGAGCAGGTAGGTGTGCACCTCATGGACCAGGTGCTCGAGTTCGACGTATCGCGGATTGACGAGTGGAACCTCGAGGCGATGTAGATAGAGGTCGGCGCCCCCGGCGCCCGCGAGCGTGCCGGCGGCGCCGTAGTGGTCGGGATGGATGTGCGTGACGACGAGCCGGCGGATCCTTTTCGCGCCGACGTGAGCGACGGCGGCACGAATGGCGTTCACCGACTCGTCGGAGTTCATGCCGCAGTCGAGCAGGTCGACCTCGTCGCCGTCGGCGAACAGAAAGACGTTGACGAGGCCGTCCTCGAACGGGATGGGCAGGCGCAGCTCGAAAACTCCCGTTGCGACTTCGTTCAAGCCCGTCTGCAGCATTCCCGGCATTGTCGCCGACGCGGCTAAACTGGGCGTGTAGGCCGCTGCTTTTGCTCAGGAGGAGCGCATGTCTGAAGTCCAGCTGTCACCCGACGATTTGTTTCAAGCCATTCCCACCCGCCTCATCCCGGAGAAGGCGGGGAGCACCAACGCCACCATCGCGTTCGACCTGAGCGGCGATCAGGCCGGCAAGTGGTGGATCAAGGTCCACGACGGCACCGCGGAATCCGGCAAGGGCGAGGCTCCCGAGGCGCCGAAGCTGACCATCCTGGCGGACGCCGGCGACCTCGTGAAGATCCTGCTTGGTCAGATGGACGGGACCTCGGCCTTCATGCAGGGCAAGCTCAAGATCAAAGGCGACATGGGTCTGGCGATCAAGATGCTGACCATGTTCAAGCGCTCCTAAGATGCGATCCCCTCTCCCCTGCGGGGAGAGGGTCAGGGAGAGGGGCGTCGGTTCAGTACACGAACTTCCATGTGCCCAGGCGGGCCGACATCGGCGTCTCCAGGTCGAGGAGATCCAGCCCGGAACGCAGCTCGAGGACGACCACATGGTGAGTCGTGAGGGCGATGCGCTTGCCGTCCGCCATCAGCGCGGCGTCGGTCGCGTTCCCCCACTGGATCGTTTGCAGGGTCGCCTGCGGGGATGGCGACGGACCTGGCGACGGGTTGGGCGAGACGGCTGACGACGCGGTTGGGGATGGGCTTGCCACCGGCGGGTTCAAGTTGGTCTGTATCCAGGACGCCAGGCTCGCCGAATCCCCACGCTCGTAGGTCGAGATGATCATGAAAGCGAAGCGCCCCACGTCGGGCGGAGGGGAGACGCCGGCCGCCGGTTTTGAGCACGGCAGGGTGGCGTCGCTGGACGCGCAAACCGTGATGTTCAGGGTCAGGTCGAGGCCGGGTGGGTTGGTGCTCGCCTGTGCGCGTTCGTTGTACCGCCAGAACTGGGGGTAGCAGAAGCCCCAGCCCGCCTGGCTGTCCGCGAACCCGTGGTCGCCGCCGGTGCAATGGAGATCAGAACCGATCTGGGCTACGCTTGGCACGGGGTGAGTGTTGGGGCCTACCTGGCATCCGGCAAGGGCCAGCGCCAGGAGCGCAATCGTCAATCTTTGCCTGGTCGTCATCACAGGCGACTAATTGTGCGCGACCGGGTAGTGATCTCATCCCGTGCGTTGTTTCAGCGAATCCGAACGTACCCGGCTGCGGTATTACTGAGGAAGGGGGATTTGGATGGCAATTCGCAAAAGAACCGGTAACGCACCGAAGGAGAGGCTCGAGGCGAGCCGCAGGCAGCTCGAGCAGCTGGCGAACGCGTGCGGCGAGGAAGCGGGCCTGCACAAGCCCCTGGCGGATGTCGTCGGCGGCGTGATCACCGGGATCCCGGAGGACACGGACCTGGCCCAGGCCCTTTCCGACCGCCAGACCACCGACATCCTCGTCCACCTGCTGGACGAGAACCGCGAGCAGGTAGAGCGAGCCCTGGAGCGGGTGCGCGAGGGCGCCTACGGCATCTGCGAGGCCTGCGGGCACCGCATTCCAGCCGACCGGCTCAAGTACCAGCCCTCAGCCACTCGCTGCGTCGAGTGCCAGTCGCACTGGGACCGGCTGAACGGCCGAACAGCCTAAATCCAGCAGGGCTGAAAGGTCAGAGCGGGCGGCTGGCAGGGCAGCGACGTATGCGTCGACGGTCCGCTCAGCTGCCATACCGCTTGTGCTGGTTTAGGCTGAACCAGTTGCCGGAATCGTCGCGAAACATGGCCTCGATGCCGTAGGGCCGCTCGGCCGGCTCCTGCAGGAAGGTAACGCCCTTGCCCTTCAGCTCCTCGTAGGCGCCCCTGATGTCATCGGTTTCGATGACGCCGGCGCCCATCACGCCCTTGGCGACCAGCCGCAGGAGGGCCTGGGCGTCCTCCTCGCTGAACATCGGCGGCTGAGGGCGGGCGAGGAGGATGTTGAGGTCGGGCTGGTCCTTCGGGCCGACCGTGAGCCAGCGGAACCCGTCCATAGTCGCGTCGCTGCGCACCTCGAAGCCAAGCTTCTCCGTGTAGAACGCCTTGGCGCGGTCCTGGTCTTCAACGAACACGTTCACGTGCGAGAGCTTCTTGATCATGGCCTCAACGCTACCGCCCGCTCGTCGTCGGTGCTTCTTCCGGATTGCTGACTTCTCTGGCGAGACCCGGCCGCGTCCACATGAGGACGAAGCAGCCCGGGATGGGCGGAGCGCTGCCAGAGGCACTCCGGTACTCGGTCGGTGACATGCCCACGAGGTCGCGGAAGCGCGAGCTGAAGGAGCCGACGCTCTCGAACCCGACCAGGAAGCAGATCTCGGTGATGGTCAGGTTGGCCGCTCGCAGCAGGTCCTTGGCGCGCTCGATGCGGCGCCGGGTCAGATACGTCCTCGGAGTCTCGCCGTAGGCCTTGGTGAACGCCCGCGCGAAGTGGAACTTGGACAGGTGCGCCGCCTGCGCCATCGAGTCGAGGGTGAGGGGCTGGGCGAAGTCGCGGTCGGTGAGGTCGCGTGCCCGCCGCAGCGCGATCAGGACCTCTGGATGGCTCAAGACCAGACGCTCTCCAAGCGTAGGCCTTCTCGCCTGAGTTCTCGTGCGCGCTGTCGTTGTTCGAAGGTCAGGTGCGAGCCATTGGCTCCTCCCGATGAATCAGCAGACACTGCCTGGTTCACTGAGCTGCTGCGTCGATCCCTTGAACCCGCCGAGAGGGCCTCAGGCCCGCTTCGGCCTTCGCAAGAAGGTCACAGCCAACAGGGCGAGCCCCGCTATCATCATCGCGCCGCCGATCCAGAACCAGCGGATGTCCCCGGTCATGATGCTGCCCGGGATGTAGCCCAGCCCCTGGCCAGCGAACACCGCGCCTACCAGCACGACCAGCACACCCACCACCGCGGCTCCGGTTTTCACGCTCCCTCTCCCTGCAGGCAGAGGGGTGCGCCGGGAGCTGGCTCCGCCAGGCCCGGCGCCTGAGGGGGGAGTTCCCCCCTCAAACAAGAGAGCTGGGGAGAGGGGCGTGAGTTGCTACACGCCCCCATAAACGACCGACTTCTCCTCGGTGTACTGCATGAACGCCTCGACGCCGTGCTCTTTGCCAAAGCCCGACTGCTTGGTGCCGCCAAAAGGCAGTTCGTCGTGGGCGATCACCAGGGCATTCACCCACGTGTAGCCGGCTTCGAGCTCGTCGACGGCGCGGCGCGCGGCCGCCATGCTCGCGGTCCAGATCGAAGAGCCGAGGCCGAAGGGCGTGTCGTTGGCAAGCTTGAGCGCCTCGTCGAGGTCTTTGATCCTCCGCACCGGCAGCGCCGGGCCGAAGACCTCCTCGGTCCACATGCGCGCGCCGTCGGGTACGTCCTCGAGGATCGTCGGCTCGATGAACCAGCCCTTCTCGTACTCCGCGCCCTTTGGCCTGCCGCCGCCGTAGATGACCTTGGCGCCGCGGTCGATCGCGTCCTTGACCTGCGCCTCGACCTCGGCCCGCTGCATCTGCGTGTGCATCGGTCCCATGCGGGTGTCTTTGTCGAGCCCGTTGCCAGGCTTGAGCTTTGATGCTCGCGCGACGAGCTTCTCCATCAGCGCGTCGTAGACGCCCTCCTGCACGTAGAGCCGCTTGGTGGAGAGGCACTGCTGGCCGCAGTTGAAAAACCGCCCGACTGAGATCGCCCGCGCGGCGCCCTCCAGGTCGGCGTCGTCGAGAACGATGCACGGATCGCTGCCGCCCAGCTCGAGGGTGACCTTCTTCAGGTGCTCGGCGGCCTTGGCCATGACTCGCTTGCCGGTGGGCGTGGAACCGGTCAGCGCGATCTTGCGGATCAGCGGGTGCTCGACGATCGCCTCGCCGGTCGCCTGGCCGATGACGACATTGATGACGCCTTCTGGCAGGCCACCTTCGATGAGGGCCTCGATGCAGGCCAATGTCGACAGAGGCGTCGTGCTCGCCGGCTTGAGCACAACCGTGTTTCCGGCCGCGATCGCGGGAGCGACCTTGTTGGCGGCAAGAGTCAGCGGAAAGTTCCAGGGCACGATGGCGCCGCAAACGCCGATCGGCTTGCGCACCACCAGCCCGTAAGTCGTGAGGTCGGGCAGCCTGACGTGCTGACCGTGAATCTTGTCCGCGAGGTCGGCGAACCAACCGATGTTCTCGCCGAAGCGCTTGGCTTCGAGCCGCGACTCCAGCAGCGTCTTGCCCTGCTCCCTGGTCAGGATCACCGCGATCTCCTCGACCTTGCCGAGCATGTGCTGGGCGGCCTTGTGCAGGATCTCGCGGCGCTGGTTGGCCGGAAGCTTGGACCAGGTGGTGAACGCCTTGGCCGCCGCCTGGGCGGCCTTGTCGACATCGGCTGCACCCCCGGCGGGCACCTCGTCGATGAGCTCACCGGTCGCCGGGTTGCGGACCTCGTACGTTTTGCCGGACGCAGCCCGCGTCCTCTCGCCTTCGATGATCATCGTTGCCATTCGGGCACCCCTCTTCGGTTGGATTGAGTCAGTGGTTCAATTATCCGCGTCGCCGGCCATGCGCCGTTGGGAGGGCTTGGGATGTCTGTGAGGCTCGAGAAGGAAGGCGGCGTCGGCATCATCGTCCTCGACCGACCGCCGGCGAACACATATGACTACGCGTTCCTGCGCGAATTCGCGGGCGCGATCGACGATGCGCGACTTGATGGAAACATCCGCAACGTAGTCGTGGTCAGCGCTTCCGAGAAGTTCTTTTCGGCGGGCGCCGACGTGAGTGTGTTCGCGGCGGGCACGCCGAGGTCGCGATTCATGACGGCACTCATGGCGCACGAAGCGTTCCGGAAGATGGAGAACAGCCCACTGATCTTCATTGCCGCGATTGCGGGCCACTGCCTGGGCGGCGGGCTCGAGCTGGCGCTGGCGTGCGACCTGAGGTTTGCCGCCGAGGGCTCGTACCAGATCGGCCTGCCGGAGGTGAACCTCGGGCTCTTCCCTG
>WNEZ01001998.1_pt1 | contig 17336 bp, 14 predicted proteins | sample 5400521 | NCBI WGS metagenome assembly WNEZ01 (sample SAMN13153339, study PRJNA577476) | soil metagenome | isolation source: 120 cm saprolite under Douglas fir tree site 2 hole 1 replicate 1 | place: USA:California | collected 2015-04-18
ACGAATTTGGCGCCGAGGTCTCTGGCGGGCATACATGCCCCCTTTGTTGGCAGCTGAAAGCGGGCCTCAATAGTGTGCCCGGGTCATGGAGTCAACCGGGATGGTTGGATAGCATCAGGTAGGGGTAGTTGCCTCAGGAACTGGTTGCCAAGAATTGATCCTCACCTGTGAGAACTGCTCGCGGCGCTACTCCCTCGCGGAGGAGATGATTCGCGGCAAGGCAATCAAGCTCCGCTGCAAGGGGTGTCAGCAGATCATCACCGTCCCCGCGGCCCCCGGAAGCGCTGCCGCCGCCAAATCGCCCGCTCCACCGGCCGCCCGTGCCTCGGCGAAGAAGGACGCGGCCGTCCTTTCGGATGGGCTGTCCGCGGTGACCCGGATGGCCGAGGGCGAGTCCTGGTTCGCGATGATCAAGGGGCGGCAAACCGGACCCCTTCTCGCCCGGGACCTGGCCGGCCGCTTCAAGGCGGGCGAGATCGGGCGGCGAACCTACGTCTGGCGCGAGGGAATGGCCGACTGGAAGCGGGCGGAAGATGTCGCCGAGCTGTTGGCGATCTTCGAGCCTGAAAAGTGGGTACCTGCTCCTGCGGAAGAGGTCAGCCTCCAGCACCGGAGGGAATCGTTCGAGGAGCTTGCCCAGGCGACGAATCCCGTGGTGCAAGGCCGTCCTCTACCTGGGCTCAAGCTCTCCCCCCAGATGCTGGCCGCCTCGCCGCAACCGCGCCGAGATTTTGAGCCGGAAGCCAGCCAACCCACCCCCAGCGACCTTGCTTCCCCCGGCGAGGAGACCCGCTTTTTCATCTCGGAAGCCGGTATGCACAAGCGCAACCCACCCTGGAAGATCGCGGCCTTCGCGATTGCAGTGATCGCATTGCCGCTCTCGGTCCTCTACCTGCTCGCCGCCTTCCAGGTCGTTCCTCTGATGGTGACGCGGGTGGATTCTTCCGGACGCGAGTTCAAAGAATCGGTCTTCTCCAGCGGCGGCGTTTCCGCCCTGGGCGATCTGCTGACCGGCCGCAGGCGTACCGCGGAGCCGGTGGCGTCCGGCGGGGAATCGCGCCCGGGTCGCGTCCCGCCCAAGGCGCCGGCGGCCAGCCTCAAGACCGTGGACGCGCCCCCAGCTCCTCTTCCACCGCCTTCTCCGTCTCCTTCGCCTTCGTCGAAGACCGCGAGCTCCGCCGATCTGCGCGCCCTCTACGGGGACGGGTCAAAAGGAGACGTCGGTCCGGTCGTTCGCAAGCAGAAAGAGAAGAGGGAGGAGGCCGCCGGCGGCCTTGGCCAGCGGGAGGTAGCGAAAGTCGTTTCGCAAACGCAGCCCGCTTTTCGATTTTGCATCGAGCAGGAGATGAAGAGAAACCCTTCCTTCAGGGGCGGAAAGATCTTCATCAACGCGCTGGTCGGCAGCTCGGGCACGGTGAAGCAGGCGGCGATCAGCCGCCCGGACATCGATTCCTCGAGCCTGGGCCAGTGCCTCAAGAGCAAGGCGCGCCGAATGGTCTTCGCGGCATTCTCTGGAGACGACACCGAAGTGCAGATCCCGCTGATCCTCACCACGTCTCTGTAGTAGATCGCCTTAGGATGTACCTCGGCGAGGTGATCGGTACGGTGGTCTGCGCGTCCAAGTACGAGGGCCTGCAAGGCAAGCCCCTGCTGCTCGTTCAGCCCGTCGACCATCGGCGCAAGCCGTCCGGTCCGGTGGAAGTCGCGGTGGATACGGTTTCCGCGCGTCGCAACGATCTGGTCTACCTGGTGGGAAGTCGCGAGGCGGCGCTCGCGCTCGATCCGTCGTTCGTTCCGGTGGACAGCGCGATCGTCGGGATCGTCGACTCGGTGGACGTATGACCCTTTGCAAGGTGCTCGGCAGCGTCACCGCCACCGCGAAGCACCCCGCCTTCCTGGGGCGCAGACTGATGGTCGTCCAGGCGGTCGATGAGTTGAAGCGGCCAATGGGGTCGAGCTTCATCGCCATCGATCACCTCTGCTCCGCTGGCCCAGGGGATCTCGTCCTCGTCAATCGCGAGGGCGGGGGCATCCGCCAGGTCCTCGGCGACGCCACGCTGCCGATTCGATCCATGATCGTCGGCGTGGTGGATGAGGTCAGCGCCTGATGCCCTTCGCACCGCTTCCGAGACTGCGCTCGCAGGTGGTAGCGATTTCCCGAAGGCTGCACGAGAACGGCTGGGTCGCCAACCACGATGGCAATGCGTCGGTCCGTCTGAATGGGAATCGATTGCTGATCACGTGCAGCTCGGTGTCCAAGCGGGACGTCGAAGACGCCTCGCTGCTGTTGGTGGACATGAGCGGAAACGTGCTCGAGGGTCGCGGCCGTCCTTTCTCCGAATTGGACCTTCATCTGGCCGCCTACCGCAGCCGCCCCGAGATCGACGCGGTCCTTCATGCCCATCCACCGTTTGCCACCGCCTTTGGCCTGGTCGAACAGGAGCTTTCGCCGATCGCGATACCGGAGATCGTCGTCTCGCTCGGGGACCGGATCCCCACCGTGCCGCGTTTCCTGCCGAGGGATCCGGAAGGGGTGAAGCGGATCGAGGCATGCAGCGCCGGGTTCGACGCGATTCTGATCTCCGGCAACGGCGCGCTCACCCTCGGAGCGGACCTTCCCCAGGCACTGCTCCGGATGGAGCTGGTCGAGCACTACGCGAAGATCCTCCACGCCGCCCGGGCTCTCGGTTCTCCTTCGCCACTGTCGTCGAGCGAAGTCGAGAAATTGCTCGAAGCCCGGAAGAAGGCGGGACTTGGCCCGCGCAAGTAACCGCGCCGCGCTGCCCGCGACGGTCGTGGTGCTTGGACTGGTGAGCCTGCTCACCGACTTAAGCTCGGAGATGATCTTCCCGCTCCTTCCCGCATTCCTTGCGGCGCGATTTCCGGATGCGGCGCTGTTGTTGGGGGCGATGGAAGGCCTCGCCGAGCTGGTGGCGGCGCTCTTCAAGTGGTTGTCGGGCCAGTGGGCGGACCGGGCGAAACGGCTGCGCCCCCTGGTGATCTGCGGCTACGCGATCGCGACCGCTGCTCGGCCGCTGATGGCCTTCGCGAGCTCCTGGTGGCAACCGCTGTTGATTCGCGCCACCGATCGGGTGGGCAAGGGCATCCGCGGCAGCCCGCGCGACGCGATGATCTCCTCCTGGGTGCCGGAGGGAGGCCGGGGCAGGGCGTACGGATTTCAGCGGGCGATGGACAACGGAGGAGCGGCGCTCGGAGCGCTCGCTGCGGCCGCGCTGGTGGGCATGGGGATCCAGGTGGAGAGGGTGTTCCTCTTGTCCGCGATCCCGGGTGCGCTGGCCGTGCTCGCGTTGCTCTTCGCCAGGGAGCCGGAAAGCCGGATCGTCGTCAGTCCAGGGCGTCAGGCGCTCGAGCCGGTGCCCCGGCGGTTATTTGCCTACCTGGGTCCGGTGGCTTTGTTCGGTCTGGCCAACTCAACCGATGCCTTTCTCCTCTTGAAGTTGACCGCGGAGGGCGCTCCGGCGCGGCTTTTGCCGTTGGCGTGGCTGATGCTCCAGGCGGTCAAATCGATCATCTCCTTTCCCGCCGGGTGGGTGGCGGATCGGATGGGGAGCGCGCGGGTCGTTGCCGCGGGCTGGGGACTGTACGCGGTCAGCTATCTGGGGCTGGCGCTCATCCACGGCGTGCCCGCCACCTTGGCGGTGATCGCTTTCTATGGCCTCTACCACGGTCTTTCCGAGGGCGCGGAGCGCGCTCTTCTGTCCAGCCTGGCACCGGCTCAATCGCGCGGACGCGCGTTCGGCCTCTACTACACCCTGAGCGGGATCTCCGCGCTCGCCGCCGGGCTGGGTTTTGGTGCGATCTGGAAATGGTTCGGACAGTCGGCCGCCTTCCTTTCCGCCGCGTGGATCGCCGGGGTGAGCACCCTGCTGCTCGTCGCGTTGCTGCCGGTCGCGCGGCGAGGGGTCTCGAGCTCGTAGCGCGATGCTTTGACGAGGGACTGTTTTGCGCTAGACGGATCGCATGGCGCAGTCCGAGGAGCTCGGCCCGGTGGTGGAGGAGATCGCGGATCGGGTTCGCCGCCGACTTCAGGCGGCCCGGATGGGGCGCGAGGAGCCGTGCGCGCCGTCCCCGGCGCCCGCGCTCGCAGCGCCGACCGGGAATCGGGAAGCTGCGGCTGTGCCCGATTGCACCCCCAGCTGCGACGTCTGCCCGATCATCGACAGCTGTGCCACGGTGCTTGGGGTTCGTTCCGGCGCCGCACGGATCGCTCCCGAGGTGATCCGAACCTCCGCCGACATCGCGCCCTATATCGACCACACCCTGCTCAAGCCGGATGCAACCCGCGAAGAGGTGGTCAAGCTCGCCGAGGAGGCTCGCCGTTTCGGCTTTGCGACGGTCTGCGTCAATTCCGCCAACGTGGGAACGGCGGCGAGGATCCTCGCCGGATCAAATACCATCCCGATCGCCGTGGTCGGTTTCCCGATCGGCGCTGCACTGCCCAGCGCCAAGGCGTTCGAGGCGAGAGAAGCAATCCGATGTGGCGCCCGGGAGATCGATATGGTGATCAACATCGGCGCGCTCAAAGGCAAGGACTACGCGCTGGTGATCAAGGACATCTGCTCGGTGGTGGACGCCGCCAAACCCCATCCAGTGAAGGTGATTCTCGAGACGAGCAAGCTCACCCGGGAGGAGAAGATCGTCGGTTCCGCGCTGGCGAAAGCCGCCGGGGCGGCGTTCGTCAAGACCTCCACCGGGTTTGGCGGGGGCGGAGCCACGGCCGAGGATGTCGCTTTGATGCGCAGCGTGGTGGGCGACGATGTCGGTGTGAAAGCCTCGGGGGGCATCCGTACCTCGGAAGACGCGATGAAGATGATCGGGGCGGGGGCCAATCGGATCGGTGCCTCCGCTTCGGTGGCGATCGTCACCGGCGGCAAGGCGACCGCGAGCTATTGACGTGTCAACGTGACAATTTGCGACGCGAAACGGGTTCGGGAGGACGGCCTGCTCGGTCTGCCGAGGCGGGGGCGTTGATATGAATGCCGACGAGGCACGCCTCCGCGCCCAGGAATGGAGCGCCGCGGATCCCGATCCCGAAACGGCGCGCGAGGTCAAAGAGCTTCTCGCTCGCGGGGCGGATGCAGAGCTGATCGAACGCTTCGGCAGCTCGCTGGAATTTGGCACCGCCGGTCTGCGTGGGATGATCGGCGCGGGCCCCAATCGGATGAATCGAGCGGTGGTTCGGCGGACCACGGTGGGTTTGGCGCGCTACCTGAAAGCGCAGATCCCGGACGCGGCTCGCCGAGGAGTGGTCGTCGGGCGGGACGCTCGCCGACTGAGCCGGGAGTTCGCGGAGGACGCGGCCGCAGCCCTGGCCGCCGAGGGGATTCGGGCGTTGTATTTCGCCGATCCCGTTCCAACGCCGGTGACCGCCTTCGCGGTGCGGCATCTGGGGGCGGCCGGAGCGGTGATGATCACCGCCAGCCACAATCCCCGGGAGTACAACGGATACAAAGTCTACTGGGAAAACGGCGCCCAGATCATTCCTCCGCATGACCGCGGCATCGCCTCGGCGATCGAGGCGGTGGAGCCCGCCGACCGGATTGCCTTGCTCCCGCGCGAGCAGGCCGAAAAAGCCGATTTGTGGGCGCCGACACCGGAGAGCGTTGGGGGCGCCTATCTGGAGGGCGTGGCGCGCCTTCGACTGCACCCGGACATTCGATGCGACTTGAAGATCGCCTACACCGCGCTGCATGGCGTCGGGGGCGCTTGGCTTACCGCCGCGATGTCCACCGCGGGCATCGGCGGAATCGAGGTCGTTGCCGAGCAACATGCCCCCGACCCCACCTTCCCCACCGTCGCGTTTCCGAACCCGGAAGAGCCTGGCGCAATGGATCTGACGCGAGATCTCGCCGAGCGTATCCACGCCGATCTGGCCTTCGCCAACGACCCCGACGCCGACCGCCTCGCGGTGATGGTGCGGGATGCGGCAGGCAAGCTCGAGCAGTTAACCGGCAACGAGGTCGGCGTCCTGCTCGGTCACTATCTGCTCACCCATTCCGCGGCGTCTGGTCGAAAGTTTCTGACGATCAACAGCATTGTTTCATCTCCACAACTGGGGGACATCGCCCGACGGCTCGGGGCCCTTCACGAGGAGACGCTGACCGGGTTCAAATGGATCGCCAACCGCGCTCTTCAGCTCGAAGAGGAGATCGGCGCCAGTTTCATCTTCGGGTACGAGGAAGCCCTCGGCTACACGGTCGGAACGCTGGTTCGCGACAAGGATGGAATTGGCACCGCGGTGGCCTTTGCGGAGTTGGCGTCCTGGTGTCGCTCCCGCGGCTCCTCCCCTGCCGAGTACCTGGAGGAGATTCAGCGGCAATTCGGCCTGTACATCTCTGTGCAGCGGAATTTCACCTTCCCGGGCGCGAAGGGCGCCGCGATCATCGCCCAAATCATGGAGGGCTTTCGCCGGGATCCTCCCCGCCGGATTGGGGAGCTTCCTGTCCTGGGGATGAAGGACTACGGCGCCGGTGTAAGTGTTACCGGGGGAAAGTCGCTGCCGATTCAACTTCCCTCTTCGAATGTCATCGCCTATGAACTCGAGGGTGGCTCGCGTGTCACACTGAGGCCGTCTGGTACCGAACCCAAGATCAAATACTATTTCGAGTTGAAAGAGAGCCTGGATGATGGTGAGCGTTCGAGCACGGCGCGCGAGCGTTCGAGCGAAAAACTGCGCCGGCTGGAGGAGGCTTTCATTGCACTTGCACGGAACAGGGGTAACCTTTCGCAGGTGTAAGTCTCATTTGTCCAAAACTACAATTCGGGGAGGAAATGAAATGAGGAAAGTGGTTCAGCTCTTTGCCGTCGTCGGGCTGCTCGCCTGGGTGCCTTTACAGGCGCAGGCGCGCTCGGGCCAAGGATGGTCGGTGCTCACCGGTGAAACGGTCGGCCATAACGCCACCGCCGTTCACGTCCAGGCCGGCTGGCCGGGGATTTCCGCCACATTGCTGCACGGGTACACGCCCAACGTCGACTTCGGCGGGATCTTCACCTTCAACTACGGCGTTGAGGGCGACGTCAACAACGTCCATCCGGAGCTCAAGCTTCAGGGCTTGGCGAAGGCGACCTTGTTGGACACGCCCAAGTACAACCTTGGCGTGTGGTTTGCCCCTGGACCGCTGCTCGCCTTTTACCCATCCACCCCGTTTTTTGGGAGCACCACCACCTTCGGAATTGCGTTTGCGTCAGGGCTCATCTTCGGCTTGCCCGTCACCAATCTGGTTAACGTCGCATTTAATTTCGACCTCCCGATGTTCGTCACCTTTGGCGACTTTGGCAGTTTCACCGTTCCCATCCTCTTCGGCGGCGGCGTCGAATACTTCATCGAAAAAAACATGGCCCTGACGTTCAACCTTCGAATGGGCCCGATCATCTACACAAAGTCCGGTTTCGGTACGAACTTCGATCTGATGGCGCTGTTCGGGCTCGCTTTCAAACTCTAGAAACCGTCTAGCGTAGACATCCGATTGCTCCGCGTTCTGGGTCGAGAAACACCCTGAAGGTGGAGCAATCGCCTTTTGACACAATCAAGCGAAATCCGCAGCGAGAGGTAGGCGTGGCCCCACCCGCGAAAGCGCGTCGTGGGGCTGTGTTGACTCTGTTGGGAGCCCTTCTCCTAGAATGAAGCCATTCCCAACGCGACGTCCGGTCCCCCGGGATGTCGGTTCCTTTCGCGCGGCAAGATGACTCAAGACGCACCCAATTATCAGCTCGTTCGCAAGCTCGGAGATGGCGCCCTGGCGGAGGTGTTCCTTGCCCAGGAGAATGGATCGGACCCACTGGTGCTGTTCCAGCTCCTCGGGCCGGACATCTCCGCTGACCGCGCCACCGCGTCGCGGTTGCTGGAGGACGCCAGCGCTTGGGCCAAACTCGAGCACCCCAACCTCGCTCGCCAGCTGCGGTCCGGTCGCACGGCGGAGGGCTGTATCTATCTCGTCTCCGAATATTTCGAGGGCGAGGATCTGGCGAGCTATCTCAAGACGCATCCGCCGCTGCGCGGGGAGGAGTTGATTCAGCTCATCCTGCCGGTGTGCGCCGCCCTCGACTACCTCCATCAGCGCGGGGTGGTCCATGGCAACATCAGGCCGGCGAATATTCTTCTCCACGGTGGGTTGCGCGCCCTTCAACCCAAGCTGATCGGCTCGGGCTGGGCGTTGCTCGGGGACCGATCGGTCGGCGGCAGCCGCGCCAGCGCGCCCAACGCAAATCACCTGCCTCCGGAATGGTCGCCGAATGGCAAACCCGATCCGCGGTGGGACATCTACGGCCTTGGCGCGGTGATCTACGAAGCATTGACGGGCGAGCCACCTTTCCTCGAGGCGAGCGTCGCGGAAACGATCGAGCAAAGCGCGCGCGAACGCTTTGTTCCGATCGGTGGGCCAAGCGCCTATTTGAGCCCGGTGGTCGAGCGATGTCTCGCCACCCGACCTCAAGACCGCTTCGCCACCGCCGGCGAGGTCGCTGCCGCGCTTCAAAAAATCCGGCCGCCGTCGGCCACCGTGGCCTTCTCGGCCAAGATGCCCGACGGATCGCTCACCCATCCGGCGCGCGAAAAAGAGGGCGACGTCCTGGGCAGCTATCAGCTGGTGAAGCTCATCGGAGAAGGTTCGATGGGTCGGGTGTTCCTCGCCCGGCACGTGAGGCTGGGCAGGCAGGTGGCGCTCAAGGTGATGCGCCCCGAACACCTGAAAACACCGCATCTGGTGCAGCGCTTCTTCCAGGAGGCGCGCTCGGTCAACCAGATCAACCACGAGCACATCGTGGAGGTTTTCGATTTCGTCAACGAGGTCGAAGGTCCCGACGCGGGGCGCGCTTACTGCGTGATGGAACTCTTGGTGGGCGCGAGCCTCGCCGAGTTGCTCCGGAAGCAGCCCCTGGCCATCGAGAGAGCCGTACACATCACCCGGCAGGTCTGCGCCGCGCTGGAGGCGGCGCACCAACTCGGGGTGGTGCACCGGGACGTGAAGCCGGACAACATCTTCATCATCGAGCGCAATGGCGATGTCAACTTCACCAAGGTCCTCGACTTCGGCGTCGCCAAGCTCACCGCGCCGCTCGGAGAAGAAAAGGCATCGGAAACGATCGAGGGGACCATCGTGGGCACGCCGGCGTACATGGCACCAGAGCAAGCGGCGGGTCTGGGTGCCGATCACGGCGCGGACATCTACGGAGTCGGCGTCGTGCTCTACGAGATACTCGCCGGCCACCCTCCATTCGAGTCCACCTCCTTCGGCCAGCTGGTCGTCCAGATCATCACCAAACCTCCTCCTCCGCTTCCGGCGTTCACCCCGGGTGGCGAGCGGATCCCCGCCAAGCTGAAGTCGCTGGCGATGCGCTGCCTGGAGAAAGAGCCTCAAAATCGGCCGCACTCGATGGACGAGCTCAGCCAGCAACTGGAAAAATCGCTCGCACGCTCCGGTTCCGGGTGGCCAAAGCGGTGGGGCAAGGTTTTGGTGGCCGGCGCCAGCGCGCTGCTGCTCGCGAGCGTCGCGGTGGTCACGCTGTCGCGCTCGCGGCACGTCGTTGATCCCGCCCGATCCCCAAATCCAACGACGGTGGAGCTCGCGCCGCCGGATCTCTCACAGAAGGCCTCCTCGTTACCCGACCCGGGCCAGGTCGCCAAACTCTGGACCACCGACCCACCGGAACCGTCGAACAACCACAGCGACGCCCAACCCGCGGCATCGCAGCTTGGCGCGACAGGTCAGGCGATTCCCGCGAAGAGCGCACCCAAACCGATACCGAGGCTGAAGAAGAAAATCTCGGCTGATGGCATCATCAACCCGTTTGAGCGCTAGCGTCTGCCGCTGCTTTCTCGCCCTCTGTCTTCTCGCTCCGTCCGCTTTTGGCGAGCCGCGAAGCACGGATGCCGAGACCGAAAGATTGGCGCGCGCCAGGTTCGCCGACGCGACGAAGGCATTTAACCTCTCTCAATTCGAGATCGCCCTGACCGGCTACAAGGAAGCCTACGAGCTCACGCCGCTCCCCGGATTCCTCTTCAACATTGCCCAGTGCTACCGCCACCTGGGCCAGCTGGCGACCGCCTCGTTTTACTACCGGCGCTACCGGAACGAGGCGGATTTGAGCGCCTCCGACGGGGCGGTGGTGGAGAATCTGATCGCCGAAGTGGAAGCGAAGCAGGCGGAGATCGAGCGCCAGCAGAGGGCCGAGGCAGAAGCGGCAAGGCGGCATGAGCTGGAGATCGCTCGAGCGGCGGCCCTGAAAGCGGAAGCGGAGGAGAAGGGCAGGGCCCTATTGTTCTCGTCGCTTCCGCCCCCGCCGGCTCAGAGCGACTTCATTCTGAAGAAGTGGTGGTTCTGGTCCGGCGTTGGCGTTCTGGCGGGCGGCGCGGTGTATTTGATGCTTCCCGCCCCCCACCCGCGAACCACCAGCCTGGGCAGCGTCAACGCGAGATGAGCGGATCGCCCCCGGCATCTCCGCTCCTCCGGAGAGGTCTGGTCCTCGCCGCCGCCGTTCTCAGCGCGTGGATGACCTCGAGCTGCAGGGACGTGGCGAAAGCCGCCGGAACCTCCGTCTACGTCCGCGTCAACTTCACCTCTGACCTCGTGCTCACCCAGATCCGGTTCTCGGCCAAGACCGACCACGCCTTGTTCGACCCGGTGTTGCGTCCGACCGACGAAATCGGAGGCCCGCTTCCCACCGGGCAGACGCTGCGGATCCTGATGCCGGATTCCCTGGCCGGGCAGACGGTGACGGTCGCTGCCGAAGGCCTGTACCAGGGTCGCGTCGTCAATCAGGACCAGTCGGATGTTCGGGTAAAAAAGGACTACGAGGTCGAAATCGCGCTCACCCTTCCGAGCGCGAGCCCACAGCCCAGTTGCGGCCCGTGCGTCGGGTGCTGCTCCGGGGTGACCTGCGTCACCAGTTACTCGCCGATGAATTGCGGAAACGACCTCATCTGCACGGCGTGTAACCCGACGGTTGCCGACAACTGTTCCACTGGAGACTGTCGGTGTGGGGAACGCGCGGCGTGCTCCGCCTCGCTGGGTTCGGATCGATGCGTCCTTGGCCAATGCCACTGCGGGACGGGCGACCCTTGCCAGCCAGGCCAGGTTTGCAACAACGGTCAATGTCAATGCACCGAGACTTCGTGTCCGAACGGCTGCTGCGCGAACAACCTTTGCGTCCCGCGAAGCGCCGGAGGAGACTCGGTCTGCGGGACCGCGAGCAAGGCGTGCGAGGCGTGCGCTCCCGGGCAGACCTGTACAGGCGGAGCCTGCAGCGACTGTCCAGCCAATTGCCCCAGCGGTTGTTGCTCGGGCGGTACCTGCTATCCGCCGGGCCAGCTCAATTGCGGAATCGGGGGCAGCGCCTGCGTCTTTTGCGACCCGATCGCCTCGGACAGCTGCAATGCACAGGGGTTCTGCGCTTGTGGCACCGGCCTGGCGTGCGCTCCCGGTCAGCACTGCCAAAATGGCGCTTGCAGCTGCGACGCCGCGTCCTGCCCGAACGGCTGCTGCCGCAACAACTTCTGCGAAACACCCGCGGCGAATCCGGATGGTGGAACGGCCTCCTCCTATAGCCTGTGCGGCAAGGCCGGCCGCGCCTGTGCCGCTTGTGATCCGGTCCGCGCCGACACCTGCACCAGCTCCGGCGTCTGCGCTTGCGGCGCCGGTCCGTCCTGCGATTTAGGACAGAAGTGCGCGAATGGAACCTGCGTTTGCGATCCGGCGAACTGCGCAGGGTGCTGCTCATCGGATGGACTGAGCTGTCGAAGCGGCAATCTCGATACCGAATGCGGCAGGGGCGGCTTTAACTGTCAGGCCTGCCCGACCGGGCAGAGTTGCACCGACGGTCGCTGCAGCGACTGCAACCCGAGCACTTGCGGCGGATGCTGTCTGGGATCTTCGTGCCGCCAGCCGACCCCCGGGCCATGTCCGACGGACGGCAGCCCTTGCATCTGCGGGGCTAACGCTGCGTCCTGCCATTCCTGCGCCACCACGGTCACCGACACCTGCAATGCCAATGGGATGTGCGGCTGCGGTGCCAATGGGCCCTGCACACCCGGACAACGCTGCATCGGTGGACGGTGCTTTTGCGATGCGGTGTCCTGTCCGACCGGGTGCTGCGCGAACGGGCAATGCACTCAGCCTTCCGCCTCGCAATGCGGAACGGCTGGAAGCAGTTGCTTTGCGTGCAGCGCCGTTCTGGCGAACAACTGCGGCTCAGATGGAAGCTGCCGCTGCGGGAGTGGACCCGCCTGCGTTAGCGGCCAGCAGCGCTGCCTTTCGAGCGGCTGCGTCTGTGACGCAGTCTCGTGCCGTTCCGGCTGCTGCAATGCCAATGCACAGTGCCTGACGCCAGGATTGAACAACTGCGGCGCGATGGGGTCGAGCTGCGTTTCGTGCGATCCCATCCGAGCCGACCGATGCCGGAATGGCTCTTGTAGCTGCGGCACTGGCGGAATCTGTGCCGTAGGTCAGCACTGCGTCAGTGGAATCTGCCGCTGCGACGGGACTTCGTGCGCCAGCGGGTGCTGCACGGCGGGCAACTCGTGCATCAACCCGACCACCAGAGACCAGTGTGGCATCGGTGGCGCACGATGCGTCTCGTGTGGCACTCGATCCGACCGCTGCACGGGTGGCGCGTGCCAGTGCGGTACCGGCAGTCCATGTACATTTCCTTTTCCAACCTGCACGAGCACCGGCTGTCAGTGAGTTGCTTATCTGCTCTCTGCTTCGAACGGAACGCCCAGCGCCGCCGGTGCGCGGCTCTTCGCGCCTTGCGCCGCGAGCACGAGTAGGGTGAGTAGATAAGGCAGGGCGAGCAAAAAGCCCTGGGGAACGATTTTCAGGACGGTGGGAGCCGAGGAGGCAAGGCCGATTCTCAGCGCATTGCCGGCGGCGAAGAACGCCGCGGCGCCGAACGCTCCCAGAGGAGTCCATCGCCCGAACACCATCGCCGCCAGCGCGATGAATCCCAGGCCTGCCGGCATGTGCTGCTCGAATCGGTCCAATGTCGAGGTGGACAGCACCGCGCCGCCAAGCCCGGCGAGAAGTCCGCCGCCGATCACCGTGGCGTAGCGCAAGCGGGCCACCGAGACTCCCAGCGTCGCCGCGGCGATCGGTTTTTCGCCGATCGCGCGGATGCGCAAGCCGGCGGGGGTGCGAAAGAGCACGAGATGGAAGACCAGTGGCAACGCGATCGCGAGATAGGTCATCGCGGAATGACCGGACACCACGCGGAGCAGGGGAAGAGAGTCCAGGCCGGCCACCGTCCAGCGGTGAAGCTGCGCAATCGGCGGCGTCCCGGTAGGCGAGTACCGGGTTTCGAGCAGGAAGGTCACTCCCGCGAGCGCAACCAGGTTAAGCGCCATCCCCGAAACCACCTGGTCCGATCGCCAGCGGATCGAAAGATAGGCGTGCACGCTCGCCAGTGCCGCGCCGGCCAGCATCCCCGCGCCCACCGCCACGCCGGTGGGGATGATCAACGCCGCGATCGCAGCGGCGAAGGCGCCGACGCGCATCATTCCCTCCACGCCGATGTTCACGATTCCTGAGCGCTCGGAGAGGACCGCTCCGAGCGCGGCGAAGACCAGGGCCGGAGCGTAGTCCAGCGTCGAAAAGAGAATCGCCTCGATCACTTCAAGCACGCGGCGCCTCCGCTTCCGAGACCGTGCGCTTTGCCGACCGGCGCAGGAAGCTCTCCCAGATCAGCCTTCCGGCGACGAACAGCAGCGCCAATCCCTGGATCAGCTCGGGGAAGCTCTTCTGAACGCCGAGCAGCTGCATTCGGGTGCCTCCCGCCCTGAGCACGCCGAAGAAGACCGCGGCGATGCAGACGCCCAGGGGGTGGTTCTGACCGATCAGCGAGATGGCGATTCCGTCAAAGCCGTAGGACGCCCCCAGCGTGGCGGGAAATTTGTGCTCGGTTCCGAGGACCCAGACCGCCCCCGCGGTTCCGGCGAGCGCGCCGGCCAACGCCATCGTCTGATAGACGCGGGCGCCGACTTCGATCCCCGAGGTGCGCGCCGCGGCCATCCCCAGTCCCACCGCGCGCGTTTCGAACCCATGGGTGGTCCGTTTGAGCCAGAACCAGACGGCGAACGCCGCGCCGAGCGCGAGCGGGAAGCCGGCGTTCAACCGCGACAGGCCCCCGAGGATCCGCGGAAGCTCCGCCGTGGCCAGGATTTCATCGGTTCCCGAGCGCGACAGATCGCCCGATGCGGTGGCGCGCAGCGGGCCCACCACCAGCCAGTTTTCGACCAGGCTGACGGCGACCCAGTTGAGCATGATCGTGGAGATGACTTCGTGCACCCCCCGCCGCAGCTTGAGCACCGCGGGAAGCAGCGCATAGAGGGCTCCGGCCAGGGCGGCGCCGGCGATCGCCGCGATCGGATGCACTCCGGTCGGCAGGGTTACTTTGGCGCCGATCACTGCCGCGGTGATCGCCCCCACCGTCATTTGTCCCTGGGCACCGATGTTGAACAGGCCGACGCAGAAGGCGGCGGAGACGGCAAGGCCGGTGAAGGTGAGCAGCGCTGCTTTGGTCGCCGATTCTCCCCACGCCCGCGTCAAGACCGACCAGTCGCCGGTTGCGAGAAAGCTCGGAATGTCCCCCAGCCCGCCCCAGATCATTTGCAGATAGGCCTCCGAGGCGACGCCGAGATCCGATCGGCTGAGCGCAATGGCGACGAAGCAAACGAAGAGCGCCAGCGCGACGGAAAGCAATGAAGGCAGCGCCTGCCGTGTCCAGGAGAGCATTCCCGTCCGCGGCGGTTGCCTAGGCATCGGCCCTCGGGGTGCGGGGTTCGCGCTCGCCCTCGCCCTCGCCCTCGGCGCCCATCATCAGCTGTCCCACGCGCTTCTCGTCGAACTCGTCGCGGCCCAGCTCCCCGGTGACCCGGCCTTCGAAGAGCGTGTAGAGCCGATCGGAGAGAGCGAGCACCTCCTCGAGGTCGAGGGAGATGAGCAGAATTCCTGCTCCCTGCTCTCGCGCGGAAAGCAGCCGGGCATGAACCGCACGCACCGCGGAGATGTCCAGGCCCCGAGTGGGTTGGACCACGACCAGGAGCTTCGGTGCGAAGTCCATCTCGCGCGCGAGGACGACTTTCTGCTGGTTCCCTCCGGAGAGCGACCCGATCCTGGCCTGGGGATCGGGCGGGCGCACGTCGTATTCCTCGAGCAGCTTCGCGGCGCGGGCGCGGCGACCGGCGAAATCGATCAATCCCCGCCGGGCGAACGGGGGTTGCCGATCTCGGCCCAACGCGACGTTCTCTTCCGTCGTCATCGGGCCGATGATCGCCTGCACCAGGCGATCCTCGGGAACGTAGGCCAACCCGTGGCGGCGGATCTCTCCAATCGAAAGACGGTGCAGCGGCTCGCCGCCAAGGCGAACGACGCCGGATGTGGGTTGCTGCAGGCCGATGATCGCTTCGGCAAGCTCGCGCTGGCCATTGCCGTCCACTCCGGCGATCCCCACCACTTCGCCGGCGGAAACCCTCAAGGAGACGCCGCGCAAGGCAAGAACACGGTGAGCGCCCAGCACCCGCAAGTCTTCGATTTCCAGGAGCAGCCCGCCCCGGCCCTGGTGCGCGCTGGAGGTGGATCGCGGTGTGCCGGCGTCCCCGACCATCATTGCCGCCAGCTCCCGCTCGTTGCTGTCTTTGGCATTTACTTGCGCGACGAGCTTTCCACGCCTCATCACGTAGATGCGGCCGGCAACCGCGAGAACTTCGCGCAACTTGTGGGTGATCAGGAGGATCGTGTGCCCGGCCGCAGCGAGCTCCCGCATCACCGAGAACAAATCCTCGCATTCCTGCGGCGTCAACACCGCGGTGGGCTCGTCGAGGATCAACACCCGCGCTCCGCGGTAGAGCACCTTGATGATCTCCACTTTCTGTTGCGAGCCGACGGTGAGATCCTCGATCACCGCTTCCGGCTGAAGTGAAAACCCGAAAGCGTCGCACGCCTTGCGGACGGCAATCTTCGCGGCGTCGAGATCGAGAAAACCGAGCCGGCGCGGCTCGCTGCCGAGCACCACGTTCTCCGCAACGGTGAGCGGGGGAATGAGCATGAAATGCTGGTGGACCATCCCGATTCCCCGGGCGATCCCATCCCGCGGGCTGCGGAAGCGGACCGGCTGCCCGTCGATCAGGATTTCGCCCCCGTCTGGCTGATACAGGCCGGAGAGCACGTTCATTAAAGTGGACTTCCCGGCGCCGTTCTCTCCGACCAGTGCGACGATCTCTCCCGCTTGAAGCTCGATCGACACCCCGTCCACCGCCAGCACCGGGCCGAAGCGCTTCGAGATATTTTGCAGCGAGATCAGGGCAGGGCCTTAAAGGAGGAGAGCTCGGCGATGTTCGATGGCACCTTGATTTCACCGGAGATGATCTTCTGCCGCAGGGCTTCCACCCGCTGCAGCGCGGCGACCTTCCCCGGAAAATCGATCCTCACTTCGGCATACGAGACGCCGCGATCCTTCACTCCCAGCGCGCTGTTTCCCTCCTCGAACCGCCCGCGAACCAGATCGCGGGTCGTTTGATAGACCGCCAGATCGACGCGCTTGATCATCGAGGTGAGCACCGCTTCGGGCGCGAGCGACCATTGGTCCGAATCAACGCCGATCACCCACGCGCGTTTGCCCGCGGCCCGCGCCTCCTTGACCGCCTGAATCACCCCCAGCCCGTCGGAGCCGGCGGCGTGGAAGATTACGTCGGCCCCCTTGGCCAGCATGTCCTGTGCAACCTGCTTGCCCACCGCGACGTTGTCGAAGCTTCCAGTGTAGCTGATCAAGGTTCTGGCGGATGCTTCCGGATTCGTGGTGGCAATCCCGGCGCGAAACCCCGCCTCGAACTTCTTGATCAACGGAATCTCCATTCCTCCCACGAAGGCAATCCGCTTCGCTTGGCTCGCCAGCCCGGCCAGGGCCCCGACCAGGTAGCTGCCCTCTTCCTCCCGGAAGATCACCGTTCGCACGTTCGTGGCGGAGTAGGGCTTGCCTTGAGCATCGAGCAGGGGGCTGTCGATCAAGAGGAACCGGGAGCCCGGATTGCGCTTGGCAACGGTTTTCACCGCGTTCTCGAGCATGAAGCCGGTGCCGATCGCCAGCGCCACGCCCTGGTCCACCAGCAGCTGAAGATTGGGCTCGTAATCCTCCTGCGCCTTGCTCTGCAGCACCAGCGGTGAGATCGGCAGCGGCTCGATCGGGGGCTCGAGATTCGCCAGGTCCGGAGAAATCGACGACTTGATCTCCTCCGCGGTCGCGGCGCGGTACCCCGAGCCGGTGAACTTCTTGCCCGCCGCCCACAGCTCCAGACCGCGCAGCGCGGAGTCGTTGAATGATTGATCCCC
>WNEZ01006238.1_pt1 | contig 17322 bp, 20 predicted proteins | sample 5400521 | NCBI WGS metagenome assembly WNEZ01 (sample SAMN13153339, study PRJNA577476) | soil metagenome | isolation source: 120 cm saprolite under Douglas fir tree site 2 hole 1 replicate 1 | place: USA:California | collected 2015-04-18
TTGACTGAGCGCTTTGAAAGTTCTGATTTCGGACCCGATCGATGACGAGGGCGTCAAGATTCTCTCAGACGCAGGTTTTACGGTCGACAACCAGCCGGGGCTCGACAAGCAGAAACTTGCTCGTATGATCGGCCAGTATGACGTGTTGATAGTTAGGGGTAGAACAAAAGTCGACGCCGGTCTGATTCTAAATTCTAAACTGAAGATTGTCGGACGAGCCGGTGTTGGCCTAGACAACATCGACCTTCAAGCGGCTAAAGAGAAGGGAATCACAGTTCTCAACACACCAAGCGCGCCTACAACCAGTGTTGCAGAACTGACCGTCGGACTAATGCTCTGTCTTCTCCGCAAGATCCCGTTCGCGGACCGGAGCATGAAGGAGGGCCGGTGGATAAAGAATCAGCTGATGGGCGAAGATTTGCAATCGAAAAGGATCGGCATTATCGGACGAGCTGGACGGATTGGCAACGAAGTTTCACGAATTCTAACTGTGGGATTCCAAGCGGACGTTCTCGGCTACGACGTCATCAGGCCTCGCGGGGTCCCGGGATTGAGCTATGAGATAACAGACTCGATCGATGATCTCCTTCAGCGATGCGACATAGTGACAGTCCATGTTCCATATTCTCCCCAGACTCATCATCTACTAAATGAGGCACGGCTGAGAATCATGAGGAAGGGATCATACCTTGTAAACACTTCAAGGGGCGACATTGTCGAAGGGCAGGCTCTGCTCAGACTATTGAAGGAAGGGCACATCGGGGGCGCGGGGCTCGACGTGTTTCACTTGGAGCCACCGGTGGATGATTGGGAGAAGGAACTTGTCAACCTTCCTAGTGGGACGACAGTCGTCACTTGCCACATCGGGGCGGAGACCCGGCAGGCCCAGAGACGAGCTAGCATGGAGATCGCAGAGAGAATCAAGGCTGAGGCTATCCGCATGCAATCAGTAGCCTGACTGGCTCCGGACAAATCTGTCTGCGAAAGACGACGCTTACTACTTTTCAGAGTAGAGAAGATAGAATTCTCTGAGGATAATGCTTCGAATCAACTAGCTTCTCTTTTCTGTTATCTTTTCTTTTTCTGCTAACTATTTTTTTCTATTATCTTTCTCTCGACCCCCCCCGGGGCATGCCTGAACAAAAAAACTCCTTCACACTCTTCACGAGACTTCGGGACCCAGTCCGATCACAGGAACTTAGGGATATACACGGTTGATGAGACGTGGAAACGCGATCGCGTCCCGGATATGCTCAAGCTTGCAGACCCATGAGACAACCCGTTCCAGTCCCATTCCGAATCCCGAGTGAGGGACGCTTCCAAACTTCCGTAGATCTAGGTACCATGCGTAGCTCTTCGGGTCCAACCCTTCCTCTCTGATCCTCGCAATCAACGCGTCGTAGTCCTCGATCCGTTGCCCTCCGCCGGTAATCTCGCCGTAGCCTTCCGGAGCCAGGAGGTCCACAGATAGTGTGACTTCGGGGTTCAACGGATCCGGCTTGTGATAGAACGCCTTCGCCTTCTTCGGATACCGCGTAACAAAGAATGGACGATCAAAGTGTGTCGTCAGAATCTTCTCTTGCTCATACCCCAGATCATCACCCCATTTGATCTCCGATTTTTCTTCACCTATCATCTTGAAAGCGTCGTCGTACGTGATTCTCGGAAACGGGGGCTTGACCCTCTCGAGGTCCTCCCTCTTTCTCTCGAATAGAGCCAACTGTGTGCTCGTTCGCTCCAGCAACTGCCCAACAACATGGCTCAACATCTGCTCCTCAACCTCCATTATCCCGTCCAACTCAACATACGGGGCTTCTGCTTCGAGATGCCAATATTCTGTGAGGTGCCTGCGCGTACGGGATTTCTCCGCCCTGAACGATGGCGCGATAGTGTAGATCTTCCCCACGGCGGCGATTAACGCTTCAGCGTACAGCTGCCAGCTCTGGGTAAGGTATGCCTTCTCATCGAAATATTTCACTTCAAAGAGAGTCGAGCCGCCCTCAACAGCTGCTGAGGTTAGAGTTGGAACTTGTACTTCCAGGTAATCGTGAGAGTCAAGCCACGAGCGAGCAGCCGAGAGTATGACCGCGCGGACCTTGAGAACTGCGCGCATCTTGTCACTCCGGACAAAGAGATGCCTCTTATCCAACAGAAAATCGGGTCCCTGAAACTGCTTCGCAATCGGAAACTCCTCCAAGGCCGCGGAATCCACCCGGCCCGTGTGGACAACGATCTCCCTTCCTCCTTGAGCTCGGGGATCTGTTTTTACCTCGCCTTCAATCTGAACGCTCGACTCTACTCGAGTCGAGAGAAAGAGATCGAATACTTTCGCATCAACTTCGCCCTTCCGGACAGTACACTGCACAACGCCTGAGCCGTCTCGAATAAAGAGGAAGACGATTCCGCCGCTGGAGCGTTTGTTCTGGAGCCATCCTCGAACGAGAACCTCTTTACCGTCCAGGCTACCTGTGAGAACATCCTGGACCCGGACAGCTTCCTCCAACCAAACCACACCAGATGAGCGCGCAGAACGACGGGAATGGATTATTTAAGAATCCCAGAAACCAGTTTAGGAGCGGAACGATTGTCAGATACTCAAGAGAAGACCACTAAACGTCTAGCTGAACTCAAAGCCTATCTAGAAAAGAAGGTCGCAGAACACCAGAACGAAATCCACGACCTACAATCGTTCCTCGAAACAGTGGACAATATCCTCGCAGAGAAGAGCTATCGCCGAGTCCAACTACCGAAATCTATTCCAGAGCTCCCACCCGCGATCGACTCGAATCCGCCCCAGACTATCAGAACGATCAGCGGAGTCCTCCTTGCTGATATTTTCGTTGAAGGCCAAGACATTCGGATCGTTCCGTCGAAGGATATCAAGTTCGACGCAAACGCTCCGCCCCTTCGATCATTTCTAGTCGGCAAGGTTCTCGAACCCTTGCACGTGAAGGACGAGGAATCTACAAGAAAGCAGGAACTCTCACCTGACCACGTTCTCTCATATGAGATAGATCGTGAAGCCAATTCTCTGAAACAAATCCATGTTAAGAACTACGGCGATGAGCGGAGACTCAACGAGCTGAAGAATGCGCTCCGCTGGACTTTCAGAAGAATGTATGAAAAGACGATTGGGACGCAGTAGCGTGTCAGGATCCACCGACTGAGCGATTCTGCAACTCGCTCATGGCAACCCCCGCGTAATCCACTCCGTAGGTTCGCTGCAGATAATCCCTCAAAGCCATAGCCGACCTAGCTTCCGAGATGAAACCCTCCTTGGGGAACTGGAAGCTCTGGGTTGAGCCGCAGGACTTGCACCTGGCTACCACGCTGTCATAGATGACCCCACCGCTTCGACCGAAATCGTGATCGACCGGCTCCAGGGGACCACCACAATGACACTGAGTCTTCAAGACAGTCGCGTAAGTAGCTTGTATTTCGCGGAAATGCCCGTCGGCATCCTGTAAGAGCTGGCCCTTCAGCTGCGCATATTTTTGATCATTAGCTAGCTCAGGTCTCTCCTGCTCGATCTTGCGGAGACCGAATGCAAGAAGATAGGCCATCGGGTTCTCTGGAGTAGCCATGAGAAGAAACCGTTAGACCATTTGAAAAGAGGAGATTGGTACCTTTGCCTCCGCGGACGGGTTCTAAGAATCCCCGGGTTGCTACTCTAAACCTCTCGAAAGCCCGAAACTGGGCTTGGCCTGCCGCAGAATTCCGCATCCCGACCTTTTCAGCGAGCAAACCTTAAGAAACGCCTTTTTCCAAGTACTCATGATCCGAATTCAAAGGTTTGAATGAAATGTCAGCACAAACAACCGGGGGAGTTCCCATCTATATCCTGAAGGAAGGGACGGGACGATCTACTGGGAAAGAAGCCCAGAGAAACAACATTACTGCCGCAAAAATTATCGCCGAAACAGTCAGAACGACTCTTGGTCCGAGGGGAATGGACAAGATGCTCGTCAGCACCATAGGCGATGTGACCATCACAAACGATGGCGCGACAATAATGAAAGAATTGGACGTGCAGCACCCAGCTGCCAAAATGCTGGTTGAAGTCTCCAAGACCCAGGACGACGAAGTAGGAGACGGAACAACTACCGCTGTCCTATTGTCTGGAGAGTTACTGGAAAAAGCTGAGAAACTCCTGGACAAAGACGTCCATCCTACCGTTATCGTTGACGGTTACAAGAAAGCAGCCGAGAAAGCGATAGAGATTCTCGACAAACTCTCGTTCCCCGTCACAGAGAAGGACGATGCAACGCTACGTCAAGTCGCTATGACATCGATGTACAGCAAGGGAATAGTTGTGGCGAAGGAGCACTTCGCTGACATTGCCGTAAAGGCTGTCAAGCAAGTTTCAGAGAAAGTCGAAGGAAAAATCAAGGCTGACATCGATCTAATCAAGATCGTGAAGAAGCATGGCAAAGGTCTCGAAGAAACAGAACTCGTAAAAGGTATTGTCATCGACAAAGAAATCTCTCATGCTCAGATGCCGAAGAAGATAGAACTCGCAAAGATAGCCCTGCTCAACGCCAAACTGGAAAATGAGAAAACAGAATTCGACGCGAAGATCAACATTAACAACCCTGACCAGATGCACCTCTTCATCGAGGAAGAGGAGAAGATGTTGAAAGACATGGTTTCGCAGATAGAAAAGACCGGCGCTAACGTCGTCTTCTCAGAGAAAGGAATAGATGATGTCGCCCTGCACTTCCTGGCGAAGAGCGGGATCGCCGCTGTCAAGAACGTGAGTAGCGGGGACCTTGAGAAGTTGGCCAAAGCTACTGGCGGAAGAATAGTTTCCAGCGTGAAAGAGCTCACCAAGGATGCTCTGGGGGAAGCGAAACTCATAGAGGAAGTCAAGATTGGCGAGGACAAGCTCGTCTACGTGCGCGACTCAAAGAATCCCAAGGCAGTTACAATCGTGGTCCGCGGAGGCACCGAACACGTGGTCGACGAAGCTGACAGATCTCTCCACGACGCACTGTCTGTCGTAAGAAACGCTCTCGAAGATGGAAAGATCCTCGCAGGCGGAGGCGCTCCTGAAGCAGAACTTGCAAAGCGCCTGAGAGAATACGCTGTTAAAGTCGGTGGACGGGAACAGCTCGCAATAGAAGCTTTTGCTGAGGCGATGGAGGCAGTGCCCACGACCCTCGCAGAAAATGCAGGACTCGACCCTATCGACATACTCGTCGAGCTGAGATCGAAACATGAGCGAGCAGCTAACCCATGGTTCGGCGTCGATGTTTATTCAGGGGAAGTCAAGGACATGAAGAAGATGAACGTCCTCGAACCCCTCAGAGTCAAGGCGCAAGTCGTAAAATCGGCCTCCGAAGCCGCATCCATGATTCTCAGAATAGACGATGTAATAGCGTCAAAGGGAGTCGATAAGGGCGGCCCTGGCGGCGGAAAGGGCGGTCCGGGTCCTGGCGGGGACGACGAGTACTAGTCGACTCGACTCCTTCTCCCACTATCTAACCGATAGCTAAGATCCCAGTTGACTCTACGCGTCCAGCAGTCTCTTCCGAATGTTGTGGAGAATGTTCGGCGGAGTCCATACAGAGAACACGCGCACGTATCTTGGTGACGCAGCCTTCTTCAGAACTCGTGCGGACCCTTTCTCTAGGTACCCGTTTACGAATGCCTCAACGTATCCCAGCAAAGCATTGTTGAACGGCAACCAATAGTGGCCGGAGTAATACAGGAATTCGGCAACATCCCAACCATAATCCCCCTTGTACCTTGCCTGTTCTAGATCGACGAGAGTGACTCCGCCATCGCGGTCGATGATGAAGTTCTCGGGTTTTGTGTCTCCCAAGGCTGCCTCTAGCTCATGCGCGTTGGCCATTAGCAATCCTGCCGTGCGGGCTGCCTCTTTCTCGCGCTGGCCGATCTGACTTGTTTGGGCCAGCTTCACTAGAAGAGTGGATAATCCGTCGCCTGGGATGAATGAGAAGAGAATGGATCTCGACTTCGTGTCGGCGCCAAGAATCTCTGGAACGCTCAATCCTCGTTTGGAAAGGAGGTAGTTGAACGCGTATTCCGCCTCCATTCGTCGGCGGCCTGAAATCGAGAAGCGAACGCTGCCGAGTCCGTAGAGGCTGAGTGTGACCCATTTGAGTGAAATCCAGTTCGTGTAGCGTTTCGCAACGAACTTCTCACCATCAACGTTGACGAGAAATACGTCGTTGACGAAGCTTCCGATTCTTCTTATCGAAATGCGTCCGCTAGGCCGGTAGGTCCGGACAAGCTTCAGAATCTGATCTGTCTCTTCTGGAAAGACTCGCTACCTTCCTAACTGGAACCTGACTGGCCGGGGACCAGTTCTCCTAAATATGCTGGATTGAACCGGACCCCGATTAGAGCGAATTGGGATCAAAACTTTCCGATTCCCACAATCGCAGAAATTTTCTAATCTGCTCCCTAGTATCCTTCCTACTGTTTCTGATCGGCTCGCTTCACTTCCTTTCGTACCTAGTGACCTATTCTGTCCGTCCGGGAAGCGCGCAACTAGGTCTCACTGCCCTGCAACTAGGCCTGACTAGTACCATCGTGGTTTCGCTCGTAGCAATCCCGCTTGGCTACGCCTACATGTACTTCTCTGGAGGATTTGTCTCTACAAGGGCGATCAAGCTCTATCTCATGATCACTCGAGGAACAAACATTGTAACTTCGAAAGTCTCAGAGTTAGAAGCTATCAAGGCTGGAAAAGGAGCCAAGCTGAATCTCCGCCGGCAGTTGACTTACTTCCCAATTATTCTTGCCGTCGTCATCTCCTTTGCTATCTATTTGTCCAAACACCGTATGCCGGTTGTTTCATCACTCGCGAAAACGTCGGATGTACTCTCCTTGATCACAGGAGACTACATCACACTAACGGTGATCGGGTCTCTAATGGTTCCGGTAGTTGCTCTGGCCCTACCTTACCTCGGGGGCTTGAGACTGCGAACAATAGATGCGGGTCCTTTTCATACGACAGTTCTCTCCCTCGTCGTCGGGGTGTCGGGAGGCTTCACTCTTCTGTACTCAATAGAGACTCAGCCAACCATCAGCCTTCTGACCCACTGGTCGTTATTGTTCATGGGTGTCTGTTGGTGCTTTGCAATTGGCTGCAGCCTAGCGGCTGATCCAGCGAACAGGCAGATCGTCAAGAGCGTACTGTCGGAGAAGACATCGTCTAAACTGATATCGTCTAAGATATGGCTTCAAAGTGCACAGGGCCAGTTTAGGGAAGTCTAGGCCGTTTTTCGAGATACTGTTTTTATACGTTCAACGGGCGCAAAACCCTTGGCATTCTTCTTGGACAGAGTTCCCACCGGCATCAAAGGCTTGGATGAGCTTCTAGGAGGAGGGTTTCCGGACGGACGATGCATTCTAGTCGTCGGGAGCCCCGGTTCAGGCAAGACTACCTTCGCCTTACAATATCTCTACCACGGTGCAATGTTGGGCGAAACGGGACTCTACGTAACTCTGGACGAACATCCTGATCACGTGAAGAGAAACCTTCAGTCCTACGATTGGGACATCGATGGGATGGAGAAGAAAGGAAAGTTGCTATTCATAGATGCCAGCGGTTTGAGAAGAGCTGGAGTAGAAAGCAGCCGTCTGTCACCGTATGGAGGGTCCCCAACGGATGTTTCCGACTTTACAGAACTTCTGAAGACCATCAACAAAGTTGTGGAGGGAGAGAACGTCCGACGCATCGCCTTGGACCCCGTTACTTCTCTGATGCTCCGTTACGTCGAGGAACTAAAAAAGCGGAGGGCCACTGTCGCCTTTTTCGACGCTCTTGCGGATTCCGGCTGCACCTCACTGATAACCAGCGAACTGAAGACATCACTCATGGATAGACGATTCCAGCTAGAGGAATTCCTCTCTCAAGGAGTCGTCCTTCTCCACACTCTCTTTCACGAAGGAAATGTTGTCAGGGCGGTCCAGATAGAGAAGATGCGCGGAATTTCTCACGACACACAAATCCGCCCATACCAGTTTGGGGTCACGGGAATAGAAGTCTTCCCGAGAGACAAGGTATTCTAGAGATTGCTACTGTTTGGGTTTCTTCGAGTAGAAGATGATGCCTCTTCCAGCCTCGATCCCGAACAGAACCCATCCCTCGACGTGGGGCCTTGATCTAAGTTTCGTAATCCTCAACCTTCTCTTTCGCAACCCGCCTTCCTCGAATGCCTCCATCTGAACAACACAGTCAGCCATCTCCTCCAATTGTCGCTGAACCATCCCATCCAAGCTCGGCCCAAACGTAAAGACAGCCTTTCCTCCTATACCTCGGACCTTTGCACCAACCGACTGAACGAAGGAAATAATGCTCTCCGGTTTAGCTTTCGAAGCAAGTGGCATTAGTGAGTCAAAGTACAGATTCGTTCCCTTAAGGTTCGAGGGAAGTGAAGAGGAAATCTTGATCCCAAGACTAGTGAGGTCCCCGATAGAGGAAACAGAATACTTCTCAGATGACTCCCGGCCTGCCTCCGCAGAGTACGCGTCAATAAAGCTCAGCAAGCCTTTTTGTTCGTAACCAGTTACATCAAGACTCATGGCGTTCATTCCGGTTCGAACATTTGACGGAAAGTCGCCAGTGGTGACGAATACGCATGGTTTGCCTTTCCTCAAGTCCTCGTACATCATCTGCTCGGATAGGAGCGACTTCCCCGAACCGGTGTTCCCTTCAACCGCCATGACGGTTCCACCGTTAAGGTCCCCACCGGTCAATGTGTTGAAGTGGTCAAACGGTACCAGGTAACTCTTCCTCTTTCTTCTACGGTAATAGAACACTCCCCCAAAGGTTCCAGCAGCCGCGGCTGCAGCATATGGAAGCAAGTTGAGCGTTGTAGTCAGCAAGGGATTAGGCCGGATGAGGGTGAAGCCCACCGCTCCGTTCATACTGTAGGCGATGTTGTTCTGCGAGTCGATGACGTCCACATTGATTTGGTATACTCCAGTAGTCGAATTATTTGGGTAGAACCAGTCCGTGGTATAGGTGAATGTGGTCGGCGATAAGCCTTGAGACTTGAGCATTAAGAGATTGGTGGCCTTGGGGACGGAGTTGAATGATGGATCTGTTATGGTAAGGTTGACTCTTCCATTCAGAATGTCTTCTGGAAAGGTGAAAGTGACCTGAGCAAGGACATAGACGACATTATTCGGGTATGATGCACTGACGTTGAAACTCGTCATGGGAACCTGAGCTCGATCTTGAATTTGAAGAGAGCTTCCTAGAGCAACATACCCAGACAGAGGCACAAGTAAGTAGGACGGTGTCTGAGAGGAGCCCCATGACAAAGTAATGCTGGCGTTTGTTGAACCCACCACGGTCGCGTTCACAGAAATCGAAATCTGGGACTCGAAAAAGAGAGGCTGAGAAACAATGGGCAGGGTTATGTTTGCGAGTGTCTGGATTCGAGTCAGCGACACATTTTGCAATGAGGAGGGAAAGGTGAAGCTTCCACTGGGGAGAGATTGATGTAGTACGCCCTGCATTAGGGTCCGAACACCGCGAGTGCTGTTGGACGAGAGCCAGAGGCTGAACGTTAACGTGCCTGCAATTGTTGCCGAAGGCGGAGGAAGGAGGATGGGTTGATAGGCGAAGACGAGAGGGCGACGAGTGAAATTGATTCTTTGGGGAGTAACGTTCTGGGGAGAACTGAGTGTCAGGTTGTTAGGTGCGGTGGAAAGGAAGAATCTCCTGTTGACAATCGGGGTGAGACTCGTAGGGGCTTGAACTGCGCCGGCACGGGGAAGGTCAAGGAGCGTTGTAAGGACAATGAAGGACAGTAGAACGATGATTATTGTGCGCGTTCCCAATTTCTCGTGAAGAGAGTGCTGCCTAGGCTAAAAAAAGCCTCTGAGAGAAAAACCATAGATTTCACATAAATGAAAGGGGAGTGAATTCGAGAAGAGGAGCGCTAGGCGAGCTACGCTTTGCCTATGCGGAAGACTGAGGTTCCGCAGTTAGGGCAGACGCCTTTGACGGCTGGTTTGCCGTTCTTGAGCGTCACGTTCTGTGGGTCTTTGATTTCTATGCTTGTCTTGCATTTTACGCAGTATGCTGTCGGCATTTTGTTCTCAACTGAGCGCGCTTGAGCATGGTTCGGGTATAAAACACTCACGCAGAAAGGCGAAGACCCCACGAGGGATTCGGGTGAAATGGCGGGTATTCCGCGCTCGTTGGTGCGAGCTACAGCTGAATATACTTGATTCTTACGAATACTATGGGCTTCTGACTCTAATGAGTGAAATTACTCATAATATGAGCGAAAATGTATCCACCGTGAAAACGCCTCTGGAAAGGCTTTCCCCTCAGGGGGACCCTTAGGATCGAGAGAGTCCTTCAGGGTTCTCTCTTTGAACGTCGAATTAGAGTGTCGTATGCATCTTTGATTTGTCTCTGAATTGCATAGTTGCGGAGCTTCTGGGCCCACGTCTGTTCGAAGAGTTCCCTCATGCTTCCAGATCGGTTCTCTTGCCGTTCTCCATTAGCCTACTCACGAGGGCGTTGAACTCTTCGAAGCTCGGAGGCTCTTGATGCATTCCCTTCTCGCGTGCCTCTTTCTGACGCTCCTTGACCAACCGTGAAGCTGCCCTCACAGACTTCTGAAGCAGGAGGTCGATTCTCTCCCCGAATCCATGTTGCATTCTAGTCTTCCCCTCTACCAATAGTGGTTGTGAGCGTTCGTGGTTTGAGAGTCAAGAGTGGTCTTACGTGAGAGTGGCGCAAGGAAGAGCAAAACTCGTCGCATGGAACTTTAGAGCCTTTTGGTGAAGATCAGTGTCCCTTCAGGGGACGAGAATCGTCTTGATAGCAGTCTTCGATGTCCTCGCGAATTCCATCGCCTTCTCAGCGTCTCTGAGCTTGAAACGATCTGACACCATGCTCTTCAAGTCCAGTCTCTTCTCAGAGACGAGCCTAACTGCTTCCGCTAACTCCGCTTCGACGCAAGAGTAGCTGGAGAGGAGTATGATTTGACGGGAGAAGAGTTCGCTCACGTTTAGCTGATATGAGGCTCCGTGGGAGGGAGCCCCGAAGAGGAGTATTCTGCCTCCTTTTCGCACCGAGCTGAAGGCTTGGTTGAGAGCTTTCTCGTTGCCGGTCGAGACTATTGCAAGGTCAATTCCCTCACCCGTGACCTTCCTAACATAGGACTGTACGTCTTCTGAGAGAGCCGTTGATGGTCTCGTCAGCGCCGAGCTTCTTGCCGAGTTTAAGCCTCGCGTCGATCATGTCGCAGCCAACTATCTTTCCCGTTGTGGCCCGGCGGAGTAGTTGGATCTGTGTGAGGCCTGTTGGTCCGAGCCCAACGATGAGGACATTGTCTGTTTCTTGGACGTGGGCTCGCCTTATTGCTCGGATGCAGCACGCGGTGGGTTCCATCATGGCTCCTTCCTCGAAGGAGAGTTCTGGGGGCAACGGGATTACGCCTCCTCTCGCTACATTGTATTCTGGGACACGGAAGTATTCCGCGAAGCCGCACGGGTCGATGTTGGTCTTCTTGAATTCGTTACAGAGAGTAAAATCTCCCCTAGAACAGTCTACGCACTGATAGCACGGTACATGGTGATGTGCTACTACCCGGTCACCAGGCTTGTACCGGGTCACGTCCTTCGCGACTCTTTCGATTGTGCCGCTGACTTCATGGCCTAGAATGCCGCCTGGGCCAAGCTGGCCCTCTATTTTTTCCAGGTCGGTTCCACAGATACCGCTTGCTTCCATTCGGACCAGAATGTCTCCAGGTGTTAGTTTTGGGATTGGGACGTCTTTGACTCTGACTTTCTTTGGGGTGTCGAGGAAGCACGCTAGCATGTATGTGGCAATTGTTGGGTTCTGATTTAATGGATTGCTGGGCCGGATTCTACGTTATTCTCTAGGAAGAGTAGGTGAGCCATGTATAGCCGGAGCGTGTTGGCATGGTTTCAAGAGCGTTGATCAGTGTTGCGTGACGGTAAGGAGTCTGTGAAGTTCATGCAGGTTCTTGATCGCGGAATATTCCTGAAACTGAAGGAGGTGGCGAAGAGCCGGGGTGTTACTGTTCAGGAGCTGATTCGTGTTCTTGTTATTCCTGACTGGATGCGCAAGTCCCAAGAGGAGAATAGAAGGGTTGGGGATAGAAGGCGGCATCGGAGGTTGGCAGGTCCGGCTCGTAGTGCGGTTCATGCTCTGGCGACGGTTCGGCCAGAACGTCGAAAGCGATAGATTTCCAGAGTCCTAGTTCTCGGCGTTTGGCGCCGTGTAAAGTGTGAAGGATTTTTTTTTGTTAAGGCATGCCCCCGGGGGGGGTCGAGACATAGTTAGTAAGAAAAGAAAAGATAACAGATACGGACGATTACTGTAGAGAATTCTTCTAAAGAACTGTTCTGCGTCGCGAGGAGCAACTACTTTTGAGATTTTTTGGAGGAGGTCCGGCTAGTTGAATCTGTTCTGGGCGAGTCTCACACTTCAGGGCCTAGAATGCGTAGATTCGACGTTTTCGAGATGGTGAATTAAGCGGAGAGGTCAGCGCGAAAAAGTCGCAAGCTCAAATCGCCTGCCCCGATCCTGGATCAGGGCTTGTTCTGCACGATTTTGATTGCTTTTGGTATCGATCCCTGAAGTTCTTATAGAATGGAGTGTTGCGTCCCCGGCAAAGGCTTGGTCTGTTGAAGGCGTTTGTGCTTGCAGGTGGAGCCGGAACCCGCCTCTCTCCCCTGACCAGCTACGTCCCCAAAGGAATGATACCGATCGGGGGAAAACCCTTCATCGATTATGTGGTCAGCTACCTTTCCAAGCACGGGGTCAAGAACATCATGATGCTCTTGTCCGACGCTGATTCCGAGGTCTTCAGAAACCATCTAGATGATGGTTCAAAGTTTGGCGCGAATATCGGGTATAGCATTACGCCGCGCATGGGGACGGCTGCCGCATTGAAGGAAGCTTCAGCGCATGTCGATGGCACGTTCGTTGTGTACTATGGGGATGTTCTGACTGATCTCGACTTGAGTGAGATGATCCGGTACCACAAGTCGAAGGGCGCCGTGTGCACCCTAGCATTGAGCACCGGGGTTAAGATTGACTATGGAGTTGGCCGGGTCGACAAAGATGGACGGATCGAGTATTTTGCTGAGAAACCGATCCTTCCCGAGTATCCTGTGTCGATTGGAGTCTATGTCTGCGAACCTGGTTTCCTGCCGTACTTGTCAGTCGGGGCGGACTTGGCTGCAGATGTTCTCCCGAAGATTATTGCCAAGGGAGAGAAAGTCTACGGATTCTTGACTAAAGAGCGACACTACGACATCGGCTCATTCAAACAGTTAGACGAGGCCAAAGACGTTCTCAAACCCGAAAAGAGCAGAAAGAAACAGCCTGCTGTCGGCTGACCTAGATCTTATTTCGCTTCGTCTTCGACCATCACTCCTTCCTTCTGCATCTGTTCTCTAATCCGGTCCGAGAGCGCGTACTCGCGCTTCGCTCGCAGCTCGTTCCTTAGGCTGGTGAGCAGGTTGACTAGCTCAAGGAATCCCTGTCTCGGCACTGACTCCGTCTCCAACAGTCCAAGTATTGAAGCGAGCCCCTTCATTGCCTCAAAGAGAATGGACGCGGATTCGGTGCCGAGAATCTTCGCTTGCTCTTCTGCTATTCCAACGACTTTGATGTAAGCCGCAAGAGCTCGAGGCGTGTTGAAATCGTCGTCCATCGCCACGAAGAATTCTGTTCGGGCTTCATCCACCTGTCGCTTCAGAGCACTGATCTCGGCCTTGCCCTCAGACTTGTTTCCAGTGACTAGCTGCAGTTGGTCGTAGACTCGTCGAAATCTGCGTGCCAAGCTTGCTGCTTGGACCAGTGTCTCCTCGGTGTAATCCAACGGACTACGGTAGTGAGTTGATGCATAGAGAACGCGAAGAGCTTCGACACCTACCTTCTCTATCGCTTTTTGTATTGGGACAAAATTGCCTAGAGACTTGTGCATCTCTTGTCCCTTGATACTCAATAGACCCGTATGCGCCCAGTATTTCGCCAGCGGCTTCTTCCCCGTCAGTCCTTCAGCCTGCGCAATCTCCGCTTCATGATGTGGAAAAATTAGCTCGGTCCCACCGCCGTGAAGATCATAGGTAGCTCCAAAATACGTGAGCGTTATCGCCGTATCTTCGATATGCCAGCCGGGTCGTCCCTTACCCCAAGGGCTGTCCCAAGCAATCTCTCCAGGCTTCTGGTTCTTCCATAGGACGAAGTCGCCAGGGTTTCGTTTTTCAGGGTCCGGATCGACTCGGTGAACTGTTAGCTGTTCCAAGTTCTGTCTTGAGAGTTTGCCGTATTCGGGGAACTTGGAGATGTCGTAGTAGACTCCTCCTGCTATCTTGTAGCCGATTCCCTTGTCGACTAGTCTCTTGATCTGGCCGATGATCTCAGGAATAAAGTCTGATGCTTTCGCGTAGAGGTTGATGCTGTCGACGTGCAGATCTTTCATGTCCTTGTAGAATGCCTGGGCATACCTCTCAGAGAGTTTGAGCGGGTCCTCTTTGGTCTCTTTGGCTCTGTTGATGATCTTGTCGTCGATGTCTGTGATGTTTAGGACGAAGAAGACGCTGTACCCTTTCTTTCTGAGATATCGGGCGATAGTGTCGTAGGCGACGTAACTTTTGCCGTGCCCAATGTGGGACACGTCGTAGACTGTTGGGCCACAGACGAACATGTTCACCCTTCCTGGATGGATGGGTTCGAAGTCGTCGAGATGACGAGTCAGAGTATTGTAGACTTTCAATCCCGAGCGCTTTGGTTCGGACATTCTCAACGTCCTTGGCGTGTGAGGCCTAACTGTTTCTTTTGTCTTAGGCCGAGGGCGGGGTCTTTGGCTGGTTTGCTTTCGCTTGTATCATGTTCCAGGCGTTGCTAAGCATAGCCTTCTCGTTCGGATACGAGAGGGTTTGCAAGGCTTTCTCGTACGGCATCCATTCCATCGCGTCGTGTTCCGTTCCCACTTTCGCGTCCGCTTGGTCCGTCTCGAACAGGAAGAAGTGGACTGTCTTGTCGAACGTTTTTGCACGGAATCCGAACTGATACTTGATCTGCCCGACCTTTCCACGGAGCTTTACGCGACTCACGCCGGTTTCTTCTCTAACTTCTCGCATCGCAGTTGTGACCTCGTCCTCATTCTCTTCGATTAGGCCTTTAGGTAGACACCAGATTCCACGCTTGTTGCTCGTCAGGAGGAGAAAGAGGGGGATGCTGTTCTCGACTCGGTAGACGACTCCTCCCGATGAGATGACCTTGACTCTGGGTCTGGGCTGCATCCCCGTCCAGTCTGCCATCTATGATGTCCGCTTCCTCATCATATTTGTAGATCTTTTGGTAGGTGTGTTAGATTCTCTGAGGGGGATCCGACTACGACGATGTCTTCGATCCTTACTCCTCCGACGTTGGGGTCGTAGAGTCCGGGTTCGATTGTGACGACAGAGTTCTTCCTCAATCTCTCCTTGCCGTAAAGGGTGAGGTAGGGTCTCTCGCCAATTGTCAGGCCCACTCCGTGCCCCAGGCCGTGCATGAAGCCTCTGACCCTCGCTTCCTTGTTGCCTTTGATTAGCGATCGGACGGTCAGGTACCCTTTCTTTTCGAAGAGTTTGCAGACCTGGATCATCATTTCGCTGCAGGAAACTTGTTCTCGTACCATGTCGACCGCAGTGGTCTGTGCCTCCAGGACAGCATCGTACATTTCTTTGAGCTTCGTTTGCGGAGATCCGAATGCATAGGTCCTGGTGCAGTCGTGCCAGTAGCCGTCTGGCTCAGAAGGGAATATGTCGAAGACTATTGGTTCGCCTGTTCGGATGATGTCGCCTCCTTTTCCATCGTAGTGAGGGTCGCTTGATTTTTTTCCCGGGGCGAAGATGGTGTCTTCCGGGGCTATGATCCCTTCTTCTGCCAGTAGTCCATTGATGACCCTCTTGACTGCATGAACGGTTAATGGTTTTGACTTGAGAGTGATCTTCGTTCCTCGTGGTTTGGCTTTGGATAGAAATTGAAGTGTCTTCTCTACGACTCTGCTCGTTTTTTTGCCCATTTCCCGGAGTTTTTCGATCTCTCGGCGCTCCTTTGTCTCTTTAGCAACCTCAAGTATTGTCGGGGTCTTCTCGCCCATGACCTTGATTCCTTTCTTGCGCAGCGAGTCGATGAGTAAGAGAGAGTTTGAGGTCTCGTTTCGTCCAGCTAGCACTATCGGCCCGCTGGCCCCGGTATCCTTGATGATCTTCCGATAGAATCGTGCCCTCGCCTCGTCCCGATCATATTTTCCAGAGAGACGTTCAAGTCCGTAATCGGAGTATGTTCGAATGTTCCGGACCCGGCCCAGGCGCGCGCTGCCGACGTCTATGTTGCTGACAATAAGCGTGGGATCATGTGACTTGCGCTGGACGTAGATTCCTCCCCTCGCCAACGAGGCTCCGACCACATATCGCAGATCTGGATTTCCAACAGTCGAATCCCCGAACACCAGAATTGACTCCACTCTCTTCCTCTCCATCTCTCGGTCTATGTCGGCAATCAAGATGAAAACCTGGTGCTCCGGCCAGTTGTCTGGGAGGATATATTACCGTTGACTGAGGGGCGTGAGAGGATCGTATCTACTGAGCCGGGGCTACTGTCGTGTCTGGCTAACTGTAACTCTTGAGGGTAAGACCTCTTCCAGGGTCTTCAGTGATCCAGCCAGATCGTTCCGTTCGGCGATGAGGGGATGAAGTGTTGGTTCAATCGATCCTTGGGCCAGTTTTAGTGACTCTTCGTCGAGCTCTCCGCTCTTATGATCTAATTTGGCATTTACCAGGTATCGTGTTAGGCTGGAGATCTGGCTTCCCACTTCCGACAATCTGTGTTTCATCGAAGCTGAGAGAGCTTCAGCTGTCTTCACTTTGTCGTAATACCCAGCTCTCTGTGAATCCAAAAGTTCCGTGTAGATCTCTCCCTCTATCTCCTTCGTATCCTTCAGAGATTCCAGAGCGCTGATTCGTTTACGCAGCAGAGAAAGTTCGGATATGATGTCTACTGCTTCGAGCTTCCAGTCAGGTGTTAGCGTGATGAGTTTCGGGGTGAGCCCAAGCTGGCGAGCTTTTGCTGTGACGATTAGCCCTCCCGCAGCCTCGACTTGAACCCCTTCGAGTTCTCCGAAAGCGTTTCTCTCAATTCCGATGACCCGTCCCAGGCTTCTGCCATAGATATCTACGACCGGGCGGCCGAGGAAAGCACGGGTCTCAAGCTCTGGCGAGAGCATCGTTAGCCTACCTCACCCTGTGGGCGTCAACTGGGATCTGTGGAATCTCCGGGAACTTTTCCTTCATCTTCTGCTC
>WNEZ01002278.1_pt1 | contig 17317 bp, 16 predicted proteins | sample 5400521 | NCBI WGS metagenome assembly WNEZ01 (sample SAMN13153339, study PRJNA577476) | soil metagenome | isolation source: 120 cm saprolite under Douglas fir tree site 2 hole 1 replicate 1 | place: USA:California | collected 2015-04-18
TGCAGGTCGGGCCAAGCCCGGTGGAGAACTAGTAACCACCGACCGGGGATACTGGATTGCCAATCGAAATCGGATGTTTCCGATTTCGATCATTTAGTGAGTGCCGAAGTCGGGCAGGCCCGACTTCGGGTCAAGCCGGGCAATGACACTGGCAAGGCCAACCTAATGGAAACTGCTCTTGTAGGCTCGGGTTCTATCGGGTCGCGTTTGTCGACAGCCCCTTGTAGATAAACTTCTGCACGCGGTAACCCTGCGACTCGCCGGTCACGAGATTGCCGTCCGGATCGACGCCTAAGCTGTGCAGATGGAAGAACTCGCCCGCCTTGCGCCCGGGTCCGCCGATGTGGCCGATCTCTTCAAGCGACGTTCGATCCAGGATCGCGATACGTTCGTTCGATCCGTCCGCGACATAGACGAAACGCTGTTCGGGGTCGGCCGACAGCGCAACGCCGAATGCAGTTCCGGTTCCCTTCGATTCGCGTTTGACGAATCCTTCCCTCAGAAAGGCGCCGTCCAGCCGGAACGACTGGACGCGGTTGTTGGCGCGATCCGAGACATACACGACGCCATCATTGGCGACCGCAATGCCGTGCGGCGTGTTGAACTGCTGGGGCCCCGGACCGGTGATCTGGCGCGCCTTCGAAGCCTTGTCGTCCGGTTGGCTGCCATAGGCGCCCCAGTGACGCTTGTAGGCGCCGGTAGCGGCATCGAACACGATCACGCGGCGGTTGCCGTAGCCGTCGGCAACAAACACTTCGTTGGTCTTCGCATACACCGTGATGGCGGCCGGCCGGCTCAAGTGCTCCTTGTTGTTGCTGTCGGCGGCCACGCCGCCCTTGCCGATCTGCAGCAGAAACTTTCCGTCCTTGGCAAACTTGAGGATTTGCCCGTCGCCGTCGCCGTTACCCGTCAGCCAGACATTGTCGTTGGCGTCGACCGCAATGCCGTGCTCGCCGCTGCCGGGACGTCCATCGCCATTCAGGCGCCGCTGCGTTGTGCAGGACGCACACTCCGCGAACGCCGAATGGAGCCCTCCGCGATTGAACCACTCGTACGGGCCCCCTTTTGCCGGGCCGCCCCATCCTTGGATGTATTGAAGGACCGGCGGCGCCGGTGCGTATCCATTCTCCGTGGCGTTGCCTTCTTCGAGCGTATGCGGGCGATGAAACACCCAGACATTGCCGTGGGAATCCGCGGTCGCTCCGCCGACACCGCCCAGCAGCATATGGTCCGGCATGGTGGGAAAACGGGAGTCTACTTCGAAAATCGGCAGGACCGTTCCTGGCTTTTGGTCCTGCGCGGCGGCGGTCCGCCAGAATCCGCCGAGACAGCCTACTGCGACAACCGCCAATGCTGCGCCGGTGATGAGGTGCCTACCCATGTCACAGTTCCTTCTTCAACGGAGCGTCCGATACCTGCCTGGCGGATCGTACATCTTCGAAAGCCGTTCACGCAAACCTCCCGCTAGTCGCTCGCCTCAGCCAATCTGAAGGGATTGGAGTCATAGCGTTGGAGGGCGCGCACAAACGGCGTCCTCCAACATCGCCGGCTGTAGGGGCGACCCTTGTGGTCGCCCCGGTTTACGCACCGCGTGCCCCTGACCGGATTGGTAAAGCGCGTCATGCCGGGACCTTCCCGGGTTCTCATCGTGCGCCGGGGCAGGGCGACCACAAGGGTCTCCCCTACATCATCCGCGTCGCTGCAGCTCACAACTTCTCAGCCAGAAACCGCGTGAGCCGGGGCATGAAGAAACCCGTATAGCTGCCGGTCTCATCGAGCGGGTCGCTCAGCCAATAGTGTCCGGCGCCCTGGACCACGCAGCTGCGGGCGAAGAAACCGGCCTGCTTGAGGGCCTTGAGGAAGGCTTCGGAATGCGGCCTGCGGTCGACGAGGTCGTCCTCGGTGCCGTAGGCGAGCAGCACCGCGGTCTTGTTGTTTGCGTAAGTTGCGTAGCTGATAGGCGAAGCGTCAAAATAGAGTTGTCGGTTTTCCGGCAGGGCGGCGCCGAGGAAATTCTCGATATTGTTGTCGAGCGGGCTTGCGACCCGATAGGCCTCCCACATGGCGGCAAGATCGTAGACGCCATAGACGCCGATCAGCGCCTTCACGGTGGACTCGACCGCCGCGTGCGCGTCGCCCGGATAGCCGTCGGCAAAGATCGGCGAGCGGCCGCGGAGCGCCGCCAGCGCCGCCAAATGCGCGCCCGCCGAGGCGCCGATGAGCGCGATGCGGCTCGCATCGACGCCGAACACGGCGGCGCTGCCGCGCACGAACTGCACGGCGGCGATCACGTCCTGAACCGCCTGCGGAAACGCCCTTTGCCCTTTCTTGGCGAAGCGGTAGCTGATGGCGAACACTGCGTAGCCCTGCTTGGCCAGATGCGGGCCGCAATGCTGGAATGCGCTCCGCGCGCCCTGCTGCCAGCCACCACCATGCACCGCGACCAAAGCCGGCACGCTCCCGCGCGTTTCCGGCAGGTAAAAGTCGCCTTGCAGTTCAACCCCGTCATGGGTCACGTAAGTCAGCGCGGAACGCAGTTCGACGGCTGCGTCGGTCATGGCGAATGCTCCGGCTCGTGGAGGCGTGCGGGACGGGGATTATGCCGGGACCGCGGGCGTCCCGCCCGCACTTTTGCGCGAGGACGCGTTGCGCGTTTCGTTCGAGAAAGGGCGGGCGGGACGCCCGCGGTCCGGAATGCTGATTGCCAAATTCGTGTCCCCCCGATACCGATAAGCCAACAAAGAATAACATTGCGGCATCATGGAAATTTCGGGGGGCTTGCATGAACGCCGCCGCTGAGGCGCCGACGGCCACCATCATCGTCGACTACGCGCGCATCGAGCTGATCGATCGCGGACACGGCCAACCGATCCTGTTCCTGCATCCCCATATCGGCCTTGATCCATCGGCGCCAGTGCTCGCGATGCTGGCTGAAGGCGGACGGTTGATCGCCCCATCCCATCCGGGTTTCGGCCATTCCGAGCGGCCGGCCGGCATCACGACGGTGGATGATCTTGCCTATTTCTATCTCGACCTGATGGACGCGCTCGACCTTCGCGATACCCTCGTCATCGGGGTTTCGCTCGGCGCCTGGATAGCGGCGGCGATCGCGGTGAAATCGACGGCCCGCATGGCTCGTCTCGTGCTCGGCAATCCGGTCGGCATCAAGGTCGGCGACCGGGAGACGCGCGACATTCTCGACATCTTCGCCATGCTGGAAGACGAATTTCTGGAAAAGGCCTTTGCTGATCCGACCGTCGGGCAGCGGGATTACCGCGCCATGACGGAGGACGAAGTCACGGTCGTGGCCCGCAATCGCGAAGCCGCCGCGCTGTACGCGTGGTGCCCGTACCTGCATGACCCCAAGCTCAAAGGAAGGCTGCGCCGCATCCGGATTCCGACACTGGTGCTGTGGGGCGCCGCCGACCGCCTGGTCGGCGAAGCCTATGGCAGGGCGTTTGCGGCTGCGGTGCCGGGTGCGAAATTCGAAACAATCGCGGGCACCGGCCATTTCCCGCACATCGAGCAGCCGAAGGCCTTTGCGATGCGGGCGCTCGCGTTTGCCAAGGCGAATGCGCAGGGCTGGTAGGATGGGTTGAGCGTTAGCGAAACCCATCAAAGGGCGCGTCGTGCGGAGAGATCCGTGATGGGTTTCGCAAGGGCTCAACCCATCCTACGTGCCACCGTTTGATCATAGGGCGGAGAACATCCGATGCGGGTCTACCAATTCACCGAGCAACCCTACTTCCCGGCGTGGTCGGCCCATGACGGCTCGCTGCGCGTCAACCTGCCTAATGCCAAGCAGGACCCGAAAATCGCGGCCGATCTGCTGCACCGCTATTACGACGAGTGGCTCATCGCCGACGAGGTCGGCCTCGACATCATGGTCAACGAGCACCACGCGACGGCGACGTGCATGTCCTGCACCGCGATCGTGGCGCTTTCGATTTTGGCACGGGAAACCAGGCGCGCCCGCCTGCTGGTGCTCGGCTATCCGATCGGCCATCGGAGGGATCCGCTGCGATGCGCCGAGGAACTCGCCACCATCGACGTGATCTCGCGCGGGCGCCTCGACATGGGCTTCATCAAGGGCGTGCCTTATGAGTTCCCGGTATCGAACCAGAATGCGGTCGGCGTCATGGAGCGGTTCTGGGAATCGCACGATTTCATCATCAAGGCGATGACGAGCCACGGCGAGCCGTTCAACTGGGAGAGCGAGCATTTTCATTACCGCCAGGTCAATCTGTGGCCGCGCCCCTACCAGGAGCCGCACCCGCCGGTGTGGAGCACCACCGGCAGCCGCGGCAATGCGCGGGTGCTGGGCGAGAAAGGCTACGTGATGGCGACGCTCGGCACCGGCTATGCCACCCGGGAGCTGTTTGACGCCTACCGCGCCGGCTACGTGGCGGAGGGCCGGCCGGCGCCGTCGGCCGACCGCTTCGGGTATCTGGGCCTCGTCGCGGTTGCGGCGGACGAGCGCACCGCGCGGGTGCGCGCCGAATTCGTCGCCGGCTATGTGCGCACCTCGGGCATCGTGGCGCCGCAGTTCCGCAATCCGCCGGGCTATCTCTCCATCGAGGACAACGTCCGCATCTTGCGCGGCGAGCCGCGCCAACGCAGCAGGACCAAGGACGGTCGCTTCATCGACATGCATTCCGCCGGCGTGCAGGAACTGATCGATGCCGCCATCATGTTCTGCGGCACGCCCGATCAGGTCTATGCCCAGATCGTCGAGTTCTGCGAATATTGCGGCGGCATGGGCAACCTCATCATGATGGGCCACGCCGGCAGCCTGTCGCACGAGGATACGGTCGACAATCTCACGCTGTTCGCCAAGGAGGTGCTGCCGCGGCTTAAGGAATACAGGCAGTCAACGCTAGCGAATGATGCGCCCTCCAATCATAAGGATTAGCATTGGTATGACGAAACGGATGTCGACATTCGCAATGAGCCTGAAAACCGATCGGGCGACCACATGGCTTTCCCCCGCTGTCGCGGCGGCTCTTGCGGTCGTGCTGGGCGGCGTCGCCTGGGCGGATGAGACCGTCAACATCGGCGGCGCGAATGCGGTGTTGTTGCGGCCGAAGGCGCCGCATGGAAGCATCATCCTGATGCCGGGCGGCAACGGCGTCATTGCGGCAGGGCCCAACGGAGAAATCAATGGGCTTAAGTTCAATCAACTGGTGCGCAGCCGTCATGCTTATATGGCGCGGGGTTTTGCCGTGCTGGTGGTCGACGCCGGCGCCGATCTCACGAATGCGGTCAACTACATGGCGGCGATTAAGCGGCCCGTGACGGTGGTCGCCACCAGCCGCGGCACCATCCGGGCTGCGGAAGGCATCGCGCGGGGCGCTCGGCCGGACAGGCTGGTTCTCGCTTCAGGTTTCCTGACCAACGAATCCGGCAGCAACCAGAACGTCGCGTCGATTCTAGGATCGCCGGCCGCATTGCCGCCGACCCTCATCATCCACCACCGTCAGGACGGCTGCCGGTTTACGCAGCCCGCGGGTGTCGAATCGTTTGCGCGATGGGCCGGTGGTCGCGCGCGCGTGGCGTGGGTGGAGGGAGGCGTCAGCAGCGGCGATCCCTGTGAGGCCAGCGGCCATCACGGCTTCAACGGTCTCGACGCTCGCGTGGTCGGTTTGGCAACGGGGGGGGCGCTGATCAAGCCCGCCAGGCCTTGCGTCGGCCCGGTCACAAATACGCGATAAAACGCCCTGCCAGGAGCACCAGCAGCCAGCTCGCCAGAGACAATGCCGCAAACCACGTGGCCCCCTCAAGCGGGATGTCGGCTCTGAGGCCGCCGCCAAAACGCCAGCGGAAGACCGCGACGTTGATGAGGCCAAGGGCGAACATCGCCATCTTGAACTGGAAGGCCGGGTTGACCACCACCGGCATCGCGTCCGCCGCCAGCAGCACCGTGCCGGACGCCACCTGCAGGGCGAGCCCGAATGCCGCCACCGGGGTGACGGCGCGGGCGATGATGCCGACATTCTTCGCGCGCCGCAGCACCTGGATGTCGAAGGTCGCGACGGCGCCGACCAGCAGTGCCGCGCCGAGCACGTGGCTCACGTTGGCAAGCGGATACAGCCACGCCGACCCGCGCGCCGCCCCTCCGAGGCTCGATTGCTCGAGCGCCGTGAATGCCGCCGTAATGATGTCCGCAATCGTGCCCTGCGCCATCTCCGCCGCGTCAGCGCAGCTCGACCGCCTTGCCGGCGACCGTGATGCGCTCGGCCCGCATCTCGTGCTCCTTCTGCGTCGACGGATAGCCCTCGACCGCCACGATGGCGCCGGGCTTGAGCATCTCCTGCGTCAGGCCGCGCGCCTGCATGCGAAACAGCGGCGCCAGCGTCGCCTCCCAGGTGTTGCCCTGGTATTTAACGGTGATGTGGGTGTGCGGGTCCGCCCACGTCAGCGTCTCGACCGGGGCATTGATGGTGAAAACCTTCGTGGCGTCGTAGCTGCCCCAGCCATGATGCGCCGAGGCGGCGCCGGCTGAGGCAACGGTCACGAGGATGCAAGCAGCAGCACGCATATCCATGATGAGACCTCCGAGGTTCGCCGGTCCGGCGTTTTGCCGGGGAGGGTAGCGGCGCCGGCGCCATTTCTCAAGGTGGGGCTGACGGGTTTTCGGTATTGGTGAACTGCTCCTTAATGACATCAAGGCACTCAACTATTGGCAGCAAAACGCTGAAGGCGCTATGTCAAGACGATTGTGATCTCAAGGAGGCCGCCCATGGCTACCGGCATCAATCGCCGAATCGTGCTCAAAAGCCGGCCCGACGGCGCACCGGGCCTCGACAATTTCGAATTGGTGCGAAGCCCGGTGCCGGAGCCTGCAGAGGGCGAGGTGCTGATGCGCACCCGCTATCTGTCGCTCGATCCCTATATGCGCGGCCGCATGAGCGCCGCGAAATCCTACGCCAAGCCGGTCGAGATCGGCGAACCCATGGTGGCCGGCACTGTCGGCGAGATCGTGGCGTCGCGAAATGCCAAATTCGCCGTCGGCGACATCGTGCTGGGCTATGGGGGCTGGCAGGACTACGCGCTTTCCGGCGGCGCCGGCGTGCGCAAGCTCGATCCGGCGGCGGCACCAATCACAACCGCGCTCGGCGTCCTCGGCATGCCGGGCATGACGGCCTACGCCGGGCTCCTGGAAATTGGCCGTCCGAAGCCCGGCGAAACCGTTGCGGTTGCGACGGCTTCCGGCGCGGTCGGCTCGGTGGTTGGGCAGATCGCCAAGATCAGGGGATGTCGTGCCGTGGGGATCGCGGGCGGACCGGACAAGTGCCGCTACGTGGTCCAGGAACTCGGCTTCGACGCCTGCGTCGACCATCGCGCCACCGACTTTGCCCGCCAGCTCGGAGCCGCGTGCCCGGCCGGCATCGACGTCTATTTCGAGAATGTGGGCGGCGCGGTCCAACAAGCGGTGTGGCCGCTGCTCAACGATTTCGCCCGCATACCGGTGTGCGGGCTCATCGCCCAGTACAGCGCCGCAACGCCGATGCCGGGCCCCGACATGTTTTCGGTGCTGCGCAAGCGCCTCACGTTGCGCGGCTTCATCGTATCGGATTTCGCCGCCAAGCAAGCCGATTTCCTGCGCGAAGCCAGCGAATGGGTGCGCAGCGGTCGCCTCAAATATCGCGAAGACGTGGTCGAGGGCCTGGAAAACGCGCCCGCGGCTTTCCTCGGCCTGCTTCAGGGCAAGAACTTCGGAAAGCTGCTGGTCAAGGTCGCGTGAGCGGTCGCTCTCTCCACGATCGCGCTGCCGCCGTCGCACCGGCAGCCTTCGCACACCGTGAATTGCGTGAAAATAACGAAATTAAAGGGGAATCGGGGAGCATTCACGCACGATACGTGCTGAAACATATTTTCCGTCGCATCCGGTTGAAATTTTGCCTGCGGTTCATCTGGAACCCTTGCGCTGGCTCAGGATTTAGTCAGCAGGTGAAGGAACTATATCCGGGCGATCAGACATGGCGACAGAAACCGAATCGCCAAATCGGCGAGAGCATCGCTCAACAAATCAAATAGATAGGAAGCATCGGTGGGAGACCGCGAACCGATGGTGGACGTTCGCGATCAAAGGTGTCCTCGGCCTTGCCGCGATTCTGACCTTCGCTGTCATCACCAACCTCCTCTATGAAGCGCTTTTTAAGCGGTCCGTCGTTATCGAACCGATCTCCGTGCCAAAGGATATGGAGGCGAACGGCTACACGCCCGACGTTGCGGCTCTTCATCTTCTTGACGCCATGGAAAAATACGTCGTGCGCGCACATACGGGCGGAACAGGCCCGAAATTGGCGCTTCATAAGGACCAAGCCGATTTCGTGCTTCCGAACGTCGGGTTGTCATTTAAAGCCGTTGTCGCGCAGATTCGTACATTTATTCCGATTGGGGGCAGCCAGAACATTTCCGGCGAGATCATGCGCGTTGGCGAAAAGCTAAGGCTGCGCCTGCGCAAGAATGCGGTGGTCATCTATGAGAGGGAGAGTCCGGACGGGGTCGACGCTGAAGACCTTAAAAAAGACCTTAAAGCCCTGTTCAGCGACGCGGCTCTCGGCGTATTCGCCGCCACGCATCCTTATTTCGAGGCTGTCGCCAACTCTGACAAGAATCCGGAAGCTGCGTCTGAGCTCGCAAAAAAAATCATCGCCGCACGGCCGTCGGACTGGCCGTTGGACCAGAACGTCGGGTGGGCGCACAATCTGCTCGGCTTGCTGCTTTATCACAAGGGCAAGTTCGATGATCAGAAGGGCAAGCGCGATGATCAGGAATGCAAGGCCGATGATCAGATGGACAAGCTCGATGAGCACACTCGCGGCGAGGACACTCGCAGCGCCATCAAAGAATTCAAATGGGTGATCCATCATCGTGGCTTCCGGGATCACGATCGTAGACTTGCCATTGCTCATCTCAATCTAGGCCTTGCGTACATCGAACTGGGCCGTGCCGACTGCGCGAAAACGCGATTTGACAAGGCCATCCGTATTGATCCTCAACTCGGCATCGCGTACCTGAAACTAGGCGACCTCCTCGACGGCGACGTTCTCAACCAAACGGGCGAGGCTGAAAAGGCCCCATGCGCATATCTTGAGGCCATCGCCAAATTTCACCAGGACGTGCTGTCTGATCCTTTTTCAGCTGCGGCCCATCAGCATCTGGGTGACGCACTGACTAACAAGCCGAAGGCAGATAATTGCGCTACCAATAATACCTCTAATGAAAAGGCGTTGAAGGAGCTTGACCCCTACGATAGTGCGATCGTCCAAAGGGTGTTGGAGCACCTTGGCCCCTACGATAATGTGATCGCCGAATATCAGCGAGCGGCTGAACTTGATCCGGATGATGCCCACATCCACTACGACCTTGGAGTCAAATTGCTTGAGAGTCCCGGTCTGGTGGATAACTCCATTGAGGAGCTGCAAACGGCGCTTAAACGCCGTGAAGGTCCACAAGAGGCGCTCAAACGCCGTGAAGGTCCAAGCGACTCGTTTGACGAATTTAAGTATGTTCTATTAAAAACGCTAAGTCATGCGCTACGTATCAAAACGAGGAATCGTGAGGCACGCATTGATTGCCTAAAAGGCAAATTTGAACATCAGGCCGACGAGTTATTCTGCCAAGCATTTCGTGACAACGAAGCCCTCATAGAGAGAGCAGAAAAAAAGACTCTCATCGATAAAAAGCCGAATGATAACGCGGCTGCCTATAAACGGCGAGGTGCCGATCTTTATTTGATGGGCAAGTTCAAAGAAGCGGTCGCAGCGCACAACGTTGCACTTGGTATCGGCGAGACTTATCTCGCTGACAAGATTGACCGGGGCTATGCGCTGTTTGCGCTGGCCGACTTCGCCGACGCAGCGAACGATTTCGGTCATGCTCTGAAATTGCCGGGGGGGCAGGCCAATACGATGATGTGGCTCTATCTTTCGCAAGAGCGCTCCCGGCCGAAAGGCCACGATCACCAATTTCTGTCCGAGGAACTGCGGGACAAGGCCCGGAGGCTGGGGGAGGCAAACTGCAAAAATTGGCCCCTTCCCATCATCGAATTGTTCTCGGGCAATGCCAATTGGTCTCCTGAAAAAGTATTAGAGTGCGCGAACAGCGAGAAGAATGGCGATGTCCCATGTCAAGCACATTTTCACGTCGGCGAGTGGTTCGTGCTTCAGGACAAACCCGCGGATGCCGACAAATCCCTTCACAAAGCCGAACAGATTTGCCAATTCGACTCTGTTGAACGACAGGCCGCACAGGCGGAACTAAAGCGGCTCCCGACAATGGCCAGGACGTCGCCGCCGTAGGCATTTCCGCCGGGAATTTCGACAGATCCTCGCCGTTCGGGCCGGTGAGCGCCGACATCTTTGCAGACTCGCCGGTCGCATCGATCGATTCCCGCAACTTTACCCTGGCGCTGGCCGGGACGCCCAACGAGCGCCCTCCTTTTGGGCTTTTTTCAGCAAGACCAATAGCCGACACCGAGGCGTGCAGAAGCAAGCCGGTGCTGGTATCTTGAACGCGTATCGGGCATTCCGCCTCAGCTTAACGGAGCGTCTTATGCCTTTCATCGCGGCTCGGCCTGTGATCCTTGCTCTCCTCGCCATATCGGCAACCCTGATGGCGCGGTCCGATGCGGCGGTGCCGCCTTCGCTCAAAGGCCAGCTGCTGATCGCCACGCCTGCAATGCGGGATACGCGCTTCGACCGCGCGGTCATTCTGATGGTGCGGCACGATATCGACGGCGCCATGGGGATCGTCATCAACCGGCCGCTCGGCGAAAGGCCGTTGGCGGACCTTCTCGCGGCGTTCGGGACAAAGGACACCCCTGCGACCGGCAATGTGCGCATCTTCTTGGGCGGTCCGGTGCAGCCCGAAGTCAGCTTCGTGATTCATGGCGCCGACTACGGCCGCCCGGAAACACTCGAGATCGATGCACGCTTCGCCGCCACGCCGAGCCGCGAAGTCCTGCGCGACCTCGCCCGCAACGCCGGCCCGATGAAGCGCCTCATTGCTTTCGGCTATGCCGGCTGGGCGCCGGGGCAGCTCGAGGGCGAGCTTGCCCGCAACGTGTGGTATACGGCGCCGGCCGATCCCGCTTTGGTGTTCGACGATGATCGCGACAAAGTCTGGGAGCACGCGACCGCGCGCCGCACTCAGGACCTGTAAACGCCCCCCACCCTACTCTCCCCCGCATGCGGGGGAGAGTAGGGTGGGGGCATGGCCGGCCGTTCAGGCCCGCGCATAGCGGCCACGTCCGAAAATGCGGTCCTTGTTATCTTCCGAGGCGGTGTCGCGGCTCGATTTGACCGTGTCAACGATGGCGAGCGCCTTCTTAACCGCCGGCCGCACCGCGATGGCGTCAAACCACCGCGCCAGGTTGGGCCGTTCGCTCCACTTCACCCCGAACATGTCGTGATTACGCGTCCACGGAAACGTCGCGATGTCGGCGACGGAATATTCGGCGCCGCCCAGATAGGGGCTGCGGCCGAGCCGTTGTTCGAGCACATCGTAGAGCCGGAGCATTTCGGTCATGTAGCGGCTCTTTGAATAATCGTTACCGGGCGGCGCGAAGCGCATGAAATGCACGACCTGGCCAAAGGTCGGGCCGATCCCGGTGAGCTGGAGCATCAGCCACTGAATCGCCTCGTACCGTTCGGCCGCGCCGGTCGGGAGGAAGCGGCCGAACTTGTCGGCGAGGTACATCAGGATCGCGCCCGACTCGAACACCGTGAAGGGCTTGCCGTCGGGACCTTCGTGATCGACGATCACCGGTATCTTGGCATTGGGATTGAGCGCGGTGAATTCCGGCTTGAACTGCTCGCCTCTCCAGACATCCACCGCGATCGGGCGATAGGGCGCCGCAAGTTCCTCCAGCATGATGAAGATTTTTTGTACGTTGGGGCTGGTCAAGACGTAAAAATCGATCATGGGGCGCGTCTCGCTGTTGCCGGAAGGCCACAACCTATCGAGGAGTGCCGAGGCCGGCAAGCAATCGGCGCAAAGTGGCCGCGCGGGGCAGATATGCTATTGGTCGGAGATGCGTCCCGCATCGTGCGACGGCCAGGCGTGCATCTCCTGCATCCTTGGCGGCCCGTTCCGACCCTCCCGTAGCGCGAAATTGCCTGAAAGATGAAACACCCATGCTTGTAGATCGTGATCCGCGACACCAGTATTCGGCTCGACTGAACCAAGAACGATCAAACGAACACTAAGGACGAACGACATAACGAGGAACATGGGAGCCGCCGCAGCCATGGAAAAGCGCCTGACCGGCCGCATCGCGCCGGAACGCATACGCCTGTTGAAGACGCCGCGGCCGCCGGACGGAGCCGTAGAACGCTTCCTCGCCATCGGCGACCCGACCGGGCTGACCGCCGACGCCATGGACGAACTGGGCATTGCGCCCGGCGCCATCGGCGCGTCGGTGCTTAAGCCGACAATTCCAGGCACCACCATGGTGGGGCCGGCCATTACCGTGCGCAACGTGCTGCAGCGGGCCGACCCGCTCGCCGGCGCCCGCGCCGGCGTCAACCGCATGGCGGAGTTCGAGGCGCATAATCTCGCCACCCCCGGCGACGTGCTGGTGATCCAGGGCGTCGCCAACATCTCCAACATGGGTGGCATCTCGGCGCTGACCGGCAAGCGCCAGGGCGAAGCCGGCGCCGTCGTGATGGGCGGCATCCGCGATATCGCCCATTCACGCATGGTCGGCTTTCCGCTGTGGTCGAGCGAGGTCAGTCCGGTCACCGGCAAGTGGCGGATCGAAACCGTCGAGATCAACGGCTCGGTTCAGATCGGCGAGATGCGGGTTGAGCCCGGCGATCTCGTGGTCGCCGACGATAGCGGCGTCTGCTTTATTCCGCGCGACTACATTCTCGAAGTGCTGGAACTTGTGGAGAAAAAAGCGAAGGCCGAGGACATTCGTTGCAAGGCGATCGTCGGCGGTGTCGCGGTGCCGGAAATCTCGCGATCCACTTACGGGGAAAAGGAAGAATAGTGGCGAAATACGTCGTCGCGCCGGCACGCGATATCGCACCGGGGGAACGCAAGCTCGTCGAGGTACGGGGCCGCAAGCTTGTCATCTTTAATCTCACCGGAGAGTTCTTTGCCATGTCGGATCGTTGCCCTCACCAGGGCGGCCCGCTGTCGAAAGGCCATCTCACCGGCCTCGTGTCGTCGCCCGAGCCGGGCTCCTATTGCTATTCGCGCAAAGGCGAGGTGATCCGCTGTCCCTGGCATTCCTGGGAATATGACATCCGCACCGGCAAATCCTGGTGCGACCCGCGCCGGGTCCAGGTGCGCCGCTTCGAGGTGAGCGTAGAGGCGGGCGCCCGGTTGGTGGAAGGGCCCTATGTGGCAGAGACGTTTCCGGTGAGCATCGAGGATGAATATCTGGTGGTGACGATGTGAGATCGGGGGCGCGTAGCCCGGATGGAGCGTAAGCGTAATCCGGGGCCGACCTCGCCGTCTGGCGGGCTACGCGCTTGTCGCTACAGCTTCGCCAAAATCCCCGCAAATTTTTCCCGCACCTTGGCCACCAGTTCCGGGCTAGCGCGCGCCACAGGGGGAAAATCCTTGAGCCGTTCGAACGGGCGGCAGGCGTCGATCACGGCACGGGAGTTGGTCGAACTCGCCTTGTCGAGGAGCGGGTCGAGGGGCGTCGACCAGGCGCGCCGGAAGAACTCGATATCGGCGACGGGATCGCAGCGCGTGCATACCGCCCACATCACGTCGAAAATATCGGTCGGATCGACGTCCTCGTCGACCACGACGACGAAGCGGCCGAGATAGGAGCCTGACTGGCTCGATGCCGCCAGCATGCCGGCCTGCCGCGCGTGGCCCGGATAGGCCTGCTTGATGGCGATGACGTTGAACATGCGGGCGCCGCCGAATTCGTGGCACCACACCCCGCGCACGCCCGAGAGGCCGGCGCGCTCGACCTCGTCCCAGATCATGCCGGCCTTCATGACGCACTTGCTGAACGAGAAGTCCGACGGCGGGCGCATCGGCGAGGCAATGCCGAGCACCGGGTCGTTGCGGTAATAGACGCGCCGCACCCGCACCACCGGCTGTTCGCTCGGGCTTGACGCGTAATAGCCGGTGAACTCGCCGAACGGTCCCTCCCTGGCGGTCTCGTCCGCCACCATGTCGCCCTCGATGACGATTTCGGCATGCGCCGGCATCGGCAGGCCATGGACCTCGCTTTCGATTACCTCATAGGGGACGCCGCGGTGGCCGCCCGCGTAGTCATATTCGGACAGGCCGTATTTCAGCTCGTTGCCGCCGGCGAGGAACAACAGCGGATCGTGTCCGCAACTGATCAGCACAGGGCACGGCTGGCCGGCGCGGAAATATTTCTCCCGGATCTGGCGGCCATGCTTGCCGGGCGACATCCACAGGCTGACGCGGTCTTTGTCCAGCACCATGACGCGATAGGTCGCGGCATTGATCCAGCTCTCCTCCGGATCGCGCATGATGACGAGATCATCGGTTCCGATGTAGCGCCCGCCATCGAGCTCATGCAGGCGCGGCACCGGGAACCGGTAGAGATCGATCGCGCCGTCCCGGTCGATGTTCTCGATCACGGCGCCTTTCGTTACCACGCGCGGGGGCAGCGGCTGGTGGGTCTTCATGCGATCCCGATAGGAGCGCACCACATCGAGCGGATTGTTCGGCACCGGGAACCCAAGCGTAATGGCGAGCCGCTTCGACGAATTGGTGGCGCCGGACAGGAGCCGCATGCCCTTAGGATAGCCCGGCACGTCCTCGAACAAGATCGCGGGCGGCTCGGGCTTTGTGTGGTAAACGATCTCGGCAAGCGTCCCCATTTCAAGGTCCCAATGGGCGCCCGGGATGCGCAGCAACTCGCCCGCCGCCTCGATGCGGGCAAGGAACTCGCGGAGGTCGGCGTGCGGGGCGTGGTAGGCATTGTATTTTTGGGGTTTGGTTACGTCGAGCATGGCGCGCTTCCGAACCAGTGCTTAAAATGTAAACCGGTGACGCCAGCAGATAGTACGACAGCAGCAGCCGGCAGCGTCCGGAATGTTGCAAGGTAACGGACTAGCGCATGAGACCCTTTGTCAGTCGTGTCACCATCCGTAATTACAAAAGCATCGCAGCGTGCAGGGTGGATTTGCGCGAATTGATGTTTCTTGTAGGCCCGAATGGCTCCGGCAAAAGCAATTTCCTGGATGCGCTGCGATTTGTTGCCGATGCACTTAGAAGTTCCCTTGATCACGCGCTGCGTGACCGCGGCACCATCAAGGAAGTACGGCGTCGGTCCGGTGGGCAACCGAACCATTTTGCACTGCGTTTCGATATTAATCTTCCCTCCGGTCAGATCGGACACTATGCCTTCAGAATAGGGGCAAAGCCGGCAGGCGCTTATGAGGTTCAAAGTGAAGAGTGCCGGGTTTTCGCAAGTGGCGATGCGCTAGCCCAATCTCACCATTTCCACATACAGTCGGGGAGGGTGGTAGACGCATCCTTCTCGCCTGCACCAGCATCTTTGCCTGATCGCCTATTCCTAGTGGCAGTTTCCGGCATCCCGGAGTTTCGGCCAATCTTCGACGCACTATCTCGAATCGAGGTCTACAACCTCAATCCCCGCGAGATAGCTGCCATGCAGAAGCCCGATCCGGGCGACATTCTTCGGCGCGACGGTAGCAATGCGGCAAGTGTCTTACAACAATTTTCTCCGGAGGCGCGTAACCTGGTCAGCAGCAATCTTTCGCGCATTGTTCAGGGAGTGTCGGGTGCGGAAGCAAAGACCCTGGGCTCTCAGGAGACGATCGAGTTCCGGCAGGTCGTCAGAGGCCAAGAACACCCATGGCGCTTTCTTGCCGGAGCCATGTCCGATGGCACGCTCCGCGCGTTCGGAATCCTCTTGGCGGTGTTCCAGGCTGCGTCGGGTCGTCCCGGAAGACCGCCGCCGCTGTTGATCGGCCTTGAAGAACCCGAAATGGCCCTTCACCCCGCAGCGGCGAGTGTATTGCTTTCCGCGCTCCGCGAGGGCGCACGACATTGCCAGATACTCGTCACCAGTCACAGTCCAGACCTGCTGGACAATTCGGATATCCCCACCGAGGCATTGCTCGCAGTGTCCAATCAGGATGGCTTAACGCAGATAGGACCGATCGACACGGCCGGACGCGACGTCTTGCGCGACAAGCTATTCACGCCCGGAGAGCTCTTACGCCAGAATCAACTTGCGCCCGACCAGAGCGCGATAAGTGATGTCGCCAATGAGCGGCAGCTCGGACTATTCGACATAAACGGGCGTTAGCAGTGCGATACATGGCATCCGTGGTCGAGGGACACGGCGAGGTGGAAGCATTACCTGCATTGATCCGTCGTATCGCAGAGTCGGTCGGATTCGCCGGCGATCTACGTGTGAATCCGCCCATACGAGTCAAGTCGGGTTCTTTTCTCAACGACGAAGATTACTTTCGCAAATATGTTGCGCTTGCAGCCGGGAAAGCGGTAGCGAACGGCGGTGGTTTGCTAATTCTCTTGGATTGTGAAGATGATTGTCCCGGGACCCTCGGGCCGGCTCTGTTGCAAAGGGCTCAAGCAGTTCGCGCGGGTGTCGACATCTTCGTTGCACTCGCATATCGGGAATATGAGACTTGGTTCATCAGCGCGGCACCGTCGCTGCGCGGCCGACGCGGCCTGCCGAAAGACCTCAACACTCCGCCGGATGCAGAGCAGATCCGCAATGCCAAAGGTTGGCTTGGTGACCGCATGAATGTGCATTACGACCCAGTCATCCACCAGTTAGAATTCACCAAAGAATTTGATCTCAAACTGGCGCGCACCAGCCGATCGTTTGATCGATTGTACCTACGAATACAAAGCTTTGTGGAAGACGATAGGGATTAGGATCGTGGCATCGTGCAAGCATCCCCTCAAGGTCATGAAGCCGCTCCGTTGGATTGTAAACTGGGGCGCAGCATGCCTTATTGCCGGGCTTACTTTTGCCGCTAACGTTTCCATCGCCACCTCCGCCCAGACTTGGCCAACCCGCCCGATCCGCCTGATCGTGCCGTTCGCGGCGGGCGGCGCCAATGACATCGTGGCGCGGCTCATTCAGCCGGATCTCGAACGGGCGCTGGGACAGCCGGTCATCATTGAGAACAAGCCGGCCGCAAGCGGCACCGTGGGCACCGACCAAGTGGCGAAAGCCACACCCGACGGCTACTCGCTGCTGATGGCGTTCACCACCCACACGGTCAATCCGGCCGTGAACGCCAAGCTGCCCTACGACACCGAGCGCGACCTCGCCCCCATCGCGCTGATCGGCAAGAGCCCGCTG
>WNEZ01002001.1_pt1 | contig 17315 bp, 12 predicted proteins | sample 5400521 | NCBI WGS metagenome assembly WNEZ01 (sample SAMN13153339, study PRJNA577476) | soil metagenome | isolation source: 120 cm saprolite under Douglas fir tree site 2 hole 1 replicate 1 | place: USA:California | collected 2015-04-18
GACCATGGGACCGGGGATCAAAATCGATCCTACCGAGATCAACGCCCGCCATCGGTAGGTTGATTGGACATTGGCCCATCGCTAAGATATGTGATCGAAACTTTACAATAGGGACGTAAGCTGGTAACGGCTTCGTCTTTCCTGGTCCAAGACAGCAGGGACGCAGATCTCGACGGTGAAATCCCAGTTGGAAACCCGTGAGGACAAAGAAGTGCGCGGGGAATGGGAGCACCCATCTGGTTTTGTGTTCAAACGGCTAACAGCCAGCCCTGCCCAGACAAGGAAGCGGTGCGGCGCTCGTTTTGGGTTCCTCTCGCTCTGCCACTATGGCCAGTCATCAAGCCCTCGGGCGGAAGTGAGGAGGTGAATCGATGCTAAAGAGCGAGAAAGAAGCAGCAGTCCAGGAGCTAAAGGAGAAGTTCGCGCGCGCAAAGACGGCCATCGTCGCGGAGTTCTCGAAGCTGGACGTGGCCACCGTCACCAACCTCCGGAAGAAATTTCGGGAGGGGGGAGTCGAGTACCGGGTGATCAAGAACACGCTTGCCCGCCGCGCTGCCAAGGGAACTTCCTTGGAGCAGGTGAGCGATGACTTCACCGGGCCAATTGCATTGGCGCTCGGGTACACCGACGTCGTCGCACCGGCAAAGATCCTATTGGATTTCCTCAAGGACCTGGAGACGATCAAGGTCCGATCCGGCGTCGTCGAGGGGAAAAAAATTGATGCGCGCGGGGTTAAGGCTCTGGCGAAGCTGCCGGGGTTACCCGAGCTTCGGGCAAGGTTGCTGGGGTTATTCAATGAACCGGCAGCTCGGTTGGTTCGCACTATTGCTGCTCCAGGATCTCAGTTGGCTCGCGTGATCAAGGCTCGGGAAGAAGCTTTGGCCAAGCAGGGGTAGTCGAAAAGGTAAGCCATGGATTGGGCTCCCAATTTCGGGATGCCCGTGGGGACATCAATCGTTAAAGGAGAGGAAAGGGAAGCATGCCTGATTTAAACCAGATTGTAGATAGCCTTTCGGCGCTCACCGTGATTGAGGCCGCTGACCTCGTCAAGAAGCTGGAGGAGAAATGGGGAGTTTCCGCTGCCGCGGTGGCGGTGGCCGGACCCGCCGGCGGCGGTGCAGCCGCTGCCGCTCCAGTGGAGGAAAAGACTGAATTCACGGTGGTCTTGACGGCTGCGGGAGCCAACAAGATCAACGTGATCAAAGAGATCCGCGTGATTACCGGCCTCGGTCTGAAGGAAGCCAAGGACCTTGTGGAAGGCGCCCCTAAGACGGTCAAAGAAGGCGTCAACAAGGAAGATGCCGCCAAAATGAAAGCACAGCTCACCGCGGCTGGGGCCACAGTGGAGGTCAAGTAGTCAACGCCATTCACTCAGGAAACATGGCAGAGCAGGCCGGCGAACCTGAAATGTCAGGCGCCGGCTTTGGCCGTTTCCTTGAGGCTCGAGCTCAGGCTCGAGTTCGTCCCGAAGTTTTCACGTTTAAGCAGTAGTCGCCACTCTCTGGAGATCGAATGCCGACGACGATTCAGAACAATTTCCGAGCACGAAAGACCTTCGCAAAAATCCAAAAAATCATCGACATTCCGAATCTAATCAATATCCAGAAGCAGTCCTACGAGAAGTTCCTCCAAGCCGATTTGCCGCCGGACAAGCGGGAGGATGTAGGCCTACAGGGAGTCTTTAGATCGGTCTTCCCGATTCGCGACTTCAACGAGAGCTCATCGCTGGAGTTCGTCAGTTACCATCTGGAGAAGCCAAAGTACGACGTCGATGAATGTCACCAGCGGGGGATGACCTTTTCAGCGCCGATCAAGGTGGTGGTTCGCCTGGTGGTCTGGGACAAGGACGAGGAGACCGGAGCTCAGTCCATTCGCGACGTCAAAGAGCAGGAGGTCTTCTTTGGCGAAATTCCACTGATGACCCAAAACGGCACCTTCATCATCAATGGCACCGAGCGAGTGGTTGTCTCTCAGCTGCATCGCTCTCCGGGCGCGTTTTTCGATCACGATAAGGGCAAGAGCCACTCTTCCGGGAAGCTTCTCTACAATGCGCGGATTATCCCGTACCGCGGTTCGTGGATCGACTTCGAGTTCGATCACAAGGACTTGCTCTACGTTCGCATCGATCGGCGCAGGAAGCTGCCGGCCACTGTTCTGATCCGCGCTCTGGGCGCGGTCCCGGATACGGCGAAGAAGAATCCGATCGATTTCCGCGGCACCACAGAGGAAATTCTCAACTACTACTACGCCACGGAGACGATTTACATCCACAGCGAGAACGAGTTCGAGAAGTCCGTCGAGCTGGAGCTTCTCCCGGGCCAGCGGGCTACGCGCGACATCAAGACCAAGTCCGGAGAAGTGATCGTCAAGAAGAACCGCAAGTTCACCCGTGCGGCAATCAAGAAGCTCGAAGCGGCGAAGATGAGAACCTTGCCGATCGATGCCGACGAGTTGTGGACCAAAGTCTGCGCTTACGACATCGTCGACGACAGCACCGGCGAGGTTATTCTCGAGTGCAATGAGGAGGTCTCCCAGGAAAAAGTCAACGAGCTGCTGAATCGGAACATCCGAGAATTTCGCGTCCTGTTCATCGACAATCTCAACGTCGGCCCTTACCTGCGCGAAACGCTGATGCTGGACAAGATGGAGAATCCCGAGCAGGCGATCATGGAGATCTACCGCCGCCTGCGCCCCGGAGATCCTCCCACCCCCGAAACGGCAACCAATCTGTTTACCAATCTGTTCTTCAACCCCGAGCGCTACGACCTCTCCAAGGTCGGACGCCTGAAGCTGAACTTCAAATTTGGACTGGAGGAACCGCTCGACGGCCAGATCCTCACCAAGCGAGATGTGCTGGAAGTCATTCGTTACTTGATCGACTTGAAGAACGGAAAAGGGGCGATCGACGACATCGATCACCTGGGCAATCGCCGGGTCAGAGCGGTGGGCGAGTTGCTGGAGAATCAATACCGCATCGGCCTGGTGCGGATGGAGAGGGCAATCAAGGAGCGGATGAGCCTTCAGGAGATTGAAACCCTGATGCCCCACGACCTGATCAACGCCAAGCCGGTGACCGCGGTGATTAAGGAGTTCTTCGGCTCCAGTCAGCTGTCCCAATTCATGGATCAGACCAATCCACTCTCGGAAGTGACGCACAAAAGGCGCCTGTCCGCCTTGGGTCCGGGTGGCCTGACTCGGGAGCGGGCGGGGTTCGAGGTGCGGGACGTCCATCCCACGCACTACGGACGCATCTGTCCGATCGAAACGCCAGAAGGACCGAACATCGGCTTGATCGCCTCGCTATCGACCTACGCGCGGGTCAACGAGTTCGGATTCGTGGAGACTCCCTATCGCAAGGTGGAGGACGGATCGATCACCGGGGAAGTGGCCTTCTATTCTGCCCTGGAGGAAGAAAAGCACACCATTGCCCAGGCGAACGCCGAGTACGACAGGAAGGGCAGGTTCGTCAGCGAGCTGATCTCCTGCCGCCGCGGAGGCGAATTCGTCCAGGCCCGACCGGCGGACGTCGACCTGATGGACGTTTCGCCCAATCAGCTGGTGTCGGTAGCGGCTTCCTTGATTCCATTTCTGGAAAACGACGACGCCAACCGCGCACTGATGGGATCGAACATGCAGCGCCAGGCGGTGCCGCTGTTGCGAACGGCGGCCCCGTTGGTGGGGACGGGGATCGAAGCGATCGTGGCGCGCGACTCGGGAGTAACCTGCGTCGCCAAGCGCGACGGAATCGTCGAAGCGGTGGACGCCTCGCGATTGGTGATCAAGGCCGACGTGCCGGCCGCCTTTCACGACGTCGCATCGGAAGTCGACATCTACAATCTGATGAAGTACCAGCGGTCGAATCAGAATACCTGTCTGAACCAGAAGCCGATCGTTCGCAAAGGCGACCGGGTCAAGAAGGGCGATGTGATCGCCGACGGACCCGCCACCGAGACCGGCGAATTGGCTCTGGGCGCCAACGTGGTGGTCGCGTTCATGCCCTGGCAGGGCTACAACTTCGAAGATTCGATCTTGCTGAGCGAGAACCTGGTCAAGAACGACATTTTCAGCTCGATCCACATCGAAGAGTTCGAATGCATCGCCCGCGATACCAAGCTCGGCAAAGAGGAGATCACTCGAGACATTCCCAATGTGGGGGAGGAAGCGCTGAAGGACCTGGATGAGTCCGGAATTATCCGGATCGGGGCGGAAGTCAAACCCAGCGACGTGATGGTCGGAAAGATCACTCCCAAGGGGGAGACCCAGCTTTCGCCCGAAGAAAAATTGCTGCGCGCGATTTTCGGAGAGAAGGCCGGCGATGTCCGGGATAGCTCGCTTCGGGTTCCGCCGGGCGTGCAGGGAACGGTGATTTCGGCGAAGGTCTTTTCCCGCAAGGGCGTGGAAAAGGACGAGCGCGCCAAGCAAATCGAGTCCATGGAGGAAGCCAAGCTCCTCAAGGATCAGAACGACGAAATCAAGGTGATCCAGGACTCGGCGTTCAATCGCATTCGCAAGATGCTCCTCGGCAAGGAGGCTCAGGGCAAGCTGGTCGATGACAAGGGAAAGATCCTGCTCAAGAAGGGAGATGTCCTCAACGAGGAGCTGCTCGCCCAGGTCCCCTACAAATACTGGTCGGAGGTCAGCATCGGCGAGCCAGCGGACACCAAGATCCGCGAGATTCTGCGGAACCTCGAGGAGAACAAAGAGGCGGTGAAGCTGGCGTTTGGCGAGCGGATTGCCCGGATCAAGAAAGGGGACGAGCTTCCCCCCGGCGTGATCAAGATGGTCAAGGTCTACGTGGCGATCAAGCGCAAGCTCTCGGTGGGCGACAAAATGGCCGGACGACACGGAAACAAAGGCGTCGTCTCGCGGATCTTGCCCCCGGAAGACATGCCTTACCTGGAGGACGGCCGTCCGGTGGACATCGTTCTCAATCCGCTGGGCGTGCCGTCCCGAATGAATGTGGGCCAAATCCTCGAGACCCACTTGGGATGGGCGGCCAAAGGCCTGGGAGAGCAGTTACAGACCTACGTGGAGGAGAAGTGGAGCGGCGACGAGCTGCGCAAATACTTGAAGAAGATTTACGACGACCCCTCGTTTGGGGAATTTCTCGATCGACTCGCCGACAAGGAGGTGGTCAACCTTTGTCAGAAGCTCCAGCACGGGGTGCATCTGGCCACTCCGGTGTTCGATGGGGCTCGGGAAAAGGAGATCCATGAGCTCTTCCACGAAGCCAATCTGCCCGACTCCGGTCAGATGGTGCTGTTCGACGGACGTACCGGAGAGCCCTTCGACCACGATGTGACGGTGGGAGTGATGTACATGCTCAAGCTGCACCACTTGGTGGACGAGAAGATTCACGCCCGCAGCATCGGACCCTATTCGCTGGTCACCCAGCAGCCCCTGGGGGGCAAAGCTCAGTTCGGCGGACAGCGACTGGGAGAGATGGAAGTCTGGGCGATGGAAGCTTACGGCGCGGCCTACTCGCTCCAGGAGTTCCTCACCGTCAAGTCCGACGACGTGGTGGGAAGGACGCGGATGTATGAGGCAATCGTGAAGGGAGACAACGTGCTCGAGTCAGGCTTGCCGGAATCTTTCAATGTGCTGCTCAAGGAACTGCAATCGCTCGGCCTGGATGTCGAGCTTCTGGAGAAGGCTCCTCCGGAACGCCAGCGTTCGATCGGAAATGGCGGCCCCCCGCCGCCGGATCAGGCGATCGCGCCGAAGGCGAAAACGGCCAGCCAGGCATAGCAACCCTTTCCCCAATTTTTTGGAGGCAACGTGAAGGACATTTTCAATTTCTTCGAGAAGCCAAAGGATCCACTCTCTTTCGCCGCAATCAGAATCGCGCTGGCCTCGCCAGAAAAAATTCGCCAGTGGTCGCACGGCGAGGTGAAAAAGCCGGAGACGATCAACTACCGGACGTTCAAACCGGAACGAGATGGCCTTTTCTGCGCCCGCATCTTCGGACCGGTCAAGGACTACGAGTGCAACTGCGGCAAGTACAAGCGGATGAAGCATCGCGGGGTGGTCTGCGAGAAGTGCGGCGTGGAGGTGATTCAATCCAAGGTGCGACGGGAGCGGCTCGGGCACATCACCTTGGCTACTCCGGTGGCGCACATCTGGTTCCTCAAGTCGCTTCCCTCGCGGATCGGGAACCTGCTCGACATCACCCTCAAGGATCTCGAAAAGGTTCTCTATTGCGAGAGCTACATCGTGATCGATCCCAAGAGCACTCCTTTGCTCAAAGGCGAGCTGATTTCAGAGGAGAAGCTCCACCGACTGCTCCAGGAACACGGCGATGACAGCTTCGTGGCCGGAATGGGCGGGGAGGCGGTTCGCGAAATCTTGAGAGCGGTGGACATCAACAAGCTCTCGGAAGAGCTGCGAAAGGACATGCGGGAGACGAACTCCGAGGCCAAGCGGAAGAAGTACGCCAAGCGGCTGAAGGTGGTCGAAGCCTTTCGCACCTCGCAGAACAAACCAGAGTGGATGATGTTGGACGTTATCCCGGTCATCCCGCCCGACCTGAGGCCCCTGGTTCCACTGGACGGTGGCCGATTCGCAACCTCGGATCTCAACGACCTCTATCGGCGGGTGATCAACCGCAACAACCGCCTGAAGAGACTTCAGGAGCTCAACGCGCCGGACATCATCATTCGCAACGAAAAGCGAATGCTGCAGGAAGCCGTCGACGCGCTGTTCGACAACGGCCGGCGCGGAAAGACGATTACCGGTCCGAACAAGAGGCCCTTGAAGTCGCTCTCGGACATGCTCAAGGGCAAGCAAGGCCGCTTCCGCCAGAACCTGCTCGGCAAGCGCGTCGATTATTCCGGACGCTCGGTGATCGTCGTCGGGCCGGAGCTAAAGCTGCACCAGTGCGGGCTCCCGAAGATCATGGCCCTCGAGCTGTTCAAGCCCTTCATCTACAATAAGCTGGAAGAGAAGGGGTACGTCACCACCATCAGAGCGCCAAGAAGATGGTGGAGAAAGAGCGCCCGGAGGTGTGGGACATCCTGGAAGAGGTGATTCGCGAGCACCCGGTGCTCTTGAATCGAGCCCCCACCCTGCACCGCCTGGGAATGCAGGCTTTCGAGCCGGTGCTGATCGAAGGGAAGGCCATTCAGCTCCATCCGCTGGTGTGTGCGGCATTCAACGCCGACTTCGACGGCGATCAGATGGCCGTTCACGTCCCTCTGTCAGTCGAGGCGCAGATGGAGGCGCGGGTGCTGATGATGTCCACCAACAACATCTTGAGCCCGGCGAACGGAAAGCCAATCATCGTTCCGACTCAGGACATGGTGCTGGGTATCTATTACATGACCCGTCCCCGAGAATTCGCCCGCGGGGAGGGGCACATCTTCGCTTCACCTCAAGAAGTCCGCGCAGCCTATGACCACGGCGAGGTCGACCTGCAGGCGAAGGTGATCTGTCGGATCGATGGCGTTCGAAAAGAGACGACCGTGGGCCGGGTGCTCCTGTGGGAGATCGTTCCGCGCCGGGTTGGCTTCGATGCGATCAACAAGGTGCTGGACAAGAAGCAGCTGGGCAATTTGATCGACGCCTGCTATCGGATGACCGGCGAAAAGGAGACCGTCCTCTTGGCGGATCGGATCCGGACGCTGGGATACGGGCACGCCACCAAGGCCGGCATTTCCATCGCCCTCAAGGACATGGTGATTCCGGAGCGCAAGCAAGAGTTCCTCGATCATGCGCGCAAGGAAGTAGCGGAGATCGAGAACCAGTAACTGGAGGGATTGATCACCGACGGAGAGCGATACAACAAGGTGATCGATATCTGGGCGGAGATCACTGAGAAGGTGGCCGGTGAGATGATGCAGCAAATCTCACAAGAGGAGGTGTCGGGTGTGGGCACCGATGGGAAGCGCGCCACGCGCAAGCAGCCGTCCTTCAATCCGATCTACATCATGGCCGACTCGGGCGCTCGAGGCAGTGCGCAACAAATCCGACAGCTGGCCGGGATGCGCGGACTGATGGCCAAGCCGTCTGGCGAGATCATCGAAACTCCGATCACCGCCAATTTCCGAGAAGGTTTGTCCGTATTGCAATACTTCATTTCGACCCACGGTGCGCGCAAGGGACTGGCGGACACCGCGCTCAAGACCGCGAACTCCGGCTACCTCACCCGCCGTCTGGTCGACGTGGCCCAAGATGCGATCATCACCGAATATGACTGCGGCACGATGGACGGTTTGTTCATCGGCGCCTTGGTCGAGGGCGGCGAGATCATCGAGCCCCTGGGCGAGCGCATCCTTGGCCGGGTGGCGTTGGACGATATCCACGATCCGGTGACCGGCGAGGTTCTGGTACGAGCCAATGAGGAGATCGACGAAGGCCGGGTTGCAAAGATCGAGAACTCCGGGCTGGACCGGGTGAAGATCCGGTCGGTGCTGACTTGCCAGGCGCGCCGCGGCATTTGTGTCGAGTGCTACGGTCGAGATCTGGCGAGGGGTCGCAAGGTGAGCATCGGCGAAGCGGTGGGAGTGATCGCCGCCCAATCGATCGGCGAGCCGGGGACCCAGTTGACGATGCGAACGTTTCACATCGGCGGTGCGGCCACTCGGAGAGCCGAGCAGTCCTCGTTGGAGAACCGCTACGCCGGCACCGTAAAGTTCGCCAACTTGGCTACCGTCAAGAGAACCGATGGGACACTGGTGATCATGAATCGGAATGGCGAGGTGGTGATCGTAGACGACTCGGGCCGCGAGCGCGAACGCTACCAGGTGATCTACGGTGCCAGGCTGATGGTGAAGGAAGGCCAGAAGGTCGAACCGGGGACCCTGATTGCAGAGTGGGATCCCTTCGCGATGCCCCTGCTGACCGAGGTCGGCGGGACGATCAAGTTCGACGACATCATCGAGGGGGTGACGATGAGCGAAACGCTCGACGAAGTCACCGGGCTCTCGCGGAAGACAATCGTCGAATCCAAGGACCCGGAAGCTCGCCCGCGGATTTCGCTTCGCGACTCCAGGGGAGAGGTCAAGATGCTGCCCAATGGCACTCAGCCGGCCAGCTACCACCTCCCGCAGGGTTCGATCCTTACCGTCAACGATGGGGACGAGGCCAGCCCGGGCGAGGTGATCGCCAAAGTCCCGCGCGAGACCACCAAGACCAAGGACATCACCGGTGGTCTACCCCGCGTGGCGGAGCTCTTCGAAGCGCGCAAACCGAAGGACCACGCGGTGATTGCAGAGATCGATGGGGTGGTGTCTTTCGGCAAGGACACCAAGGGCAAGCGGAAACTGGTGATCACCCCGGAGGTGAACGGCGAGCTGCGCACCGATCTGGCGAAGGAGTACCTGATCTCCAAGGGCAAGCACATCAGCGTGCATTCCGGGGATCGCGTCAAAGCCGGGGAACCGATGATGGATGGCGCGGCCAATCCCCACGACATTCTCAAGGTGCTGGGGGAGAAGGAGCTGGCCAGGTACCTGGTCGACGAAGTCCAGGAGGTCTACCGGCTGCAGGGCGTGAAGATCAACGACAAGCACATCGAAACCAGCGTCCGGCAAATGCTGCGCCGGGTGCGGGTAACCGATGTGGGGGACACCAACTTCCTGATCGACGAGCAGGTCGAGAAGTGGGTGTTCGAGGAAGAGAATGAAAAGGTGATGGCTACCGGAAAGCGACCGGCCATCGGTGAACCGCTCCTGCTGGGGATCACCAAGGCTTCACTCTCGACTGAATCCTTCATCTCCGCTTCCTCGTTCCAGGAGACGACCAAGGTGCTCACCGAAGCGGCGATCAACGGCAAGGTGGACCACCTGCGCGGCCTGAAGGAGAACGTGATCATGGGTCGACTGATTCCGGCCGGTACCGGATTGCCGCAGTACAAGCACCTGGATATCGAAGTCGAGAGCCCCGCCGATGAGATCCAGCACCTGGAAGCGGCGCTGGCCGCCAGCCATGGCGAGTCCCCGGCGGTCCCTCCGCCCCTGCCAGCCCACGTTCAGCAGGGCGCCGCCCCTGAAAGCGGCGCCGCTTAAGCTGGCGCAGTTCCAAGATGGAGGACGATTCGCCGAGCAAGTCTCGCCTGCGCCTGGCGGAAGCTTTTGAAAGGGTTTGGAGCCAGGCGCTGGTGGCGGCCTCGGCGGCGGAGGAAGAAGTTGCCCGGGCGCTCGCCCGGGTGGCCGAAGGCGCGAGCTGGTCCCCGGAAGATCTAAGGAAGCACGTTCAGGAGTTTGGACAGCGACTGTCTTCCCAACGGCTTGAGCTGGAGAGAAGCATTGAAGAAGGCGTCCGGAAGGCCCTCGGCCGCTTCCGTGGCAACGGGCAAGACGAGTGGCGCGACCTCGAGGCGCGAATCAACCGTCTGTCCAAGCGAGTCGATGCGCTGGGCCTGCGAAAACGGACGCCTCGCTCCCGCTGAGCGCGAGCTTCGCAAGCAGCACGAAAGCCGTTGAATCTCAAAAGACTTGCGTCCAGGCAAAAGACTTGCGTCCAGGATAGTGTTGCGGTGTTCATTGCAGCTTCGCTGGCGCGATTTCCGTGTTCACCCTCGACACCAGATTGCGGGGCATTCCGGTTACTCCGGGGCAGGTGATTTCAATTTTCCAGTCCAGCAATTCTCCCCACCTGGCGATCCCGGGAAAGCAAGCCGGTCATTCCAAGGCCTACGTTCTCGGAGTGAGAACCGCCAATGCCTTTGCGATGTTCGTCTACCTTTATCTTCCTGAAATTTCCGACTGTGCTATCTACTCGAGCGATCAGCGGATCGCGAACGTGGAGGACTATCGGGAGGCCGAATCGGATGCCATCGCCTTCGTCGAATCGATGGGCTTCATCGTCGTGAACATGAATTTCCGAGCGCTCGGGCCAGCCGATCAAGAGGAGTTGATCCGCAGCTTGCCCATTTTCATGCGAGACCCGCGCTTGGTCGTTCACTCGGTGAGCGGGGCAATCGGTGTTCGGCCCAATCCAACCACCGCGCTGGGGCGACTGCTGGCCTCCTTTTGAATGAAGGCCTCGAGGCTCAGAGACTTTCTGGCGAAATCGATTGCCTGCGGCGCGCTGTTGGCCATGCTGGGCGTCAGTTGTCGCCACCTGCCCAGCCAGAAGGAGGAACAAGGCGCGCTGATCCATCACGATCTCGGAGTTCAAGCCATGCAGGCGGGCGAAATTCAGGGCGCCCTGCGGGAGTTTCAAATCTCCCTGGATCTCGATCCAGGTCTCGCCGAATCTCACAATGCGATCGGATTGCTGCTCCATGTTGCATTTCAGCGGAAGGACGAGGCAATCGCGCATTTTAAGCGGGCGCTGGAAATCCGGCCGACCTTCTCCGAGGCGAGGGCCAACCTGGCCAACGTCTACCTGGATCAAGGCCGGTACGACGAAGCGATCAAGCTCTACCGAGAAACTCTCAACGATATGCTCTACCCTACGCCCTTCATTGCCCAGGGGAACCTGGGCTGGGCGCTGTACAAGAAAGGCGATCTGGCGGCCGGGCTGGACCAGATCAAAGCTGCGGTGATTGGCAACCCGAAGTTCTGTCAGGGATACCGGAATCTGGGAATCATCTACGAGGAGACTGGCAGCATCGATGAAGCCTGTAAGCAGTTCGCGAAATACCAAGAGGCCTGCCCGGCGGTCGCGGATGCTTATTATCGGGAAGGCCGATGTCTGACCCGGAAGGGCCAGCGGGAGGCAGCCATCGAGGCTTTCTCAAAATGCCAAGCCAAAGCGACCAACGAAGTGATCAAGGACGATTGCCGCAAGTTGCAGGAGCAACTTCGATAGACGTGGATTACGTAGATTTTGGACGATACCTGGCTCAGCAGCGCGAGCTGAGAGGCGTCTCCCGAACCGAAGTGGCGACAGCCACCAAGATTCCCGTCAACCTGATCGCCGCCTTGGAGAACGGAGACCGCGAGCGCCTGCCAGAGCGGGTGTTCATCATCAATTACATCCGAGCCTATGCCCAGGTGATCGGGCTGGCCGAAGACGAGGCAGTGCTGAGATTCGAGGAGATCGATCGGCCCGCGCGGTTGAAAGATCTGGCGGCCAACGACCCGTCCAGATCAAACCGAAAGCTCCTCCGGGTAGCCCTCCTGATCGCCCTGCTCGCGGCCGCCCTCTATGCTGCCCTGGTGCGTTTGGGATATCTCCATCTGTTTCGAGGCTGAGCCCAAAGGATGGAGCGCTTCAAAGAGCGGGCCCTGGTGCTGTCGCACGTCGACTATGGCGATGCCGATCGGCTGGTCTGTCTCTTCACGCCCAACCGCGGAAAGTTGACCGCCTTTGCTGCCGGTGCTCGCAGGAGCCAGCAGCGTTTCGCGGGAGCGCTACAATCCTTCATGTTGGTACAGGCGCAACTGGTGGAGCGCGCCGGCGAGACATTTCGTTTGGATGGTGCGGACGTGGAGCAGGGCTTTTACGCCATTCGACAGGACCTGGCGCTGATTGCCCGGGCTCTATACAGCGTCGAGCTATGCCGGGAATTGGTTCGAGACCGCGAGCCCCACCAGCAGCTGTTTTCTTTGCTGGTCGAATACCTGCAGAAACTGGATCAAAAGGCGGCCGGTCCCAGCTCGCTGATCGCCTTCGAGCTTCACGCGCTTGCACAGGCGGGCCTGAGGCCGCGATTCGACCGCTGTGCGTTGTGCGGAGGCGCCCTGGGAGAACGCCTCCGGTTCGATCCCGAGCACGGCGGAACGGTCTGCTATCCGTGTCGGGAGCGGGTCTACTCGGGCGTTCCCGTCTCATCCCAGGTGGTGGATTCCCTGCGCGCGTTGCAGGCGGGAGATCTGACGCCGCTGGCCACTCCCACCCGCCGGTGCGCGAGGGAGCTACTGAACGCCTTTATTTCGCACCACCTCGGCCGCAAGCTCAAAAGCGTGGACTTCATGACTCAGGTCGGGCTGGATTAGAAGCATTGCATGCTCTTTCAGGATCTCATTCTCCGGCTTCAAGACTATTGGGCCGGTCAGGGCTGCTTGATCGCCCAGCCGTACGATGTGGAGATGGGGGCGGGAACGATGCATCCCGCGAGTTTCTTGCGCGCCCTGGGGCCGGAGCCTTGGAACGTGGCCTATGTGCAGCCTTCGCGGCGCCCGGCCGACGGGCGATTCGGCGAGAACCCCAACCGCCTTTTTCAGCACCATCAGTTGCAGGTGATCTTGAAACCGTCCCCGAAGAACGTGCAGCAGCTCTATCTGGATTCGATCCGAGCCTTCGGCATCCGTCCTGATCAGCACGACATCCGCTTCGTGGAGGACGATTGGGAGTCGCCCACCCTCGGCGCCTGGGGTCTGGGGTGGGAGGTGTGGTGCGACGGAATGGAGATCACCCAGTTCACCTATTTTCAGCAGTGCGGTGGTTTCGATTGCAAGCCGGTTTCGGCAGAGCTGACTTACGGCCTGGAACGGATCTGCATGTACCTGCAAGACGTCGAGAATGTGTTTGAGCTGGAATGGAGGAAGGGCATCACCTATCGGGAGGTTTTCCACGCCAACGAGGTGGAGATGAGCGCCTATGCCTTTCGGGAGTCGGACTCGGAGATGCTTTTCGCTCTCTTTGGCTCCTATGAGAAGGAGTGCCATCGATTGCTGGAGAAAGACCTTCCCCTGCCGGCGTATGACTACGTGCTCAAGTGCTCCCATACCTTCAATCTGCTCGACGCCCGCGGCGCGATTTCGGTCACCGAGCGTGCCAATCTGATTAAGCGAATTCGGGATCAGGCGCGGCTGGTCGCCGAAGGGTATCTGCGCGTTCGCGAGCGACTGGGGTATCCCCTCCTGAGGACGCAGTGGACGGTGGGAGAGCAGCTGGCGGTCCTGGAAGGAAATCCAGCCTCGAACTACTGGAAGACGATCTCCTTCCGGAAGAGCGCCGAGGCAGCGAGTGGCTGAAGATCTGCTCTTTGAAATCGGCACCGAAGAGATCCCAGCTTCCTTTGTCGAGCCGGCGCTCGAGGATTTGCGCGCGGGCCTGACGCAAAAGATGGGCCTGGCGCGACTCTCCTTTGCCTCCACCCGACTATTCGGAACCCCGCGACGCTTGGCGGTCTTGGTTTGCGACCTGGCGGAGCAAAGTGAGGACATCACTCGCGAGGTGCTGGGACCTCCCACGAAAATCGCCTTTGATGGCCAGGGCAAACCTACCAAGGCCGCCGAGAAGTTCGCGCAGAGCCTGCAGCTCCCGGTCGATCAGCTGCAGCGAGTGACGACCCCGAAGGGAGAATACCTGGCAGCAAGGGTGGTGGAGAAGGGCCGTTCAGCGCGGCTGATCGCCAAGGAGGTGCTGGAGGCACTCCTGCGCTCGCTGAGATTTCCAAAATCGATGCGATGGGGCGAGGTGGAGCAAGCCTTTGCGCGGCCGGTGCATTGGATCCTCGCTCTCCTGGGCACCGAGGTAGTGCCGCTGGTGTTCGCGGACGTGGCCAGCGGTCGGTTTACCCGCGGCCATCGGTTCCTGGCCCCCGAGCCGATCGAGGTTCGAAAGCCGGCGGACTATGAAGAATTGCTTCTTCGCGCCTCGGTGATCGCCGATCCACTGAAGAGAAAAGCTGCCCTATTGAGCCGGGTTCAGCAGGCGGCGCAGAGCCTCGGGGCATCGCTCCTGGAAGACAACGCCTTGGTCGATCAGGTGAATTACCTGATCGAATTGCCAAATCCGGTGTTGGGTTCTTTCGACCGCCGCCACCTGGATCTGCCTCGCGAGGTCCTGGTTCAGGAGATGCGAGGACACCAGCGCTATTTCTCGTTGGTGGACGCTTCCGGAAATCTGCTGCCCAACTTCGTCGCTGTCTCCAACATCCCGGTCACCGATGAAAAACTGTCGGTTCGGGGATACGAACGGGTGCTGCGAGCCCGGCTCGCCGACGGCCGTTTCTTTTTCGATCAAGACCGAAAGGTATCCCTCGCGGATCGAGTGGAGAAGCTGGGTCGCGTGGTGTGGCAGGCAAAGCTGGGAACGTATGCGGAGAAGGTCGTTCGCCTTGGCGGCCTGGCCACTTTTCTGGCCGAGCGCACGAACCGGCAGGCACAACTGGACGTGATCCGGCGCGCAGCGACCCTGTCCAAGGCAGATCTGGTGACTGGAATGGTGCAGGAGTTTCCCGAGTTGCAGGGGGTGATGGGTCGCGAATACGCGAAGTCCGATGGAGAGCCGGCGGAAGTTTGCCGGGCGATCTTCGAGCACTATCTGCCGCGCACCGCCTCGGATGTGATGCCCACAGAGGATCCGGGAGCCCTCCTGGGAATCGCCGATCGCCTGGACACGCTCTGCGGCATCTTCGCCATTGGCAAGGCGCCTACCGGTGCTGCCGATCCCTTCGGGTTGCGCCGCGCGTGCCTGGCAGTCATTCACATCGTCCTGGCACGCCGGTTTCGCTTCTCGCTTCCGGCAGCCGTGGAGCGAGCATTGAGCCAGCTGGAGCCCAAGCTGGGCAAAGACCCGAAGGTCTCTAGTCTCGGGGCGGTGAAAGAGCAGGTGCTCGACTTCTTTCGCGGTCGGCTGAAGTCTCTCTGGGGAGAGCAATATCGAGCCGATCTGGTGGAAGCAGTCCTAGCCGCCGGTTTCGACGATCTGGTAGGAGTTCAACTTCGGCTGGAAGCCGTCTCCGGGATCGCCGGGGGTGCGGGCTTCGAAGCACTCACCACCGCCTTGAAGAGGGCTGGAAACATTGTGGATAAGCAGGGTAAGGACGTTGGCTCTGGCCAGGTCTCCGCGGAGAGGTTGGTCGAGCAGGCAGAGCGAAACCTCTATCGGGCTTGCATCGCGGCGAGCGAGACGGTGAAGGAACGTACCGCGAAAGATGATTTTGGTGGCGCTCTGGAGATCCTAAGTGCGCTCGGCCCTTCGGTTGATGCTTTTTTTAACGAGGTGATGGTGATGGCCGAAGATCGGGAGCTGCGGAAAAATCGCATCCACCTCCTCCAGATGGTCCGGACCTTATTCAGTCAAGTAGCCGATTTCTCCAGGGTTCACTCCGAGGCCGCGTCTGTTTCCGTTCATGCGCATTAGCAGTTGCTCCCTTCGGATCGGGTTTCTAGAGTCGCCGGCTCTATCCATGCGCTGGATCTTTCTTTCATTGGTCTTAGGGCAAGCATGCGTGCCCCAGGGGCTGCTCCAGGCTCCTCCGCGGGGGAATTTCTATTTCCCGACCGGGATCGCCTTCGCCGATGACGCCAGCTCGCCGATGGGATTTCTGTATGTGGCAAATTCAAACTTCGATCGCCGCTACAGCAGCGGCTCGGTCCTGTCGGTCCAGCTGGACAGTGTGGGCCAGACCTCGGGCAAGCGTTTGCCCCCGATCGGGATGGGATCCCCGGGTGCCCCTCCGATGCAGCTCGACGATTTGGGGAACACCGGCCAGGTGATCATTCAAAGCTTTGCGGGAGAGATGACCAAGTCCAGGTACGGTGCGGGCTACCGCCTCTTTGTTCCCTCGCGCGGAGACCGCAATCCTCTGCAAATTATCGAGTCCGCCGGCATCTCCATGACCTGTCTCGACGGGAGCCCGGACTGCGAGCACAGCTCGCCCTCGCTCTCCGCCTTTGAGCAAATAGACCCCGGAGTGCCACGGCTGGTCGAGCCCCTGGGGGTGGGCGTGGGTCCGTTCAATAGCCCAGAACCGCAGGTCCTGGTGACTCAGCTCAAGAGCGCCGATGCCCCTGCGGGCAGCGGCAATAACCTTCAAACCTTCGTTCTGTCGATGCCAGCCAATGACCCCAGACCGGTCATCGATAAGAACAACTTCATCTCTCTGGGGCTGTACATTCTTGGAAACCCATACGGAGCCACCACCAATTCGGTGGCCGTGGGCAGTCGCTTCGCGTACGTGACCAACCGCTACAAGGGCTCTGGCGGTGCGCTGTTCTATCTGGTGGATGGGCAAACTCGCACCTTCGCCGATCCCGCGCTCGAGGTTGGATTTCGAACGCTGGAGGCGCGTGGAATTGCGCTGAACCGGCCCGAGACCCGGGCCTATGTGGCGGCGCGATCTCCAGACTCGTTGATTATCGTATCGATTACCGCGACCGCCGGTTTGCCGGTCCTCAGAGTGCTCAAGATGGTCCCGCTCCCCTTGGGGACGGCCGAGGTGGCAGTGATCGAGAGGCCTGGCCAAGGCAATCTGGTCGCCGTTTCCAGCTCCGGTTCCAACGCGGTTTCGATTTACGACGAAGATCTGGGGGCGGTGGCGGCCCAGATACCTGGTGTGGGGATACAGCCGTTCGCGCTGGCGGTGCAGCAAACAGGCAACGCGGCACGAGTATTCGTGAGCTGCTTCGGCGACGGGCGAGTCGGGGTGATCGATATCGCAGATGTGAGGCGGCCCCAGCAAGCGCAGCTGGTTG
>WNEZ01007886.1_pt1 | contig 17313 bp, 11 predicted proteins | sample 5400521 | NCBI WGS metagenome assembly WNEZ01 (sample SAMN13153339, study PRJNA577476) | soil metagenome | isolation source: 120 cm saprolite under Douglas fir tree site 2 hole 1 replicate 1 | place: USA:California | collected 2015-04-18
GATCCGCTCGGCCTTCAGTCGACCGTGACGACGGGTGTCGTGAGCGCGCTCGGACGCTCGCTGCGCGCCAAGGACGGTCGGATCATCGAGAACGTCATCCAGACCGACGCGGCGCTCAATCCCGGCAACTCGGGCGGTCCGCTGGTCGACACGCACGGCAAGGTCGTGGGCGTGAACACCGCGATCAACGCCATGGCGCAGGGCATCGCGTTCGCGATCCCGGCGGCGACCGCGCGGCTCGTGGCGACCGCGCTCATCCGCGACGGTCGGGTCCGCCGCGCGTACCTCGGCATCTCCGGGGCAGCCACGCCGATCGGGCGGCAGCTCTCGCTCGCGCTCGGACTGGGCGTCGAATCCGGCATCCGCGTCCTCGAGGTCACGCCCAACTCGCCGGCGCGACGCGCCGGCATCCGGGAAGGCGACATCCTCGTCGCGCTCGACGGTGCCGGGCTCGAGACCCTCTCGGATCTGCAGCGCGCGCTGACCGCCGAACGCGTCGGAGCCTCGACGCTCGTCTCCGTCGTGCGCCGTGGCGAGCGCATCGCGCTCAGCATCACGCCCGAGGAGTCGCGCTAGCCGCTCGCGTCCTTCAGGTACTGGACCCAACCGGGGATGCGCGCGTAGCCCAGCGCTTCGTTCAGATGGAGGATCGGCGCGTTCTCGCCGTCGTTCTCGGTGCGTACGTTCTTGATGCCGAGCGCGATCGCCTGCATGACGGTCTCGAGCTTGAGCGCGCGCGCGACACCCCGGCCGCGCACCTTGCGGGCGGTCCCGGTCCAGTCGGTCCAGACGTTCCCGCGCGTGGGTGGATACGCGAGGACCGAGATGCCGACGATGTCGTCGTCCTCGCGCGCGATCCACATCCGATCGAGGCGCACCGTCGGCGAGTCGAACCAGCGGACGAAGACCTCGAACGGCTGACGAACATGCGGGATCGTGGTCGGCACGTCCGACGCGGCCTCTTCGCTCATCTCGTGGATCTTGTGGAACTTGTCCGGATCGGGGTCGCGGTCGATGGTCTGGATCGTGATACCGGCCGCGCGCATCTTCTGCCGGCTCTCGGCGGCTAGCTCCTCGATCCGTCCACGCCGCGCGATGAGGTCGAGCTCCCAGGCCTTGCTGCGCCGCGCCTCGCGATATCCGCGGCGGGCGAACCAGCTCGCGAGCCACTCGTCGTCCTCGCGCCCATAGCTTGCGAAGATCCGCGTGCCGGACGACCGCGCGCGCTCCTCGATGACGTCGAACACCGTTCCGAGCTGCGCATCGGCGCGCTCGGCGGGCAGGAGCTCGAAGCCGATGCGGCCGTACCGTTTCTTCATCTGGTCCCAGGGAGCGTGGTTGTGGCGAGCGAACCCGATCGGCGTGTCGTCACGGAGGACGATGAATCGCTCGTTGGTCCAGGCCGGGTCGTCGGTGGCCCACCAGTGTCGCCACGACGCGGCGTCCTCCGGCTCGTCGGGGCGCGATGCGGTCGCGACGTCGGCCGCGAACGCGGCGTCGTCGAGCGTCGCGGGCCGGAACGCCAACCTACCGCGGCGCAGCGTGACCGACGGACCGGTGATCGTGGGCATGGTGGCAGTGTATGCGTGCGACTGGCCGGGAACATGCCGCCCGCGATAGGTGTTTTGTGAAGACAGATACAGTCGACGTGGAGGCAGGACATGACGCTTGACCGCGCGCGCTGGGACACCGGTATCACCTACGACGCCTTCAAGGCCGCGATGACGCGTAATCAGGAGCGCTTCGCGGAGAACGAGAGTCGCGTCGTCCTCGACCCCGAGACGGTGCGGACGTTCACGTCTCTGCCGCAGCGGCTGCGCGTTCTCGTCCTCGCCGAAGACTGGTGCGGCGACGTCGTCGCCAACCTCCCCATCCTCGGTCGGCTTGCGACAGAGGTGCCCACGCTCGACGTCCGCGTCTTCTACCGCGACCAGAACCTCGACCTGATGGAGCGATGGCTCAATCAGGGCAAGTACCAGTCGATCCCCGTCTTCGTGTTCTTCGATCAGACCTTCCGCGAGCTGGGTCACTGGATCGAGCGACCGGCCTCGGTGACCGAGCGGCGCGCTCAGGAGCGCAAGAAGATCTTCGCGGCGCACCCAGAATTCGGATCAGCCGACGCCCCCGTGGATCAGCTGCCGGAGGACGTGCGCACGCGGCTTCAGGCCGAGCTGCAGAAGATGCGTGACAACACCGTCTCGTTCGCGAACGCCGAAGTGCAGCGCGAGCTGCGGGAGCTCGTCAGCGGGGTGGCCGTGTGACCGGGAAGCCGGTCAGGGTCAAGATCACCTACTGCGCCGAGTGCGGTTACGAGCCACAGGCGCTGGATCTCAGCAAAGCGCTCATGTACGAATTCGGGGCGAAGCTCTCGGCAATCGAGATCATTCCCTGGGAATCCGGGACGTTCGATGTCAGTGTGGATGGCGAGCTCGTGCATTCGATGAGGCGCGAGGGCGGATTCCCCGAGCATGCCAGCGTCAAGTCGGCGGTACGCGCCAGGCTCGATCGCGGATCACGTGTTTAGCGGAGATGTAGCTCGGCGGCGCGGCTGACTCGTTAGCAGCGCTTCTCTACACTGCCCGATGGTCCGGGGAGGGCCGACCTATTTGGCAGGGAGGGTACCCAAACACATGACCGATCACGGCATGCGCGCGCGCCTCGCGCGCGTCATCAGCGTCGTCACGATCAGTGCGCTCATCGCGGCCATCACGCTGAGCTCCGCCGCATTCGCGGACTCGGGCAGAACGAAGCTCTCCAAGGAAGACCGCGAGAGGCTCGCGACGGCGACGGCGAACGGCGCATCCACCGTGACGATGCTGTTCGCGACGGTCGAGGGCTCCACCGGATCCGTGGCGAGCGCGCTCGCGGCGCTCGGCGCCACGGTGCGCAAACAAGATCCCGACGTTGGGTACATCCGTGCGGACGTTCCCACTGACATGGCCGACGCCGCGTCGAAGCTCGCCGGCGTCGCTGGCTCCGAGCTCGATCAGGTCTTCGACATCCCGACCCCCGATCTCAGCGACGGCGCAGCGCCTGAACAGCTCCCACCGGACAGTTCGACGCCGGCGCAGAATCCGTACATGCCGACGAGGGACGTCGGCTCTCCGCAGTTCGTCGCCGCCCATCCAACGTGGGACGGACGCGGCATCACGATCGGCCACCTCGACACGGGTGTCGACGTCGGTCACCCAGCGCTCCAGACGACGACCACGGGCGAGCGCAAGATCATCGACTGGGTCACGTTCACCGACCCGGTCACCGACGGTGACCCGTCGTGGATCGCGATGAACCGCACCGTGACGATCACGGGCGGGACATTCACGATCGACGGCCGCACGTATACCGGAGCGCCTGATGGCACGTGGCGGTTTGGCTCGTTCAATGAGGACAACGTGCCGTTCGCGCGTCCCGACGGCACTGCCGCGCCCGAGTACCGCGTCGCCTGCACCAACCGCTCTGGCTTTGGCGGCGACCTGAACCGGAACGGCGTGTGTGGCGAGACCTTCGCCTTCCTCTGGGACGGCCAGCAGAACGGCGTCGTGTGGCGCGACTCTGACGCGAACGGCTCGTTCGCGAACGAGGTCGGCATGCACGCGTACAAGCAGGCGTTCGAGATCGGCGAGTATGGCAACGACAACCCGGCCACCCCGCTCCGCGAATCCGTCCCGTTCGTCACGCAGATCGACGCGGCCGCGGGCTACGTCAGCCTCGGCATCGTGTCGGGCGCCCACGCGACGCACGTCGCCGGCATCATGGCCGGCAGCACCCTCTACGGCAGCGCAACGGGCGCGGCTCCGGGAGCGAAGATCGTTTCCATCCGCGTCTGCCTCTTCACGAGCGGGTGCACGGCGCACGCGCTTACCGAAGGCATGATCTTCGCGACGAAGACCGCGAACGTCGACGTCGTGAACATGAGCATCGGCGGTCTGCCTTCGCTCAACGACGGCAACAACGCTCGCGCGATCCTCTACAACCGGCTCATCGACAAGTGGGGCGCGGAGTTGTTCATCTCCGCGGGCAACAGCGGACCTGGCGTCAACACCGTGGGCGACCCTTCGGTCGCGACGAAGGTCATGAGCGTCGGAGCGTACTGGACCAAAGACTCGGTCTTCGCGAACTACGGCAACGTCGTTCCGGGACCTGAAGCGCTCCATGACTTCAGCTCACGCGGTCCTCGCGAGGACGGCGGCTTCAAGCCTGACATCGTGGCACCAGGCAACGCGACGTCGGGAGTGCCGACCTGGCAGCCCGGTCAGTGCCTGAGCACGCCAAACTGCGGTCCAGGCCTCGGCATGTTCAACGGCACATCGATGGCGGCACCGCAGGCCACCGGCGCGGCGGCGCTCCTGCTGTCGGCCGCGATCCAGGCGGACCACGGTCACAAGCCGGCGCAGCTGCGCGAAGCGATGCGCTCGTCGGCGCGGTTCATCGCCGGCTATCAGGCGCACGAGCAGGGCTACGGCCTCATCGACGTCTCGGGAGCGTGGGCGCTCCTCGAGCAAGACCTCAAGACGGCGGACATCAGCGCCGCGGTCCCCACGAACACGAGGCTGAGCGGTTTCCTGGCGACGCCGGGCATCGGCACGGGCATCTATGACCGCGAAGGTGTCCACGTGGGTGACGCCGCGTATACGCGCACGTACACATTGACCCGCAGCGATGGCGGGCACTCGACGTACGACCTCCGCTGGATCGGCAACGACGGCACGTTCGCTTTGCCGACCGGCGTTTCGATTATCTCGTTCGACAAGAAGAGCTCCGCGACGCTCGCGATCACGGTGACACCCGGCGCGGCCGGCGTGCACAGCGCGATCCTCGTGCTCGATGACCCCAAGACGCCGGGCGTCGAGTACGCCACGCTGAATACGGTCATCGTTTCGCTCCCGCTGACCGCGGCGAACAATTACAAGGCGAGCGTCTCCGGCACCGCCAGCAAATTCCAGGCGAGCCAGCCGAAGATGTTCTTCGATGTTCCTGCGGGCACGACCGCGATGCGCATGTCACTGCAGATCACGAACGGCGGTCGCGTGAACGCGACGCCGCTCCACCCCTTTGGCGTGCCGCTCACCGCGGCGAGCCAGGCGATCGGCTTCACGACAGGTCCGACCGGCGTCATCAGCCGCATCATCACGACCGGCCCGACCACCGGGGTCTGGGAGGTCGTCAGCGCGGCCTCGCGCGCGGCGGCCGTCAACGACTCGACGTTCACGATCACGTTCGAGGCATTCAAGGTCACTCTTGACCCAGCGACGTGGACCAATGACCCCACGACGGTCGGAACCACGTATACCCAGACGTTCACGGCAAAGAACGAATTCGCGGCCGTCTCCACCGTGACAACGGCGAGCGCCTTCGCCAGCGCCCGCTCGGTAGGCGCAACGATCGCTTCCGGCGGTGCGCAACAGACGTATCCCATCGTGGTCCCGGCGGGCACCACCTCGCTGAACGTCACCATCGGTGGCGCCAGTGATCCGGGCGCCGACCTCGACCTGTTCGTCTTCAACTGCACGACCGGCCCATGTGTGCTGGTCGGCGTCAGCGCGGGCAGCACCGCGAACGAGAGCGTGACGATCGCGAGCCCCGCACCCGGCAACTGGCAGGCACTGGTCGATCCGTTCGCGGTCCCGTCCGGCTCGACGGCGTACACCTACACCGATTCCTTCGCGAATCCCGCCTACGGCAGCGTGACCACGCCCGCCGATCCGGCGAGCCGCGCCTCGGGCGCGACGTGGCCGGTCACCGCGACGGGCAAGGCGAATGTGGCCGCGGGCAGCGGTCGATTCCTCCGAGCTTCCGTCGCGGTCCGAGAGGCGGCGTCGAACAGCGCGCTCGGCAGCGCGACGGTCATCTTCGCCAACGTCACCCCGTAACTCGACTCGCGCGTAACTGGATGAGGCCCCGGAGCGATCCGGGGCCTCATACTTTCCAGTGATGGGGGAGCCGCTCGACACCTTCAAGCGTCCGCTGCGCGACCTGCGCGTGAGCGTCACGGACCGCTGCAACTTCCGCTGCGTCTACTGCATGCCCAAAGAGGTCTTCGGCAAGGACTTCCAGTTCCTGCCGCGCGCCGAGATCCTCTCGTTCGAGGAGATCGAGCGCCTGGTGCGTATCTTCGTCGGCCTCGGCGTGAAGAAGGTGCGGCTGACAGGCGGCGAGCCGCTCGTCCGGCGCAACATCGAGCGCCTCGTGGAGATGCTCGCGAAGGTGAGCGATCTCGACCTCACGCTCACGACGAACGGTTCGCTCCTCGCGGGGAAGGCGCGCGCGCTACGCGACGCGGGACTCAAGCGCGTGACCGTGAGCCTCGACTCGCTCGACGACGAGGTCTTCAAGAGCATGAACGACGTCGACTTCCCGGTCGCGAGGGTGCTCGAGGGCATGGACGCCGCCGAGGCCGCTGGCCTCGCGCCGCTCAAGGTGAACATGGTCGTGAAGCGCGGCCTGAACGAGGACAGCATCGTCCCGATGGCGCGTTATTTTCGTGGGACCGGCCGCATCCTCCGGTTCATCGAGTACATGGACGTGGGCTCGTCCAACGGCTGGCGGCTGAACGACGTGGTGTCGGCGCGCGAGATCGTCGCGACGATCGACCGCGAGCTACCCCTCGAGCCGATCGAGAAGAACTACGTGGGCGAAGTCGCCGAGCGGTGGCGTTATCGCGACGGCAGTGGCGAGATCGGCGTGATCGCCTCGGTCACGCAGGCGTTCTGCGCCGATTGCACGCGCGCGCGTCTCTCGGCCGACGGATCGCTCTACACCTGCCTCTTCGCGACGCAGGGCCACGACCTCCGCGGCCTGGTGCGTGGCGAGATGACCGACACCCAGATCGCCGATGCGATCGCCGCGATCTGGACCTCGCGCGACGACCGGTACTCCGAGCTGCGCTCCGAGGAGACGGTCGGCCTCAAGAAGATCGAGATGAGCTTCATCGGAGGCTGAGCCCTAGGTCGGCGTCGGCACCCGGAGCGCGTCCTCGAGCTCGTCGGCAAGGCGTTCCGCGGAAGCGGTGTTGGTGCGCAGACGCTCCAGGCTCTGCGCGACCGTCTCCTGGATGTCCGGCGTGCGCTTCGCCTCGAGGAATGCCGCCGCCTCGTCCGCGAGGCCTCGCTCAGCCAGCTGGCTGATCGCGGTCACGTAGCCCTGCTTCAGCAGCGGGGCCATGTCCGTACCCGCGACGTCGCCTTCCCAGTGCGCCTTCAGGGCCTTCCAAGCGCCGAGGCGCGTTCGCCGTGACTGCATCATCGGGATCAGCATCAGACCGCGATCCTGCACCCGGATGAGCGGCGAGAAGATCGCCTCGGCGGTGCGCTCCGCGAGAGCGGGATCTTCGAAGAAGATGAGGCCTTGGCGGAAGCGCGCCTCTTCCTGCGCATCAGACGCCTGCGCCTGATGCATGCGCGCGACATACCGGTCCCATAGCGCGTTGTCGCCGACCGTCGCGGCCACCGCGACCACCGTGCCGGCGACGTCTGGGTGCAGCCGCTCGCGGCCTTCGATGTGGTCGCGAACGCGGCGCTGCGCCTCGTCGCGAACGTCCTTCGCGCGGGCGTGGATACCCAGCATGAGGATCGCGCGCGTGCGCTTCTCCCGCACGTCGGTGTCGTCGCTGTCGCGGGCGGTCCAGCCCGCGGCCTCGAGGATCGGGCGGTAGAGATCGTCGACGAGGCGCGCGAACGGACGCTCGGTCGCGTCGCGCACCGCGTAGTTGCCAAGCCACGAGAGCGAGTCGCCGATCGCCGCGAGGACCGCGCGGTCCTCTTCGCCGCGCAGCGTCTCGAGGCGCGCGAGGAACATCGCGAGGGTCGCCTTGCCATGGCGCGCGAGCGCCCAGAGGTCATCGATCAGGGCGAGTCGCTCCTCGGCCGCGAGGTGAGCGATGCCCGCGTCGAGACGGTCGCCCTCGAACGCGCTCGCAAAGCGGAAGCGGTAGAAGCCTCGGCCGCCCGCGTTCGGGAAGAACCACTGCGCGCCGGGAAGTCGGACGGTCCCGCGCTCCGCGCTCAGGACCGAGCGATGCTCGCGTACGCCCTGCGCGGTGCCGTACTTGATGACGAGTGGGACGGGCCAGCGCTGCCGCGTCGGCGCGGCGTCCATGTCGGAGAAGTAGCGCGTCTGCGTCAGCTCGAGCTCGAGACCGCCGTCCGCGTCGTGCGCGCGGATGTCCACCAGCGGATGGCCGGACTCCTTGATCCAAGCGTTCGCGATCTTCGTGACGTCATGGCCCGACGATTCGTCGAGCGCGCGCCAGAAGTCGTCGGCCGACGCGTTCGCTTCGGCGTGGCGCTTCAGATAGATGCGGACGCCCTCGCGGAACGCCTCTTCGCCGAGGTACCCCTCGATCATGCGCAGCACCGCCGCGCCCTTCGTGTACGAGATGGCGTCAAATCGCTGCGACGCCTCTTCGGCGCTCTTCGCTTCAACGGAAATTGGGTGAGTCGACGCGAGCGCGTCGAGGCTGAACGCGCTCGTGTTCTCGGCGACGAAGTCGCGCCAGTAGCGCCACTCGGGATTCAACACGGCGGTCGCCTTCTCGCCGACGAATGACGCGAAGGATTCGTTGAGCCAGAGATCGGTCCACCACCGCATCGTCACGAGGTCACCCCACCACATGTGCGTGAGCTCGTGCGCCGCGGTGCTGAACACGCCCTTCAGCGTCTGGATCGACGCGTTGCGCTCGTCGGCGGCGAGGAGGCGCGTGCGATAGGTGATCGCGCCGGGGTTCTCCATCGCGCCGGCCTCGAAGTCGGGGATGCCGATCGCGTCGACCTTGTAATAGGGGTAGGGCAGCCCGGTGTACCCCTGCAGCCACTCGACGGAGCGCACGTGCGCGTCGCGTGCGTAGATGCCCTGCGCCGCAAGGCCCGGAGGCAGGCACACCCGGACCGGTATGCCCGACGGCGTCGTCGCGACGGCCGTGAACTCGTAGGGCCCGACCGTGAACGCGACGAGGTAGGTGGAGATCTTCGGCGTCTCGCGGAAGACCGTACGCGTGCGCCGCTCGTCGACCGGCTCCTGCGAGGTGATCGGCATGTTCGCGATGGCCGCGTTGCCGGCCGGATGGATGAGCTCGACGCTGAAATGCGCCTTGAACTCGGGCTCGTCGAAGCAGGGGAACGCGCGGCGGGCGTCGGCGGCCTCGAACTGCGTCGCCGCGTAGCGCTCCTCGCCGCGCAGCGAGCGGTACAGGCCGCGCAGCGATTCACGGATACCGCCGACCCACGAGATCTCGAGGGTGTGCTCGCCTGGCGGCATCACGCGCTCGAAACGCAGCGTGGCGGTCTGCGCTTCCACGTCGTAGGTCGTGTTCCGTGCGACGACGCCGTCAAGGGTGGCGTTCTGGATGTCGAGGTCCAGCGCGTGCAGCACGATCTCGCGCGTTGGACGTGACGTGCGGAGCGTGATCCGCTCCCGGCCGGTGGAGGTCCAGGTGTCGAACTCGAGCTCGTCGTGCGCTGATACGGTTCTTACATGCCGCCGCAGTTCATCTACACGATGTACGGGCTCAAGAAGATCGTGCCCGGAACGCAGCGCGAGATCCTGAAGGGGATCACGCTCGCCTTCTACCCGACCGCCAAGATCGGCGTGCTCGGCCCGAACGGCGCCGGCAAATCGACGCTCCTCCGCATCATGGCCGGCGTCGACAGGGAGTACGTCGGCGATGCGCGCATCACGGACGGCTACCGCGCCGGCTTGCTCGCCCAGGAGCCGCAGCTCGACGCCGGCAAGGACGTGCGGGGCAACGTCGAGGAAGGCGTCGCGGACCAGCGCGTGGTCCTGAAGCGCTACGAGGAGCTGTCGGCGAGGTTCGGCGAGTCGCTGACGGATGCCGAGATGGACCAGCTCAACACCGACTTCCAGAAGGCGCAGGACGAGATCGAGGCGAAGGGTCTCTGGGATCTCGACAGCCAGATCGACCACGCGATGGACGCTCTGCGCCTGCCGCCCGGCGAGCAGGACGTGAAAACGCTCTCGGGCGGCGAGCGCCGTCGCGTCGCACTGTGCCGGTTGCTTCTGTCACACCCCGACCTGCTGCTACTGGATGAGCCGACGAACCACCTCGATGCGGATTCGGTCGCGTGGCTCGAGCGCACGCTCACCAGCTACGCAGGCTGCGTCGTCGCGGTCACGCACGACCGCTACTTCCTCGACAACGCGGCGGGCTGGATCCTCGAGCTGGACAAGGGCGCGGGCATCCCGTACGAGGGCAACTACAGCTCATGGCTCGACCAGAAGCGCAAGCGGCTCGCGGACGAAGAGAAACAAGAGTCGGCGCGGCAGCGCACCCTCGCCCGCGAGCTCGAGTGGGTGCAGGCTTCGCCGCGCGCGCGGCAGGCGAAGAGCAAGGCGCGCATCGAGTCCTACGAGCGCCTCCTCGCGGAGGAGCCCGAGCGGCGCGAGCGCGAGCTCGAGATCAGCATCCCGCCCGGTCCGCGCCTCGGCGACGTCGTGATCAACGCCGACAAGCTCCGCAAGGGGTATGGCGATCGCCTCCTCTTCGACGACCTCACGTTCGCGCTGCCACGCGGTGGCATCGTCGGGATCATCGGCCCGAACGGCGCTGGCAAGACGACGCTGTTCCGTCTCATCACCGGCGAGGAGAAGGCCGACGGTGGCTCGCTCGTCGTCGGCGAGACCGTGAAGCTCGGGTACGTCTCGCAGTCGCGCGACGCGCTCGATCCGAAGAAGAACGTCTGGGAGGAGATCGCCGAGGGCCAGGAGAACATCCAGATCGGGACCCGGACGCGCAACGCGCGCGCCTACGTCGCCTCGTTCAACTTCCGCGGTCCCGACCAGCAGAAGCGCGTCGGCGATCTCTCAGGCGGCGAGCGTAACCGGGTCCATCTTGCGAAGATGCTGAAGTCCGGGGCGAACGTCTTGCTGCTCGACGAGCCGTCGAACGATCTCGACGTCGACACGCTGCGCGCGCTCGAGGAAGCGCTTCTCGACTTCGCGGGCTGCGTGGTCGTGATCAGCCACGACCGCTGGTTCCTCGACCGCGTCGCCACGCATCTCCTCGTCTTCGAAGGCGACAGCCGCGTCCGATGGTTCGAGGGGAACTACCACTCGTACGAGGAGTTCATGCGCAAGGAGAAGGGCGCCGACTGGGAGCCGCATCGGATCCGCTATCGACCGCTGACGCGCGCGTAGTCGCGTTACTGCGGCGTCCGCGAAGCGCAGACGCCAAGCAGATGAGCGCAGCGAAGCTGCGCGATTACGCGGTGCGCGGCTCCGGCTTGTTGGGGTCGATGCCGAGATCCGCGATCGCCTTGGCAACGTCCTGCGGCGAGTACTGCTCGCACATCGCGAGCGCGTTGAGCGACGCGGCCGCGATGCTCGCGGCATCGACCTCGAAGTGCCGGCGCAGCGCCTCGCGGGTGTCGCTCCGTCCGAACCCGTCGGTCCCCATCGGGACGAAGGGCTGCGACAGCCAGCGCGAGACCTGATCGGGGATCGCCTTCATGAAGTCGCTCGCGGCGATGATCGGGGTCGCGCCGCCGAGCACCTGCACGACGTACGGCACCTTCGCGGTCTCGGTCGGGTGCAGCCGGTTCCAACGCTCGACCTCGAGCGCCTCGTTGCGGAGCTGCTGATAGCTCGTGACGCTGTAGACGTCCGCGGCGATGTCGTATTTCTCCTGCAGGATCTCCTGCGTCCGCAGCACCTGCATGAGGATCGGGCCTGAGCCGAGCAGCGTGACGCGGCTCCGCCCTCCCTCGCCCTTTCGGAAGAGATAGATCCCGCGCAGGATGCCGTCCTCGACGCCGGGCGGCATCTGCGGCATCGGGTAGTTCTCGTTGTAGAGCGTGAGGTAGTAGAAGACGTCCGCGTTGTCGACGAACATGCGGCGGATGCCGTCGCGCACGATGACCGCGGTCTCGTAGGCGAACGCTGGGTCGTAGGCACGGATATTGGGTATGGCTGTCGCGAGCAGGTGGCTGTGCCCGTCCTCGTGCTGCAGTCCCTCGCCGTTGAGCGTGGTGCGGCCAGCGGTCGCGCCGAGAAGGAAGCCCCGGCCGCGGGCATCGCCGAACGCCCAGATCTGGTCCATCGTGCGCTGGAAGCCGAACATCGAATAGAAGATGTAGAAGGGCAGCATCGGCTCGGCGTGCGTGGCGTAGCTCGTTCCCGCGGCGGTGAAGCTCGCCATCGATCCGGCCTCGGTGATGCCTTCCTCGAGCACCTGTCCGTTCGTCGCCTCGCGGTAAGGAAGCAGCGTCTCCGCGTCGACAGGCTCGTAGGTCTGGCCGAGCGAGGAATAGATGCCGACCTCCTTGAAGAGCGGGTACATGCCGAAGGTGCGCGCTTCGTCGGGGATGATCGGCAGCACGCGTGCGCCGATGCCTTCGTCGCGTAGGAGATTCCGCAGGAGCCGGGTGAACGCCATCGTCGTCGACGCGGCCGCCTTGCCTGACCCCTTGGGAAATTCCGCGAAGGCGGCGTCGGCGGGCACGGGGAGCGGCTTCCCGCGCACGACGCGCTTCGGCACGAGGCCGCCGAGCGCGCGGCGGCGTTCGAGCATGTAGCGCATCTCGGGGCTGTCCATCCCCGGGTGGTAGTACGGCGGATCCTCTTCGAGCTGCTCATCGGTGATCGGAAGCTCGAGGCGATCGCGGAACGTCTTCAGCTCCTCGAACGAGAGCTTCTTCGCTTGGTGCGTGATGTTGCGTCCCTCAACGTTGGGGCCGAGCGTCCAGCCCTTCACGGTCTGCGCGAGGATCGCCGTCGGCGCCGCGGTGTGGCCTACGGCTTCGCGGTACGCCGCGTACACCTTGCGGTAGTCGTGACCACCGCGTCGCAGCTTCATCAGGTCGGCGTCTGACAGATGCTCGACAAGCTTGCGCAGCCGGGGATCGGGTCCGAAGAAGTGCTCGCGGATGTACGCGCCGTCGGCGATCGTGAGACGCTGCGACTCGCCGTCAGTCGTTTCGTTCATCTTGTTCACGAGCACGCCATCGACATCGCGCGCGAGCAGGTCGTCCCACTCGCGGCCCCAGATCACCTTGATGACGTTCCAGCCTGAACCGCGGAACACGGACTCGAGCTCCTGGATGATCTTGCCGTTGCCACGCACCGGACCGTCGAGACGCTGCAGGTTGCAGTTCACGACGAACGTGAGGTTGTCGAGGCCCTCGCGCGCCGCCAGATGCAGCGCGCCGAGCGCCTCGGGCTCGTCGCACTCGCCATCGCCGAGGAAGCCCCACACGCGCTGCGCGCTCGTGTCCTTGATCCCGCGGTTCTGCAGGTAGCGGTTGAAGCGCGCCTGATAGATCGCGGTGATCGGGCCAAGACCCATCGACACGGTCGGGAATTCCCAGTAGTCGGGCATGAGCCGCGGGTGCGGATACGAGGAGAGGCCCTCGCCGGGTTTGGTCTCGCGCCGGAAGTGATCGAGCTGGCTCTCGGTCAGACGGCCCTCGAGGAATGCGCGCGCATAGATGCCCGGCGATGCGTGTCCCTGGTAGAAGACCTGGTCGCCGTCCTTGCCATCGTCCTTGCCACGGAAGAAGTGGTTGAAGCCGACCTCGTAGAGCGTGGCCGACGACGCGTACGTGGCGAGGTGGCCACCGATGCCCTCGTAGTGGTGGTTCGCGCGGACGACCATCGCGACCGCGTTCCAGCGGATGAACTGCCGGATGCGGTGTTCCATGTCCTCGTCGCCCGGAAAGTCCGGCTCCTGCTCCGGCGAGATCGTATTGATGTACCGCGTCTGCGTGAGCGGCGGGAGGCCCACCTGGAGCATGCGTGCGCGCTTGAGGAGCTTGTAAAGGACGAAGCGCGCTCGCTCGGGGCCCGCTTGCTTGACCAGGGCATCGAGCGACTCGATCCATTCATCGGTCTCGGCCGGATCGATATCGGGGAGCTGTCTTTTGAATTCGTCGAAGACTTCGTGCATCCGATGAAAGTGTACGGGTCGCGGCCGGCTGTCGTGCACAATACGCCGCGCGCGATTCGGACCGCGCAGACCACGAGCGGGCGGACGCGTACGACCCGACGAAGGTGCTCGGCAACGTCTTCGACCAGACGATCGACGAGATCGTCGCATCGCCGAAGTACCGCGCCTCGCTCGAGCGCGACGAGGCTTTGGCCACACGGTACTGCGGCTCATGTGAGTTTCTCGGCGCCTGCGACACATCGCCGCTCTTTGAGAGTCCACGTCGAGACATCGGAGAACTCCGTTGTCATGTGGCATATCCGCTCTACCGGTTCATGGACGCCTACGTTCGCGAGCAGCGGTACACAGCGGCCGACGTGCAACGGATCCTGACCTTCGCGTGACCATGCGACACTGGCGGCATGCCGGACGAGCCTCGATCACCGCGACGCAGGTCGCGCGGCGGACGACGCCGTGGCCCACGTCCCGAGCGGGCCCCGGCTCAGCCCGAGCGCACGCCGGCGCTGCGCGATCCGCGCCGCCCGCCTCCGCCTGATGCGCGTGCCGACCGGCGCCCAGCGGCGCGGCGTGCCACGCGCGGCCGGCCGGTGCGCGCGGACGACGAGATCCGCCCGGGTACGCCGGTCGTGATCCTCCTCGACTGCCGCGAGGGCGAGCCCGACCGCACCGGGCAGTCCGCGAGCTTCGAGGGCTTTTTCGACTTCGAGACGGGCGAGCTCCGGCGCGCCGGCACCGGGATCCCGCGTCTGCGGGTGGCCGAGGAGCGCCTCTGGGGCTTCGAGTGCTGGTGGCGGCTCGATCCGCGGCGGAGCGGTTTGAGCGACTCGGACCGCCCCGAGATCGAAGAATCCAAGCGATTGCTGAGGGGTTTGATGCGAGATGCGAAGCGGTCGCAGCGCTTCGCCCGCTGACGCCGGAGCGTCATACATCCCCCGATACGGGTACTAGTTCCTTTCCGGTACCTACGGTTTACCCGTGCCTGACTTCCCGACGTGTGTGCGCGTGCCCACAGTGCCTCATGGCGGCGTGACACAGAGGGGTGGCACGCAGAGAGGCTGGGGGAGCTATGGCGTTTCTACGGATTCGTTTCTGGCAGAAGGTGCTCGGCGCGCTGCTCTGCGTCGGCATCGTGCCCGTCGCGCTCGTGAGCATGGTCTCGATCCAAACGACGCGTCAGGACCTCACCTCCCTCGGCGTCACCAACATCCAGCAGCGCTCGACATCCACCGCCGGAACGATCGATGCCTATCTCCAGAGCCGACTCGGTGACATCGTCCTCGTCGGCAAGCTTCCGGACATCGTTCGCTTCGGCCAAAACCTGAAAGACCCAGCGGCGAAGGCGGCCGCGCGCGTGGCTCTCTCCGCCGCGGCCGCCCGCTCGCCTGAATACGAATCGGTCGCGGTCGTCGACCCGGACGGGAACATCGTCGCGGCATCGATCCTCACGGACGAGGGCACCAGCGTGAAGTTCCGCGAATACTTCCTGACGGCGTTCAAGGGGACGCCGTACATCAGCGACCCGAGCTACTCGGTGATCACGAACAAGCCCGCCCTCTTCTTCTCGGCGCCGGTGAAGGATGGCGACAAGGTCCTCGCCGTCGTCCGCACGCGCGTGAACATGGCCGCGATCTGGGACGTCGTCGAAGGCGACCTCGGCGCGGTCGGCGAGGGCGCGCATGGCTTCCTTGTCGACGACTACGGCATCCGCCTCGCCGTCTCGGAGACCAAGGGTCACCGCGATCAGGCCGAATCGCTCATCTACAAGCCCATCGCGCCGATCGACGCCGAGACCGTGAAGAAGCTCGTCGCGGACAAGCGCTTCGGACAGAAGACACCGGAGCAGCTCGTCGTCGATCCGCTACCGACGCTGAAGAGCGCACTCGACGTTCTGCCCCGGGGCATCACGACGTCGGCGCAGTTCTCCTACGGCACGGCGGCGTTGGAGCAGCGCGGCGTCGTGACGCGACTCACAGCTAAGCCCTGGGCGTACATCCTCGCGGTGCCGATCGCGACGTACACGAAGGCCGCCGACGACGCGACGCTGAACGCGATGAGCATGGTCATCGTCGGCTTGCTCCTCTCCTTCGTCATCGGCGTCCTGCTGACGCGCTCGCTCGTGCGTCCACTCCGACGCCTCGTGGGTGAGGCGACAATGGTGTCCACCGGTGACGTCGACCTTCGCTACGCGCGCTTCGACACGCGCTCGGGCGACGACATCACGCGTGAGGTCGCGTCGGCCTTCGACCGGATGCTGAACGCGCTCCGCTTCTACGCCTTGTCGGACGACGCGACCACAGGCGAAGATTGAACGCGTTTGCGCAGCAGCTGCTCGGCGTAGCGAAGGGCTACCTCGGGCCGGCTACGCAAACGTTCCTCTCGTCTGAATTCCACGCGCTCGGCGTCAACGCCAACACCATCGGCCCCGCACAGCTCGATGCGCTCGTCGCGCGCGTCCGCACGAAGGCGGCGCGGGCGATGGGCGACGAACGTGCGGCCGAGCTCGCCTCGGCGCTTGCCGCGTGCGGCGCGGCCCAGAAGCAGAGCAGCGGCAGTCACCGCCTCGCAAGTGATGCCGCCGGGAAGCTCCTCGCGGGCGGCCGGGCGCATCCCGCGGAGGTCGCGTATCGCCAGCTCGTCGAGAAGCATGGCGACATCGATGCGTACGGCGGTCTCGCGCGGGCTCAGGCTGCGCAGGGGGACGTCGGCGCGGCGCTCACGACACTGCGTGAGGCGGCGGCGAAGTTCGCGCAGGCCGGCGACCGCGCGAGCGCGGTCGGTCTCCTTCTCGAGGCCGTTGCCATCGCTCCCTCGGATCTCGCGGCGCATCGGCGTCTGGCGGCCGCGCTCGCGAACCAGGGCGACCTCCCGAGCGCGATCCGTGAGTACGCGCGCTTCGTGGACATAGCGCTCGCGCAACAGGACACCCGTCGCGCGTGGCTCGAGCTGGCCTATGGACGCGAGACGCTCGGCGATCTGCCGGGTCTGCGCGCGATCGTCGACCGCGTCGCGGCCGCCTCCGGTGGCTCAGCGGGCCCCGCGCCGCGAACAGGCGAGGTCCCGCAAATGATCGCGCGTTCCGAGCTCGCGCCGCGCGTAGCGGCGCCGAAGACGCACATTCCCTCCCCGGTCGCGATGTCGCGGCCGACGGCGCTCACCCCGAAGACCGAGCCGCCGGCCCTGCGGCCCGAGCCACAGGCGTTTCGACCAGAGCCGCCGGCGTTGCGACCCGAACCGGCCGCGCTGCGACCCGAGCCTCCCGCTCTGCGGCCCGAACCAGCCGCGCTGCGAGCCGAGCCAACGAAGCCGGCCGCAGCCGCCGCTCCGAAGACGCAACCCCTCGGCCAGCGGTTGCACGCTGGCGAGCCGACGACGCGGCCGTCCGCTTCTCAGACGACCGTCGTGCTCAAGGGCGCGAGCAC
>WNEZ01002002.1_pt1 | contig 17311 bp, 17 predicted proteins | sample 5400521 | NCBI WGS metagenome assembly WNEZ01 (sample SAMN13153339, study PRJNA577476) | soil metagenome | isolation source: 120 cm saprolite under Douglas fir tree site 2 hole 1 replicate 1 | place: USA:California | collected 2015-04-18
TGAAGTGTTGCTCCTCGAGCCCCGCGTATTCGGCGATGCGCGCGGGTTCTTCTTCGAGAGCTGGAACGAACGGGAGTTCGAGAGCACAGGAATCCGCGCTCGTTTCGTCCAGGACAATCACTCGCACTCAGGACGGGGCGTACTGCGCGGGCTGCATTATCAGATCCGCCAACCACAAGGCAAGCTCATCCGCGTCGTCGCCGGAGAAATCTTCGATGTGGCAGCGGACATCCGCCGCAGCTCACCCACTTTTGGCCGGTGGGAGGGCGTTCGCCTGAATGCCGAATCGTACAAGATGCTATGGATTCCGACGGGGTTTGCACACGGCTTCTGTGTGCTGAGCGAATTTGCCGAAGTGCTTTATAAAGCCACCGACTACTACGCCCCCGAACACGAACGCTGCATTCTGTGGAACGATCCGGAACTTCACATCGATTGGCCCCTCCCAGGCGGCGCTCCGGCACTATCGGCCAAAGACGCCGCAGGGGCGCTGCTGCGGGATGCCGAAGTATTTCAGTGAAGATTCTGCTGACCGGAAAGAACGGGCAGGTCGGTTGGGAACTCGAACGGTGCCTCCTGCCTCGCGGGCGGGTATTCGCCTTCGACCGTGCATCGCTCGATCTGGCAGACCCGGATCAGATCGTCGCGAGAGTGCGTGAGCTAAAACCGGAACTCATCGTCAACGCGGCGGCCTACACTGCCGTGGACCGCGCCGAATCCGAGCCGGAGATCGCCATGCAAATCAACACGGCGGCGCCGGGGATTCTCGCAGAGGAAGCGAAGCGCCTCGGCGCACTGTTGGTCCACTACTCCACCGACTACGTCTTTGACGGGATGAAGCCCACCCCGTATCTCGAGACCGATACCCCGAATCCGATCAGCGCCTACGGCCGAAGCAAGCTCGAGGGCGAGCGCGCGATCCAGGCAAGCGGCTGTCGGCACCTGATCCTCCGCACGAGCTGGGTGTACGGCTTGCGCGGCAAGAACTTCCTTCTCACGATTTTGCGTCTCGCACGCGAAGGCCGCGAGCTGCGCGTGGTGGACGACCAGATCGGAGCGCCGACGTGGTGCCGCGACATCGCAACAGCGACCGCGCAATTGACCAGGGAGGCCGGGGCCGGAAAGACGGACAGCCTGTATCACCTCACGGCAGGTGGCGCGACAAGCTGGTACGGCTTCGCGCGCGAAATCCTCAAGCTACGCGGCATCGATACGCCGGTCAGAGCCATTTCTACCAGGGAATATCTGGTCCCCGCCAGGAGACCGGCAAATTCGATACTGTCCGGCGCAGCGATTTCGGCGCGCCGGAAGGTGGAGCTGCCGGAATGGCAGGTCTCCCTGGCGATTTGTTTACGCGAAGCAAGCTAGCCTGCATCGCCTCGTCTTAGGTGTCAGCCGCATAGCGCCACCGCGCACGGCGAGGGTCGCGCGCTTTTCTATTCAGACCGAAGCGAAGTCACGGGCCGCGCGCTCGACCAGGATGATGAGATCGCTGTCAGGGAGCGCGGTGGCGGTGACGTTTTGTCATTAGAATCCGCTTCATGGGCGATCAGAGAATCCGCACACCGCTGGTCACATTCATCGTTGCCGTGTTCAACGGGAAAAGTACCCTTCAGCGCTGCATCGACAGCGTGGCACGCCAGACTCGCACGTCCGGGGAGCTGATCGTCATCGACGGAGGCTCTACGGACGGTAGCGTGGAGGTCATAAAGGAAAACCGGCGCGTCATCAGCGATTGGGTATCCGAATCCGATCGGGGGATTTATCACGCCTGGAATAAGGGTCTGGCCCGAGCCAATGGAGACTGGGTATGTTTTCTCGGCGCCGACGATTACCTGCACGATTCCTCGGTATTGGAGAAAATCTCCCCGCACCTTGCCGCTGCGCCCGCGCCGCAGCGCGTCGTCTACGGACAGGTAGCCATGGTGGACAGGAATGGCATGGAAGTCGAGCGTCTCGGAATGCCCTGGGTGAACGCGCGCAAGCGCTTCATGCAGGGGACGTATTGCCTGCCGACCCCGGGGGTGATGTTTCATCGGAGCCTTTTCCAGCGGCTCGGACCTTTCGACGAATCGAATCGCATCGCGGGAGATTACGAGTTTCTCCTGCGGGAATTGAAGACGGGAGAACCGCGCTACCTGCCGGGAATCATCGTCACCGACATGCAGTATGGCGGCATCAGCAGCCGTCCGGAAAACACCATCATTTCGCTGCGAGAAATGCAGGCGGCACGCATGAAGCACGGATTGCCTGGTGTCAATCTTTACTTTGTCGCCGCGCTCGTCAGGGTCTACATGCGCTTGCTGCTGTGGCGCGTGCTAGGCGAGAGGTCTGCCCGGCGCGCCATGGATTGGGGTCGGCGGCTTGCGGGAAAGCCGGCCTACTGGACGAAGACCTGAAGGCCAGCGATGCCGATCGCCACTTTACCCGAAGAACGCGTGCCTGTGAGCGCGGTGATCCCGTGCTACCGGTGCAGCGATACCATCCGGCGCGCGATCGGTTCGATCGCGGCGCAGACCGCGCTACCGCGCGAAATCATAGTGGTGGATGATGGTAGCGCCGACGCGACGCCGGAAACGCTCCGTCAGATAGCCGCGGAATATCCGCCGGGTTGGATCAAGATCATGGAACTGGCCGTGAACGGCGGCGCCGGGCAAGCGCGCAATGCCGGGTGGAACGCGGCAACCCAGCCCTATGTCGCGTTCCTCGACGCGGATGATGCCTGGCATGCGAAGAAGCTGGAAATCCAGTACGGCTGGATGCAAGCCCACCCCGAAGCGCAATTGACGGGGCATCCGACCACATGGGTTCGTGACGGGAAGATTCCTACGGACGAGCCCGCTTCTGCGAGAATCGCGCGCATCGACCCACACTGGCTTCTGCTCGGCAACTGTTTTTCCCTGAGGTCTGTCATGGTCAGGAGGGAATTCCCGATTCGCTTTCATCGGGAAAAACGCTATATGGAAGATTACTGGTGGGTGCTGCAGGCGGCGTTTTCCGGATACAACATATACCGGATCGAGTTGCCGCTCGCCTGCATGTTCAAGGCGCCCTATGGCGCGGGCGGCCTGAGCAGCAGGCAGTGGGAGATGGAAAAGAGCGAGCTCGACAACTATTGGGGCCTGAAAAGGACGGGCAAGCTGGGACTGCTCCCGGCGCTGGCGTTGACGATCTATTCGCTGCTCAAGTATGCGAAGCGTGTGGCCGTGGCGGCATGTCTGCGTCGACCCGATGGACGCGCGTGCTAAGGCAGGAAATAGACAAGGTCGAAGAAATGATTATTTTCGAGATGAATAAGCGTCTGATAAAGAAACTCCTCGATAGAGTCCACTACGACTACGGCCACTGGGCGCGCACCGTGATGTACCAGGAGTGCTTCAAGCTGGTCCGGCAGCTCGAACCTTCGCGGCTGGAGGTGCTGGAGATCTCGGCCGGTCACGTCTGGCGCGGGCTCGGATTCAAATCATTTACCGAGGCCAATTTCCCGGATTTCGACGTCTGCAGCACGACGCTGCCGAAAACCTTCGATCTGATCATCGCAGACCAGGTTTTCGAACACCTGCTCTGGCCTTACCGTGCCGGAAAGAACGTTCATGCCATGCTGAAGCCGGGTGGTTACCTGCTGGTCACAACGCCGTTCCTGATCAAGGTGCACGAAGTGCCTGTCGATTGTTCGCGATGGACGGAACTGGGAATGAAACATCTCCTGGCTGAATGCGGGTTCCCGATCGAGAAGATCCGTACCGGCTCCTGGGGCAATCGCGCTTGCGTCAAGGCAAATTTCGGCCGCTGGGCCCGCCGAGGGTGGTTCAACTCCCTGGCCAACGAGCCGGAGTTTCCCGTATCGGTCTGGGCGCTGGCAAAGAAGTGATAGATCGCGGAGCGGCCGCAGGACGGTGCCGCTCGCAATGGAGTGAAGAATGAACGGTCGGCACGGAGACTTCGCAAGCTCGGCGACGGACATTCCTCGGGTTTCAATCTCCGTGGTCAGCCACGGCCAAGCGGAGCTCGTCGATCTCTTGCTCCGCGACCTGTCCTTGCACAGCAAAACCGTGATCGAGGTTCTTCTCACCGTGAACGTTCCGGAAACGCTGCCGTTCGATCCGGCACGCTTTGCGTTTCCGGTCCGGCTGTTGAGCAACGCCAAACCGCAAGGTTTCGGGGCGAATCACAACGCTGCGTTCCGAAAATGCAAAGGCAAGCATTTTTGCGTGATGAATCCCGACATCCGGCTGGAAGGCGATCCCTTTCCGGCCCTGCTCGCCTGTCTGGAGGACCCGCGAGCGGGCATCGTGGCGCCGCTGATACGCAATCCCGCCGGCGCGATTGAGGACAGCGCTCGACACTTCCCGACGCCGTGGGGAATCCTGAAGAAGGCACTGCGAGCTTCGCCGGAAATCGAGTATCCGGTGAACGGGTCCGAGCCGTTCTATGCGGACTGGGTCGCGGGAATGTTCATGCTTGTTCCGAGCGAGCTCTACTCGGACATCGGTGGATTCGACGAGAGATACTTCCTTTATTACGAGGATGTGGACCTCTGCATGCGGTTGGCACGCTGCGGCCGACGCGTGGTCCTGTGCCCCAGGGCAATCGTGGTCCACGAGGCACGGCGGCAAAGCCGCCGTAGTTTGCGCTATCTGCGCTGGCATCTCTTGAGCATGCTTCGGTTCTTTTTTTCGCACCGTGCAACGTAACAGACGCGAGGCGAGTAGGGGACATCGACCCTTTTCAGAGCAATTCCAGCTTCGGGAGCGGGACAATGAGCTTTAGCGAAGACAATTTTTTGTTCGCTTTGAAGAAGTGCCTGAAGTGCCACGGCAAGACGATCACGTAGTCCGGCTTGCGGTCGATCAGTTCTTGCTCGGGGATGATGGGTATCCAGGTTCCTGGGGTGAGGCACCCGAATTTGTCGGCATTCACTTCGCCGATGGCGATGATGTCCAAGTCGGTGAGACCGCAGTATTGCAGGATGACATTACCCTTGGTCGAGGCACCTAGCCCGGCGATGGTTTTCCCCTGGGTGCGGGCGTCTCGGACGAATTGGAGCAACTCTTCCTTTGCCGCGGCAGCGCGCTGCGCAAACGCCGCATAGGGCGCCGGAGTGTCGAGCTCTTGCTCGCGCTCCTCGTCGAGCATCGTCCGGACAGCCTGCGGCGACTGAGTGTCGCCTCGCGCCTTCTCGACCGTCACCGAAAAGCTGCCGCCATTGATGTCGTTCAGCTCGACATCGACGATCCTGAAGCCGACGCGGTCTGCCATCCACTTGATCTGTCTTAGCGCGTAGTACTCGAGGTGCTCGTGACACACGGTGTCGTAGGAGTTCGTCTCGAGCATGGTGGGCATGTAGCTCTGTTCGAACACCCATATCCCGTCGTCGGCGAGTACGTCGTGCACCTCACGCATGAAGGCGATCGGGTCCTCGAGGTCGTAGAACATCGAGAAGGACGTAATGATCTTTGCTTTCCTGCCCGGAAAACGCTCCGTCAACGCGCGAGCGGAGAAGAAGTCCGGGATCAACTGAATGTGGGGAGGGTAGAAATTGCTGAACTTGTCCCCGGTGGGATCGATCCCCACGAGGGTTGGACCGTGCGCAGGATACGCCTGTAGTGTCGTGCTGTCGTTGCTGCCGATGTCGACGATGAGATCGCCGTCGCGCAGCACCGCGCGCTCGAGCAGTCGGCGTACCTTGCCTTGCAGATGCGTCACCATGCTCATGTTGAGCGCGGAGCGGTAGCCGTAATTTTCCCCGTACATCTCCCGCAGGTCGTAGGAGTGCTCGAGCTGCAGGAGGCCGCAGGCGTCGTCTCCACCCGTGCATTTCACGAGCCGGAGCGGCCCACTCGTGACCTTCACTTTCCTGTCTCGCGGAAATGTCCCCGTAAGCATCTGCGTGCCGAGGTCAAGCACGCTCACGAGCCGGCGGTTGCCGCAAATCCTGCACTTGTCTGTTTTCGTGTACATCTTGCCCTGATTCTTTGGCGAGGCCGATCGTTTGGAAGCGCTTACCCGGTCGCGCCGAGCGCGCGCAGGTCAGCCTCCACCATCATCGCCACCAGTTCGCGAAACCCGACCTCGGGGCGCCAGTTCAATGCCGTGCGCGCCTTGTCGCTGTTCCCTACGAGTTCTGTCGGTTCGGGGGGCCGGTAGTCCATGGCGTCCTCTCGGACGTAATCCCGGTAATCCAGACCGAGGTGCCCGAAGGCGGATTCACAGAATTCGCGCACCGAGTGTAATTCACCGGTCGAAATCACGAAATCCTCCGCTCGGACACCCTTCAGCATCGACCACATGGCACGCACATAATCGCCCGCATATCCCCAGTCCCGCCGAGCCGAGAGGTTGCCGAGCCTGAGTTCTGCCACCAGTCCCCGCTTGATCCGCGCGGCCTCGCGCGTGATCTTCCTCGTCACGAAGGCAGGCCCGCGCCGGGGGCTTTCGTGATTGAACAGGATCGCCGAGCACGCAAATAGTCCGTAGCGTTGTCTGTAGATTCCGATCATGAAGTCGGCGTAGGCCTTGGCGGCCCCGTATGGGCTGCGAGGGCTGACAGGCGTCTTCTCGGACTGCGGGCTTTCCGACGTGTTCGCGAATATCTCGCTGCTCGATGCCTGGCAGAAACGAATGCCGGCGTCCACGTTGCGTATGGCCTCCAGGATACGTGCTACCGCGAGACCATTGACCTCTGCGATACCGAGGGCCTCGTCGTACATGCTCGCGCCGGAAGAGTAGGCCGCGCAATTGTATAGTTCCGCAGGACGGTACTCGTCGACAATTTTCACAATCTTGTCCGCGTCCAGCATGTCCCATGAGACCAGTTCGACTCGGCCCGTCAGCTCCGGCGGAAGCGAGCGCACAGCCTCGTCCGGAGTCCTGCGCACGACGCCGACCACGCGATAGCCGTTGCCGAGCAGCAATTCGGAGAGGTAGCTCCCGTCCTGGCCCGTGATTCCGGTGATGAGTGCTGTCCTCAAGGTGGTCAGCGAAGGTAGATGCCGAGGACGCGCGCTGCCAGACGGCTTGTCGCGTTTGCATGGCGACTGCGCAGCACATCGTAAAGCGCGACACGTGAGCCTCTCCTGAACAGGCCGAAATAGACTACCGCCGCGAGATTCACCAGCGCTCCGGGACAGCGTGCCGTCAGCCAGGCGGTTACGCGGGCCCGCCCGCGGGCGGTGCCGGCGAAATATTTTCGGAACTCAGCCATCGAGTAAGCGCCGAGCGCTCTATGAAAAACGAGGTACTTGAATCCCCGCCACGGCTCACGGACGCACACCGCCCGCTTGGCCGCCTCCGAGAATTCGCCGAAGGACCACAGCAGAGCGGGCCATTTGAACGTCCAGATCTCGAAGCCGCGGGGCGTCCACATGGCGTTGCCGTTGCGGATCATGATCAGAGGCTGCGCGATTATCTTGACCTTTCCGATCGCCGGGCTCTGAAAGATCACGCCCACGTGGATGAACAGTGTTCCGTAATAGGATGCGCGGTCGCGTGCGAGCCAAGCGTCGCGGCGTATGACGACCCCTCCGATGAAAGAAAGGTAGTTGGCCGCCCGGATGAAGAATTCTTCCCTCTGACTCTCATCGAAGGCAAGGTCGGCGTGAATACCGAGCCGTGGGCCCTCCAGCTTCACGGTCAAATCGACGTTTCGAACTTCCGCGTTGACTACTACGAGGTCTGGGCGTCCCTCGATAGCGCCCAATACTTGCCGGATGGCCCCGGGAGCGAGCACGTCGTCATCGGTCATCAACCAGCAATACTCGCCTTCGGCATAGCCGACCGCCTTGTCGTAATCTCCGTCCACACCCGAGTTCTCCCTTTCCCGATAGTAACGTAACGCGGTGCAGCGTACAGCCGCCCGCGCGACGACCTCGGACGTGTTATCAGGTGAGGCGCCGTCCACGACGATGAGCTCGACTTCGGGTGTCAGCTGATCGACGATCGAAGCGAGCGTCTCCGCGACGAACGCAGCCCGGCTGTAGGTAGCGATGCAGATGGATAGCTTGGGTCGCGGGTCTGACACAGTCCGGTTACTCGATGCTCGGCATCGGGATACTGCCGTCAGATCGGCACAAACCTCATCGACGAAATCAGGGAGAACTGCTTCTCGCTCGGCATCCGGAATTTCATCAGCTGGTAGTGGTTCTCGGCGAAAGCCAGCCCCTCGAGCCCGTCGAGGAAGTCCGCTTCAAAGTGCGTCGCATCGACGAAGAACGCATTGACTCCGTTGCGCTCGACCGTCACGAACCGGTAGCCCCTCTTCGAAAGACAAGCCCGCCAGCCGGCGATGGAGACACCGTAGTAGAGCTGCGTGGGATGCGCCGAGGTGAAGTCGAAGGTCTCGCTGTACTCGATTGTCGCGCTACGCTCCGGACCGAAGACCGAGTTGTACTCGACGACAAGGATTTTCGGCCTCAGCCCCGCGTCGAACAGCGCCTGCGCGACATAGTAGTCATTGCCGTCGATGTCGAGGGAAAACACATCGGGGTTGCTATGAAGAACAGTGGAGGCGACGCGCGCGGCGACATCGGACGTAACGAATAGATTGCGGCACTCCACACCGATGTTGAAGCCGGCGATCATCCGCCGGGCTCGCTCGGACCGGTACGCGTCTCCCTCGATCATGATTCCATCGTATTTTTCCGTAATGGCGAGCCAGGCCGTGTTGTTTTCGATCCCGTCTGCCGCCCCGATCTCCATGAAATAGCGGTTGCCGGATCGAAGCTGGGCCCGCAATACGTCGAGAATCCCGTCCTCACCGTTCTGGCTGAATCCGGAGAACTCCCAGGTGGACGGCCTCGCCATATCGATTGTCCGTCGGTGCATGGCCGCTCCTCCCCGTGCGAGAGCGATCGCGATGCGCTGACGATCGCGCAGGTCGAGTAGGTAATTGCGCAGTCTGCTAATCATGTCGCTTTCAATTACGGCGCCCTATGTACGCACTCGCGAGTATTGGAGCACGGCAGCACGCAGCGCCGGGGAGGCCGCGATCGTGAGCGCGAACGCGACTAGCACCCATGCGGCACCGCAGCCGAGCCGTACATATACACCGAAGTCGCCGGCGATGGACAGGGAGTGGGCGAGCAGTCCGACGACAGCCGACAGCCCGAATGGGACCCCGACATCAAACGCGAGCCATTTCGCCCCCAGCCCTTTGAGCACTTGCGGCCCGCGTCGCGAGCACGTACGCGAAGCCGACGCCGGCCTGCCACAGAAGGAAGGCTTCTATGCTCGGGGAGACAAAAGCAAGGAGGACCACGGCGCCCCCGCTTCCCAGCGTGGCCAAGGCGACGTTGAGCGCGCTGGAGATGACGATGCGCTGTACCAATGAGCACCCCCTGATACAGCTGTCCCGGCCAGCGGCAGGCAATCACGAGCGCCATGAGTATGACCACACCCGTGAGACCGTCGGCGGCCAGCCCGTCGGCGCGCAGCCAGTGCCCCGCCACGACCGGCGAGAGCAAGGCTATCGCCACCGCAATGACGCCTGCCACGACCCAGTAGATCGCGGCCAAGGTATGTAGTAGGGTTCTCGCCTGAACCAGGTCGCCCGATCCCGTTCCGCGTGCGACTTCACGATTGATGGTCGCGGCCAGGCCAAGGTCGAGAATCTGGATGACGGCCTGTGCTGTTGCTAGAAATCCGATCAGTCCGTAGCCTTCCAGGCCGAGGTACCTGACATAGAATGGAATGACGGCCAGACCGACGAGTGCCGTCCATAGGGAGCCACCGAGCCCCGCAAGCAGGTTGTGGCCGATTCGCATCGCCGTTCCGCGGGACTCAATCGGCACGCCGCGGCGTTGTGTCCCATCAGTTGCGCACCGCACCCAGCTCTGCGAATACGTAGTTGAACGTACCCGAATCACACTTTCCAGCGTTCACCCAACGACTGACGTCATCTTGCGTAACAAGTTTTGGGACTCTTGAAGCGCTGTACGCTTGGTACCCGTGTCTCCAAAACAACTCGAAAGTCTTAAGGTAGTCAGGATTGGCTCCTTCCGGGTGAAATTCATTCAAACAAATTTCCATCAACCAGATCGGCCTTGGTGTCCTTCGGAGAGTGACTTCAGCTCCTTGCAGTACCTGGTATTCCGCACCCTCAACGTCGATCTTTATCAGAATCTTGTTCTCCAAGAAGCGACCGGCGATGACATTGGGTAGTGTCTCAGTTGAATGCACGCCTTCTCGCGTCGCGTGAACAGTGCGGCTAAAATGGGCATGCGCCGGCTCACGCGGCTTACGAACGGATTCAGCAAAAAGGTGGAGAATCACGCTTGCGCCGTGGCGATCTACTACATGCCCGGAGGAAGAGGCAGTCGTTGAACGCCTGCGATCGCTCGTAACTCGTAGGTAATTGGCGAAATCAAATGAAAGGCGCAATTTCTTTTGCCGATGAAGTAATTATCGGCACCGAGGAAACAGCGACGATTTCTATCGTCGTAATTTTCTTTTGATCTGGCGCTGAGCGGCCGTTCGATGACGCGATGTCCATAGTCCGGCACAATATCATAGCCAATGTTGCCGGCAGGGGATGGTCGGCGCTGCTGTCGCTGGCGATAGTTCCCGTCTACATCCATTTTCTCGGCATCGAAGCCTTCGGCCTGATCGGTTTTTTCCTGTCGCTGATGGCGATCCTGTCGCTGCTCGACCTCGGGCTTGGCACGGCGCTCAATCGCCAGTTCGCTCAGTATTCGACCCAATCCGGCAAGGCACAGGAAATGCGCGATCTGCTGCGCACGCTGGAGATCATCTATTGGCTGATCGGCATCGCAATCGGCGCGACGATGGCCGCTCTGGCGCCGGTCATCGCGGCCTACTGGATCAAGCCGCAGCAACTTTCGGGGGGAACTGTGACGCAGGCGCTCGCCATGATGGGCATTGCTCTTGCCTTCCAATGGCCGCGGGCGCTTTATACCGGAGGACTGATGGGCATACAGAGGCAGGTTGCCTTCAACCTGCTCTCTTCGATCACCGGAAGCGTGAACAGCATCGGCGGTTTCCTGATTGTCTGGCTCGTTTCGCCCACTATCCAGGCGTTTATTGCATGGTACATGGCGGCCAGCCTGGTCGATACGCTCCTGACGGGGCTGCTGCTGTGGCGGTCCCTGCCCAAGGCGCCCGCACGCCCCGCTTTCAGCAAGCAATTGCTGGCGGATATTTGGCGTTTCGCCGCGGGCATGACCGGGATTTCCGTCACGTCGGTCATCCAGACCCAACTCGACAAGATGATCCTGGCCGCGGTGCTTCCGCTGGATGCGTTCGGCTATTACAGTCTCGCCTCGCGCGTGGCGGGGGGGATCTTCTTGACGGGTCCAATATGCGCGGCATTCTTCCCGCGCTTTTCGCAGCTCCTGCTGATCAATGACCGGCAGCAACTGGCTCGCCTCTATCATCGCGCCTGCCAGTTGATGTCTGTGCTGGTACTGCCGCTGGCCGTCGTTCTGGCGCTGTTTTCTTACGAGTTCTTGCTCTTGTGGACACGGGATCGCTCGATCGCCGAAAACAGCTATCTGGTGCTAAGCCTGCTGACGGCGGGTACCGCCCTCAACGCGCTGGCGAGTCTGCCGTATGCGTTGCAGCTCGCTTTCGGTTGGATACGGCTCTCGCTTATCGTCAATACGGCGGCTACCCTGCTGCAGGCTCCGCTTATCTATTTCATGTCTGTGAAAAACGGCGGCGTCGGCGCGGCAATAGTATGGGTTATTTTTAATGCCCTCTATATTTTGGTGGGCCTGTCTCTGATGCACCGGCGTTTGTTACGAGGGGAGCTATTGCGCTGGTACCATCTGGACATCGGGCAACCGCTCCTGGCAGCGGCGGCAGTCGGGGGCGTCTGGAAATGGCTGATGCCTTTTTCCGAGACCGTCTGGTCGAGTTTGTCCAATCTGTTTCTGGTTTCGGCCGCAACGCTTGCAGCCGCCATCATGGCAGCCCCAGACATTCGAACATTGGCGATACGCTGGCTCACACCGACACCGCGTTCGGTGAAATGATCGTCGCGCGCCAAGGGCGCGTTTCGCGAGGAGGCGTGTCGATCAAAGCTCACCGTTTCCAAATCTGATTGAAGGAATCCGGATGAATGTCGTCCACCTTATCGAGAACTAACCGCCACCTGCTGTGCATAGCGAAGGTAGCTTTCGTAACAGTATGACGCTCCAAGGGATTTACCCAATGCTGCCATTGACGCGATAAGAAAGCCAATTTCGTGAGGCGGTCTATGTGGTGGAGAAAGTTTCGAATCTGATCGATCTGCATCTCCATAAGTGAGTTCATATTGATGAATAGGTCAAGAGAGTCGTTCGGAAGTTTTTCAATTTGATTGGCCGTGAAAAAGGCGAAGCGGCATTCTTGGAGTTCATCGCAAATCTCGGTGAAATCATTAAAATGGCGAAATTCAAAAAGTTTTTCGTTCGGAAAACGTGCCTTGATGTACCACTGTGAAACGAAAAGTGCCGGCGTAATGTCAAAAATGAAATAGCGGAAGTTCGTGGTGAGCCCGAGAACTTCCGCTAGCCGACCGTGACCAGCACCCAGTTCTCCTACGACAAGCCCTTCTTTTCCGCCGAGAGAGAGCGCTTCGAGCATCATGTTTCTTTCTCGAACAGAATGGGCAAGGTCCGATGAGATTAAGTGGCCTTTGCGCCAGATTCGAATAGGATTTCCTATTTCCGACTCAGTCAGTTGGTCCAGGACATTGAAAGTATCTGTGCTTTTGACAAATTCCCACAGCAAACCAACCGCGACGCGATAGATTTCGCGTTGCTCGGCTACAGCTAGTGGATTTATCGGGTTCTCAAAATTAAAGGAAGAATGGAGCCCGACGTGATCCGGTATCTCTATTGTGTTAAACCACGGCTCGATCGCGAAATTCGTGGGCCACGTGTTGAACAGTTGACGAACTTGAGGATCTTCTCGCGAAACCATGTACCAATTCTGGTAATTGTGGGAAACCGTTCGCTTAAAGTTCTCAATTCCGTATCGTTCTAATAATTGGACGTGAAATTTTCCATGCGTATTCCAGAATTTCGACGGAACATAGATTGGACTGCTTTCTATTTCGCGATTCATCAGATTTATCGCCGCGAGCATACTTTGGGTCTGACCTTGAGCTGCGACATCAGCAGAACGTATCTGAAGAAAGCGTACACGTCCAAGGTGTGGGGCAATTCGCGGATCACTTGGACAGAGCATTGCCGCTTGCCGAAGGCTGCGCTCAGCCCCTTCGTAATCCCCCGAGTTCGAGGTAGATATGGAGTGGTCAATCAGATGTTCAATCCTTTCTCGTAGAACTGGGTCATCCAATCCGAGCTGAATTACAGAATAAATATACCGTCTTATCCCGGCCGGAAGTTTCCATATCACTTTACGAATACAATACTTAGCAGCCGTCTTTATCATGCGAAATCCAATTGTTGAGTTTTGCATTCATGGTCTAGAACGTCTGCGCCAAGATGACGATCTTCCACAAGCTCGGCCACATCAATCACCGGATAGAGATTGTGCCAGTTAAGGCGTTCGCAGAGGAGATGTCTACCGGGGCTATGCCTTGGAGAATAACCTGCCCAATTTCTAAGCAGAGAAGCCGAGGGCCCCGATGCTCCCCACAACGTCAGCAATCCCGCGCGTGCACTCGAGGCGAGTGGATATACCTCGACATTGTCACGCTATCCATTTGACAGCAAGTTTTGGAAGAGGCATTACAGATTCTGCTGTTGCGGCTCAAACGCGATAACTGGCTTTCCTTTTTTCAGCGCCAGGCACGTGTAGTATCCAATGTTCGCGCCGATGTCCACGAACAGATCGACCTGATCGAGAAGTCTCGCCACCAAGGCGGTCTCCTCGACTTCAAACCGACCTGTACGCATGAGTCTGTACGCGGGATGAAGGCCGGTTCTAAGCTTGAATCCGTGCGGCGTTTCTACTTGGGTGGTTCTCCTCCATACGATTGTTCCCCACCAGTCCTCGAGAAGATATATCTTCCAATGGATGCGGGAGTTGAGCGACACTAGCGTCTTGGACTTCCGGAGAAACCGCTTGATCCACTGTGGCAGGATTGTCATCGCACTTCTCTGCTGGTCTCAACGCCAGCCCTCGCGCGTCGCGATATGCGCATTATCTCAAAGCGTCGCTACGTCGGAACACCGCGACTAAGTCACGGACTCTCACTCTCGCCGATAGCGGTCTTCGAACCGCACGATGTCATCTTCACCCAGATAGCTGCCCGACTGGACTTCTATCAGGAAAAGCGGCATCTTTCCGACGTTCTCGAGTCGGTGCTTGGTCCCGATCGGGATATAGGTGGATTCGTTCTCCGACAGAAGCTTTACCTCATCGCCTCGTGTCACCCTCGCGGTGCCCGACACCACACCCAGTGCTCCGCCCGGTGGTGATGCATCTGCAGCGAGAGCGCTTCGCCCGGTTTGACCATGATGCGCTTGACCTGGAAGCGCTCGCCTGCATCGATGCTCTCGTAGTAGCCCCAGGGCCGATAGACCCGGCTGTGTGAAACATGCTCGGTCCGCGCCTGCCGGGCGAGCGTCTCGACCACTTCCTTGACCTCCTGCGAGCGCGACTTGTCGGCCACGAGGACAGCGTCATCGGTCTCGACGATCACCAGATCGCGCACGCCCAGCGCCGCGACCATGCGGTGCTCGGCGCGAATATAGCAACCGCTTGCCTCGCGCAGGTCCACGTCGCCGCGCACGACGTTGTTGCTTACATCCTTTTCTCCGGCCTCCCAGAGGGCTGTCCACGAACCGACATCGCTCCAGCCGATGTCGGCCTGGACCATCGTGCTCGCAGAGGTGCGCTCCATCACGGCATAGTCGATGGAGTCCGACGCGCAGGCTGTGAATGCAGCCGAATCCAGCCGCAAGAAATCGAGGTCGCGTTTGCCCGCCTCCCACGCCGCCTTAGCTGCGGCCAGAATCTCGGGGCGGAAGCGCTGCAGCTCCTCCAGAAAGCGCTTGGGCTGGAGCGCGAACATGCCGCTGTTCCAGAAAAACCGCTCGCTCGAAACATAGCGCCGCGCCGTCTCCAGGTCGGGCTTCTCGACGAAACGCTTGACCCGGTAGCTGTGCTCGCTCCCGGAAACGGGCTCGCCGCGCTCGATATACCCGTATCCGGTGACGGGTCCGCGCGGCGTGATTCCGAAAGTGACGAGCGAGCCGCCCGCCGCGAGGGGAATCGCCGTGGCGATAGCCGCGTGAAACGCTGGGATGTTCTGGATCAGGTGATCGGAAGGCAGTACGAGCATGCAGGCGTCCGGATGGTGACTCTGGACGTGAAGCGCCACGACCGCGACCGCCGGTGCTGTGTTACGGCCGACGGGTTCCAGAATCTGAACCTCGGACTTGACCCCGATTTCCCGCATCTGCTCTGCGACGAGAAACCGGTGCTCGTCGTTCGAAACGACGATCGGGGCAAGGGCGCCGCCGAAACCTTGCAGCCGCAGTACCGTGTCCTGAAGCAAGGTTCGTTCGGAAACAAGAGGCAGGAATTGCTTCGGCAGAAGCCTCCGCGACATGGGCCAGAGGCGGGTGCCTGATCCGCCCGAGAGAATTACGGGGTAGAAGGAGATTGTCACTCGCGCAGTCTTGCATTCCGATAAAGCGCGTATTGTAGTGGCACCCGCTCCCGGCAGATATAGGCTTGCTAGAATCCCGTGTCGCTCTAAGGGAAGGCGGCACTTTTCCCTGCGTTTCAACATGCGCTTTCTCGTCACCGGTGCGTCGGGCTTCGTCGGCGCTGCCCTTTGCCGCGAGCTGCTCGCGCGCGGCCACATGGTCCGCGCCGCGGTAAGGCGGCTCGCCCCGCCGGGCGCGGTTCCGCCCCGATTGCATCAGATCCTCGTCCCGGATATCGCCGCAGAATTCGATCGCCGCGCGCTCGTGGACGGCGTTGGAACGGTCGTCCACCTTGCCGCGATCGCCCACCGATCGAACCCCATCGAGGCGGAGATGCGGCGCGTCAACTGCGATGCAGCGGTCCGGCTCGCTGAGGCCGCCGCTGGAATTGTCGGCCGCTTTATTTTCCTGAGCTCGGTGAAGGTGCACGGCGAGGACTCGGGCAGCGGTACCTACGGTGAGGACGACGCGCTCAATCCGCAGGACTCGTACGGCCGCTCCAAGCTCGAAGCGGAGCGGGCTTTGACCGGAACCGCCGCCCGAAACGGCATGGAGCTCGTGATGATCCGGCCGCCCCTCGTGTACGGATCCGAGGTCAAGGCCAACTTTCTGCGTTTGCTCGGTTGGGTCGATTCGGGGCTGCCCCTGCCCTTCGCGAGCGTGCGCAACCGGCGCAGCCTGATCTACGTGGGCAATCTCGTCGACGCGATCGCGCGCTGCGCGGAGCATCCCGCGGCACGCGGACCCTTTCTGGTGAGCGACGAGGAGACGGTTTCAACCCCCGAGCTGGTGTCGCGCATCGCCCGGGCGCTCGAACGACCTGCAAGGCTTATCCCCGTCCCGCCGGCGCTGTTGCGCGCGGCCGGAATGATCGCGGGCCGTCGGGACGAAATCCGGCGCTTGATCGGCAATCTCGCAATCGACTCCTCCAGGGCGCGCCGGCTGCTCGATTGGCGCCCCCCCTACGCGCTCGAAGAGGGACTCGCAGAAACGGCGCGCTGGTTCAAATCTGCGCGCGATTGAGTTGAGCGCCGATTTCCTATCGTCGCAACGACTATAATTGAGCTGGGCGCCCTCCTCGCGGACAAAAAGACATGCATTCTGAGACGTTCTTCGACGAAGTCGTGAAAATTGCCCGATCGATCGACGCTGCGGGCGTCGAGAACCTGGCGAAAGAGTTAGCCGCCCTACGTCAGCGGGGCGGGCGGCTTTTCTTCCTCGGCGTTGGCGGCAGTGCGGCGAACTGCAGCCACGCGGTGAATGATTTTCGCAAACTCTGCGGTATCGAAGCCTATACCCCGGTGGACAATGTCTCCGAACTCACCGCGCGCACGAATGATGAGGGCTGGGACACGGTGTTTGCGGCGTGGCTCAAGACGAGCAAAGCGAACAAAAATGATGCCGTGTTCGTCTTCTCCGTGGGGGGCGGAAACGTTGAAAAGAACGTCAGCGTAAATATCGTAGCCGGCCTCAAAGAGGCGAGACAGCGCAGCATGAAGATATTCGGCGTGGTGGGACGCGACGGTGGGTACACTAAACAGGTCGGCGATTGCGTCGTGGTGGTTCCGACGGTCGAGGCCTCGCGCGTTACTCCACATACCGAAGCATTCCAGGCGGTGGTCTGGCATTGCCTGGTGTCGCATCCGGCGCTGCAGCAGAGCTCGACCAAGTGGTGAGTCGGCGAGACC
>WNEZ01002003.1_pt1 | contig 17307 bp, 15 predicted proteins | sample 5400521 | NCBI WGS metagenome assembly WNEZ01 (sample SAMN13153339, study PRJNA577476) | soil metagenome | isolation source: 120 cm saprolite under Douglas fir tree site 2 hole 1 replicate 1 | place: USA:California | collected 2015-04-18
CTTGGGATGATTTGGGTTAAGTCCTTTAAACCTTGGGATGAAAGGGGTGGGGCTACGTAGATTGAGTAATCGAGTAATTTGGTAATCGGGTAATTTGAACCGGGAATGTTACCGCGGATTAACGCGGATGGCCGCGGATCAACAAACCTGGTTTCGAAAAAGGGAATGATTGGGATGTTTCGCGTAAGTCCTTTAGACATTGGGATGAACGGGGGGTAGGCGGGCTGATCGCCGCGATCGACACGGCATCGGAAAAGCCTTACCGCTGATGAAACGCGGATAAACGCAGATCAAGACAAGAAGTGAAAGGACGAGGAACAAATTTTCCCGAGATGACTTGAAACGTGGAAACAATAGCCCGGCACAGTGTACCGGGCCATAAGTGGAACCAAAAACGTTTTAGCGGTCGTCAGCTACCGTCTACTGTGGTGGCGCCTCTTTGCTCTGGTCGTCCACACCATTGGTCGGCTGGGCCGGCAAGGGCGGCGGTGTGAGCCACGTGGGTGGATTGATGAAGTCAAAGAATTCGGTCATGTCGTCGGCAGCGGCATCACGCGCTGTGAGCGGCGGCAGACCAAATCGCGTTTCAATCAGTTTGAGCAGCGACGTGGTTTCACGATTTACATGCGAGACGAAATGCGGCTTTACCCACGGTGACACCACAATGAGGGGCACACGGAATCCACTCAGCGTGAAATCGCCCGGCAGATTGCCCGGTTGTAGTTGCGGCGGGTTTGCGTCCGGTGGCACCACCGTGTACGGCGGCACGTGATCGTAGAGTCCGCCGCCTTCGTCATAGGCGAGAATGAACGCTGAATCATGCCAGGCGGGGCTGGCCATCAAGGCGTCGATGATCGACTTTACGTACGCGGCGCCCTGTTGAATGTTGGCGTCTGGGTGCTCGTCAAAATCCTGAGGCTGGGTCCCGGGCGGTGGATTTGGATCATTTCCGTTTTCGATGAAGATGAACTGCGGTAAGTCCTGGTCCGCCGTGGGGCTGGCCAGCAGAGTAAACAGGTTCTTGATGGGCTCGGTTTTAGAACTGATGGCAGGATTGCTCCAATCCGCAAAGCCCGCAAGGAAGATGCCACTGGAGTAATAGTACTTCCAGCTCACACCGGCATTTTGCAGGCTGGAGACAATGGTTGGGCAGGTCCACGGTGCGTGTCCCGCGTCAGAGGGGAAAATGCGACCCTGGGACGTGGCGCAGAAGAGGTACTGCCGGTTAGGAACAGTGTTGGCCAGCAAAGAGGAATGGAACGAGTCACTGACGGCAAACTGGGTGGCCAGTTCGTAGTAATACGGTAGATCGGTCTGATCGTAGTAGCCGAGCGCACGCAGTCCTGAGTTGTCAAATTTCTCAGGCACGGAATGCGTGGTGATGGCGAAGCGATCCATCTTGAATGTACCGTTAGCCTGCTGGTCAATGTCGAAATGGCTTTCATCCCAACTGGGAGACAGATTTTCCGTACGTTCGGTGACCTGATGGAAAGGATGCCCTGTTCCACCGCCGAACAGCGGGAGAAGAATATTGGGGTTGTAACCGGCATTGATCTGATAAGGGATATTTGGGCCTAAGCGGCCAGCCGCGTAGTCGCCCAGCTTGCTGAAATAGTTATCAAAGCTGCGGTTCTCCTGCACCATGACGATGATGTGCTTGAGAGTTTGAAGATTGCCGCCTCCGCTGGATACGCTGACAGTTGCGGCTGCCGTGGTGACGTTTCCGGTCGCGTCCGTGGCAGTGATGGTATACGTGGTGTTCTGTGTGGGCGAAACGACATGATTTCCGGAAGGACCGGTGACTGTTCCAATACCGTTGTCAATGCTGAGAGTGTTTGCATTGGTTGATGTCCAGCTCAGCGTGGATTGCCCACCAGACGTTATATTTGCCGGCGTCGCTTTGAGCGTAACTCCCAAAGCTGTAGATACTGTGACCGAGGATGTGGCCGTGGCGGTACCGTTCGTCGCCGTGATCGTATAGGTCGTGGCCGTAGTCGGAGAGACCGTAAAAGTCCCCGAGGGACCGGTGACGCTACCAATGCCCTGGTCAATGCTCAGCGAAGTTGAATTGGTGCTGGTCCAGCTCAGGACTGCGCTTTGGCCCGCTGCAACTTTTGTCGGCGTCGCCGTAAGTGTTACGCCCAGAATGTTGACCGTCACACTGGCCGTCGCTGTGCGCCCTGCTGCTCCGGTGGCGACCGCAGTGTAAGTGGTGGCCGCGGTGGGCACAATGGTTACCGACCCGGAAAGCGCCAGTGCAGTCTGGTCTTCACTCAGAATAGACGGTGTGATCGCCACCGCGGTGGCGTTTGTACTGCTCCATGTAAGCGTGGCCGTCTGGCCTGCTGCTACTACGGCTGGCGTGATCGTCAACGTGATGGTTGGAGCTGCGTTCTGCGGGACCACGGTGACAGTGAGCGTGGATGTTGTGGCGACGCCGCTTGCGTTGGTGGCAGTGGCTGTATAGGTGGTGGTCTGCGCGGGCGAAACCGTGGCTGAACCGCTCATCGGATATGTTTGACCCGCAGGTAGCACCGAAGGCGAGATGGAAAACGAGGCTCCATTCGTGACCTGCCAGGAAATCGTAGTCGTCTGGCCTTGCGCAATGTTTGCCGGTTGAGCGCTGAGGGCGATCACGGCCTGCGAAGCGTTTGGGGTCGGCGCTGGACTACCGCTACCCACTCCGGCACAGCCGGCAATAGCAAGCAATGCAGAACCAAGAATGATTTTTAAGAACATGATCGCGGATTTAGTTCTAAGCATGGCAGGATCTCACTTTGGGAACATGCCGTGAGATGTGAGAGCAGCAGCACAGGTTGCAAGTAGCTGGCGTGACGGAGGCAATGAGAACGGGGAGACCGGACTCTTATTCGGCGACGTCCCGACGGCCGTTAAGCGGATATTTCTTACCGCGGGGAATCAATTGTTAAAGAGAGGTAAAACTTATCGCGCCCCTGCCACCGCAGCCGATCCAGGCTTTGCGGCTTCATGCGCATCCACGATCCGGGCCAGTTTCTCCGCTGTCGACCATGAGCTGACCCGGCTCCATCCGGATTTCTGGTTGCCTATGAGCAACGCGGACTGGTGCCGTTGCGGGATGGAGACGTAAAGCCCCAATGATTTCAGCAGGGTTTCAACATCGTCCTTCTTGCCACTCACCAAACTCCATCCGGTCCCGACGTGAAATTTTTCGCCCCAGGCTTTCATGTGCTCCGGCGTGTCATTTTCAGGATCGACACTTACGGAAATGAAAACCACGTCGCGTCCCATTTTGTCACCCAATACTTTGGCCAATTGGGCCAGCTTCTCCTGCGTGATCGGACAGAAGGCGGAACAATTTGTAAGGAAGCTGGTAATCACTGCGACGCGTCCTTTGACCACGTCAGAGTTAAAACGTACGTGCTCGCCGGATTGATTCACCACCTGAATGTCAGGCACTGAGAGTTCAACGGTTGTGCTGGGAGGATTGCTGGTCTGGCTGAATGGCTGTTGCGCGAGCAGTGGCCGGGCAAAAAACAGCGCGGCGTACATCGCCAGGGCGAGTACCGGAAGTTTCCAAATTTTCATATTGTCCGTCGTATTAACTGCTAACTACATTGAGGACATCATCCCATAAGCACCAGGATCGGCCAATCCGAAAGAGCAAAGAAAACGCGATTGTTTCGGTGCCGCACAGCGGGATTATTTTCTCTTGCAGACATTGATTAAAGCTTTACGTTTTCAGGCAAAGAACAGGCCTACCTCCAGAATTGTGAAAGGTAGGCCTTCAGGTTGAGTCACAGCGTTCCGTGATCTTCGGCGATTCTTGGCTTATTTAATAATTGCCGCTCCCGCCGTCGCGCAGACGCCATCATGATCGCTGGTGTCGCCGGAGACGCCAACCGCGCCAATGATCTTTCCATCCGCAAGGATCGGAACACCGCCTTCAACCGGCACGGCGCCTTCCAGGCCGAGTACTCGCATGCCTGCGCCGCCGGATGCCAGATTGTCCTGGAAAGCTTTTGTCGGACGTTTGTAGAGCGCCGCTGAGCGTGCCTTGTTCACTGATACCCTGGCGCTGCCCAGTTGTGTGTTGTCCATCTTTTCGTAATAGACAAGCTCGCCGTTGGGGTCAACCACGGCAACGGCCATGGTCCATTTATTTTTCACGGCCTCAGCCAGCGCGGCAGCGGCAACTTTTTTCGCACTCTCCACACTGATGGGTGGACCGTAAGGATTGGGAAGCATCTGTGACTCCGTTCCCAAGGCACAGAACGTAAACATCACAACGATCAAGGCCTTGATTGTGATTCGTAACATTGTAGCGTCCTCCTCTTCATCGCACTGCATGTAACTGTGTACAGAAGACAGAAAATCATTTGGCAAGCCCCAGCCGGAAAATGAACAAGTCGGGAACCGGACAGACCAAAAGATGCGCGGCATGCGCCCGCTGCAAGCGAAGAACGCTGCAACGATTGCCGGGGAGTCTAAGTGGCACAGTGCAAAGTGTCAAGAAATCACGGCGATCCTGCACAAGACTTAACGTTCATGGTGACGGGCAGGACCCGTCCGACCAAACTTACACCGAATCCATCTGCGACATTTACAATGCTTGCACTATGGAACCGATCTCGCACTACTTCTATTCAGACCGCTTAAAGCTGCAGTTCTGGGATTACGGGAATGAAGGCAAGCCCGCGCTGGTGCTGGTCCATGGCGGTCTGGACCACGCACGCAACTGGGATTGGGTGGCGCGAACCTTGCGCGAGGACTACCACGTTTTCGCCCTGGATTTACGTGGACACGGCAACAGCGCGTGGGCGCCGGGAGCCATGTATAGCGTGGCGGAGCACGTGCTTGATTTATCGGCGCTGCTGGATATCATTGACGAGTTTCCCATCCGCCTGGTTGGGCATTCACTGGGCGGCAACATCGTTCTGCATTATTCGGGCGTATATCCTGACCGCGTACAAAAAGCTGTGTCCATTGAGGGCATCGGCTTCCCTGCTACGCATCGCGTGCAGGGCCCGACCAGCCAGCGTCTGCGGACATGGATTGAAAACGTTCGTGATCTGGAGAAGCGCACACAGCGCAGCTATCCCAGCCTGGACGAAGCTATGGCGAGAATGAAGGAAGCCAACCCTCATCTCTCTGATGAAGTGGCACGCCACCTCACGCTGCACGGCACCAACTGGGAGGCTGATGGTTCTCTGGTGTGGAAATTTGACAATTATGCCCGCGCCATTTCGCCGCTGGGCCACCACCTCCAGGACGCCGCGGAGCTTTACGGGCAAATCAAATCGCCCACTCTTTTATTCTGGGGGCTGGAGAGCTTTGCACCGGTACCGGAGAACGACCTCCGCGTGAAAGCCATCCGCGATTGCCGCCTGGTGAAAGTGCCACACGCCGGACACTGGGTGCATCACGATCAATTAAACCTGTTTCTGCGCGAGACAACGGAGTTTTTAAAGGCGTAAAGCGGAGGATCATCGGGCTTGTCCCGGAAATCTGACTTACGTATTTACCTTAGTCCGGCAACTTTTGGCCGGAAATCAACAACTCTCTTTGCAGCTAAGTTACCTGCGGATTAGCCGATTTAATAATTCTCCAATGAATCTATAATGCAACACAGGTAAAACACACTTAGCTATAGAAGGCGCTGCACCAGGTGAGGAATGGGAACTTCGAAATTCCCTCCTGATTGCGGCTGAAGACGGTTTTGGAGTCCTATTCCGGAGGAGTCCATCATGGAACAGAGTTATTTAGTAAGCGTAAGCGCACTTAAAGAGATATTGAAACCTCTCGCTACCGAAGACGCACGTTATCGTCTGATCAATGGACGCGACATCGTGACCGTCATCCACTTTGGCCCCTCGGGGCTTCTTCGCCAGGTGGCGTTTCCTGTGGCCTTCCGCATTCCAGACGTTGACGAAGACGAAGGCACTTTGATTTTGATGGTCGCCACTGAGCGCGGTCGCGAATGGGACGGTTTCTGGTCGCCCGTGGAATCGCGACTGGTCAGCGCATCAACCAACGCCACAGCCTAGTTTGTCACTTGTGTTGATGCCCGCGGTCGATGTGCGTTCGCAACATCTGCCTCCGTTCGTAACGTCGGCCTGCGCTCGGCTTAGGAACGGCTTTCAACGCTAAAACTGAACGCCACCACGCATCTATTTGCCAACGGCTACTTGCTCCTTGCTACTCGTCATCTGCTGATTCTTCCGCGAGACATCTTCTATAATTCAGGGTTGCATCTCATCAGGCAACGCAGTCGGCCCCTGCATACCTGAATCAAGCCCTAAGGAATCATTATGAAAGCTCATAATCTTGGTGTCAGATCATTGGCCCTTCTTCTCACACTGTTGATGGCCGTTCCGTTTCAGAGCTTTGCCCAGAGCTCAAGCCCAGTGTTGCCCGATCCCGGCCAACCGGGCATGAATCGTCAGCAGCAGGAGCAGCTTGGGCTTCAGGCCGCGGGAGAGGTCTATCAGCAGATGCCCGTGTTGCCGGATTCCAGCCCGGCCACACGCTACGTTCAGGAACTGGGCCGCAAGCTGCAAACCGTCATCCCCGCTGACCGTTCCTGGCCCTATCAGTTTCACGTAATACCGGCTGCGGATATCAACGCTTTCGCGCTGCCGGGAGGACCAATCTTCGTGAACCTTGGGACGATTCAGGCGGCTGACAATGAAGCTGAGTTGGCAGGCGTGCTGGCCCATGAAATGTCGCACGTGTACATGCAGCATTCAGCCAAACAGGCCCCAAAGGCCGCTGTGGCGCAGATCTTTGCGGGTATAGCAGGAGCAGTCCTGGGCGGAAGCGCGGCCGGTAACCTGGCCCGCATGGGAATTCAGTTTGGCGCCGGCACCTTGCTGATGAAGTATTCGCGCCATGATGAAGCGCAGGCCGATTCCGTGGGCGCCATCATCATGTACAAAGCCGGTTACAACCCGAAAGCGATGGCTGATTTTTTCACCAAGCTGGAACAGAAGTACGGTAATGGCGGACCGCAGTTGCTGAGCGATCACCCCAATCCGGGCAATCGGCAGGCATCGATTCAAAAAGAAATTGCGCCGTGGCCGCCGAAAAATTACACCGCGAACACCAGCGCTTTCTCCAGCGTTAAGCAGTATGCCTCATCGCAGAAAACCTACACCGCGCAGGAGATTGACGCTGGAGCAAAACAGAAGATCTGGGCGCAACAGAACCAGAAGAACGGCGCCATCGGTCCCACCCCTCCCAGCGGTTCCAAAGGACAGAACAGCAGCAGTCCTGGGGAAGCGCAATCGCCAGGCAATTTGAGCAACGTTTCCTTCAAACAGGTGCAGCCAAGCGACAGGTTCACGCAGTTTCAGCAGTCAGGATTGAACATTTCGTACCCCGACAACTGGAAGCCCGTTGCCAACCAGAACTCCGTCACCATTGCGCCGCAGCAAGCCGTTGCCCAGAACGGAATCGCCTATGGCGCAATCATCTCCGCGGCCAACGTTGATGCCAGCCAGCTTGATCAGGCGACTGATCAACTGGTCCAGCAGCTGCAAAAAGATAACGCGGGCATGAAAGTTTACTCGTCGCCTTCCAGTATTCAGGTAAACGGGCAGCAGGGCCGTTCCGTCTATCTCTCCGGTACTTCCCCTATTCAGCAAAACGGACAGGCGGTTCCTGAAAGAGACTGGCTGGTAACCCTACCTGGTCCAAAGGGCGAGTTGGTATATCTGGTCTTTGTCGCGCCGGAACACGACTTCAACCAACTGCGCCCCACCTACCAGAAGATGCTGGACAGCTTTCAAATGCAATAATCGTAAATCAGCGCTCCAGCTGCTTTGCCGAAAACTGATCTGGATCGACCATCTCAAAACGGTGTAGCCTCTCGGCAACACGGGTTGGAACGCCCGTTCCATCTTCATTCAAAATAGGCACGAAGCGCGCTCCCCATACGATTTCATCGGCCGTATATGATGCGCGGTTATGGACAACCTGAGCGAAGGTATCGTCCGTGGCACTCAGCAATATCAGTACCTCAGCTTCGGAGTCGCGCAGCATGTCTTCATCCCATCCATGGAGCGGGCTTCTTTCATCAATCGGGTGGACCACGGTCCAGTTCAGTGGAAAGAAAGTGACCAGGCTGCGCTCCAGTTCAAGTGGATAGAAGCGGCGCTGGCGCACGGGTTCGCCTACCTCAAAGCGACTCAAGATCACGCTGGCGTGAAGTTCCAGTAATTCATTGTCTCGCCCGTTCATGATGCGGAACTGCAATGACTGACCGCCTTTGTAAGGTGCGATCAACGCCCGGTCGCTGTAAATGATTTGCGCAGTCGGGCGTGAGAAGCGGGCAAACACCAGTCCCGCAACCAGGGCAAATGAAATTAAGCCCGCCAGAGATTCAATCGTCACCAGGACGTTTGCCGGAAGGCCATGCGGCACCACGTTGCCGTATCCAATCGTCGCGAAGGTGTGCACGCTGAAAAAGAAAGCGCGCAAAAATCTGGAAACGCCGGCGTCGCCCAGCAAAGAGTCCCTTCCGCAGGCTAAATAGCCGGCGGCGAACATAGCGTTGATGAAGAGGTAAATTCCCATCACGGTGAGAAAAAACGTATCCCACTTCATCTCTATCAATGCGTTGTAGCTGAAGAGCGCTCGCCACAACCCGGGTTTGTGCCGTTGAATGTTGAACGAGCCATCACGATTCAACAAACGGAAATTTTCGCGTTTGGACAGCGATGATCCAAAGCCCAGGTCACGGTCCTGCTCAGCCGCTTTTTGTTCCGGGATATCGAAGGTTGCCATACCGGCCTGAGCATAACCGAACAACGCATGAACGCACCAGTCTCCACTTCAACGGCCCTTCTTATCGCTCTCCTCGGACCCTGCTTCGATCAGCTTCTTCGTCATAAGCACCAAACCCAGGACCTGCGTCCACTCAGAAACAAAGTTGCCCGCCACGATCCCGGCAGCAACCAGTGACAGCACATGCCGTTCTGAAAATCTGCTTTTCAATCCCTTCCATCGTTTACCCATCTCCACTCCCCTCAGACAGTGACCCAGTCATCGCTGGCATCCGTAAGATGCTGCTGGCGAACGCGGGATGGACAGAGACTCGTATAATTGCTGATTCCAGAAACCATCTACGAGGCTTCTTAATGAACAGGTTCTTGATAAACACCAGGTTCTTGAGAAACACAAAGATCACCCGGCTATTGCTCGTCGCTGTGGCGGCAGTTTGCGTTCAAACCCAAACAGGCACCGCCCAGCAAAACACGCTTACTCCCAACCAGCAGATGGCGCGTGACATCTTCAAGGAATTGATCGAAATCAATACCACTGACTCACCCGCCGGCAATGTGACCACGGCTGCTGAAGCCGTGGCGGCCCGCTTCCGCGCTGCGGGATTTGCCGAGGACGATATCCACGTGGCTGGTCCGTTGCCGAATAAGCACAACATTGTGGTGCGATATCGTGGGCGTGGGGCCGGAAAACCGATTCTCCTCCTGGCACACCTGGACGTTGTCCAGGCCCTGAAGCAGGACTGGTCCAACAATCTTGATCCGTTCAAGTTCAATGAGATTGACGGTTTCTTTTATGGTCGCGGCACCAGTGACATTAAACAGGGTGACACGGAGTTGATCGCCAACCTGATTCGACTAAAGAAAGAAGGTTGGACTCCATCTCGCGATTTCATAGTGGCACTCACCGCCGATGAGGAAAGCGGTGAATCCAACGGCGTGCAATGGCTGCTGAAACAACATCGCGACTGGATTGATGCCGAGTTCTGTATCAACACGGATGCCGGCGATTTTGAATTGCAAAAAGGCAAAAAACTGTTGATAGGCGTTGAAACCAGCGAGAAGAATTATGTGGACTTTACCCTGGAAGTGAAGAGCGCCGGCGGACACAGCTCGCGTCCGGTGAAGGACAATGCCATCTATCGGCTGGCGGCAGCGTTGGAGCGTTTGTCACAATTTGATTTTCCGGTCCAGCTCAATGAAACGACTCGCAGCTTTTTTGCGCAAACTGCGAAACTCCAGGATGCAAAAGTGGTAGCCGACTTTACTGTGGTAGCTCAGACGCCCCCGGACGCCGCCGCGGTGTCCCGCCTGTCAGAGTCGCCTTACTATAACGCCCTGCTGCGCACGACCTGCGTAGCAACACTGCTTCAGGGTGGTCATGCACCCAACGCGTTGCCTCAGACCGCACGCGCGAATGTGAATTGCCGCATGCTGCCCACGGATTCACTGGCCAATGTTCAGGCAACGCTCAAGAAAGTTATGGCGGATGACCGGATCAGCGTGACGGTGGCCAATGAGTCGGGCGCCGCGCCACCTTCACCCATCAATCCGGCAATCATGCGTCGGCTGGAATCTCTCAGCAGCAAGCTTTATGGCGGCATCCCCGTGGTTCCGATCATGGACACCGGCGCCAGCGACGGAAAAGCTCTCCGCCTGGCCGGCATTCCTACCTATGGCGTCCCTGGGGTCTTCGCCGATATTGACGACGTTCGCGCGCATGGCCGCGATGAGCGCATCGGCGTGAAGGAATTCTATGGTGGTGTGGATTTTTACTATCTGTTCATCAAGAGTCTGGACGGAGAGTAGCTCTTATTGTTGACGCATTTACGCCGTCCGCCGCATCTGTGCCAGGCTTTGCTGGAGTTTGAATTCTGCATGTAGAGTTTCAAGTTCAGAGATGAGTTTTTCGTCAATGCCCAGATTAGCGCTCCGTATCGCGCCGAACGGATCAGTCAGATACCAGATGGCATTTACCGTGCAGCGTCCCGCCCACTCCTGCAATCTGCCTTCGTATCTGGCAAACTCCCGCAGAATGCGCGATGTGCGCTCTGGAGAGCTTTCTGCGGCCCGTTTTGAGCCCTGCTGCTGCGTCGGTTTAGAAGTGCTTTCAAGCATGTCATAAATTGGCTTCAATGACTAAGACACGTGTGAGCCCACACCGGAACAGAGTTATCGCGTCCCGGGCAGGTACATGCGACGCCTGAAAAAGGTGCTAAGCTATCGAACCAGAATATGACCGACACAAACAAGGTGGCCATCATCGGCGCAGGTTCTTCCGGAATCGCCGCGTGCAAAGTGCTCAAGCAGCATGGAGTTCCCTTCGCTTGCATTGAGGCCGGCGATCGCGTTGGCGGTAACTGGGTGTACGGCAATTCCAATGGCATGTCCAGCGCTTACCGGTCACTGCATATCAATACGTCGCGCCCGAAAATGCAGTATTCAGACTTTCCCATGCCGGCGCACTATCCGGATTTTCCTCATCATGCGCAGATTGCCGAATACTTCGACCACTATGCCGACCATTTTGGCATCAAGCCGCATATACGCTTTCACACAAAAGTCACCAGCGCCGAGCCCGTTGCTGGCAGCGGCTGGGAGCTTACCACCGATGACGGAACACGTGAGCGCTATCGCGCGCTCATCGTCGCCAATGGGCACCACTGGTCGCGACGCTGGCCTGATCCGCCGTTCGCCGGAAAATTTACCGGGCAGATCATGCATGCTCACGACTATCGCACGCCGGATTACTTTGCCGGCAAGAATGTACTTGTAGTGGGATTTGGAAACTCCGCGGTCGATATCGCCGTTGAACTTTCTCGCGTAGCCGGCTCCAGCATGCTTTCCGTCCGACGTGGTTTTCACGTGATCCCGAAATTCATTCTCGGACGACCTCTTGATCAATCGATTGTGCCCACATGGTTTCCTTTCAAACTTCAACGCGCAATCCTGACCTTCGTGCTTCGTCTACAACAGGGGGACGTAACGCAATATGGTCTGCCCAAACCTGACCACGAGTTACTGCACGCTCATCCAACAGTGAGCGCCGATCTGCTGACGCGCCTCTCCCATGGCGATATCAAGGTCAAGCCGAACGTCAAGCAGCTGGCAGGCGGCGAAGTGATATTTGCCGACGATTCCCGCGAACCGGTTGACACAATTATTTATTGCACCGGATATAAAGTTGATTTCCCATTCTTCCGCCAGGACCTGATCTCCGCGCCCAACAATGATCTGCCGCTCTTCTACCGGGTATTTCATCCACAGTTCAGTGATCTCTTTTTCATCGGACTGCTGCAACCTCTCGGCGCGATCATGCCGTTGGCTGAATTGCAAAGTGAGTGGGTTGCTGATTATCTGGTCGGCGACTATGCGCTGCCTTCCGCCGCTGAAATGCAACAAGCCATCAGCAAAGATCGCGAAGCCATGCGCAATCGCTACGGCAATGCTCCCCGCCACACCATGCAGGTGGACTTTGCCCCTTACGTGTCCATGGTGAAAAAAGAGCGTGGCCGCGGCGTAGTCAGGGCCAGGAAGCTGCCGCGGCACGAAAAAGCTGAAATCGCGGCGGCCGCCAGAGGCTAAAACGGAATCTGCGCTGGGAAAGAATCCACTCCCTCCCTTACAATCTCATTGAGATCAGCATCCAAAACTGGTGAGGCATTGCAATGCGGTGGACACCCGGTGGTGACAGCAGTGACGTGGAAGATCGTCGCGACGACAGTGGTGGCGGCGGCTTTGGAGGCGGCGGCTTTGGCGGGTTTCATATCGGTCTGGGCGGCATGCTCATCCTTCTTATCTTGAGCCTTATCTTCCATCGCAACTTCTTTGCTCTCTTGAGCGGCGGCGGAGGCGGCACTGGAACAGTGGTTTCGCGACCCGATACCAATCGCGATGCCCAGGAACAACCGGAAGTCCAATTCGTGACTTTCGTCCTGAATGACACCCAGAAAACCTGGCAGGAAATTCTGCAGCAGCGGGGTGTTCCCTATCGCCATGCCAAGCTCGTGCTTTTCCGGAACGCCACGTTCTCTGGTTGCGGGCGGGCACAAGCTGCCACCGGGCCGTTCTATTGTCCGGTGGATGAAAAGGTCTATATCGACCTTGCATTCTATGACGAGTTGAAGCAACGCTTCGGCGCCCCCGGACAATTCGCCCAGGCTTATGTCCTGGCCCATGAGATGGGGCACCATGTGCAGAAGCTGCTGGGCATCGAAGGCAAAGTACATTCTCTGGAGGAACAAAATCCGGGATCGGCGAACGGCCTTTCAGTGAAGCTGGAATTGCAAGCCGATTGCCTTGCCGGAGTATGGGCCCACTCCACCGAAGAAAGAAAGTTGCTGGAATCCGGGGATGTGGAGAGCGCCCTTGGCGCCGCGTCCGCGGTTGGCGATGACCACATTCAAAATATGACTCGTGGTCGCGTGAGCCCTGAGACCTTCACGCACGGCAGCTCAGCTCAGCGCATGGACTGGTTCAAACGTGGTATGTCACAAGGCACAGTTGCGGCATGTAACACGTTCCAGCAATGATTGCTCTTCATCCCGACTGAAACGAGGGATCCCTACGGTCTGAGACTATGTTTTTATAGGAAGCAATGCGGGTTTACATAGCCTGCCATTGACACGCCGGCGTCTTCAGCGTGGCGTCCATTGCGGATGGCCGGTGAACAGGCCACTGCCAAAACCGATCTGATAAACCAGAAAAATACCAAAGGCCAGGCTTATAAAACCTGATGCCAATCCAAGGATGCGCGGGAAGCTCTTGTTCCTTGATCCAAAAAAGTTGAATGCAGATGCGATGCTCATGGTAATCAGCATCATCCCTGCCACCGTGCCCAGGCCAAAAACCAGCAGATAAGCCACGGCCCAGCGTGGATCGCGGATGGTGGTGAGCACTAGCAGAGCAACCGCCGCGGACCCTGCCAGTCCGTGAACAATCCCGATGATCAAAGGGCGCAACTGCTGATAAAGACCAATGCGCCCGAACATCCGGTCCAGCAGCGCCAGCGGGGTGCGATCACTGCGATGTGAATGCGCTTCCGGTGAGTGTCCGTGGGCATGCGTGTGAATATAGTCGCCGTGCGTATGCGGATGAGCATGCACGATCCCCGATTCCGCCGAGTGGTGGCTTTCAGAGGAGATGGCTCTGGTCGTCCGCCAGAAGGCAGTCAGATTCAGCAGCCCCAAGATCACCAGCATCAAGCCGACAGAGAGCTCCATGCTCAGCCCGATGCGCGGCGGAATGACCACTCCAAAAAGAATGATGGCACTGCCCACCACAAAGATGGTAAGTGTGTGGCCAATGCCCCAGAATGCTCCTGTCATGGCGGCGCGGCCAAGCTTACGCTGCCGGCTGACGATGGTGGTCACGGCAATTACATGGTCGGGATCAGTGGCGTGGCGCATGCCCAGAAAAAAACCGATCGCGACGATGGAGAGAAATGGAACCATGGCGGTCATTGAGCCGGGAATTTTAGGCCAGCTCCAGCTCAATCTTCTTGGATGCTGGATCCAGGCGCGAGATACGGAAGCTGCGAATTTGTCCCGGCTGGAAAGCGCTCGGTTTCTTGCTGCCGCCGGTGTCTCCGGTTTTCCAACGCGATTGCAGCATGGAACTTAGAGAAGAAAGATCGGCTTTCCCGCCGCCGGCTTGTGCCTTTTCTTCCTTTGCCGGAAAAGCGGCCACAATCTTGCACGAACCCTGTACGCCTTCGCCGAGCTCAACCCTTGCCCAGTCGCCGGAAACATCCACCATGCGCCCGGTGACCACGTCGCCTTCCTTGTGCTCCACAATGTATTCGTCCAGGCTGCTGGGGACCATCTGCTTCATGCCCAGGCGCACACGGCGTTTTGCGGTATCCACCTCAAGTACCTGCGCCTTTACCACCTGGCCAACACGCAGCTCATCGGAGGGATGGTTGATGCGCTTCTCAGCACTGATGTCGCCCACGTGGATCATTCCTTCCACACCTTCGGCCAACTGAATGAATGCGCCAAACTTCATCAGGCTGGTTACAGCGCCTTCCGCCACCGATCCCACTGGAAATTTCTGCTGCACATCACTCCATGGATCGCCCAGTGCCTGCTTCAGTCCCAGCGAGATGCGCTTTTCTCCGACGTTCACGCCCAGCACCACCACTTCCACGGTCTCGCCGGGTTTCACCGCGTCACTGGCTCTGCGAACTTTTTTTGCCCAGGACATCTCCGATATATGAATCAGGCCTTCCAGCCCGGATTCCAGTTCCACGAAAGCGCCAAAATCCATGATGCGGGTCACGGTGCCGCGGACGCGCTCGCCAAGTTTGTATTTGTCTGCCGCCGTGTCCCAGGGGTCCGGCTGAAGCTGCTTCATACCAACGGAAATTCGTTGCTTGTCAGGATCAATGCGTAGAACTTTGACTTCAACCTGCTGGCCGGCGGTCAAGACATCAGCCGCCTTGTTGATGCGTGCCCAGGCAATGTCTCCGATGTGCAGTAGAGCGTCCACGCCGCCAATGTCCACGAATGCGCCGTAATCAGTAAGGCTGCGCACGGTGCCCTGAACAATGTCTCCGGCCCGGACCTCAGAATAGCGGCGCTCCTTCATGCCCAGCGCTTCTTCTTCCGCCACAACGCGACGATCCACCACCACGTCTTCTTCCGTGACATCAAGCTTGATGATGCGGCAGCGAATTTCCTGGCCAACGAGTTTTTCCAGATCGCCGGCTTCACGTGCGCCGCTGCGCGATGCCGGCATAAACGCGCGAACGCCTACGTCCACACTCAGCCCGCCTTTGATCACCGCTGTGACAGTTCCGATGATCGATTCCTTCTCCGCAAAGGCCCGCTCCAGTGACGACCAGTCCTTTGGCCGGGCGACTTTGAAGCGAGACAGTGTGTAATAGCCCTCAGGATCGCGGCCTTTTACCGACACAGCCAGCTTGTCACCGACCTTAACGATCTCGTTGGCGGCCTGAAAATCAGCCAGAGGAAGAATACCCTCAGTCTTGTAGCCGATGTCCAGGAGCACGGAATCAGCCGTGATGCTGACGACGGTTCCTTCCATGCGGCGGCTGCCATCGTCAGTCTTGTGCTGATGGCTCTTCTCAAATTGCGAGAGGATATCGTTGAAGGATTCGTTGTTATCGGCGGTGTTCTCGCCGGACGAAGGAGGCGTGGGCATACTGGGATTGGGCATGGGACGAAGCTTCAATTATCCCACAGGCCTGCCCTTGCATGTCTGGGCCGCGCCCACAAAAACGCATGAGCCTGACGCCCATGCCGCCTTTATTGGTTTCGACCGATTCTACGGCGTTGACACGCTGGGCGGCAATGAGGTCGATGCCAACGCTCTACTGCGCTTCTATGTTTTGCATTGCGTGATCCTGCCGCTGGTGGCCGTGCTGCTGGTTGCGGTCCACTTCTGGCGCATTCGCAAGGATGGCGGACTGTATGTCCCGGAGAAGAAGCAGTGAAAGAGGCCACCAAAATGAAATCTGATTCGGATCCAAACGCGAAACCGGCAAAGATGGAGGCTGAGGTACAGTCTGACGTCCGCAAAAATCCCCGGCGCATAGCCTTTATACTTCGCCGCACGTAGCCGCAGGTAAGAACGCAGGATGACGATCTTGTAATGACTTATCCAGCAGCTCTGTCTCATTTCGTGATTGCAATGGAAGTTGTATTCCTTCTGCTGGTGTGGGTATCTCTGCTGGCCAATGCTCCGCTGGAAGGCTTGGCCGATCCAATGCACACGCCGAATCCGGCCAAGGCGCCCTGGTATTTTTTGGGCCTTCATGAATTGCTGCACTACTTTCCACCCATGGTTGCCGGTGTGCTCATTCCCGGGTTGGTGGTGGGTGCCCTGGTAATCATTCCTTACTCAACATCAACATTGAAGGTGGCAGCATCTGGGCGCGTCCGGAGCAGCGCGGCAAGATCATCGGCTCAGTGATTGGTTTCATGGTGTTGATCTTTGTGCTCTTCAGTATGGGCAGTTCGGTCACAGCGCGACTGGCGGTCCTAAATTAGACAAGGCACTCGACCTGAGTAGTCATGCGGATTATTCAACCAGCGGCGCAGCCAGAGTCAGAAGCAAAGCCCGTGGGCGAAGGAACAAACGTGCTGCTGTTGGGGGACTTTGCAGCTTATTCGCAAATATTTTCATTAGGTACTCCTTGCTTAGCAACCCCGAGGTTGCGAGTTATCAACAACATCCGGTGCTTCATCACACCGGCACGTGACAAATTTCTGCAAACAACGGCCGATGCTAACGTTTTGTGGACACGGAAGATGTGATTAGGATCACGCTTATTTTCGGAAGCCAAAGAATTAGGGTAGGTAGCGTCGCCAGGCTGCCCGGATCGAGCCCGGCGTGAGGTGAGAGATCGTTCAGACAATTGCGAACTGCGGGGATATGGAAACGCTACATTTCAAATTTGAATTTCGCGGAAGCTATCTGGTAAAGCCTTCTCCAGACAAGCCGGTTCACCATGACAACCGCGCCGGCCATAAAAATCGTAGCGGCAAAGAGCAGACGGAAATTGCCGTCGTCCGATGCGTGG